>SAMEA104315423__coassemble_1647_pt1 | contig 91153 bp, 65 predicted proteins | sample SAMEA104315423__metabat2_low_PE_024 | metagenome-assembled genome bin SAMEA104315423 (sample SAMEA104315423) | gut metagenome | biome: Monkey gut; feature: monkey-associated habitat; material: faeces | place: China | collected 2013 | reverse complement strand
AATGCGGCAGAAGAACGAGGAACAGATGCGTCTGGTATTGCCTATGTGAAAAGCGATAAGGTCACCATCTACAAGAGACCGAAACCTGCCCACAAACTGCGGTTCAACGCACCCAACGGCACAAGAGCCGTTATGGGACATACTCGCATGACCACACAGGGCAACGAAAAGTTCAACTACAACAATCACCCTTTCTATGGTCATGCCGATGTGGACTTTGCCTTTGCCCATAATGGCGTATTGTACAATGATAAGGAACTGCGTGTGGAAAAGCATCTGCCGCAAACGCAGATCGAAACAGACAGCTATGTTGCAGTACAGCTGTTAGAACAACAAGGCAAATTGGACTTCGACTCGCTTAAAAGCATGGCGGAATTGGTACAGGGCAGTTTCTGCTTTACCGCTCTGGATGAAAACAACACGCTCTACCTCGTCAAGGGCAGCAATCCCATGTGCCTGCTCCACTTTGCAGAGCTTGGACTTTACATCTACGCCTCAACGGAAAGCATTTTGAAAAAGGCATTGCAGAAAGCCGGTTTCCACAAGTATCCGTTTGAAGTGTTGCATGTGGAAGAAGGCACAATCTTGAAGATTGACCGCTATGGGTTTTTAAGCGGCTCTACCTTTGAGGTACAGGAAAGTTTCCGATTCGGCAAGTGGTACAACTGGTACGACGAGTTGGAGGAAGAGTACTACACGCAACAAGAAGAATTGCTGTTGGAGATGTGCAGTTGCTACGGTGTGACAGAAGATGACATCCTTTTGTTGCTGGACTACGGCTACTCTGCCGATGAGATCGAGGAGATGCTGTGCGACAGCAACTTGCTTTTGGAAACGCTTTGTGCGGTTCGGTGCGAAGAGGAGTTCTGCTGCGAATAGGACAAATCACACACCGCTGACAAAAAGAAACTGCTTTCCCACAAGGAAAATGGTTTCTTTTTTCGGAAACAAAATTTGAAAAATACAACCGCCCAAACAGTTGGATAAAAAAGAAAGGTGGTGTGATACATGAAAAACAGTAAGTTATAGCAGCATATTCTGAATTTGCAGACGTAAAGCAATATCCCAAATTCCAACGAGGAGGAAATTACAATGGCTATGAAAAACAAGCAAAAACACATTCCGCTCCAGAAAACCATCTGGTGCAAGATTCGTTACTGGCAGCTGCTCCACGACTGGACAGATGACGAGCTGGCGATGTATCTGAACTGTTCCACAAGAACGCTCCAGAACTACGATCATGATGCGAGAGGGCTTACGCTGAAAATGGTGGACACGTTCCTCTGCATCAACGATCTGACACTGGACGATCTATTGGCGGCGTAACACACAGAGCAGGCTACATATTAGAGCTTGTTCAGCATCTTGTTCCCCACGTCTTTTCGGCAGATTTTGCCGCTGACTGTGTCAAAAATCCTTGCCAGACACAAAGTATGCCTGCGGATTCTTTCCTTGTCATCGACAAAATCATGCTCGAAAATCCGAATGTAAAAAGACACTGAACAAGCTCTTGACCAGCCTGTACATTTTGAAAAGGAGCTTATGAAAATGAAAAAGACAAAACTGGTCATTCAGCAGGCAGAAAACGGCACATATTTCACCCAGGTGTCCAAGGGTGTGCGTCCGGACGGCAAGCGAAACCGCAGAATGTTTACCGGCAGCACAGAGGACGAAGTGTATTTCAAGGCGACAAAGTGGCTCAAGGGCATTGAGGAGGAGGAACGAAATCCTTATACTGTGAGAGAAGCCATGCTGCAGTTTATTGACAGCAGAAGCAGAGTGCTGGAACCCACCACCCTGTGCTGTTATCGGGAAATGCTCCGCAACAAGCTGCAGTACATCATGGACATCAAAATCGAAGATCTGACTGCCCGTGACATTCAAATCGCCATCAATGTGGACGCCCAGCGTCTCGGCTATAAGTCCATCAAGAACGCAGTCGGATTCCTGCGTGCGGTGCTGAATGCCAATGATATTACCATCAAAATGGGCAGCATTCGCCTGCCGAAAAAGGAGGTGCGGTAACGAAGACTCCCGTCCGCAGATGTGATCTATGCCATCGTCAAGGGGACAAGCAGCGAACTGCCGGTATTGCTTGCCATGTGGCTGTCACTACGCATTGGAGAAGTGGCTGGTCTGCAGTTCTGCGACATTGACCCGGTGCAGATGCGGCTTTATGTGCGCCGGGAGATCGTCAAGGTGGACAGCGGCTGGGCAGAGATCGACCACTGCAAAACTGTCAAGAGTATGCGCTATGTCAATCTGCCGGCATACATTTATGCGCTGATACAGCAAGTGCCCCATCAGTCGGGAACCGATCATATTGTTCCGTTCACACCAAACACTATCCGCAAGCGGTTCAAGAAATTGCTGGAGGCACACGGTCTGGAAGAGATCCGTTTTCACGACCTGCGGCATATCTTCGCCAGCACCACGGCAATGTTGAACATTCCAGAGAAATATGCCATGGAGATGGGCGGCTGGAGTACACCGGATGTGTATAAGAACGTGTACCAGGAAACCTTCGACAGCGAGCGCAACAAGGCGGACAGCGTGATCGACGGCTATTTCAACGAGATTATTCAGAATCACTGAGGATTTGCGAGGTTTTGGGATAGAAGGAGAGGTCTGCTTGTAGGGGGCAGACTTTTCTTTTTTTGTGATTATTTTGACGAATTCGCTGTGGTGAAATCTGACAAGTGATTATATTTCATTTGACTTATATGGTTGAATATGATATAATAAAAATGCAAGGAGGTGTCAGTATGTTGTACGAATATTTACTTGATACGTTTGGAACAAATGAGCCGATTTCTGTAAGTGATATAAAGTATGGAGGTTATTCAAGACCCTGGATAGATAAAGAGCTTTCTAAATTATGCAAATCGAAAAAGATTGTCAGATATGAAAGAGGAATTTACTATATTCCATCGCAAACGCCATTTGGTGCAAGTGTTTTGAACCCTAATAAAATAATCAAGTATAAATACATTGAAAAATGCGGCAAGATAAACGGATTTTACATGGGACTTTCTGCACTCAACAGATATGGACTCACAACGCAAGTCCCGAATACCACAGAAATTTGTACGAATAACGAAACCTCTAAACTTCGCAGTGTAAAGGTAGGCAATATGAGTGTTATATTGCGTAAAAGCCGAACGGCTATTACAAATGAAAATGTGGATATTCTAAGCTTTCTTGAATTGATGAATAACCTATCAATGGATTCTTTTGATGATGAAAAGCGGGATATCCTTTGCAGTTTAGTACAGGAAAAAGGCATCAACAGACAACAAATATCACGATATGCCCCACTATTTCCTGATAAAGCGATGAGAAACCTAATCGAAAGCGAGATCATATATTATGTTGCACAATGATACAGAAACTTTTGAACAGCTGATACTTCGCACATCAGAATATCTGGATATAAAGCCTGAGATTATTGAGAAGGATTATTTTGTAACTGTTTTTCTTGGCAAGCTCGTTAGTAAAGTACCTGAAATTGTATTCAAAGGCGGAACATCACTTTCCAAATGCTATGGCTTGATTGAACGATTTTCAGAGGATATCGATCTGAATATGCTGTCTGAAACGAAACCTTCGGAAAGTAAGCGAAAAAAACTGAAGGCAAGTATTATGGAAACAATTGGCGATTTCAATTTTACTTTAGTGAATCCTGAAAATGTAAAAAGCAGGCGAGAGTTTAACCGATATATCATTGATTACCCGTCAGTTATGTCGGTAAATTACTTGAAAGAAAAATTGATTATTGAAACAGCAATTTATCAGAGAACCTATCCTACAAAACGTATGATGGCCTTCAGCTTTATTTACAGATATTTACATGAAAATGGATTCGATAATTTTGTTACAGAAAACGGACTGGAACCATTTGAATTGAATGTCCAGACGGCTGAACGAACATTGATTGACAAGTTGTATGCTCTTTCAGATTACTATTTAGGTGATACCATTACAGAACACTCAAGGCATATTTATGATATTTATAAGCTTATGAGTATTATTCATATAGATGAAAATCTAAAATCACTTGTAATGCAAGTAGCAGAGGAAAGAAAGCCAAACGCAAGGTGCTATAGTGTTCAGGAGGGAGTAAATATAAAGAAGGTCCTGACTGAAATTCTAGAGAAAGAGATTTACAGACAGGACTATGAAATGATTACCAAACAACTTTTATTTGAAAATGTATCCTATGAAACCGCAATATCAGGGTTGAAAGCAGTTATTGAAAGTTCGCTGTTTGATTTTTGAATAGTTGTAGGAGAGCGGCTGGAGTACACCGGATGTGTATAAGAACGTGTACCAGGAGACCTTCGACAGCGAGCGCAACAAGGCGGACAGCGTGATCGACGGCTATTTTAACGAGATTATTCAGAATCACTGATAACTGGCGGTGTTTTGGGATAGAAGGAGAGGTCTGCCCTGTTGGGGGCAGGCTTTTCTTTTTTGTGATGAGGGCAAGCACTTTCTGGAATTGTATTCGTACTATCAAATTCTATTGGAAGAGGGAAAATACAGGAACATCCACCGAGAAAAAACACGCATATGAAATTCCTTTTTATAGGGTGCAAATCTTTATTATATTATACCCAAATGCACCCTAAATTGCGATTGCTAGCAAAAATTTGAGCCAAAGGTGCTTGACAATGGGTATGATCGCAGCAGGCGAATGGCTCAGCAGAAACGCGATAGCACATCAGGAAAAACGTGGGATAAATGTGTTGACCGGGGATAAAACGGCTCAAATTCGATTTATATATGAAACAGACTTGAAAAATAGGTCGAAATATGGTATAATACAAATGTAAAATATAAATTATGTTCGAGGCGGCACCGCAAAGGACCATTTTGTCTCTGTACACAATGCTTGTGCTACGCTGCCGGAGGGAGAAATGTGAATGAAAAATCAAAAAAAGCTGTTGGTGTTAAAAACACTTGTTTCCATTGGCGGCATCATAATCGGCATTGTAACTGTTGTATTTGGCAGTGAGATTTATGAAACTGGTAAGTGGACAAGCAGCGTTGCATTTGGCGGGGACTTTTTTACTGACATTTATGAGGCAACGCAAAATGCGGCGAACAACGTGGAAAAGCTGATATACCTATTGTCAGAATTTCGTTATGTGGTCATTGCAATCGGCGCATTGATCATTCTGCTGTCTGTATTCTTTCTTTTGCAGGCATTTAGCGCTTATTATGATGCCAAGACAAAACAGGATTTGATCAGCGCCCTTTTGCATGCCGGGAACATAGCTTCGACCGAAGAAACTGCTCCGGATGCGGCAGGCGAACCGGTATTTCACGAGGAAAATGAAGAACCGCAGAAAGCAGAAGAAGTACCTTCCACGTGGACGTGTCCGGTTTGCGGAAAAGAAAATCGCATGGAAGTTCGGGCTTGCAAATGCGGCTGTAAGCGTGTGCTTTAAGCAAATAAATTGGCGGATTCGATAGAAGAAAGAGGGAATATGGGATGGCTAAGATTCTTTTGAAACAGCAAGAAAATACAGTATCTCTTGCCGTAGACAATGAATCAATGGAACTGCCTGCGGAATGTCAGAATGCAGAGGGCGTTAATTGGAGCGAAGTTGCAAAAACAGTAAAGCAACACCTGTCAGAAGATGGAAAAAATGAGATCATCTTTTACGGAAAGGCAGAGGCTTTTGCAGAACTCCAGTCGAAGTTTTCGGAAGAAAATGTCAGCTTCTATTTGATGGATGAGGACGAACTCCAGGAAAAGGCACGGCGCAAAAAGAAACGAACCGTTGTTTTATCGTCCATTGGCGGCGGCATCGTTCTGGTCACAACCGGGATCCTGTTGTACGCCGGCTTGGTACTTCACGTATTCTGCGACCATGTCTGGCTGGATGCAACTTGTACTGAGCCGCAGATATGCGAAAAGTGCGGAAACGAGCAGGGAGAACCGCTGGGACACCAATGGGAAAGAGCGACCTGTATTGCGCCTGAAACCTGTAAGGTCTGCGGGGAAACTCAGGGCGAGGTTAATCCCAATGTACATTTTTGGATCAATGCCACTTGTACCGAACCGAAAACCTGTAAATGGTGCGGAAAAACAGAAGGCGAACCGGCGGAGCATCAATGGGCAGAGGCGACTTGTACCGAACCCAAAACCTGCACGGTCTGCGGTGCGACTTCCGGAAAAGCTCTGGGTCATAAATGGAAGGGTGCTACCTGCACAGAGCCAAAGACTTGCAACGTTTGCGGTGAGACAGAAGGAAAGGCAAAGGGACACCAGTGGAAAGAGGCAACTTGCCAGAAACCGAAAACGTGCAGTGTTTGCGGAGAGACAACAGGACAAAAGGAAGATCATCAGTGGGTTGAGGCAACTTATGCAAGCCCGGAAACCTGCAAGGTCTGCGGGGAAATCAACGGTGACCCCTTACCGCTTCCTGCCGGAGAATCAGCCGAGGGTGATGACGGCAGAGTTTATTATGGCAGGCTTGTTGCGCAAAAGGAAATCGATGTGGACAACGACGGAAAAAATGAAATGGTTGCACATTATAAGACAAGCACGACGAGCATTGGCGTATATGATATTTATGATGTGTACAAGGGCAATGACATTGTTTATACCACATCTTCTTTCTTGGATGTCTATAAAACAGAGGTCGGCGTGTATAAGGACAATGCGACCGGTCGGGTTGCGATGTGCAAAATATTTACAAATGCCAATTACACAGGATATGCAGCGGAAACTTATCCGTCTGCCAAGACGCTTTATGTTGCAATTCCATATGATTCAGAGGAAGCATATCAAGAAGACAAAGAACTTTATTCCGATATGTTAGCTCCGGATCTGTCAAATGATCAGATCGATAAAGTGAATTTGAAAGATATAAGCTTGCTGTCGGGCAAATTTACGAAGTTGTTCTAAAGTATGCGAATATAGCATGCGAGAAAAGGAAAGCCCCTGGTTTTTTCAGGGGCTTTTGCTTTTCAAAGGATAGAGCATAGCAAATCCATATACAAAAGAACCGTCAGCCTGAGAACCATGACAGATCACAGGCTGACGGTTTCATTTATCGCAAATGAGGAAATCTATGATTTTGCAGTTGCTTTTGACAGGGCAGCTTTAATCTTCTGCTGTTTCGCCCTTTTTGCGCTTGGAAGTTCTCGATGCCTTCACTGCAAGGAAACCGAATCCGATGAGCAAAATTGCACCAATGCAGATGAGCCGATTTGTCATAGCGTTGTTTCCGGTCTGAGGCAGATTGACTTCCGTATCCAAGGAATCTGTACCGACGCCGGTTTTCGGATCAACGGTGTAAACGTCCAGCACGCCGCCGTTTTCGTCAGTCAGTGTGATCTCATACGCATCTTCTGACCGTGCAGTGATCGTTGCAGCTGCAGCCATGATGCCGGTCTTCTTCTGATAGTCGTTGATCGCCCAGCTGCAGAGGTCATCATCAGCAATGTTGGTCACGCTTGTGGAAATGGATGTTGTGATTGACCCTGCTGTGGTGATCGAAGTTGTTACAGTTATTTGCGTTGTTGTAGCAGATGATGTTGTCGCAATAGTTGGTTTCGTTGTGGTGGAAGATGTTGTTGCAGTAGTTGGTTTCGTTGTGGTGGAAGAAGTTGTTGCAGTAGTTGTTTTCGTTGTGGTGGAAGAAGTTGTCGCAGTAGTTGGTTTTGCTGTAGTGGAAGATGTTGTTGCAGTAGTTGTTTTCGTTGTGGTGGAAGAAGTTGTCGCAGTAGTTTGTTTTGTTGTGGTGGAAGATGTTGTTGCAGTAGTTGGTTTTGCTGTAGTGGAAGATGTTGTTGCAGTAGTTGTTTTCGTTGTGGTGGAAGAAGTTGTTGCAGTGGTCAGTTTTGTTACTGCGGATGTGGTTGTCTGCACGACTGTTGTGGTGACGGCAGGCTTTGTTAACTGTGAATCATCCAGCACTTCCTCAATAGAAAATAACGAAAAATGTGTTGTTGTAAATGTAATCGTTTTGGTAGAGGGATCATACACGCCATTCATATCCGTTCTTGAGCCGTCCGGAGCAATATAATAAACAGTGACCTTATTGGCAGAAACGGGTGCTGTGTAGGGGACTGTAATGGTAACCGTTCCGCCGTTTTCAGATGCCCCGAAGGCGATCATGTTTCCATCCGCATCAACAAGACTGAAATCCACCAGCTTGCCGCCGTTTTCCAGTACGCTGTCAACCGTATCCTGCTGTTCCTCGTTGTCAACTTTGTTTACGACCTGATATCCAAAGGTGATCTTTTTGTTTCCGTGCCGGTGTGAAATTTCAATGGTCGCACCGATATCAAAGATCGCACTGACTTTGTCTGAAATAATGGGCAGTTCTTGATCACCCTTAATTTTATCGATCACGTCATTATCGATCTTGCCTTCAAAACTGCCGTTTTCATCGGTATATTCGATTTCGACATACTTGATGCCATGCTCTTTTGCATAGTCGATGGCATAGCTCCCCTTGGGTGCATTGATGACAAGAAAATAGCAGTTTTCAAAGGCGTTGTCTGCAATGCTTGTTACGGTTTCCGGAATGTAGGCGTATGTCATTTTTTCGCAGTTCCTGAAGGAGGCGTCAGAGATTGTCGTCAAAGTCTCCGGAATTGTGATGCTTTTCAGCGACTTACAGCCTTCAAATGTCTTTTTTTCAATGGATTTCAGATTCTTGGATAGTGTTATTTTTTCTAATGAGGTGCATTCATAAAATGCTTCATATCCTATTGAAGTCACACTATCTGATATTGTAGCGTTCTTTAACCAATTGCAAGTATAGAATGTCCCACGTCCAACTGATGTGATGCTGTCAGGTATAATGATTTCACTTAATGGAGTGGAATTAAACACTTCATCTCCAATCGTTTTTACACTATCTGGTATTGTTGCTTTTGTTAAACTAGAGCAGAAACAAAATGCTCTGTTACCGATGGATTCTACACTATCAGGTATTGTTATTTCTGTTAATCTTGCGCAATTTTCAAAAGCGGAATCTCCGATTGCTATCACACTGTTTGGCAATGTTATCTGCTCTAATGAAGTACAAGAGTAAAAACACTGTTTCCCGATTAATGTTATGCTATGTAATGATATTTCTTTTAATGACTCACATTCATAAAAGCAATAATCTCCAATGGATACTACACTATTCGGTATTGTTATCTTTTCCAACACGTTACAATACGAAAAACAGCCTTCTCCAATTGATGATACACCTTCTGGAATAACGACTTCCTTCAGAGAATAATTACAAATAAATGCATTTGCAAAGATCTCTACTACTTTTTTGTCGTCAATTTCTTCGGGAATGCTCAGGATAGTGTCCTCACCTTTATATTTAAGAATCACAATTTCATCATTTGCATTCGTCATATATACAAAGCCGCTATCAGAAGTATACACGTCAATATGGTTTCCGATCTCTGAGAATATCAGATGATTCTCCTGTGCATATTTTTCAGCATAGCTATCTTTCGCTCCGTATACAATTAATGCAGAGTTGCATTCTTCAAATGCGGATTCGCTAATCGATGTTACACTGCTTGGTATAGTCAATTCTTTTAAGGACGAGCATCGGTAAAATGTTTGGTCATCAATGGATGTTACGCCATCTGGTATTACTATTTTTTCTAAGGAGTAACAATTGCTAAATGCAGCTTCTCCGATTGACGTTATACTTTCTGGTATTGTTATTTCTTTCAGCTTGCCGTCATAATAAAAGGCATGTTTTCCGATGGACGTTATGCCATCGGATATCGTTATTTTTTCTAGAAAATCGCACCCGCTAAATGCAGAATCTCCGAATATTTTTACGCTCTCAGGCACTAGTACTTCTGAAAATGTGCATCCAGAAAAAGCACCATCTCCAATGGACTCTACATTTTCAGGTATTGCTAAGTTAGATAGTTTGCATCCTGAAAACGCATAATCGCCGATAGACACTACGCCTTTAGGAATGGTGAATTTATCCAGCAAAGAACAGCCGGTAAAGCAGTTTTTTGCGATGGAGGTAATACTGTCTGACATTTCAATTTCTGTCAATGAACTGCAATCATAAAAGCAACCATCTCCTACAGATACTACACTGTTCGGCACCGTTATTTTTTCCAATTCATTGCAGTTTTGAAAAGCGCTTTTTCCAATAGTGGTTACACTGTTTGGTATTGTAACTTCTTTTAGCGAAGTGCAGTCTGCAAATGCGCTTTTTAGAATTTTTACGACTTTTTTGTCTTCTATTGTTTCTGGAATATCCAATGTCAATTCGAATCCCTTATAATCAACAATGCTAACTTCGTCATTTTCATTGATCATATACACAATTCCATTATCGGTGTTGAAAAGGTCAAATTCAAGATGTTCTCCTATTTCTGCAAATAATATATCGTTCTCATTTGCATAGGTTTCGGCATAGCTTCCCTTTACACCATATATCGTTAATAGGGAACTGCAATTTTCAAAAGTACTGTTATCAATTGCTGTAACGCAATCTGGTATAATTATTTCTTTTAATGAGGTACAACCTGAAAAACAATACGCTCCAATGGATGTTAGATTATCTGGAATTGTTATTTTTTCTAATGAACAGCCACCGAATACGGAGTCTTCCAGCACATTTAAGCTGTTCGGAATTTCAATTTCTTTTAAGGACTGACAAGAACAAAAAGCTCCATACGCAATAGTTGTTACACTGTCCGGTATTGATATTTCATTTAATGCGTAGCATCCCCAAAAGCAAAATTTACCGATTGATAGCAAATTTTCGGACATTACTACTTTTTGTAAAGAGGTGCAATCCTCAAATGTATATGCGCCTATCGATACTACACTATCAGGCATGGTTAATTCTGTTAATGAAGGACAGCGGCTAAAACATCCGTCAGGAATTTTGCTGATATGTGCTTCAATTACAACTTTTTCAATTGAGACCTTTTCATCAAAACTGAACTCAAATGCTTTTTCCGCAATATCTGTCACAGGCAAACCGTTGATCTCCTCCGGAATCACCAACTCAGGCGATTCTCCAACATAACCGTTTACCACAACTTTTTCATTGTTGTAGATGTAAGTAATTCCATCCTCAGTCTGACCTTCTTGAACCGCCCCGCCTAAAGTCGAATCGTCTGTGTTTTCATTGGCTGCATCAACCGATTCTTCCGCACTTGCAGCAAAATAATTCACCGCCGCCAGCGACGAAGCTCCCGCTGTTACGTTTCCGGCTGCAATGCAAGCTGATAGTAACCCTGCAATCCATTTTTTTAACATCATACCCAACTCCTTTTTCTATTATTCTATCGGCAAATCTGTTGCAATGTTTTTCGAATTTGCCTAAAAGTACATTTTTATTATATCCTTTTATGGCTACTGTGTCAATGGTAAATCCAATTTTTCTCATATAATAGAAGGAGAAATCTTGCCGAGGTCTTTCGGGAAAAGGGGATGACTCTTGAAATTTTTTATCAGCCCTGGCTCACTTTTTTGTTAGCGAGGTGGCTCAGTTTTTTATTGACAAAGGCAAATATATTTTTAGGGTATGATACATGAGATTGCTCCTAGATAAAAAAAAGTCCCACCGGGTTGCGCATTCTTACAATAGAGTAAGACTAGGCGTGGTGGGTTCTGTTATTATTAGTGTACCATTTTTCGTGCACAAAAATCAACGTTAAATTGCACAATCTTCTCCTTTTGTATTTGTTCGATTTGTGCGATTTCTTTTTTGCTAAAACATAGGTTCTGGAAACGCAGATTATTTATGATGATAGATTGTAAAGTCAAGTGCAACGCAATCAAAAAAATTTTGAAGCACCTCGAAGCAAGCCGCTGGTATTTCCATTTGTACCATGCTGCCACGGAAAATAAGGATCGCAGAAAAATGCTTTCACTCCTCTATAGCTCAGCCAAAGCTTACATCAAATCAGGGGATCCTCACGCCTTCACGATCTTACATTTCTTTTTATAGCAAGCCACGCCGTACTTATAGATCGTCTGCACCTCGTCATCTTCCAGAATCGCAGAATAATTCATGCGTTCGATTTGTGCCAGAGCATCTGCACAGCCCTTGTCCATGTCGGCATCTTCGCCGTATTTGACTTCGATGATCATGCCGATTTCATCATCGGGAATCTTGATGACAATATCGCTGTACCCATCGCCAGACTCCACATTGGACTTTACGATCCAGTCATCCCGGTAGGAAAGTAGACCGAGAAGAATTCCGTGGTAGAAATTTTCCTTCTTCGCAGCCTTTACATAGGTGTCACGAATGCTGATGGTTTTCCTGAGAAAAGCGGTAAACTGTTTCTGTGCCTCTTCCGCATTGCCGTCTGCAAACGCCTGGCAGAGCAAATTCAGCGTGGAAGAATCTTTACGGCTGAAATCCTTGAACCACTCGTAGATCTGTCTTTGGAAAATCTTTCGTATTTCAAGATTCGGGATTGCCAGTTCATAGGTGTCATTTCCCAAACTGCGTTTCTGTGTGAGGTATCCCGTCATAAAAAGCGTGCTCCAGATGTTTTCTATTGAAGCATATAATTCAGAATAGGTCAGTTCCGGATGAATTTCCTTTACTACCGTATCACCTGCAATCAGCGACTCGATTTCGGACTTTGTGGTGGAATTCGCCATTTCAATGAACTTGCGAATAATATCGTTTCCGCTGGAATTGATCCAGAATGCCTGTGGTGCTTTGTCCGACTCAAATCGAAGGCGGCTGCAATAATTCAGCACGTCCCAGGGACAGTAGATCTCTGTCTTTCCAAACGAGTACCCGTCATACCAATCCTTTGCGGTGGAATAGTAGTCTGACACACCGTAGTAATCCAGCATTTCTTTGACTTCGTTGTCTGTAAATCCGAAGTACTGTGAAAATAGATCGTCTGTTATGGTGAACGTAGAGAAATTATTCAGACCGGTAAAAATACTTTCTTTGGAGATTCGCAGACAGCCGGTTACAACGGCGAATTCTGTGTTATCATTGGTCTTTAGTGCATCACCGAGGAAACCACTGATAAAAGATACCATTTTATCATAGTAATTGTTCAAAAAAGCTTTATCCAGAGGCACATCATATTCGTCAACTAAAAGTATGGCTTTTTGTTTGTGATGCTTGCAAAGAATCTCCGTAAAAAAGCTAAGTGCACCTTTGATGGGTTTCTCATTGTTTTCGCAGTTGATCAAAAGGTTAAGCTCCTGCTTTTCCCAATCGGATAGGATCTTACTCTCATTTAAGTACGACAAACGTCTTGCTTCTCTGGCTACGATCGTTCTGATACTTTTTAAGGCATCCGGATAGTTCATTCCAGCCGCACCCTTTAAGCTGATAAATACAACGGGGTATTTGTTCTGATGCTTCTCACAGATGTCAGAGTGCCTGCTGATGGCAAGCCCCTCAAACAGCGATGCGTCCTGCCCAATCTCAAAGAATGTTTTCAGCGTATCCATGGTCAGCGTTTTGCCAAATCGCCGGGGACGGGTAAACAGATTTGCATCCCCATGATTCCGGAGCAGGTCTGCGATGATCTCTGTTTTATCGACATAGTACATATCATTTCTGCGAAGCTTTTCAAAGTTCTCAACGCCGATGGGGAGCATTTTTCTTGTCAGACTCATCATAGAACTCCTTTCCTGATTTTTATTATTGTATATCATTATATCATAAAGCCGATAGAAAAGCAACAGCGATGTCAGACGGATAAACCCAAAAGAGCCCGAAAACATTGCGTTTTCTGAGCTCTTTGGAAATTAATATTCAAATTGATCTATGCCGCCAGATTTCACCCTGCACCGTTTTTGACAGAAGCATACGCCAAGTTTGGCGATATTTTCGTATTGCTCATCTCTCAATGACGCTTCGTAGTCTTTTTCTTCGATCTGTTTCAAGGCATCTTCGCAGGCTTTTGTCATCTGATTGTACTTATCCACGATTTTGAATTCCAGTATGGCAGCATAATTCCATTTGGAGCGTTGTTTCACAACCAGGTCAAATCGGCCATTTCCAGACTCACGGTTTGAAACGACCATATAGCCATTGAATCCCGAAACAAGTCCCGTCACAAAGCCATGATAATAGTTTTCCTGTTCATCAAAACAGCTGATCGTATTTACCATCCAGGTGCAGAGCAGATCTTCCAGTTTTTCTGCATCTGCTTTCAATATTGCTTCCAAAATATCCGTTCTGCTGTCTGCATTGATTTTCTTCTCAAACCAGGCACGAATGGTGTTCTTGTAGATGCTCTTTACCTCAGTGTTTGGGATCACCATTTCATAATAGGTCTCATCGCCGATGGTTTCGTAGGCGGTCACTTTCAGGTATCCTGTAAAAAGCAAAAAGCTCCAGATGTATTCGCTGTTCACATCTATCGTTCCATAAGTGATATCCTCATAGATCTGTGCTTTGACAGGTGTGCCGTTTATCAGCTCTTCTATCGCATTTTTCGTTCTGTCGTTGGATTCTTCGATCAGACGCTTTACGATTTCATTGGAACTGGTGTTGGACCAGTAGGGTTTGCACGGATAATTTGGATTTACTGTGAGATTTTTAATGTGATTGATTGTACTCCAGGGGTTGTATATTTGCGTATCACTAAATAAATAACCATCGTACCAATCCTTGATTTCGTTCGCTTTATCCTCAAGCTTGTAATACTTCAAAATATCCGTTATTTCATCAGGAGTAAATCCAAATGAATCCGTAAACATGGGAGAAATGATAGTGAAAATATCCAGGTTGTTTAACCCTGTAAAAATACTTTCCTTTGAAACTCTCAGGCAGCCTGTCAAAAACGCACGATCAAGAGAGGGATTGGTTTTCAGTGCTGATTCAAAGACAGAACGAATCAGATTTACCATATCTGTATAAAACCCCTGGTAGAATGCGTTTTCAAGCGGAACATCGTATTCATCGATCAAAATGATGACATTTTTGTTGTACGCAGATGCCAGTAATCTGGATAAAAATCCGAGGGAAGTGTTATAGTCACTTTTCTCCGCTTTTAACTCGATGAACCTTGTCAGCCTGTCCAAATCGGTTTTTTCAATTGCATCATTCTGAAATAATACACTTTTGTGCCGCAGTATCTCAGCACGTATCAGATCTTTGAAAACAGCAAAAGCTTCTTCAAATGTCGCTTGTTTCATACTCTTCAGAGAAATGCTGATGACAGGGTATTGCCCCTGATACTGCATACATTCGGGATATTCTGAAATCTTTAATCCATCAAAAAGATACGCATTGCTTTCATCTGTCTTTTCAAAGAATCGTTGAATCATGCTCATATTCAAAGTTTTGCCGAATCTTCTTGGTCTGGTAAAAAGTCCGACTATTGTTTGACTTTCGATCAGCTCTTTTATCATCAAAGTCTTGTCGACAAAGTAATATTTATCATCGATCAATCGTTTGAAATCCTCTATGCCGATTGGCAATGGTTTTCTTTCCATCATCTTCACCTCAAATTCTTATCAAATATCTTTTCTTCACGCCTTTACGATTTTACATTTCTTCTTATAACAAGCCACACCATACTTATAAATCGTCTGCACCTCGTCATCTTCCAGAATCGCAGAATAATTCATGCGTTCGATCTGTGCCAGAGCATCTGCACAGCCCTTGTCCATGTCAGCATCTTCGCCGTATTTGACCTCGATGATCATGCCGATTTCATCGTCGGGGATCTTGATGACAATATCGCTGTACCCATTGCCAGACTCCACATTGGACTTTACGATCCAGTCGTCTCGGTAGGAGAGTAGACCGAGGAGAATCCCGTGGTAGAAATTTTCCTTTTTCGCAGCTTTTACATAAGTATCACGAATGCTGATGGTTTTTCTGAGAAAGGCGGTAAACTGTTTCTGTGCCTCTTCTGCATTGCCGTCTGCAAACGCCTGGCAGAGCGTATTCAAGGTGGAAGAGTCTTTCCGGCTGAAATCCTTGAACCATTCGTAGATCTGCTCTTCGAATATTTCACGAATTTCGAGGTTGGGAATTGCCAGTTCGAATTGTTTTCTCTCAGGGATACCACGTTTGGTAAGGTATCCTATCATATAGAGTACGCTCCAAATGTTTTCGATCGATGTGTACAATTCAGAATAGGTCAGCTCCGGATGAATTTCTTTTCCCACCGTATCACCTGCAATCAGCGACTCGATTTCGGACTTTGTGGTGGAATTCGCCATTTCAATGAACTTGCGAATAATATCGTTTCCGCTGGAATTGATCCAGAATGCCTGTGGTGCTTTGTCCGACTCAAATCGAAGGCGGCTGCAATAATTCAGCACGTCCCAGGGACAGTAGATCTCTGTCTTTCCAAACGAGTACCCGTCATACCAATCCTTTGCGGTGGAATAGTAGTCTGACACACCGTAGTAATCCAGCATTTCTTTGACTTCGTTGTCTGTAAATCCGAAGTACTGTGAAAATAGATCGTCTGTTATGGTGAACGTAGAGAAATTATTCAGACCGGTAAAAATACTTTCTTTGGAGATTCGCAGACAGCCGGTTACAACGGCAAATTCTGTGTTGTCGTTGGTTTTTAAAGCTCCTCCGAGAAATGTCCGGATAAAGCCGACCATGTCATTGTAGTAACCATTCAAAAATGCCTTATCCAAAGGAACATCATATTCGTCAACGAGCAATATGACTTTTCGATTGTAATGCTTACACAGCAGGCTTGTTAGAATAGCTAAGCTGTCTGTGATATCCATCGGCTCTAAAATACAGTTCATTAGTTTCAGAAGATACTTTTTTTCTGATTCTTCTAACTTGTCGCTATTTTTCAAATACGAATGACGTATTGCCTCAGCTGACATAATTGCACGGATTCTTGCTTTTGCATCTTCAAAGCTATTCCCAGCCGCACCCTTTAAGCTGATAAATACAACGGGGTATTTGTTCTGATGCTTTTCGCAGATGTCGGAATGTCTGCTGATGGCAAGTCCCTCAAACAGCGATGCGTCCTGCCCGATCTCAAAAAATGTTTTCAGCGTGTCAATGGTCAGCGTTTTGCCGAATCGCCGGGGACGGGTAAACAGATTTGCATCCCCATGATTCCGGAGCAGGTCTGCAATGATCTCTGTTTTATCTACGTAATACATATTATTTCTGCGAAGCTTTTCAAAGTTTTCAACGCCGATGGGGAGCATTTTTCTTTCGGAACGCATGGCGTAACTCCTTTCATAGTCTTATAACGATTTCTCACTTGCATTTATTATATCATGAAACAGCGTGAAAATCAACTTGAATGCAGGCGCAGTAAGAAAAAAGCCTGCTCAGAGCAGGCTTTCTCTATAAATGTTTTGATAAAGCTTATCTTTTGACTCTGCAATATCATTTTTCACTTGAAACAGTAAGGTGTATTATCATGAAATAATGCTGTCATAGAAGCCGTTTTTATTGCCGAAGTAATCGAGAATGAGAAACAGACAAGTGTTAAGCACCCACAACTCCTGCTTGTCTTGAACTATGTCATATTGCTTTGCAGCAATTTCTTGAGCCACTGAAATGCTTTGGTATGTTTGATAGGAGAGTATGTCAGGACAGTCCTCTGACAAGTTTTTTAGTCTCTTGATGTTCATCTGCATCAACTTTATGAAGTCTTCTTTTTTATATTCGGTTACAGCGATGCCTGACAACTTCATTTGACTGGCTAAGCTCTTGAATTTGCCTAACATATCAACCGGAATTGTTGCAGATAAATATTGGTCGTCATCAAATGTATTGCAATATCGAAAAGATTCCATCATGGGATAATTTATGTATAACCGCCCGATAGACGGGTCGGTTTCATCTGTAAAATGTTTTGCCATTTCAATTAACTTTGGGAAATTATCCGCAAGCAGTTCTTTCGTTGGAACAGACAATCCACGTTGCTCCGGGGCTTTATGATGCAGATCAGCATCAAAAACCAAATAGGTGTAGGCGAACTTTTGATCTAATCTCTTTTTGGCCTCATCATCTCTGATAAGTTCTTTTAGGACATCTTTTATGTCGCAGTCAAAAAAATATTCTTTACACTTGTGGTATAACGTGTAGAGGTTTGTTCCGACAACGCATAATTCGGCGTTCAATTCAAATCTTTGAAGGATAGATTGAAAAAAGTCTGGTTCTGTTCGTTCGCCCTCTAATATGATCAAAATCCTCATCATTCCGTAAATGCCCCATTGATATACATTTTTTCCAGGTTATGTGCTTCTCGAATTTCACGATCAGTTGAATCATACAGGTTTTTGATTTTATTTTTTGTCATTAAGAAACAGCAATCTGGTCTTGTAAGACGATTTTGCATCAGATAGGTGTTGTGTGTGGTAAGCACGGACTGAAAACCGGACTGCTCATTCAGTAACTGAACAATCAGCTCCGCAGATTCATAGTGGAAAAAAGCATCAAACTCATCAATGAACAAAAAAGAGATCTTAGGAAAAGCTGCGACGCTCCAGGCAAAGTAGAGAAGCAACGCCTGCGTTCCAGTTGATGCCAGAGATAAAAAAGGTGCTTTTTCAGTGCGCTCTCCGTTGCAGTAATAAGCATATAGGATGTATCCGTCGTTTTCCTTTTCGAATCCCAGCTGATAGTCAAGACCGTTTTGTTTTAAGAAATATTGAAACTCCTCCAGCTTATTATTTTCACGAATCATTTCTGTCAATTCAAAATTTCTTGTCGTAAAGCCCATGTGAGAATTTCCTTCGGACAGACTGCGATACCACAACATATTTTCACAAAAATGGATCAATTTCGTTACTGGGGAAGAAGAATTCGTAGGCGTGTTGCGATAGATATACTTCAGTACAGATAGTTTATTATCCGGCAGGTCAATATTCAAACTTCCTTTGAGCGTACTGTCCACAAATCGTTCCGTTTCCGACTGGCTAAAGTAATCGAATCGCACCAGTTCCTTTCCGTTTAACGTCAATGTCTCTTTTCGCAAGTCGTATTGATCCAGCTTTATATATTCGTAGACAATATCATCGTTTCCAAATTTGAAAAAGTAGCGAAAAGTTACTGGCTGATCCAGATGTTCCAAGTTTCTGTAATTCTTTTTCTGCAGGCATTTGTTGTCTGTAAGGTGACTGATAATATCAAAAAGTGCAAAACCAAGTGCACTTTTTCCAATGCCATTTTTTCCGTATATCATTGCCTTGTTAACGATCCCATTATAAACCAGGTTTTGATTAAAGCTATAGTCACGGGAAGTCAGATCAAATACCAACTTTTCCGAAAAACAACGGTAGTTTTCAACCTCAAATCGCTTTAACATCGAAAATTCACTCCCAAAATGCAAACTCTTTATCATGATTATATCAGCTTTCTTCCTCAAAGTCAATAACTGTCCGTAAGAAAATTACGGATACGAATTTTTTATACGGTTATAGTATGCTGAAAAAAGGCTGGTTTATTCGTTGCAGATGCTTTTGGGCATCGTTTTGTTTTAGCACAGGTCATTCGACACCTGCTCTAAGATACAAAAAATCCCGCCACTTTCCCCACTCCTGCAAAAGCAAGATTAGGTATGGCGGGAACTTTTTGATTCAAATTTGTTCTAACAAGAAATACCCATCAAACCAACAAACAGCATCAAGGGGGAACATCACACAAGCCATCTAATCGACTTCATTCCTCACTCCCAGAATGCGATCATTTGTTCGATACTGTATGCGATCTCCGGATATTCATAGTGGAACTCGGTGTAACGGAACATCTGGTTGACGCACTGCAGTCCGCTGACCACAAGCGCCCATACCATCGCAAAACAGAGCAGCCCCTTGATAATTTTCTGAACCAGAGCGTTGTCTGTCTTTTGGTACAGGAAGAAAATAATTGCAAATGCGCCCAGTACAGCCTCCCAGGAGAAGTCCAGCATATACCGCACGGCATAGCCGCTTTCCCAGACAGACGCAATGATGATGATCGGCATCAGAACACAAGGGAGTCCGATGTAAGCCAGAGACTGCGCTCTTGCGGTGCGGTTGGGGAGCTGTTTCCATGCCTTTCCGGCAAGCAGGTATGCAAATACCGGCAGCGCCAGGGTGAACAGCCCCGATGTATTCGCTGTGGATAAAAAGTCGTTGTGGAAAAAGCCGTTGACATTCATATCCTGGAATTCAGCGTGAATGAACGGGTATTTTGCGGAGAAGACCGGGATATTGAACAGGTAGTTATAAAGCGCCTCCCAGACAAATCCCGTGTGATACTGGGACTTTGTAAAGTCGTTGATGGTAAGGGAGTACTGGATGCCGAAGTCGAAAGGCGATCCGAACCGGGCGTAGTTGTACCACATCTGTACGCCTGCCAGACAGAGCATCGGAAGGAAAGCGCAGACGAGATACCGAACTCCGTTCTTGGCAAATGTCTGTCCCTGTGCCAGCTCGTGCCCTTTTCGAAATCGGAATGCTGCCATGAGCAGGAATACCGCTGCGCAGACGCAGTAAACGGCTAACGTCGGCCGGCAGAGTACGGAAAGCGCCAACAGGAAAGAGGCGACCGCCGTTCGCCAGAAAGAGATTTTTTCGGACCCAATGACGTTGGAGCGGATCAGGAAGAATGCGCCCCAGGTGAGACAAGCAAACCCGGCAGAAATAGCAGCCTCGTAGAAATTCGGTCTGCCGATGCTGAACCAGATGCCGCTGATAATTTGCAGCAGGAGCAGGCAGGTCAGTGCGATTCCGGTGGGCAGTTTCGGGAACCACTTTTTCAGGAATGCAAAAAAGACCATGGACAGCCCTGCCATTCCGATCCAGGAGAACAGCAGGACTGCTACCGTGCTGGAAAAATAGTATCCTGTAATCAGATGATACGGCAGGAACAGCAAAACGACCGGTGCGATGCCGTAGTAGGAGTAATAGTGATGGTTGTAGTAGACGTGATCCCAGAGGACATAAGCGCCACTGGAATCTCTGGCATTTTTGTCATATGGATTTTCCAGTGCATTCAGCTCGGCAGACGGCTCTTCCAGCAGGTGGACCTGCTTGTTTTCAAAGGCATCCACCAGTTCCTGTGTCATCTGGTTTCCCTCTGTCAGCTGAAATTCATGTGACCAGCCGGCGTCGCCGAGCTTATATCCCATGGAGAAGAATACGATGAGACAAAAGCCCACTGTGATTACAATTGCCGCATTGCGGGAGAATTTGCGGTTTTCGCCGAATCCCTTTTGCAGAACCGGGGCATTCATGACAGCATAAATAAAAATCGGGATCAGCAGCAGGAGCAGGACACGCGGAATGGAAATATCAATGGGCATTGTTTGATTCAGCGTCACACTGTTCAGCGTGATCGTGGCATCATCGACCGGAGTGAGCTTGATCCGCATGGCTTCGACTGCTCCGGAAAAGTTGCAGGCGGTGAAATCCGATTTTGCCCGCTTGCTTACCAGATTTTTCTGTACGATGTCATAGCGGTAGTCCTTCGACTGAGTCGCATCGGTGATATCCACCTTCAGAAGTGCCTCTTTTCCGCCGGCAGCAAAGGATACGTCCGTGTCGATGGTTCCGACCTCCTTCTGGATTCCTGTAAAGGTCAGCACCATTTCGGTTTCGCCGGAAACCGTGATCGTGCCGTCATCGTTTCGAGTTCCGTTGCCCTCCAGCAGCGCATCCGAAAGCTGCAGTTCGGATTTGGGATAATCCCCGAAACAAAGCCGATAGGTGGGTGCCTGGAACAGTGTTAATTCCAGTACCAGGACGACAAGAACTGCTTTCGCAGAGAATTTCAGCACGGAGGAAGAATGCTTTTTGTGCTGTACGCACAGCAGCCATTCCAAAAGGACAAACAGTGACATAAAGAAATATGCACTGTGAAATGCCCCGAAATCAACGAGCGAAAAGATGTCCAGATATGCCGGGATAAGCAATGCACCGGCGATGCCGCGTGAAACGATCCGTAAGCCCTTTTCCAGCTGCGGATATTTCTCCTGCTTTTGCAGAATTTCTTTCAGAAAACACGCCGAAGCGAAAACAGCGCATAGAAATGCAATCAGAAATAAAATCATTGTGATACCGCCTTCTTAAAAACAAATTTCGATGTTCCTTTTCATACTTCATAAACCCATATCGTTATGAGAATCCGGTAGCATTCTATGTGCTTTCCAGTTGTTTTTCAAAACACGCTCCGCTCAGAAATATTCTGTGCATGATCGGTCACCCCTCTTTTTCCTTAGTACCTAAATTGTTGTAAAATCTCATTGCCGTACCTATTATAGCACAATATCGGTAAAAAGGCAACCATGATATTGGAAGAATAAAACAAAAGAACCGAAAAGCGTCATGTAAATCTTGAATTTCTTGCAGCAGTTTCAGTGCCTAAGTAAATTTGACAGCATATTGCTTGATGTGATATAATTAAGGCAACACCGCACAATTGCCAAACGAGCAAAAATATGATATAATAGATATATGGGAAGACAAATGACACTGGCAGAAATCAACGATGAACTTGGTGCAGCCAGAACCAATAAAAAAGAATTTTTAGAGAAGCTTGAAGCGATCATACCATGGGAAACATTTCTTGAACTGATACAGCCGAGTTATTACAAAGGAGAACTTGGCAATAAACCATACCCATTGGAATTGATGCTGAGAATATTCATATTGCAGAATGTCTACAATCTCGCAGACATGGCAGTCATGAACGAAGTGATTGACAGCCGTGCATTTTCCAATTTTTGTGGAATCAACTCACCGAGCGAAGTCCCAGACGGTGATACAATCGGACGGTTTCGTAATATCCTGACTCGCAATGGATTACAGGAAAAAATATTTGCTGCTGTTGTGAAAATTCTGATGGAACGAAAGCTCATTCTGAAAAAAGGAACAATTGTGGATTCCACATTTATCGAATCTCCTTCATCCACAAAAAACCGGGAAAAGAAACGTGATCCGGAAGCACATTCTGCGAAAAAGGGAAATACATGGCACTTCGGGTATAAGGCACATATCGGAGTAGATGAGAAAAGTGGTCTTGTCCACACGGTAAAGGCAACTCCGGCAAACGAACATGATGTTACCATTATGAGTGAATTGCTGCATGGTGAAGAAGAACGTGCCTATGGTGACAGCGGATATATCGGAGCAAACAAGAGACCGGAAGCAATTAAGAAAAACAAAAATGGGAAGAAGATCAAGTACCTGATCAACAGACGTCCGTCATCCATCAAAAAGTTATCGAAGAGTGGTCAGTATGCCGCTAAGAAAAAGGAATATCAGAAATCATCTGTCCGTTGTAAAGTGGAGCATGTCTTTGCAGTCATAAAAAATATTTTTCGATATCGAAAGACCCGATACCGAGGTCTGCGAAAACAGACTGCGAAATTGAATATGATGTTCGCATTGGCGAATCTGTATCTGGCTGCCAGAAAATCTCTGACGGTCTGATTCAGTGTGCCTTTGCGATGGAAAATGGAACATTTCTCTAACCACTCAGCATTTTGCTGGGTGGTTTTGTTTGTAGGTGGAGATTATGCGGTGTTGCCGGAAATATGTTCTCCGGCAATCATTCGAATGATCTTATCCCGCAAGCCGTTCTCATTGCGGACGATATACATTTTCAAAGCCTCATAGGTTTCAGTCTGTGTCCAGTAACTGTCAAAGATGCCGTTCATCATCGCTGATGTTACAGATCTTGGATTATAAATGGATATACCATTGACAGTATAGCCATCGTACCAATCTTTCGTTTGTTCAAAAGACATATGATAACGTTCACAGAGCTGACGAACTTCCCTCTCTGTAAAACCAGTGAATTCTGCGAGTGCATATTGATTGGTCATAGCGTATTCCTTGAACATATTCAGTGCAGAATGTTGACCGTATTTCTTGATTGGGAGAATGCCTGTCATATAGGCAAGTGCCACATAGGGCTGCCCTTTCAGAAGATCCCGCAGAAAATCCAGATATTCCTTTGGAGCAGTTGCATTATCCCGATGTACCCGGAAAATGGAATCCCATTCGTCAATGATAAAGATAAACTTTTCCCGTTTCTGCGAAAAAATATCTTTTGATGTCCTTACCAAGTCTGTTTCATCAAACAATGTAACATCCGGCATTTCCATTTTCACATCAAACAACAATTCCTTTGTTAAGCGTGCCACCATGTCTTTTATCACAGGATATTTGCTGACAAACTGCTGGATATCGATATGAATCACATTGTACTGATTCAGGGCAATACCGCACAAAGTCGTCAGACGCTCTTTGTGCGGTATTGCCTTATAGTCATACTCTTTCATTCCTGCCTGTTTTTATTGACATTTTTGGAAATCACAAAAGTCAGAATAACAAGCACAAGTGGAAAAATACAGCCTGCAAGCACGCCCTTGTGAATATCATCTCCTGCACTTTGTGAAATGTTTCCTACGATACCCGGACCTATTGCACCGCCAAGGTCGCCTGCCATGGCAAGAAGGGCAAACATTGCTGTGCCGCCTGAGGGCATTTTCCCCGAACAGATGCTTATGGTTCCAGGCCACATAATTCCAACGGAAAAGCCGCATATTATACAGCCTGCAAGCCCAAGCATGGGAATATCCGACAGGGAAGCAACAAGATAGCATATCAGGCAAAGCATGCCTGAGCCTATCATAAATTTTATTAGGTTAAGCCTGTCGCCGTATTTTCCGTACAGTGAGCGACTTATTCCCATAGTCACCGCAAACAGGCAAGGCCCGGCAATATCTCCCATAGCCTTTGAAAGATCCAAAGCAGATTCCGCAAATGCAGATGCCCACTGTGCCATTGAAAGCTCCGACGCTCCCGCACATATCATCAGCAGTATGGAAATAATGAACACGGGGGTTTTTAAAAGATTTCCGATACTCATACCTTGCCCGTCCTCGGCAGGGTGTTCAATGGGACAGGTGATGAAATTAAACATATTATACAGCGGAATTATTGCCCAGATACAAGCAAGCCATTTCCAATTGCCTATACCGAACACCGAGAAAAATACTGTGGAAAGCAGGATAACTCCTACCGAGCCCCAACAGTAAAAGGAATGGAGCAAACTCATTGCCGCCTCTTTATGCTCAAAGGGACAGGATTCAACGATAGGGCTGACAAGCACCTCCGTAAGACCGCTGCCCACCGCATATACAATTGTGCTGATAATTATTCCCATAAACGGGTCGGGCATTATCTGAGGAAGAAACGCAAGTCCCAGAAGTCCTGCTGCCGAAAACAGCTGAGAACCCACAACGCATCTGCGGTAGCCTATTCTGTCCGCAAACTTTGCACAGAGAATATCCACAATAAGCTGGGTGATAAAGAAAACGGATGATATGAGCGCAATTTTTCCGAGAGGGATATTGTAAACATTGTGGAATGTGAGAAATAGCAGCGGTGCAAAATTTGCTGTAATAGCTTGTGTAACAAATCCAAGATAACAGGCAATAAGAGTTTTTCTGTAATTCATCTTGACGTTCCTTTCGCTTTTTGATATAATTGTATCATATCATAACAAACGGCATATTTCAATGTACAATATCACATTTTTATTACACTATATCGCAAAAATGGAGGATAAATTTGAAAAACCTAAACGACGGCTACGCAAAGATCATCACTGACGAAACTCTTCGTGAAACCATAAGTCACGGCAGTGAGGAATATCCCTTTCGATATTATTATGAGGATATATGGCTCTTTGACCTGCACTGTATTGACTGGCACTGGCACCCCGAGGTTGAGTTTGTGCTTGTAGAAAATGGGACGGCAGATTTTTTTGTGGGCAGCAGCAGATATGTACTTAACACAGGGGAAGCAATTTTCATCAACACACAGGTGATACATCGGTTTGAGAGCAGCGAAAGTACAATTATTCCCAATATGGTCTTTTCTCCGCTTCTGATAGCCGCAGAAAACAGTTTGATATACCGCAAATATATAAAGCCTGTGCTTATGTCCTCAGTTGAATGCCTGATAATATCGCCGACAGATGAAAAGCAATGTGAGATGCTTGATACAATACGAAATGTGTTTGCCATACAGGAATCGAAAAGCATATCCGAACTGAAAACAACCGAACTTATTATGAAGCTATGGGGGCAGATTTACGAAAGCATAAGTTGGAACGACACTCAAAACATAAACAAAACCTCCGCACAGGCACAAGCACAGCTGCAGATAATGATGCAGCATATCCACAAAAACTATTATCGTCGGATAACCTTGGAAGACCTTGCAAGATCTGTTTCTATAAGCAAAAGCAGTGTGCTGAATATTTTTAAAAGCTATCTGCATACATCGCCCATTAATTATGCTCTGGAATATCGTTTGAAGCGTGCTGCCAAGTTTCTTACGGAAACTGAAAACAGCGTTTTCGTTATAGCTCAGACAGCAGGCTTTGAAAATGTGGGATATTTTTGCCGCAAATTTAAGGCACTCTATGGAATGACGCCTAAGGAGTACAGAAATCACAGGCGGTCGGAACGGAAATAATAAAAAGCAAAGGACTTGCTGCGATTGGCAGTGACAAATCCTTTGCCTATTTTAAGGCAATACCGCACAAAGAGCGTCTGGTGACTTTGTACGGTATTGCCTTTGATTCGGATAGGCTGGAAGTGTAATGACGGGGTCTATAGGCTGTACGCTTTTCGTGTTTTTGTTCAAATCCATTTGCCTTCTTTCTTTATTGGACAACGCTAGGCGACTCCAAAAATTCCAACAGCTGGCACAAACTGCCCGTTTTCCACTTGCCATTTTACTTGCCATTTGCCCGTATTTACTTGCCATTTTGGGAAAAAACCTGTTTTTCGCAAAACACCCCAGATAACGAAAAAAGGCTGAATTACGAGCTTTTTTCGTAATTCAGCCTTCTGTAATTGGTCGAGGTGACAAGATTCGAACTTGCGGCCCCTACGTCCCGAACGTAGTGCTCTACCAAACTGAGCCACACCTCGATTGACGACTCATATAGTATAGCACATTTCCGGACGCTTGTAAAGCTTTTTTCGACACTTTCAAAAAAAAGAAAGTTTTTCTTTTGAAATCTTTGCAAAATAAAATGGATATCTTTGATTTTAGAACAAGCCGCAAATAAAAACAGCCAACAAAAAAGCAGCATCTCTGCCGCCTTTTGTCTGAATGCAGAAAAATCCCGGAGAATTTACTGCGTTTTTGCTTGATTGGAGCGAACGGCGCTGACAACTGCATAGCTGTGTGCCGGCAGAATGACAGCATCGCCGTCACAGATGCCGCTGATTACTGTGCTGAACGCATACTTCTCAAAGCACTTGTCCCGGAGAGAGACCATGGCAGTCTCATCGCTGCGGTTCATCAGCACAACAGCGCTGGAACCGTTCTGCGGAATGTATCGTGCAAAGCCCAGCACCTTTTCCTCCAGTACCAGGAACTCCATAGCGCCCTCTGCAAAAGCCGGATGCTCCCGGCGGATCTTCGCCATTTGACGGGTGTATTCCACCAGTTCCATATCCTCATTGCCCCACGGATAGCAGCGGCGGTTGAACGGGTCTTTCCAGCCCTGCAAGCCAGCCTCGTCTCCGTAGTAAATGCTGGGGACGCCGGGCAGGAAGAACTGGAGTACCATAGCGCCCTTGAGCAGAGCCTTGCCACGGTTGTACTCGTCCGGGGACAGCTCGTTGGATGCCATCCAGTCCTTGCTCTTGTCGTCGCAGGGCTGACCGCCGAAACGGTTGATGGCACGCTCGATGTCGTGGGTGGAGACAAAGTTCATCAGCACATCCACCGTGCATTTCGGATAATTTTCCAGGATCACCATAATGCGGTCCCGGAATGTGGTGGCAGCCTCACCCTTCATGTAGGCGATGATCGCCTCACGGAACGGATAGTTCATTACGCTGTCCAGCTGGTCGCCCAGGAGATAGCGCCGCTTGACGCCGTAAGCCTCCTTGTTGGACGCATCCTCCCAGACCTCGCCGATGACGATTTTTTCCTCATCATACTTCTTGACGCAGGTGCGCAGATTGTCCAGGAACTCGTCCGGCAGCTCATCTGCCACGTCCAGACGGTATCCGGCGGCGCCTAGGCTCATCCAGTAGTCCAGTACGCCGTCGTCGCCGCAGATGTACTTGGTGTAGCTGGGGTTGTTCTCGTCCACATTCGGCAGGGTGTCGATGCCCCACCAGGACTCGTACTCCTTGTTGCCCCAGAAGTGATACCAGGAGTAATACGGGCTGTTCTCGGACTGATAAGCGCCGGGCGTGTTGTAGCGTCCGAACTTGTTGAAATAGATGCTGTCTGCGCCGGTGTGGGAGAATACGCCGTCCAGGATGACGGAGATGCCCCGTACCTTTGCCGCCTTGCACAGCTCCCGGAAGTCCTCGTTGGTACCCAGCAGCGGGTCTACATTCCGGTAGTTTGCGGTGTTATAGCGGTGATTCTCGTGGGATTCGAAGATCGGGTTCAGATAGATGCAGGTGACGCCCAGGTCTTTCAGATAGTCCAGCTTGCTGCGGATGCCGTCCAGGTCGCCGCCGAAATAGTCGTTGTTCCAGACGTGACCATTCTGGTCGGGCTTGTAGTAGGGCATCTCGCCCCAGTTCCGCATGACACGGTCAGACGGTACATTGTCATGCACCTTGCCGCTGCTGCAAAAACGGTCGGGGAAGATCTGATACATCACGCCGCCTTTGAGGAACTGCGGTGTCTGATAGTCCTCGTTGTAGACGGTGAGCTGGAACATTTCGCCCTGATCCAGCATACCATGGCAGGCATCGCCACGCTTGATGTAGTGACGCACGCCGTTGGAGGTATAGGAGAAATAATAGTAGTGAACGCCGGAATACTTGGGGATAAGGTCGGCGGTATAGGTGATGTAGCCGTTTTCATGGGTTTTCACGTTCATGGGCAGAAAACGCTCTTTGAAACCGGTGCGGAATACCACCAGCACCGGCGAGAAATCCAGGGGAGTTTCTTCCGGCAGGCAGATGGTGAACTGACAGCTCTGGTTCCGGGCGATCGCACCAAAGTGCGACTTATACGCCGGATCCCAGCTGTTGTAAAAATAACGCATACAGAGATGCTCCTTTCTTTGCGGAGTGGGAGAGTATTCTTTTCAAAGGGATACTTCCTGTATTAGGTTAGGCTCCCTTGAAAAGGCACCCGAAGGGCGTGCTTTGTGCTGAGCTGGCAGCCGCAGGCTGACTGAGGGATTTTTTCTGTGAAATTTGCAGATAAGGAAAAATTCATTGTAATTCCTTTACCAGCTTCGCTGGTTCAAGGAAGGCTTATTTCTATAGTTTTCACTACAATATAAAGCAGGGATACCTCACACAACCCATCCCATTCAAGAAAACGGAGCAGGGTTTGTGCTGCTCCGTTTTCGTCAGATTATATCAGAATGTGTGATAACACGTTCTCAGATATTCCAGATATCCTTTGCATATTCGTTAACTGCACGGTCAGCGGAGAAGATGCCTGCGTTTGCGATGTTGTGCAGGGACATCTTGGTCCAGGTATCCTTGTCGGTGTACAGCTTGGAACTGCGCTCCTGTACCTGGCAGTAACTGTCGAAGTCAGCCAGAACCATGTACGGATCCTGGGTGCGCAGGGAGTCAGCCACTTCGGTGAACTTGCAGCCGTTGATGCCGGCATACATCCGGTCGATACAGCTTTTGATGATCGGGTTGTTGTTGTAATAGTCCTCCGGACGATAGCCACGAGCCTTGAGGGTGTTGACTTCCTCGGTCTTCATGCCGAAGATGAGGATGTTGTCAGCGCCCACTGCGTCGCCGATCTCGATGTTTGCGCCGTCCAGTGTACCCAGTGTGATCGCACCGTTCAGCATCAGCTTCATGTTGCCGGTACCGGATGCCTCTGTACCTGCCAGAGAGATCTGCTCCGAAATATCGCAAGCCGGCATCAGCAGCTCGGACATGGTAACGCAGTAGTTCTCCAGGAAGTAAACGGACAGCTTGTCGGAGATGCGGGGATTCTTGCGGATCTCCTCAGACAGCGCCCAGATCATCTTGATGATCTGCTTTGCCAGATAATAGCCCGGCGCTGCCTTTGCAGCGAAGATGTAGGTCTTGGGCGTAAAGTCCATATCCGGATTTTCCAGCAGGGCGTTGTACTGTGCCAGAATGTGCATTGCATTCAGATGCTGACGCTTGTATTCGTGCAGACGCTTTACCTGTGCATCAAATACACTGTCGGTATCCAGGATGAGACCGCTCTTTTTCTTGACGAACTTGGCGAAACGCTCCTTGTTTTCCTTCTTGATCTTGCGCAGCTGTTCCAGAACAGCCTTGTCATCAGCGAAAACGTCCAGCTTTTTCAGCTCGCTGCCGTCCTTCAGGAAACCGTCGCCGATCTTGTCACGCAGCAGCTGGGTCAGACCCGGGTTGGACTGATACAGCCATCTCCGGTATGCGATACCGTTGGTGACGTTCTTGAACTTGTTCGGGGTGTCCAGATATTCTTCGTGGAATACGCTGTCCTTGATGATCTCCGAGTGCAGCTTGGAAACGCCGTTGACGCTGTGAGATGCCATAACGCACAGGGTAGCCATGTGGATCTGGTTGTCCTTGATAATGGACATCCGTGTGGTTCTTGCGCTGTCGCCGCCGTTGCGCTCCATCAGACCTGCGCAGTAGCGGTTGTTGATCTCCACGATGATCTGGAAGATTCTCGGCACGATCTGTTTTACCAGGTTTACATCCCACTTTTCCAGTGCCTCAGCCATTACGGTGTGGTTGGTATAAGCGAAGGTGTTGGTAACAATGTGCCATGCACGATCCCAGGTATAGCCGCAGTCATCCAGCAGGACACGCATCAGTTCCGGAATTGCCAGAGTCGGGTGAGTGTCGTTGATATGGATGGCAACCTTTTCGTGCAGGTTTTCCAGTGTGCCGTATACGTTCATGTGGTGGTTTACGATATCACCGATGGCTGCGGCGCACAGGAAATACTGCTGGCGCAGACGCAGGGACTTGCCCTCCAGGTGGTTGTCGTTCGGGTACAGCACCTTGGAGATCGCATTTGCCATGGAGTTCCGGGACAGTGCCTGTTCATAGTTGCCCTCGTTGAATTCCTTCATGTCAAAGCTGGGTGCCTGTGCCTTCCACAGACGCAGGGTGGAAACGCCGGTGCTGCCATAGCCGGAGACATACATATCATACGGGATGGCGATAACGGTGTTGTAGTTGACATGGGAGATGTAGTGGTAAGAATCCTGCCAGTATTCCTGGACATTGCCCTCGAAGTGTACTTCGATCGCCTCGTCCGGCTTCGGATCCAGCCAGACGCTGCCGCCCGGCAGCCAGTTGTCCGGTTCCTCGGTCTGCCAGCCGTCCTCCAGGATCTGCTTGAAGATACCGTACTCATAGCAGATGGAGTGACCGGTCGCCGGGATCTCCTGGGTTGCCATAGCGTCCAGATAGCAGGCAGCCAGACGGCCCAGACCGCCGTTGCCCAGACCTGCGTCCGGCTCGCACTCAAAGATGTTGTCCAGGTTGATGTGATAGTCCTGCAGGATGGCACGAAAATCGTCTGCCAGCTCCAGGTTGTACAGGGTGGTCTTCAGGGAACGTCCCATCAGAAATTCCATAGACAGGTAGTACACGCTCTTGCCGCCTACGGAATTGGTCTTGTTTACAAAGTGCTGACGCTTGTGTTTCAGCTTTTCTACCATCAGTGCGGACAGCACCTGATAGATCTGCTTATCAGATGCCTCGTCCGGAGAAACACTGCACTCCAGCTGAAGTCTGTCTACAAATTTCTGTTTCAATTCTTCTCTCTGGGGATTTCCAGTTGTTTTTACTGCCATGTTATCCTCCTCAACAGTTTCGGCGGAATCTTCTCGTTCCCGGCACACAGAAACCGTGCCGGATTCCCATTCGTACCTCTTTATGGTGCGCCGAACCACCATAATACAGACTGCTCCGCCAGGTTGGAACATATCTAATACTATTATACCGGATTTTGGTCGATGTTGCAATAGCTTTTTTCACGAAATATTTGAAAAAAGAATGGCGGGATTCGTCATATGTGATTGAAAGAAGTTGCACGCGGGTAAATTCGGACAGCCATTCGCCGGAGATGCCGCTGCAAAATTTGGAGGATCAGAAAGCTGTTTGAACAGACTTCCTGATCCTTCCTCTTGCTTTTCAAATATTATATAAAATTTCACGGATAATCAGTATAATAAAGTCGTATCAGAGTGATTTCCGTGATTTGTGCCAAAATGTTCTTTTGATTGTGGAAACAATTGAACAGCTGAAAGCGGCGGAGTTGGTGGAAATTGCTGTAAAAAATGTGGTATGTATATCGTTTTTGTCGATGTTGCTGCCACGGTGCAAAAAATCTGAGGAAACGCCGTACAAAGTTTGCACGAAAGAATGCAGAACAGACTGCGTGCAGCGTTCCCGCAATGAGAGGAGTTTTTTTATGCAGGCAGAAAAAACAAGGCATATGCGGGCAAGCGTGATCAGCGTCTTGCTGGCAGTTTTGATGATCGTGACTTGCATTCCGTCGGCGTTCTTTGCGTCGGCGGCAGAAAATGCGAAAGCGAGCGGACCACTGGTATTGACAAACGTCAACATAGAATTTCGGGACAGTAAGTACAACCCTATTCCTGATCCTGAGAAAGGCAAAGAAGGCGTAGAATCCGGCGATCTGTTCTATCTGATGGCGACGATCTCCGGAAACAATGTCAATGAGGGTGAAGAAAACACCTATCGGATCGAGATCACCGACCAGAATCTTCTGCTGCCCAACTTTGCCGGAAACGGTTTCCGGGACGGCGCAGTGTACAACGGATATGTACTGCACGTCAATCCGGACGGCAGCCGGTATATTACATTCAGTATTGACAACGGTCAGACCAAGCAGATCCGGCTCCAGGCGAAGTTCCGGAACGGCAAAACGCCGAACGGCACCGTCGCAGAGGTGCGTATCTCGCAGGAAGGCTCCGGAAAGAGCGTGTCCAATACGATCACCGCAATTGCAGCCATGAACTGGAATGCGTCCAAGAGCGAGGACCGCACCAGTCTGAAAGCCAGCGACATTGCAGGCGGCACTTCGGTGAACTATACGCTCAGCGCCTCTTCCAACAATGCGTCCCAGAAAAAAGGCGCAGAGTGGGTGAAGAGCCTGACTTTCCAGGATACGATCAGCCTGGAAAACATGACATTCCAGGGCGATGCAGAAGACGCCATCCGGAACGCCGTAAAGTCGGCGATCCAGGCGGCAGGCTATGATGCAGAACCCACCGTCACCGTAAAAGGCGCAAAGGCAGACATCTCTTTTGTGCTGAACAGCAAGAACGAGAACGCCGAGATGCCGGCAGTGCGTCTGAATGTGGCACTGCCGCTGAACAGCAGTACCGTAAAGATGAACGGTACAGCAGACGGCAAGGTCACCAACGATCTGAGCGTTTCCGGCAAGCCCTACGGGGACAATGCAGCGGAAAAGTCCATCGGCGGAAACAGCGTGGAACTGACAGTCAGCGCACCTAAGGGACCGCAGTTCAGTCTGAGCAAAACGGTGGAAAATGAAAAGGCATACTACTTAAAAGGCGATAAGGTCAAGTTTGTCATTACCGTGACCAACACCGGCGATATGGACGGTGATATCGATATCACGGATGCCCTGCCGGACGGACTGACACCGACCGGGGAAACTGCCTGGACAGGCATTGCCGTACCTGCCGGAAAGAGCGTCACCAAGGAAATCGAGTGTACCGTGGACAAGGACGAAACCGTGGCGCTGACCAATACCGTTACCGGAAACCACGGCGAAAAAGCGGAAAAGACCATCCAGGTGAAAAAGGATGAGGCTGTGATTGAAACGCCGGTGAAGAGTGGTTCTGTTATCTATAATGGTAAGAACCTGGGACAGAAGTACTACACAGACATTTCCGGGCAGACTGCTACTTATACCATTTCTGTCACCAATTCCGGTGCAAAGGATGCGAAAGATGTTGCTGTTTCTGATGCGAACTTGCTGCAGTATCTGGAAAATATGACTTATAAGGTAGATGGTGCTGCAGTGGCTGATTTCCCGGGCAAAATTGACGTTCCGGCAGGAAAGACAGTACAGATCACGGTAACTGGTACAATCAAAGACGGCGTGAACGGAGAAATTTCCAATGTTGCAACCGTAGACGGAAAGCCGTCAAATAAAGTGAAGTTTACACCGGATAGACCGAAAGCACAGCTGGGAATCACGAAGACGGCAGATGTCGGCAATTACACATTTGGCACGGCAAAAGATGTTGTTTACACAATTACAGTAACGAATAATGGTGAAGCAGATGCTGAAAATGTGAAAATAGAGGACATCTTGCCGGACGGCATGACATTCCGTGAAAATAGTGGTGCATATGGCATTTTGACCTTATCAGACGGCACCACAAAAAATATTACTTCCGTTGATACAAAAACATTGACTGCCGGCGGAACGATTACTGTTCCAAAAGGGAAGTCAATTACTTTGACAGTATATGCAAATGTGGAAGATTCTGCAACAGCCGCAGCACTGACAAATACCGCAAAAGTATATGAAGGTGCGGAAGTAAAGGGTACTGCGACGCATACTATTTACGGCGGTGAAGATTTAAGCAAATATAGCTTGCAAAAGAAAATCATTGCAGTAAATGGTATACCAGCAGATGATACAACAGAAATTGTAAATGGTGATAAGCTGACATATCAGGCGACTTTTACCAACCACGGAACCACGACCATGGAAAACCTGTACTTATATGATTATGGTACAACGTTGAAGTGGGAAGCTTCTGATGTTCTGAAAGTCGTTGCAATTAACGGCAATGCGTCTAACCCCAGAATTCAGACTGTTACTGTAGAGCAAAATAAAATTGATGGTGGAGGCTATGCGGTTGAAACCTTTAATATTATGGGAATCAATCTGGCGGCTGGCGAATCAGTGACAGTGGAATACGTGGTACTTGGAAACGATGTCACTAATACAAATAATGACTACGCTTCTGAAAAAAGGGGAATTCAGGGGTATGGTGATGGTACTAATCTGAATAATAGTGCATTGATGCAGACATTAAGTGCATTTGAAACAAAGTTCGGAACACAGAGAGGTGTCTATAACTATACCGCAGTAGGCGGTCTGACTGTAAACGAACACGGAAGCAAAACTGTAACTTGGTATGCACATGACATGATTTTGAATCCAGTAAGCAATACTGTTTTTGAGGCGAAAAAGTCACTGACAAATAGTGAGGACAAAACGACCAATATCGTTGGTATGACAGCGGCAGATCTGGAGAAGAAAACATTTAGCTACAGCTTGGCACTTTCTGGTTCAAATAATGACTATGCTGGGAAAACGATCGTTGTAGAAGATACGCTGCCGGACGGCATGGAATATGTGCCAAATAGTGTAGAGGGAACTGCAAATTATACAGCTTTGAGTGGCATTCAGGCAACTCAAGTTGGACAGACGCTGACCTTTACATTTGTTTCCACAGAAAAATTTGCATATCAGTGGGGCGTTGGCGTAAAGTTGACTTACCAAGCCAAGCTGACCGCCGACAAGGCACAGGAACTGGCAAACAGCACGGCGAAAAAAGTCACACTGACAAACACCCTTTCCAAGGTGACAGTGGTGGAGGGCAAAAATGGCGGCAGTGACCGTGTGATCTCGCCGGAGGATAAGGTGGACATCTCCTTCACCAAAACCACTCCCGCCCCCGGCTTCGCCAAACTGGCAGTAGCTTCCTTTGCAGGACAAACCTATGATGACACTGCTGAGCCGGTAGGAAACGGCTACATCACCGCCGGTGATACCCTGATCTGGCAGACTGTGCTGTATAACGGCAGAGGCGACTCCACCGATGTGGCAGACTTGAAACTGGACGGCGTGACGCTGACCGACAATCTGCCGCCGACATACCAGTTCAGCAATGAGACCGGCTTGCAGATGACCTACCAGGAACTGACGCTGACGCATAACAGCGACGGCAGTTCCACATTTAAGGCAAACGACAAGACTGGTCTGCTGGAAAGCGGCACGCCTGTTCCCCGCGATGCCTACAAGATCGACGGTTCGAAACTGATTATTTATGCGGACAAGCTGGGCAAGGCAACGCTTGCACCGAACAAGTGCCTTGTATTCCAGTTCACCACCACCGTCAAGGACGGTCAGGAAAAAGAGGGCGTCATCACCAATACCGGCTATGCCAGCGTGACACAGCCGTTCTCCACCGAAGATACGGTTGCCGGCGAAAAGCGTGACGACCAGATCTGGAGCTACGCAAACTATAACATCGTTGGTCTGACCACCGAATCCTGGAAGACCATTACCTACACCAACCAGAACCACACCGGCACACCGCACACGGACCCGGCTACCGATACCGGTTACAGCCGCCAGCCTACCCACAACTATGTGCAGGGTATGCAGGGCGAAGATGTGACCTATGAACTCCACATCAAGAACAACTCGCCGGTAGATCTGGAAAACATGACCATTATCGACCGTCTGCCCTATGTGGGTGACTTGGGTCTGGTTTCCGGCTATGAGCGTTTCTCCGCATTCGGCGTGAAACTCAAGAGCATTGATTCTGTTGTGGTGAACGGAACAGATGTAATTGACAAAACAGTACGCAGCTACTCCACCGACAAGACCTCCGTCCTGGATGAATATTCCAAGGACTGGCTGGGGCAGAACGATGTCATGAACTGGACAAACATCAAGTCTGACGATACCGTAGACTTCCGTATCCAACTGAAAGATACGACCGTCAAGGTCGGTGAGGAAGTTGTTGTCAAAGTTACTGCAATCGTTCCCAGCTATGTGGCAAAGACCGGCGAGGAGAATATCGCATGGAACAGCTTTGCGTATTCCTATCAGAATACCAGCATTCTGGGCGATACCGTCATGGTGGCAGAGCCGGCAAAGGTCGGCGTCTGGGTACAGACACCGGACACCACCATTGATGTGACCGTCAACAAGACGCTGACAGAGGCAGAGACCAAGGATGCAACTTTCTACTTTGCTCTGTTTGCCGACGAAAATTACACCACACGTTTGAGTGATGTGATCTCCGTCACCGTTCCGGCAGGACAGACTGCGGCATCCGTCACCATGAAGGACGTAGACCTGTCCTCGATCAAACAGCAGAACAACGCCAATAACGTTTATCTCCTGGAAACCGACGCCAAGGGCAACCGGATTCAGAATTACACACCGAAATATACCGATAATGTAATTTCCACCGATGCCACGGCGAACCAGACTGTCGGCGTGACCAACACCAAAAATGTGGGCAATATCACGCTGACCAAGACCCTGGCAGGGGACAGCGTGACCGGCGATACCTTCTACTTTGCCCTGTTCACCAAGAATGCAGCCGGGGACTATGTGCGCTATGAAGATGCGCCGGTACAGTCTCGGACATTCACCGAGGCAGGCAAGCAGAACGTGACATTTGAAGATGTGCCCAAGGGCGTGGAATTCTACGTGCTGGAGACCAATGCAAACGGTGTTCCGGCAGATACAGACTTTGCAAAATACACCTCAGACAGCGGTATCCGCTATACCTCCGAACCGGCAGCACCGGCGGCAGTACAGGCAGACGGCAAAACTGAGATCACCAACACCGAGGAGATCGACTACAGCATCACCGTCAGCAAGGTGCTGATCGCAGATGATGTCAAGAGCACACCCGCATTCTCTGTGGGACTGTTCACCAAGAACGGTGACACCTATACACAGATTGATGCAAAAACTGTTAGTGCTGGCTCTAGCGTGACCTTTGACGGTCTGGACGCTGATACCGAGTATTACATCTTTGAGATGAACGGCAAAGAGCGTGTCGGCGCAGGGAAATCCTTTGTCCAGAGCGTCGTAACAGATTTCAAGGATCCCACTACGAAAACAGATACGACGTTCTACGTTTCCTATAATGGCTGCGGTGAGCAGGCAATTCTGCTGACCAAGGATGCACCCAGTGCGGATGCGGTCATCACCAATGCCACCGAAAATCCCACAAGGATCAAGGTAACCAAGATCGCTACCGAGGACGGCAAACCGGCAGTTGACCATGCAATCCAGGTGGGACTGTATACGCAGAATGCAGACGAGAGCTATCAGCTGGTTGAAAAGAAAGACATCAACATTACTGCCGGCGACAACGGCAGTAAGTCCGTCACCTTTGAGGGACTGGACAGCAGCAAGACCTACTACGTCTTTGAGCTGGACAAGGACGGAGACACAATAGTTCCGGACGGCGGCATGACAGAAGTCGGCAAAAAGACCTTTGTCGCAAGCTATTCCAACGGCAACATGGTTACCATGGATGCCGGCATTCCGGGCGATAAGACCATCACCGATGCGTACCAGAGCGATGTAGAGATTTCATTTGCAAAGGTAGATGTAGACGGCAGGGAAATGGCAAACTGTGAGTTTACGCTGACAGGCCCTGGCGGTTTTTCCAAGACCTTGACAGCACCGGAAACCATTGCAAATCTGGCAAAGGGTGAATACACTCTGACAGAGACTGCAGTTAAGGGCTACGCACCGCTGAGCGTGACATTCAGCGTAGATGAAAGTGGCTATGTGGTTGCCAATCATCCGGACGGCAGCCCGATTGAAAACAATAACTGTATTTTTGCGGCAAATAAGGTTACCGCTATTAACCGTTCGCAGATCAGCGTGGACAAGCAGGACATTGCAGATTCCGCAGAACTGGCAGGCGCAACCATCAAGATCACCCGGACAGACGGCAGTCTGAACGCAGATGTGCTGGAGGTCAAGCGTGGAGAAACTTCGCTGACAAAGGCAGACTCCCTGGAGGACAACGCCGATTACGGCAAGTACACGCAGACATCCGATACCATCACCTTTGTTTCAGACGGCAAAAACAAGACTGACATCATCGGTCTGCCGGACGGCGAATACACCATGGAAGAAGTCGCTGCACCGGACGGCTACAATAAGGTAAGCACAAGCTTCACCTTTACCATAAAGAATGGTCAGGTAACACAGACTTCCGCCGTTTCTGAGGAATATGACGTTTCCGATAATGAAATCGTCATGAAGGACAGCATCAAGAAAACGGTTTCTGTTAGTAAGCAGGCAGTCGGCGGCGGCGAAGAACTCACCGGCGCAGAACTGAAACTGACTGCACCGGACGGCGTTGACCTGTCCAAGGTGGGTTATGCTTACGGCGACAAGTCTACGGACGGCATCGCAAATGACGGCAAAACCATCAGCTGGACATCCGACGGCACAAAGGGCAGCGTAGAGCTGACCGATCTTCCGGCAGGCACATACACCCTGGAAGAGATCACTGCCCCGGACGGCTTTACCAAAAAGACTGAGACCATGACCTTTGTGGTCGGCGCAGACGGCAAGGTCGAAACCGTAAACAATCTGACGAAAAAGGATGATAAGACTGTTGTCATGGAAGATGCACCGTCCGAAGTATCCATCGTAAAGGTGGGCAAGGACGGAGACGCTGCACAGGAACTGCCCGGCGCAGATATGAAACTGACCTATGAGGGCGGCGCAGATCTGTCTCATGTAACCGCAGAAAACGGTAAGATCGAAGGCAATGCGACTGGCTCCAAGGTCATCACCTGGACATCCGGCGACAAGGCAATTCTGCTGAAACAGCTCCCGGACGGCAAGTATACCCTGGAAGAAACGATTGCACCGGACGGCTATGAACTGACCACCAAGATCACATTTGAAGTGGTGGAAGGCAGGGTACAGAACGTAGAAGTCGGTGAGAGCAAGACAAACAAGTACGATGAGACCACCGGTCTTATCACCATGTTCGATGCACTGAAACCCGGCGTTACGATCGGCAAGCAGAGCATCAACGGTACAGAGGAACTGGACGGCGCAGAACTGAAACTGATCGCACCGAAGGATGCAGACCTTTCCAAGGTAAAAGCCTCTTACGGCGATGACAGCGTGGCTGCGATCCAGGTTAAGGACAACACCATCACATGGACTTCTGACGCAGCTAAGGGCGGTGTCACACTGGCAAATCTGCCGGCAGGCACATACACCCTGGAAGAGGTTACTGCACCGGACGGCTTTACCAGAAAGACCGAGACCATGACCTTTACGGTGGACGAACACGGAAACGTGACAAAGCGTGAGGGTCTGGAAGAGGGCGAATCTGCCAACGCAGTGATTATGAAGGACGCACCGTCCGAAGTATCCATTGTAAAGATGGGCGAGAATGGAGACGCTGCACAGGAACTGCCCGGCGCAGGTATGAAACTGACCTATGAGGGCAGCGCAGACCTGTCCCATGTAACCGCAGAAAGCGGCAAGATCGAAGGCAATGAAGCTGGCTCCAAGGTCATCACCTGGACATCCGGCGACAAGGCAATTCTGCTGAAACAGATTCCGGACGGCAAGTACACCCTGGAAGAGACTGCCGCACCGGACGGCTACGAACTGACCACCAAGATCACATTTGAAGTGGTGGAAGGCAAGGTGCAGAACGTAGAAGTCGGTGAGAGCAAGACGAACAAATACGATGAGACAACCGGTCTTATCACCATGTTCGATGCACTGAAAAAGGTGACATCCTCCAGCTCGGAAACCAGCAGTTCGTCTGAGACAACAGTTACAACAAAAACCACATCGGTTTCCAGCAGCGTGACATCCGGCAGCAGTTCCTCTTCGGAATCTGCATCCGGCACGCAGACAACGGAAACCTCGACCGTATCCGCAAGCAATACTACGGCAACCTCGACCGTATCCGCAAGCAATACTACGGCAACCGTATCCGGTACAACTGTATCGACTGTTACCGTTGTCACCGAATCTTCTACATCCGCTACAACCCAGACCAATACCGACACTGTCACTGTCACCAGCAGTGCAACAGTATCTTCCACTAGTGCAACACAAACCAGCGCCGGACCCACCAACACCACGACCAGCGGCACAACAGTGACCACATCCGGCAGTGCGTCGGGTACTGTCACATCAACCACAGGTTCTACAGAATCCAGTGCAGGTCCGACCAATACCACCACCAGCGGAACAACTACCTCTGCGGTAAGCACATCGTCGGAAAGCACTTCGGAAACCGGTTCTGAGACGACAACATCTGTCAGCGCCGATACCACGACTGTTTCTGCAACGGAAACGGAGACGGATACCACAGCATCGACCGAGACGACCACCGTATCGGAGACCGGAACGGAAACAAGTACTACTACGACCGCAGCAACAACGACCACAACCACAGTAATCACAACAACCTCTGAAACAGAAGATACGACTACCGAAGAGACCACAACCGAAGAAACGACCACAGAAACAACAGAAACCACCACCGTTACCACAGAACGTCCGAACGGCTATCTCATCCGCAAGTGTGACGCAGGCGGCAAGGAGATCGGCGGCGCAACGCTGACGATCACAGACCAGTCGGGCAATGTCATCGACCAGTGGGTATCGGAAGAGGGCGTGTCTCACGTCTTTGCCAACATCGAAACAGGCGTACCGTACTGCTTGACCGAAGTCCTCGCTCCGGCAGACTACGCAATTGCAGAGCCGATCTACTTCCAGCTGGATGAAAACGGCGATCTGCTGCTGCTGACAGTTGCCGTCGATGAGAACGGCGCACCTGTCGTCCAGGAGGACGGTACATGGCAGATCGTAAGCACCGCATATAGTGCGGACACAAAGGCGATCGTCATGGTGGATGAGTACATCGGCACAGAGACGACCACTTCTGAAACCGAAGGAACTACCACCACAACGACTACGACAACCACAGCCGAAGAGACCACGACCGAGAGAAACACCACCGCCGGAAATGGAGAGCATACGCCGACCACAACGGCAACCCTGGTGACAACCGACGGCACCGGCACGGACAGCAGTGATTCTGCATCCACCACTGCCGGCAGCAGCCAGACGACGACCACTACCCGCAGCAACAGCAGCGGCAGCAGTTCCGGTTCGTCCTCCGGCAGCACAAGAGTCTCCTCAACGCCAAAGACCGGCGAGGCACTTCCGGCACTTCTGATCCCGGCAGGCGCTGCACTGGCTGCAGCGCTCGTGACAGGCAAAAAGCGCAGAAAAAAGTAAAACGTAACGACCGGATAAGGCACACATTTTCCGTGTGAGTTGTCTCCAGCATCGTGAAAGACCGTCTCGGCAGGGGATTCCTGTCGGGGCGGTTTTTTTGCCCTCTTGCCAATCCTGCCGAAATATGCTATAATAGGACAAGAAACGATTCCGTCAACGGATTCCAAAAGAAAGAGGTACAAAAATATGCGTAATACCACAAGTTATGAAAGTCCGTTCTGCACCCGCTATGCCAGCGAAGAGATGCAGCACGTTTTCTCCGCAGACAAGAAGTTTTCCACCTGGCGCCGTCTCTGGGTGGCTCTGGCACGTGCAGAGATGGAGCTGGGTCTGCCGGTGACACAGGAGCAGGTGGACGAACTGGAGGCAAACATCGACAACATCGACTATGACGTTGCCGAGGCAGAGGAAAAGCGCCGCCGCCACGATGTCATGTCCCACGTGTACGCTTACGGTCAAGTATGCCCGAAGGCTGCCGGCATCATCCACCTGGGTGCAACTTCCTGCTATGTGGGCGACAACACCGACATCATCATCATGCGTGATGCGCTGGAGATCGTGCGCCGGAAGATGATCAACGTTCTGGCGAACCTGTCCCGTTTTGCCCTGGAATACAAGGCAATGCCGGCGCTGGCATATACCCACCTCCAGCCGGCACAGCTGACCACAGTGGGCAAGCGTGCTACCCTGTGGATGAACGAGCTGCTCATGGACTTCAACGAACTGGAATACCGTATTGCAAATCTGAAGCTGCTGGGTTCCAAGGGTACTACCGGCACACAGGCATCCTTTATGGAGCTGTTCAAGGGTGATACCGATAAGGTCAAGGAGCTGGAGGCGAAGATCGCCAAGGAAATGGGCTTTGACGGTGTCGTTCCGGTTTCCGGTCAGACCTATTCCAGAAAGATCGACTCTCAGATTCTGGCAACCCTCAGCGGCATTGCACAGTCCTGCAGCAAGTTCTCCAACGATATGCGTCTGCTCCAGAGCTTCAAGGAGATGGAAGAGCCGTTTGAAAAGACCCAGATCGGCTCTTCTGCAATGGCATACAAGCGCAACCCCATGCGCTGTGAGCGTATCACTTCTCTGGCACGCTACGTGATGATCGACAGTCTGAACCCGGCATTCACCGCAGGTACCCAGTGGTTTGAACGTACTCTGGATGACTCCGCAAACAAGCGTGTTTCTGTTCCGGAGGCATTCCTGGCAGTGGATGCGATTCTGAACATCATGCTGAACGTCACCGACGGTCTGGTGGTTTATCCGAAGATGATTCGTCAGCGCATCATGCGTGAACTGCCGTTTATGGCAACCGAAAACATCATGATGGACGCAGTTGAAAAAGGCGGCAACCGCCAGGAACTCCATGAGAAGATCCGCACCTATTCCATGGTTGCCGGCAAGCACGTCAAGGAAGAGGGTCTGGATAACGACCTGTGCGATATGCTCCTGGCAGACCCGGCGTTCATGATTACCAAGGAAGACCTGGACAAGATTCTGAAACCGGAGAATTTCACCGGTCGCAGCGAACAGCAGACCGAGGAATTCGTGGCAGAGTGCATCCAGCCGATTCTGGACGCAAACAAGGATATCCTGGGCGAACACTTCGAGATGAAGAACTAAGGCAACCCCATTTCTTTGAAAGTATAATCGATTTCACATAATGAAACAGCCCTCAGCGGAATTTGCACCGCTGGGGGCTGTTTTGCGCCAAAAGTCTTGACAATCCGTCTCAAAAGGTGTACCCTAGACAGAGAATCACCAAAGGAGGAATCACCATGTCCATACAGATACGCCCGGCAGTCCCGGCAGATGCCCCGGCACTGCTTGCCATTTATGCGCCCTATGTGGCACAGACTGCCATCACCTTTGAATACGACGTTCCCACCGAGACGGAATTTGCCTTCCGCATTGCGGATACCTTAAAAAAATACCCCTATCTGGTGGCAGAGCAGGACGGCGTGCCGGTGGGCTATGCCTACGCCGGAAAATTTCACGACCGTGCTGCCTATGACTGGTCGGTGGAGACTTCCATCTATGTGGAACAGCACCAGAAACGCCGTGGCATCGGCAGACTGCTCCACGATGCCCTGGAACAGGAACTGCGGCGGCGGCATTTCCTCAATATGAACGCCTGCATCGCCTGCCCCATGGGCGAAACCGACCCCTATCTGACACGGGACAGCATCCGGTTCCACGAAAAGCTGGGCTACCGGATGGTGGGCGAATTCCATCAGTGCGGCTATAAGTTCGGGCGGTGGTATCATATGGTCTGGATGGAAAAGCACATCGGTGACCATGCAGATACGCCTTTGCCGGTGGTGTGGGGATAAATAAACAGAGCGACAATGTCGCTGCATTGCCGCTCTTGCTGTTATTCTGCATCAGAAATATTTTTTTGTATTGCTTCTGTGAGTGCGCTTTCTGGAATGGAAATCATAGTATCGTAATCGCTGCCGGGATAGGTGTACGTAATTGCATCAATTGTTTTTGATATTCCGGTTTGAGGGGATTCCACAGCAGACGAACCGGAAATGTTCAACAGGTCTGTGACGAGCAGTTCTTGCTGCGTTTGTGAACCAGTGATTAAAGCCTGATTTGTCCAGTTCCCATCTTCTAAATGAAATAGTCCTTGATAAGCATTCGTAAGGAAAAAGTTGTTGTTGTCACTTACTTTGCCGAAGTAAAGAAGTGTGTCTCCGGCGCTTGGAATATATACGTTGCACCAGTCCCAGTAAAGTTGTGCGTTATTGATTTCAGATTCAGAATAACTTGATGTATCGAAAGGCAGAGCGTCATCGTTCTCTTGAAAAATGGGTGCGTTTTGATACTCTGCGCAGCTAATATACCCACCGTACATATCGAAAGTCTCGCCATTATAGGTGCCTTTATATATCTCCAAAATTTCTGGGGTAATAGAAGTAACAACAGAATCAGTGCCTTTGTAAACACAGGAATCAACTTTTTGGACGTTAACTTTTGCAACAATGTCTGAAGAGTCGATTAGCTCTTGTAAAGTTGTGGCTTGATCGACAAAATCGGCTGTGCTGGAGACTGTAAGGACAAGTCCCTTTTGTGTCTGCGTGGATTCAGTGCTGTTTTTCGATGTTCCACAAGCAGTTGAAAGAAGGGAAAAACAAAGGGCAAAGGTTAAAACAGCAAAATGTTTCTTTTTCATATAGATAACCTCCTTTGAAAACATAGTATTACCTCCTTTGAAAACATAGTATTATGATACAGGATTTCGGCGATGGTCAGCTGTAATAAGGTGAATATTTTTTGTATATTAAAGTAAACTCTGAATAGGATGGCTTTGTTGCAACTCTATTCATACCATGAGGACACATGATTGAGTTTACATTTGAATCATGATCTAGACCAAGGACGTGTCCAAATTCATGCGTAAGAGTATCAATCTGAACGTTATATGAATTGTTTACTTTTATAATACAATGATCCCAATTTCGCTTAGATGCGTTAGCACCCTTGCTGTATCCATCATAATAGCGATTGGTCATTGCGTATACACCATCGTTTTTCACGGAATACATTCTGCAGAATACGTCGCTCTCGCTTGAACTGGAAACTCGTACTGGATGAATAAATTTTAAGCGAGAATCACTACACCACAGAAAAGCGGCACGCATTGTATACAAACCGTAATTGTTAGCATAACTATCAGAATAATATATGCGCATATTGGATAAATTTACGTCAAATCTGTACTTATAAGCGTCTGCAGAAACCCTTATAGAGGAAATTGAAGTGATTAGCATCGCAGTTGAAAGAATTGTTGAAATAAATCGTTTTCCATTTTTCCAGTGCATATTTTTTCTCCTTTCCATGTGTAATGATATGTAATGATATGGTTGAATTGTATATTTTTATTATACAATGAGAAAAGATATTTGTCAATATGATTTTTTGTCGAATTTCATCGAATTTAGTCGAATTTCATTCAATTTAGATAATAATCGTTTTTTAATTTGCACCTTAAAAATTGAAAAGAGATATTGACTAATCCGCCGTTTTCGGTTATTATAGAAAGTAGGAAATTTTTGCAGTCTCCCTGCAATGGAATACGGAGGACACACACATGAAAAAGCGAGGACGGCTTACGGCAGTATTGCTGAGCGGCGCCATGCTCTGCGGCATCGGCACCGGCTGTACTTCGGGCAGCGCCCAAACTTATACCTGGAGCAATGTTGCCATCGGCGGCGGCGGTTATGTCACCGGCATGGAGTATAACCCCAAGGAAGAGGGTCTGGTCTATGCCCGTACCGATATCGGCGGACTGTACCGCCGGAAAAAGGACACCGACTGGGTGCCGCTCACCGATTTTCTGGGCGCAGACGAGTGGGGCTATATCGGCATCGAAAGCATGGCGACCGACCCGGTAGAACCGAACCGGGTGTATTTTGCCGGCGGTACTTATATGAGTGACGATGCGGCGCTGTTTGCCTCGGACGACTACGGCGAGACCTGGACACGCTTTGATGCGCCGTTCAGCTGCGGCGGCAACCAGTCCGGACGTGGCTGCGGCGAGCGGATGTGCGTCAATCCCAACGACAACAAGGAAGTCTGGTTCGGCAGCCGTGACAGCGGTCTGTGGAAAACCTCTGACTACGGCAAGAACTGGGAAGAGGTCACTTCGTTCCCGGTAAAGGGCAACTATAAGCAGGAGAGCAACAGCATCGGCATTCTCTGGGTGACATTCGACCCGGCTTCGACAGATATGTACGTGGGTGCAGCCATGACAGACGGCACCTGTATCTATAAAAGTACAGACGGCGGCGAAAGCTGGACGGCGCTGGCGGCAAACGAACCGGGAATGTATCCCCTGCACGCATCGTTTTCTGCGGACGGCAAGCTGTATCTGGCATATTCCGACAACTGCGGTCCGAACCTGTCTCCCACTGCCGGTGCAGTCTGTGTGTACGATACCAAGGCAGACAGTTTCACGGACATCACGCCTGACCTGGGCGACGGTAGACAGGGTGGATTCGGCGGCATCTCGGTAGATGCCCAGAACCCGGATGCCGTGGTGGTCTCCACCCTGGGCTGGTGGTCGGACAACGGTGACAACCTGTACTATACCACAGACGGCGGCAAGACCTGGAGCGGTCTGTTCAACTTAAACACCAAGGAAAACAACTACCAGATGGACACCTCCCGGGCGGCGTGGCTGGACTGGGGCAGAGGCGAGAACCAGGCGAAAACCGGCTGGTGGGTGGCAGATGTGAACATCAACCCGTTCAATTCGGATGAAGTGATGTACGGCACCGGTGCGACCATCTATTCCACGGAGAATATGACCAAGATCGGCACAGAGCCGGTGACCATTGCCTTTGATGCTTACGGGCTGGAAGAAACGGCAGTGTTCAAGATGCTGGCACCGCCCAGCAAGGACAATTCGCCCCAGATGTATTCCATCATGGGAGATCTGACCGGTTTCGCCCATGAGGACGTGACGAAATGCCCGGACGATGCCCACTTTATGAAGAACGGCAAGCCCACCGATCTGGACGTGGCGTTCCAGAATCCCAACACGGCGGTATACCTCAGCGAGGAAAAGACCACCACCATCAATTTCACCACAGACGGCGGCGCAACCTGGGAGACCGTAAAGCATAAGCCCGACCCGGCGACCGGGGGACAGGTGGCAATGTCCGCAGACGGCAGCTCCACCATCTGGGTGCCGAACAGCGTCTCCGGAAAGCCCTATGTGACCACTGACCTGGGCGAGACCTGGTATTATGTAGAGGGTCTGGGCTTTAACGCCAAGATCGCCGCAGACCGGGTGAACCCCAAGGTGTTCTACGCCACCTGTGACGGACTGTTCTACGTGTCCAAGGACGGCGGCGTGACCTTCGAGTCCACCGGGCAGATGGTGGCAGATGCCGCAGAGCCGGTGACCGTGTTCGGGCAGGAGGGCAACGTCTGGATCTCCAGCAGCACCATGATTATGTACACCGAGGACGGTGGCGAAAGCTTCCAGACCGTAAAGACCCTGCCCACGGTAGACAGCATTGGTTTTGGAAAAGGCAAAAAGGACAACAGCTATCCGGTGATTTACGCAGAGGGCGATGACGGCGAAAACGGCTACGGCATCTACAAATCCGAGGACAAGGGCAAGACCTGGCTCCGGATCAACGATGACCAGCACAAGTTCGGCAATCTGAACCCCAAGTACATCACCGGGGACAGCAATGTCTACGGCAGAGTTTATTTCTGCACCGATGGACGTGGCATTGTAATGGGTGATATTGCCTCGTGAGAAGAAAACATTACGGAAAATACGTTTTCCGCTGGATCATGACCCTGCTGGTGCTTGCGGGGTTGGTGTTCGCCTTTGTGGGCGGCAGACGGCTGCTGCACATCTATCTCACCAGTACCGGACGGCAGGCGGCAGATGTGCCCAGCAAGCAGGATTATCCGGTGCGAGGGGTCGATCTGTCCTACTACCAGGGGAACATCGACTGGGATGTGCTGGCATCCCAGGGCGTGGACTTCTGCTTTATCAAAGCCACCGAGGGCATCGACCACAACGACAGCCAGTTCGCCCAGAACTGGGAAACGGCGCAGTCGGCGCAGATCTATGTGGGCGCATATCACTTTTTCCGGTTTGAGGACAGCGGCAGGGCGCAGGCGGAAAATTTCATCCAGACCGTTCCGGTGACGGAAAACACGCTGCCGCCGGTGATCGACGTGGAACTCTATGAGTCCCTGGGTGGTGTGATGCCGGATACGGATACCGCAAAGGAGAACATCCGGGAAATGCTGGGGCTGCTGGAAGAACACTACGGGGTAAAGCCCATTCTCTACGCAGCCCCCAACACCTTCCGCACCTATATCAAAAGCTTTGCGGACGAGTATCCCATCTGGATCAGCAACTACTATTATAAACCTTATTTCGACTGGACATTCTGGCAGTATACGGACGACGGGGAACTGCAGGGCTATGACGGCTATCAGACCCATATTGATCTGAACGTCTACGCCGGCAGCATGGACGAATTCCGGAAACAGTTCGGACTGCAGGAATTTTAGAAAGGAACCACTATGACAGAACCGATTTTTTTGCAGGGGATCTGCAAGGACTATCTCTGGGGCGGAAACCGCCTGCGGGAAGAATACGGCAAGAAAAGCGATGCCGACAAGATCGCTGAAAGCTGGGAGCTTGCCTGCCATAAGGACGGCAGCAGCATTCTGACCACCGGGGCAGATGCCGGAAAGAACCTCCGGGAATACCTGGACGAACACGGCACTGGTTTTCTCGGCACAAACTGCGCCGGCTGCACTACTGTTCCGGTACTGATTAAGCTGATCGACGCCAAGCAGGATCTGTCCATCCAGGTGCATCCGGATGACGACTATGCCATGCGGGTAGAAGGCGAGCCGGGCAAGACAGAGATGTGGTATATCATGGATGCTGCACCGGGCGCTGCGCTGTATTACGGGCTGAACCGTGCGGTCTCCAAAGAGGAGTTTGCAAAGCGCATCCAGGAGCAGACCCTGACCGAGATCCTGAATCGGGTAGAGGTCAAGCCGGGCGAGCTGTACTTTATCCCGTCCGGCACGCTCCACGCCATCGGCGCAGGCATCCTGCTGGCGGAGATCCAGCAGAACTCCAACACCACCTATCGGGTCTATGACTACGGCAGACGTGGTGCAGACGGCAAGCTGCGTCCGCTGCATATCGAAAAGGCGCTGGATGTGACGAACCTCAGCCCCATCGCACCGACCGCCCAGTATCCGGCACAGCCGGTTGACGGCGGCAGTGTCCGCCGACTGGAGTCCTGCAAGTACTTTGCCTCGGATGTGGTGGAGGTTTCCGGCGAGGTGCATTTCACCGTGGGAACAGAGACGTTCCGCCACCTGCTGGCGTTGGACGGCGAGGCGGTGCTGGAAACAGCATCCGGCAGCTATCCCATGAAAAAGGGTGACAGCGTCCTGCTGCCTGCCGGTCTGGGCGCATACAGCGTAAAGGGCAGCGGATTCCGGTATATCGTCACCGGCGTGGAAGAAAAGTTAGGTTAACAATTCCATACAATGGATTTGAATATTTAGGAGGAAACGAAATGAAGTATTACATTGGTATCGACCTGGGCGGCACAAACATTGTTGCCGGCGTGGTCAACGAGAGCTATGAGATCCTGGCGAAGGCAAGCGTCAAGACAAACCTGCCCCGTCCGGAAGAGGAGATCGCCGCAGATATGGCGAAGGTTTCCAAGGAGGCAGCAGAACAGGCTGGTCTGACCATGGCTGACATCGAGTGGATCGGCGTCGGCACACCGGGCGTTGCAAACAGCGCCACCGGCGTGATCGAATATTCCAACAACCTGGGATTCCACAACACCCCTATGGTAAAGTACCTGGAAACTGCCCTGGGCAAGCCTACCTTTATTGAAAACGACGCCAACGCTGCTGCATACGGTGAATATGTTGCCGGCGCAGCAAAGGGCGCAAAGAATGCAGTCTGCATCACCCTGGGTACCGGCGTAGGCGCTGGTATCGTGATTGACGGCAAGATCTACAGCGGCTCCAATTTCGGCGGCGCAGAAGTGGGTCACACCGTGATCTCTGTAGACGGTCCGCAGTGTACCTGCGGCAGAAAGGGCTGCTTTGAGGTATACTCTTCCGCTACCGGTCTGGTGCGCATGACCAAGGAGGCACTGGCAGCAAATCCGGACAGCGCCATGAAGGACGAAGAGCGCATTTCCGCACGGACTGCATTCAACTATATGCGTGCCGGCGATGCAACTGCAAAGCAGGTAGTAGACGACTACATCAAGTACCTGGCAGCCGGCATCACCAACACCATCAACATCTTCCAGCCGGATATCCTGTGCATCGGCGGCGGCGTCTGCAACGAGGGCGATCCGCTGCTGGTTCCCATGAAGGAAATTGTCAAGAAGGAAGTCTACACCCGTGACTCCGCAAAGAATACCGAGATCGTGATCGCCCAGCTGGGCAACGATGCCGGCATCATCGGCGCTGCATTCCTGGGCAATGCACACGACTAAGACGCTGCGTTTGCACGATCTGTGCAGCCGCTGACAAAACAGCACTTCACCCCGAAAGCCGGTTTTCCGGTTTCCGGGGTGATTTTTTATAGGAAAGCGCCCGGCGGCGCATAAACATTCTGTACAATTCTATGAAACACGATTTGTGCATTTTGACGGTTTGTACTAAAACCACCCCAGTGATTGGCGAAAATCTCTTGACAGCTTGCACAAAAGGTGGTAGAATGAGGTGGATAAGGTGATGCCGCAGCGGCAGCAGAGGGCTGTCGGCTGCGCCGCACGAAAAACGAAGGAGTTCGATAACATGAAGTTTATGAAGAAACTGCTCAGCACCATGACGGCTGCAGCAATCGGGCTGTCCATGACCACTGCACTGTCTCTGGGTACTTCTGTTGCATCCGCAGCAGACAAGACCGCTGTGGAACTGGTCGAGGATATGGGCCTGGGCTGGAACCTGGGCAACGCCCTGGATTCCACCAACACCTGGGACAGCTCTCTGACACCCAGCAAGATCGAGACCGCCTGGGGCAACGTGGTTACCACAGAGAACATGATCAAAGAAGTCAAGAAGGCTGGCTTTAATACTGTCCGTATCCCTGTCACCTGGTGGGATATGACCGGAAAGTCCGGCGCAGCAGATATGAACAGCTTTGACGGCACGGTAGGCGATGCGTACCTGGCAAGAGTCAAGGAAGTGGTAGACTACTGCATCGACAACGATATGTACGCAGTCATCAACACCCACCACGACGAGGACTGGGAAAAGGATACCTCCAAGATCGGTACCTTTGAAAAGCTGTGGACACAGATCGCTACTTATTTCGAGGGCTATGATGAGCATCTGGTATTCGAGGGCATGAACGAAGTCAACTTCTCTACCAGCGATGCCATGACCTATAACCAGGCATTTGTAGACACCGTCCGTGCAACCGGCGGCAACAACAAGGATCGCCTGCTGATCTGCCCGGCGGACAACAACAACACCGCAAAGGCACTGTCCAGCAGCTTCTCCATGCCGAAGGACGATTCCAATATGCTGGCAGTTTCCGTACACTATTATGAACCGTCTACCTTCTGCGTAGCTGACACCACTTCTTCCTGGGGTCACCGGGAGACATGGGGTACTGCCGCAGATCTGACCAAGGTAGAAAAGGACTTCGGCGAACTGAAGTCCAAGTTCACCGATAACGGCTACGGCGTTGTCATCGGCGAATACGGCGTCTGCAACGCTGACAAGTACGGCGTAAACAAGACTGCCTACAACAAGGACGAAGAGTCCATTCAGAAGTTCTATCAGACTGTTACTTCCACTGCATATAAGATGGACGGCATTTGCCCTATCGCATGGGATGACTCCGACTCCGGCACGATCTGCCTGTTCAGCCGTAAGAACATGAGCTGGTATGACGAAAGCCTGAAGAGCATCTTCACCGACATTGCAAGCGGCGGAAATGTAGATCCGGGCAAGCAGAAGACCGACCGTGTCACATTCCAGGCAAGCGACATCACCGAAACCGATAAGGACGGCAAGCCATATCTGAATGTGGATCTGAAGCCGTACAAGGAACTGGGCGTACACGTAAGCTCTGTTGTCGTAGATTATAAGATGACCTCTGCAAAGAACTCCTCCGAGTGCAGCGGCGACATCAACATGAGCTTTAACGTGACTGATGAAAACGGCGAAAGCCAGTGGGCATACCTGGAAAACAGCATCGGACCGAAGGAAACCACTTCTACCTTTGATGTTCCCACAGGTTCTCACGAATATGTTCTGGAAAAGGACGACGACGGCAATGTTACCAGCAGTGTGACTGGTACTCTGGAGATGGATTATCTGAAGCTCCAGAACTGGTGGACATGGTCCGGCGCAACCGGTGACAAGGTGACCGTCGATATGAGCTCTGTTACCGTGATCTTCGATGACTACTTCTATGTAGACGACAACCCGGATCAGACCACCGAGACCACACAGACCACCACCGCAACAACCACTTCTGAAACCTCCACTACCACTGTCACATCCAGCGTACCGGAGGGTGACGCAATCGGTAAGGCATACTTCATCGGCGGACTGGGCGCAGATCAGAACTGGACTGCCGGCGAAAACGAAGGCGCAGCAATCACACCCATCACCGGCGACGGCACTTATACCGTTTCCTGGGATGTTACCGGAGGCGGCGGTACGAATACCGTACAGTTCCTGGCAGTTGTGATCGCTCCGGACGGCGAAACCGAAAACTTCACCACTGATACATTCGAAGACCTCAAGGTTTCTCTGGATGAAGTATGGATCGACGGCGAAAAGCTGGCAGATTACACCGTTGGCGCAAAGTCCATCAACACACGCTATTATGAAGAAGGCTCTGCCGGCGTAACACGTCTGTACCTGCACGATGACTGGTCCACCAAGATCAAGGATCTGCCGGGCAAGACAACCATTACCCAGGAAGTCAAGGTAGTATTCACCATTTCCGGTACTGGTCACGAAGGTCCGATCGTAACTACCACAAGCGAACAGCCGACAACTACGACAACATCCGCAACCACCACCACGACAACATCTGCAACCACAACTACCACTACTACAACTACAACAACGACTACCACCACCACTACCACACCGGAGCCTACCACGACAACTACTGCATCTACAACCACCACTCCGGAAACCACAACTTCTACGACTAATGTGGAATCCACTACTACAACTCCTGCACCTACCACTGCAACCACCGAGACAACTACCACAACATCTGCAACCACAACCACCACGACAACCACCACAACGACGACTAGCACTACCACTACGACCACCACCACCACCACAACTACCACAACGATCACATTCATCTCCAACGACATTCGTCCGGCTACCATCTTCGGTGATGTGAACCAGGACGGCAGCATCAACATCTGCGACGTCGTTCTGCTGAACAAGATCCTTTCCGGACAGGTCAGCGCAAACGATGCACAGCGTGCAAATGCAGACGTGAATGCAGACGGCGTTGTGGACGGCACCGACTCTGTGATTCTGGTGAAGTTCCTGGTTCGTCTGATCGTGGCTCTGCCGAACAACGATATTGCTTAAACAACAGGTGACTTTCCTGTAAAAAGACAGCGGGGCTTTGCCCTGTAATATGTAAAATAAGCTGAAAAAACGCCGTGTCTGTGAATGCAGATACGGCGTTTTTTTGCAGGCACAAGAAAAAAAGGTTTCGCAAAGTAAAATTTGTGAAAACTGCTGGAATCGGCGGAAATTCCGGCAAAATACATTGTAAAAATACGTTTCTGCTTAAAAATCGGCAGTCCGGGGAGACGAATACTTATCATTTTTCTGAAAAGTGTCGCTGATTTGTGAAATGTGCAACAAAAGTAGAAAAGAAACAAGCGGAAATCGTCATGAAAATAGATTGACTTTTTGAAAAAATCGTCCTATAATAAAGAAAACGGTGCTAAACACACTGTTGATTTTCCGCATTTTCGGCAGATTGGAAAAGAGAGGAAAACCTGCGGAATTCCGCAGAAAAATTTCTTTTTCAGATGCCGGAAAACGGAACAGGAAAAGGTGGTGGATGCAATGGGTGAAGAACTGCAGGAACAGCTGCAAAACAAGATCCTCTGGGAGAGTCCCTTTGATGTGCCGCTGCTCGGACCGATCCACATCAGCGAGTCTGTTGTGATGACCTGGTTCATTATGGCGATCATCATGGTGCTGGTACTGATTTTGACACGAGATCTCAAGATCGTTCCCGGAAAACGGCAGGCGTTCCTGGAAATGGCAGTCACATGGCTCACCGATTTCTTTGTGGGCAACATGGGCAAAGCCGGAAAGCGCTATGTACCGTACCTCAGCACGGTGATTATCTATCTGGGTATCGCCAATATGATCGGTATGTTCGGTTTCGGCATGAAACCGCCCACGAAGGACATCAATGTCACGGTGGCGCTCGCAGTCATGAGCATCGTGCTGATCGAGGTCTCCACATTCCGTGCGCAGGGCGGCATCAAGGGTTTCTTGAAATCCTTTACCAAGCCGATGGCGCTTTTGACGCCGCTGAATGTGATGGAGCTTGCGATCCGTCCGCTGTCGCTGTGTATGCGACTGTTTGGTAATGTGCTGGGTGCATTCGTTGTCATGCAGCTGATCGAACACGTCTGCGGACTGATCGTGCCGATGGTGTTCAGTATGTACTTCGATGTGTTCGATGGACTGATCCAGGCATACGTTTTCGTATTCCTGACATCACTGTTCATGGCAGAGGGCATGGAAGTCGAAGAAGAGGAAAAAGTGCCGAAATTGCAGAGAGCATAAGGACAATGCCGCACAGGGCTTGTGCGGTGCAGTCTTGAATTCGGCAGCCACAGAAAGGAGCGTTCCGCTATGATCGGAGCAGGTATTGCAGTATTGACAGGTATCGGTGCAGGTTTTGGTATCGGCATCGCAACATCCAAGGCGGCAGAGGCCATCGCAAGACAGCCGGAGGCTGCCGGTGCGATCAACAAGGCGCTGCTGCTGGGCTGTGCGCTGGCAGAGGCAACCGCTATCTATGGTTTCGTTGTTGCACTGCTGATGGTAATTATGAAATAAGACGGATGAAACGTCCGAAAAAACATATCCGGATCAGCCGGATCGAAAGGTAGGAACTGAAAATGATTGGAGCAGGTATTGCAGTATTGACAGGCATCGGAGCCGGTTTTGGTATCGGCATCGCAACATCCAAGGCGGCAGAGGCGATTGCAAGACAGCCGGAGGCTGCCGGTGCGATCAACAAGGCGCTGCTGCTGGGCTGTGCGCTGGCAGAGGCAACCGCTATTTACGGTTTCGTTGTAGCACTGCTGATGGTAATTATGAAGTAAGACCCCTCGGGTCTGCTTTCAGAGCCTGGAAAGGCTCTCAGAATCTGAGAGAAAGGAGCGCAGCTTTCATGAGAAAGCTGTGAGAGTGGATATGCTAGATTTTGATATTTGGACCATTGTGTTTTCCGTCATCAATATCCTCGTGCTGTTTTTCTTTCTGAAAAAATTCCTGTTCGGCAGAGTCGGCGCTATGCTGGAAAAGCGTGCGCAGATGGTGCAGGCAGATATGGACCAGGCAAAGCAGAAGGCGGCAGAGGCCGAAAAGCTCAGAAGCGACTATGAGGAGACGCTGAACGGTGCAAAGCAGGAGGCAAAACAGATCATTGCCACCGCAGAACAGAACGCACACGCCCAGGGCAGCGAGATCACAGCCAAGGCACAGCAGCAGGCAGATACGCTCCTCAAAGAGGCACAGAAGGAGATCGAGCGGGAGCGCCAGCAGACACTGGACGGCGTTCAGGGCGAGATCGCCGATCTGGCGCTGGCAGCAGCATCCAAGCTGATGGAACAGAAGGTGGACGACCAGACCAACCGGGATCTGGTGAATGCGTTCCTGTCTGAGGAAGGAGCAGAAAAATGAATGGTGCAGTGACATCCTATGCGAATGTGCTGCTGACGCTTGCAAAGACGTCAGCCGACGTGACGGATGCACAGACAACCTTTCAGAACTGCCCCCAGCTGACGGATGCCCTGAGCAACCCGACGATTCCCGAGGCGGAAAAGTTTGCGGTGATCGACCGGATCTTTCCGGCGTCGCTGCGCACCTTTCTGAAGGTTGTCTGCCAAAACGGTCAGATCGACAGCATACTGGATATTTTTTCAGAGTATCAAGCACTGGAACGGCAGCAGCGCCATTGTGCGCACGCCGTGCTGGAATATGTAACACCGCTGACAGAGGCGCAGCTCGCAGCGATGAAAAAGATGATCTGCGCAAAAACCGGCGAGCCGGAGGTTCAGCTGGAGCTGAAACAGAATCCGGCGCTGCTGGGCGGCTTTGTGTTGCATATCGGGGATGACGAGTACGATCGGAGTATGCGTGCATCCATCCGCAATATGCGCAAGAGCCTGATACGGAGGTGAGGGTAAGACATGAGTACCATGAATGCAAGTGAGATCATATCGGTCTTGAAAAGCGAGATCGAGGACTTCGACCGGAAGTCCGGCGTGCAGGAAACCGGTACAGTCGTTCGTGTGGGTGACGGTATCGCAACGGTATTCGGTATGCAGCACGCTATGTACGGCGAGCTGGTAGAATTTGAAACAGGTGTTCGGGGCATTGTCCAGAACCTGGAGACAAAGACCATTGGCGTCGTTCTGCTGGGCAGCGACTATGGCATTACAGAAGGGACTTCTGTTGTACGTACCGGCAAGCGTGCCGGCATTGGCGTGACCCAGAAAATGATCGGCAGAGTTGTCGGCGCACTGGGCAACCCGATCGACGGCGGTGATCCGCTGGAGGCAGAGGACTATTTCCCCATTGAGCATGAGGCACCGGGCGTTGCATACCGGAAATCGGTCAACGTGCCGCTGCAGACAGGTATCCTTTCCATCGACTCGATGTTCCCGATCGGCCGTGGTCAGCGTGAGCTGATTATCGGCGACCGTCAGACAGGTAAGACGTCGATCGCAGTGGATACCATCATTAACCAGAAGGGTCAGAATGTGATCTGTATTTACGTTGCGATCGGACAGAAGTCCTCTACCGTGGCAAAGATCGTTTCTACCCTGAAGAAAAACGGCGCAATGGACTATTCCATTGTAGTATCCGCATCCGCCAGCGAACCGGCTCCGGTACAGTATATCGCACCGTATGCCGGCACGGCAATCGCAGAATATTTCATGAGCCAGGGCAAGGACGTGCTGATCGTATACGATGATCTTTCCAAGCACGCTGTGGCATACCGTGCAATGTCCCTGCTGCTCCACCGTCCGCCTGGGCGTGAAGCTTATCCGGGTGACGTATTCTATCTGCACTCCCGTCTGCTGGAGCGCTCCTGCCGTCTGGACGATGCGCACGGCGGCGGTTCTATCACCGCACTGCCCATCATCGAGACCCAGGCAGGCGATATCTCCGCTTATATCCCGACCAATGTTATCTCCATCACAGACGGTCAGATTTTCCTGGAGAGCGAGCTGTTCAACGCCGGTATGCGTCCGGCAGTCAACGTCGGTCTGTCCGTATCCCGTGTCGGCGGCGCCGCACAGACCAAGGCGATGAAAAAGGCGTCCGGTCAGATGCGTGTGGATCTGGCACAGTTCCGTGAAATGGAAGTGTTCACCCAGTTTAGCTCGGATCTGGACCCGGCAACACAGGCAATGCTGGACCACGGCCATGTGCTGATGGAACTGCTGAAACAGCCGCTGTATCATCCGCTGGCAATGTGGAAAGAAGTTGTGATCCTTTCTGCGGCATCCAACGGACTGCTGGACGATGTGGCTCTGGCAGACCTGCGGTCGTTCCGTGAGGGTCTGATGAACTACGTTGAGGCAAACGGCGCAGCCATCGTAAAGGAAATCAACGAGACCGGAAAGCTTTCGGATGAATCCAGAGAAAAGCTTCTGGAACTGGTACGTACCTATAAAAAGCAGGTGAACTAAAATGGGCAATATGCGTGAGATCCGTGACCGGATCAAGAGCATCAACGACATTATGAAGATCACCAACGCCATGTATCTGATCTCCTCCTCAAAGCTGAAAAAGGCAAAGAAGGATCTTGCGGCAACACAGCCCTATTTCAACAAGCTGCTGTATGCGATGCGGAGTATTCTTTCCCGTGCGCCGGAGGACATCGATATGCGGTATTTCGACCGCCGGGAAGAGATCAAGCCCGAAGATCGAAAGGTCGGCTATATTGTCATTACAGCAGACAAGGGTATGTGCGGCTCCTATAATCACAACATCATCAAGCTGACGGAAGAGAAGATGGCGGCACACAAGCAGAGCCATCTGTACGTCATGGGACAGGTGGGAAGAATGTACTTTCAGCGCCGTGCCAGAGCCGGAGAACTGGACGTGGATACCGAGTTTATCTATACCACCCAGAACCCGACCCTCTATCGTTCCCGCCGCATTGCGGAACAGATGCTGAAAGCGTTTGATGACGGTGACCTGGATGATGTGTATATCATCTATACCGATATGGTTTCGTCCATTACCTTTGAACCGAAGATCCTACAGCTCCTACCGCTGGATGCAGAGCATTTCGTACAGAGCGAGGGTGAAATAACACGGCACCACGAGGCTGTGTTCTCTCCCAGCCCTAACATCGTTATGGAACATCTGACCCCGAACTTTATGAAGGGCATGATCTATGGCGCAATGGTAGAGTCGTTCTGCAGCGAACAGCAGGCGAGAATGTCCGCAATGGACTCCGCCACCACCAGCGCAAAGGATATGCTGCAAAATCTGTCGCTCCAGTATAACCGGGCGAGACAAGCAGCGATCACCCAGGAGATCACAGAGATCGTCAGCGGTGCAAACTCCGCAGAAATGTGAGGCGCTGCACCGAGTAATATGAATTGGAAGGCTTGGCAGCGGCGGAGTTCTGCCGCCGCCGTCCGGAAAGGAATGATGATATGGAAAAAGGGAAAATCGTGCAGGTTTTAGGACCTGTCATTGATGTGGCATTCCCGGGAAAGCTTCCGATGATCAAGGATGCACTCACCGTCGACAACGGCGGTAAAACCTGCGTGATGGAAGTTGCGCAGCATATGGGCAACGGCATTGTCCGCTGCATCAGCCTGTCCTCCACAGAGGGCTTTGCAAAGGATATGGAAGTCCTTGCGACCGGTTCCTGCATTAAGGTGCCGGTAGGCACAGCGACCCTGGGCAGAATGTTCAATGTGCTGGGTGAGGCGATTGACGATGCCGGTGAAGTCAAGACCGACGAAAAGTGGCCGATTCACCGTCCGGCACCGTCTTTCCGTGACCAGAGTCCGGTAGTTGAGATCCTGGAAACCGGTATCAAGGTCATCGACCTGCTGGCACCGTACGCCAAGGGCGGTAAAGTCGGTCTGTTCGGCGGCGCCGGCGTTGGTAAGACCGTCCTCATCCAGGAACTGATCCACAACGTCGCAACGGAACACGGCGGCTATTCCATCTTCACCGGTGTCGGTGAGCGTTCCCGTGAGGGCAACGACCTGTGGAACGAAATGAAGGAGTCCGGCGTTATCGAAAAAACCGCCCTGGTGTTCGGTCAGATGAACGAACCGCCTGGGTCCCGTATGCGTGTGGCACAGACCGGTCTGACCATGGCGGAGTACTTCCGTGATGAAAAGCACCAGGACGTGCTGCTGTTTATCGACAACATTTTCCGTTATGTCCAGGCAGGTTCCGAGGTTTCGGCGCTGCTGGGACGTATGCCGTCTGCCGTTGGTTATCAGCCGACTCTGGCAAACGAAGTCGGCGAACTCCAGGAGCGAATCACTTCGACCAAGAATGGTTCTATCACCTCTGTCCAGGCAGTTTATGTGCCGGCAGATGACCTGACCGACCCGGCGCCGGCGACCACGTTCGCCCACCTGGATGCGACCACGGTATTGTCCCGTAAGATCGTAGAGCAGGGTATCTATCCGGCGGTAGATCCGCTGGAATCCACCTCTCGTATCCTGGAACCGGATGTTGTCGGCGAAGAACACTATCGTGTTGCCCGTAAGGTACAGGAGCTGCTGCAGCGGTATAAGGAACTGCAGGACATTATCGCAATCCTGGGTATGGAAGAACTGGACGAGGACGACAAGCTGGCAGTTTATCGTGCCCGTAAGATCCAGAAGTTCCTGTCTCAGCCGTTTAACGTGGCAGAGGTCTTTACCGGTTTGCCGGGCAAATATGTTCCGGTGCGTGAGACTATCCGTGGCTTTAAGATGATCGTCGAGGGTGCAATGGATGAACTGCCGGAAAATGCGTTCTTTAACGTAGGCACCATTGATGAGGCGATCGCAAAGGCAGAGGCGATGAAGCAGGAATCCAAGGAATCGTGAGGGATGTAGTATGGCGAATACATTTCAGCTGGAGATCCTGGCATCCGACCGTCCGTTTTATGTTGGCCCGGCAGAACAGCTGGTGTTCCCGACAGTGGATGGTTTGATGGGCATTCTGCCCGGACACGAGTCCATGGTCACGGTCGTCAGCCCGGGAGAACTGAAGTATCTGGTGGACGGACAGTGGCACTATGCCGCCATCAGCGACGGCTTTGCCGAAGTGCGCCGGGACTATGTGCTGGTGCTGGGCGATGCCATCGAGCTGCCGGAAGAGATCGACGCCAAGCGTGCCGCTGAGGCTGCGGAGCGTGCCAAGGAGCGTCTGCTCCACAAGCAGAGCATCATGCAGTATTATCACAGCCAAGCTGCGCTGAATCGTGCGATGAACCGTCTGAAGATCTCCAAACGGCATAACCATGAAATATGACCGGCGCTTTGCCGAAACGAAAAAAGTACCGCTTTCCGAAAGGAGAACGGTACTTTTTATTTGCATAAGGTGATTGCCGGAAAGAAGTTCCGCACAATATCGTATCCCAGCACAACGCCGACGGTGAGATACAGCAGGGTATTGCTGCGTGGCAGGATGCGCCGGGGCTTTCCCACAGCAGTACAGACCAACTCTGCGTACAGGCAGACCAGCGCCGCAAACAGGGTAAAGATCATAGGATTATAGCCGATGGAGCGCAGCGGATGCCCCTGCAGCAGCGCCAGCACGGCACGGGTGTTGCCGCAGGCAGGGCAGAGAAATCCGGTGAGTTGGTGAAAGCGGCACTGGGGCAGCGGCAGCACAGCCAGCCAGTATCCCAAGGGCTGATGCAGGCACAGCAGGACGGCTGCACCCAGTCCCAGCCCGATGCTCCATCCGACAGCCAGGCGGCGTGTCACTGCCGCAGCGGCGTTCCCGTGTTGTCCCGGAAACTGCCCAGCAGAATGGTGATGAGGTCAACGAGCGTGCCGATGCCGCCGAGACCGCCGGTGAGCAGCCAGAGCAGTCCTGTGCCGATTTTTCCCACATAAAAGCGGTGCAGTCCGCCCAGCCCGAAAAAGCCCAGAATGCACAGGATCAGTGCGGTGAATTTGTGCTTGTCGCTTGTGAGGGTGACATATTGTGCCATAAGATCAGATCCTTTCTGAAAGGGAACGGTGTTTTTCTGTATCATACCAGATTTCCGGGGAAATGTCAAGGTGTTGGAGGGTGGGACTTTCGATGTTGCCTCCTCATCATTTGGAAAACGCATCGTAGGGGCGAACATTGTTCGCCCGTGACTCCACCGGCACTGCGTGCCACCTCCTCTAAAAGAGGAGGCTTTACACATTGTCCCCCTTGAAAAGGGGGATGTCAGCGTAGCTGACAGGGGGATTTGTAGGGGCGAACGTTGTTCGCCCGGTAATCCTTTGCTATTCCGGAAAACACTGCCCTAGGGAAAACTCGTTCAACCCGTCCGGCGGAATCGCTCGTTCCTCGCTGTCCGCCTGGGGCTTGCAAACGCTTTTGTTTGCCCTTTCCTGTATGTGCAGTGTTGGCATTCTGGGCGTTTGCTGCAAAAGTCTCCTCTTTTAGAGGAGATGCCCGACAGGGCAGAGGAGTCAATTTGTTTCCCTTGAAAAGAGAAATGTAGGGGGCGATGCCCAGCCCGTCGCCCAGCGGAAATGGCGCCGGCAGACTTGCCCAAGGATAGCAAGCCACATCGCCCCGTCCCCTTTTTTCAAAAGGCTCACCGTAGGGGCGAACATTGTTCGCCCGAGACTCCTCAGTCAAGCCTCTGGCTTGCCAGTTCCTCTAAAAGAAAAACTCGCCTCACACAAATTACTGCCGTCTATGCAAAAAGCACGCTGTTCTCCGCAGACAACAGCGTGCTTTTTTATCTTATGTGCAATACACGATTAAAGTTCGATTTTCTTTTCCAGATAGCCGACCAGCTCGTCGATAGGCATACGTACCTGTTCCATGGTATCACGGTCACGGATGGTAACGCAGTTATCGCTCTCAACGGTCTCGAAGTCTACTGTGATGCAGAACGGTGTGCCGATCTCATCCTGGCGGCGATAGCGCTTGCCGATAGAACCGGTCTCGTCATAGTCGACCGGGAAGTGCTTTGCCAGAACCGCATAGACCTCATGTGCCTTTTCGCTCAGTTTCTTGGACAGCGGCAGGACAGCAGCCTTATACGGTGCCAGAGCCGGGTGGAAGTGCATTACCACACGGGTGTCGTTCTTCTCAGCGTCCACAACTTCTTCGTCATACGCCTCGGTAACGATGGACAGGAACAGACGCTCTACGCCCAGGGACGGCTCGATAACGTACGGGATGTACTTGGTGTTGGTCTCCGGGTCGAAGTATTCCAGAGACTTGCCGCTGTGTTCCTGGTGCTGTGTCAGGTCGTAGTTGGTTCTGTCTGCAACGCCCCACAGCTCGCCCCAGCCAAAGGAGAAACGATACTCGAAGTCTGTGGTTGCCTTGGAGTAGAAGCACAGCTCTTCCTGGTCGTGGTCACGCAGACGCAGGTTCTCTTCCTTCAGACCCAGATTCAGCAGGAAGTCCTTGCAGTAGCCACGCCAGTACTGGAACCATTCCAGGTCGGTGTCCGGCTTGCAGAAGAACTCCAGTTCCATCTGCTCGAACTCACGGACACGGAAGATAAAGTTGCCCGGTGTGATCTCGTTGCGGAAAGACTTACCGATCTGAGCAACGCCGAAGGGCAGCTTTTTCCGGGTGGTGCGCTGGATGTTGGCAAAGTTTACGAAGATGCCCTGTGCCGTCTCCGGACGCAGATACAGTTCCGACTTGGAATCCTCTGTAACGCCCTGATAGGTCTTGAACATCAGATTGAACTGGCGGATGTCGGTGAAGTCCGTCTTGCCGCAGTTTGGGCAGGGGATCTGCTTTTCCCGGATGTAGTCCATCATCTGCTGGTTGGTCCAGCCGGCAGGATTGGTGCCGTCAAAGTCCTCGATGAGGTTGTCGGCACGGTGTCTGGTCTTACAGGACTTGCAGTCCATCAGCGGATCGGAGAAACCGCCCAGGTGACCGGATGCCACCCATGTCTCCGGATTCATGATAATGGAGGCATCCAGTCCCACGTTATACGGGGATTCCTGGACGAACTTTTTCCACCATGCACGCTTGATGTTGTTTTTCAGCTCTACGCCCAGAGGACCGTAGTCCCAGGAGTTAGCCAGACCGCCGTAAATTTCAGAACCCGGGTATACAAAGCCACGGGACTTACAGAGGTCTACGATCTTATCCATGCTCTTCTGTTCGTTGGTCAACATTTTTGGTATTCTCCCTTGCTTGCTGTCCGCCGCTTTCCAGATGCGGCAGGCGCTTTTGAATTTGCTTGCTGTTTCCAGCAATGGTATCTCTTATATTGTAGCGGAAAACGGCGAAAATGTCAAGGGTAACGCAAACAAAAATGTCTGTCCTGCGAAATCGTTCAGAGTCCCAGCAGATCCTTGACGGAAATCAGTTCTTCCTGGGTGCCATTTTCGCCGTCATCCCGCCAGGTCATCAGCGCATAACCTGCGCCGCTGTCGGGCATAATGCCGTATAGGGTGCGATCTTCATTGTCGGGATAGTAGTCGATGCGCCAGTATTCATCCTGTACAATAGTTTGTCCTATGGTGCTGTACTGGCTCAGATCGTCCAGCCGTTCCTGCATATTGTTATAGTGTGTCGTTGTACCGATCTCCAGGAAGATGGTGCGTCCCTGCTCGGCATCGTAGAAGGTATAGTTATAATACGTGTTATCAATGATTCCCTGCCGGAATTCCCAGCTGTCCAGGACTGCCTGCGGCGGCTGGTATTGTGTAGCGCCGGGCTGTTTTTTGGGAAAGTCTGCAGTAAGCGCATCCAGCGTTTCGTATACTGCGTAGGTGACGGGGTCTGTGTAGACGACTTCTTCGGTGGTTTCTGTTGTGGCTTTCGTTTCCTGCACCGCAGAGTCCGCAGGTGCGTTTCCGCATCCGGCACTTGTGAGCAGAACGCCGAAAAGAATCAGTGCAGTCCATTTTTTCATACGCATTCCCTCCTTTGGAGAAAGACTCATATTGTATTTTCCTGTGGAGAACAGCAACGGTTCTCACCTTAATTATAACAAAATCCACGAGAAAAATCAATATAAATATCAAAAAGCAGCTATCTGCACAAGGGCTGCACCACAAAATGTACACATGATACAAAAAAGCGCATACACGCCGCCGTGTATACGCTATGGTTATTTGGAATCGTGCCGGGATTTGGGGAAATTTCCGCAAATAGAATACCACTGGCAATCGCCGCAGATGTCCTGTAACAGTCCCGGTTCCAGGATGTGCCGGCTTACCCGGTCAGTGAATTCGCTCCACCGCAGGACACTGCCCACAGAGAGACCGCAGAACGTGAGGACGGCGCTGTCATAGCGCTGTACCTTTTCTGCCGCATCGCACACATGGGACAGGCTGTGGGGACAGCTGGCACAGATGCAGTCCGTGCCGCCGGTCAGGGTGATGTACGGGTCATCCCGGCGGAAGAGCGCCAGCTTTTCCGTCATGTTTGCGGTGAAGGCATCACTATAGCCGTGACCGCAGAAAAAGGCGGTACACAGCCCGTGGTGGGGACGCAGCTTATACACGCTGGATCAGCCGTTTCGGGAGACGCTTTGCAATGAGGATCGCCAGCGCCATCTTGACGCAGTCCGGCAGGATAAACGGGAATACGCACCAGCCCAGTGCAGTCAGCAGTCCCACAGAACCGGAGTTCTTAGCATAGACGATCATGAACCACGCCGTACCAAAGGCATAGCACACCGCCAGTCCCAGCACCAGCGCCAGGATCATGACCGGCAGCTTGTCGCCCAGGAAGTGGGTGATGAGCCAGTAGAGCAGTCCGGTGAACAAAAAGCCGATGATATAGCCGCCGGTCGTGCCGAACAGGATGCCTACGCCGCCGGTAAATCCGGCAAACACCGGAACGCCCACAGCGCCTAATACAATATAAATGAGGACGGAGATCGTGCCGCCTTTGCCGCCCAGTGTCGCCAGAGCGCAGAATACTGCAAAGGTCTGCATGGTGAACGGTACGGTCATGGGAATCTGGATCCAGGAGCATACGGCGATGATCGCTGCAAACAGGGCGATCTGCACCATAGCGACGATCTTCTGATGCTGGGTCTTTTTCGCCGTCATTTCTGATCCGGCGGCAGGATTGGTCTGAACTTGTTCTTTCATGGAAAAATTTCCTTTCTGATTGAGATTCGCAGGGCGCAGGCACGTCTGCTAAGGGTGTGCTAACGCTGCAACGTCCCTATTATAGCACAACGGCGCTGTTATGTCAACCTTTTTCAAAAAATATTTAGGTGACAAATCAAGAAAATGCGGGGACGCTCATGAAAAACAGCACAAATTATACATATTATTTGCACGGTATTTGTGCAACTCTACAAAATTCAAAAAACCGCTTGACATTCTATCGGAATCATGGTAAATTTATATTAGCACTCAGAGAGATTGAGTGCTAACACTTCAAAAGTGAATCTGCCAGAAAGGATGGTTACAGTGGATGCACGAAAACGCAGGATCTTATCGGCGGTAGTCGATCTGTATATTCGGACCGGTGAGCCAGTGGGGTCGAAGACCATATCACAGTTGCCGGATATTCACGTATCTGCGGCGACCGTTCGGAACGATATGGCAGTATTGGAGGAGCTGGGGTATCTGGAACAGCCCCACACCTCCGCAGGACGTGTGCCGACCTTCAGCGGCTATCGGATGTATATTGAAGAGATCAGCGCCGGCGGTTCGCTCCCGGAGGAAGAGCGGGAGCGGCTGGACGAGATGCTGGGAGATGAATCCCAGCTGACAGAGGATCTGATTTTACAGAGCGCCACGACGGCACTCTCTCAGATCACAAAGTGTGCGACGGTGGTCTCCAACTTCGCACCCAAATATTCCGTGATCTCCAAGGTGGATGTGATCCCGACCGGAAAGCGGATGTATGTGGTGCTGCTTATCACATCGGATGGCAAGATCAAGAACCGTGCCTGCCGCTTACAGTTTGATCTGACCCATGAACACATGGATTTCTTCAAACACTTTATGGAAGAGAACCTGGAGGGCGTTTCGGTCTCGGATCTGTCCGAAGAAAAGCTGGATCAGATGGTGACCGCCATGGGAACCTACATGATGACCCTCAGCCCACTGGTACAGGGCATCTGCGAAATGTCCAAGGATCTGCAGCAGAATGAGCTGTATGTCACCGGAGAGCAGAATCTGTTCTCCTGCGACGACCTGGATAAGGCAGAGGTGGCAAAGTTCATCCTGCATAAACAGGAGCTGTCCGGACTGCTGGACGACTCGTTCCAGGGCATCAAGGTGATGTTCGGAGAAGAGGGCAACGATTTTGTCATCGGCAACTCCAGTATGATCGTTTCCAAGTATCAGAAAGGTGACCACACCGCTGGCTCGCTGGGCGTGATCGGACCGGTTCGGCTGAATTACGCCAAGGTGATACCTTATATAGAATATTTTACCGAAAAGATCTCACATCTGATCTCGGAGGAGGACAAAACGCCGCCGCCGGAATTAGAGCTGATCGAAAAATCAGACAACGATTCGGAACACAAGCCGGAACAATAGAAAGGACGTGTTTTTGATGGCAGACGAAAAGGAAACCAAAAAGCCGGAAACTGCTGCGGAAAAGCCGAATGCTTACGATAAATTTATTGCAATAGTGCAAAAGCCAGAGGCAGAGAGAACACCGGAAGAGACTAAGTTTGTAAATGACCTTCTTGCACTCTTTCGTAACAACGACGCAAAGACAGAGAAAGCGCCGGAAGAGGCTGCTGCACCGGAGACCAAGGCAGAAGAAACCAAGGACGACAAAAAGAAGAAGAAAAAAGACTTGAAGGATGCACTGGCGCAGAAAGAGGCAGAGCTGGCAGATCAGAAAGACCAGCACCTGCGGCTCATGGCTGAGTATCAGAACTACCGCAACCGCACCACCGAGGAAAAGAAGAAGATCTACGGGGATGCAAAGATGGACTGCGTGAAGGAACTGCTGAATGTCATGGACACCTTTGAACGTGCGCTGGAGGCACCTTGCACCGATGAGAATTACAAAAAGGGCGTGGAACTGACCTTCGCACAGATCCAGAAAGCTTTCGAAAAGCTGGGCGTGACAGAGATCGCCGCACTGGGCGAGACTTTCGACCCCAATCTCCACAATGCCATCAAGCAGGTGGACGACAGCGAGTATGAGAGCGACAAGGTCTGCGAGGTGTTCCAGAAGGGATACCTGCTGGGTGACCGCCTCATCCGTCCGGCAATGGTTGCCGTTTCTGTGTAGGCAGGAGGCAGGACAGTGAAGAAACACACAGCGTCTCTCATGACGGCGGCGATGCTGCTGACACTGGCGTGGATGACCGGATGTGATTCCGGAAAGACCGCAGAATCCAGCAAGGCAGCCACCACCACGGCACTGGAAACCACCGCAGAGGTCGTGACCGATGCGGCAGAAACTACGGCGGCAGAAGAAAGCTCCGCCGCAGATGCACAGCGCTTTGACAACTATGCAGATTTTGCCGCAGCGATGGCAGAACAGCATCCGGAACTGACACTGTATACGCCGCCGGAAAGTGTGCAGCAGCAGTGGGAATGGAAGTCCATCATGCTGGGACAGACCAGCTATCAGTACGAGATGTACAGCGCAGAAAGACAGGCAACGGTGAATGTCCTCATTGATATGCAGCCGTCCTTTACCGATGCGCAGGAGATCGTGGATACCCTGACAAGCATGGGTGTTACGGCAAAACTGATCGACGATGGCTGCTGTTTGTTTGAGCAGGACGGTGACGGAATGTATGCCCTGTACGGCATCACCGGTGACGCCGGCGAGAACTTTGCCGCTACGCTGGAATATGATGACGGCACAACGGCGACGGAAGATGAGCTGAAAGCACTGCGCAGCGAATTCTGGTTATAAAAACCCCTGTCCGAAAGGACAGTTGAAATAAATCATATTTATTTTGAAAAATCTGCCCGTTTTTCCGCAGGGGAAACGGAGATACAGAAAGGAAGAATTTATCATGGGAAAGATTATTGGTATTGACTTGGGTACAACAAACTCTTGTGTTGCCGTTATGGAAGGCGGCAACGCAGTCGTAATCCCGAACGCAGAGGGTGCAAGAACCACCCCGTCTGTAGTTGGTTTCTCCAAGACCGGCGAGCGTCTGGTGGGTCAGACCGCAAAGCGTCAGGCAATTGCAAACCCGGAGCGCACGATCTCTTCGATCAAGCGTCACATGGGTTCTGATTATAAGGTAGATATTGACGGCAAGAAGTATACACCGCAGGAGATCTCCGCAATGATCCTCCAGAAGTTAAAGACCGATGCAGAGGCATATCTGGGTCAGCCGGTAACTGAGGCAGTTATCACCGTTCCGGCATACTTCACCGACTCTCAGCGTCAGGCAACCAAGGACGCAGGACAGATCGCAGGTCTGACCGTAAAGCGTATCATCAACGAGCCGACCGCAGCTGCGCTTTCTTATGGCATTGATAAGGAAGACGACCAGAGAGTTATGGTATACGACCTGGGCGGCGGTACGTTCGATGTTTCCATCATTGAGATGGGCGACGGCGTACAGCAGGTACTGGCTACCGCAGGCAACAACCGCCTGGGCGGCGATGACTTCGACCAGAGAGTTATCAACTGGATGGTTGAAGAGTTCAAGAAGACCGAAGGCATCGACCTTTCTACCGATAAGATGGCTGTACAGCGTCTGAAGGATGCCGCAGAAAAGGCAAAGATCGAGTTGTCCTCCACCACAACCACAAACATCAACATTCCGTTTATCACTGCGGATGCAACCGGCGCAAAGCACCTGGATATGAATCTGACCGTTGCAAAGTTCAACGAGCTGACCAAGGACCTGGTAGATGCTACTATGGGACCGGTACAGCAGGCACTGTCCGACAGCGGTCTGTCTCCGTCTGATCTGAACAAGATCCTGATGGTCGGCGGTTCTTCCAGAATCCCGGCTGTACAGGAGGCTGTTCGCCAGAAGCTGGGCAAGGAACCGTTCAAGGGCATCAACCCGGACGAGTGCGTAGCACTGGGTGCTGCATACCAGGGCGGTGTCCTGGGCGGCGACGTCAAGGACGGTCTGCTGCTGCTGGATGTTACACCGCTGTCGCTGGGTCTGGAAACCATGGGCGGTGTATGCACCAAGATCATTGAGAGAAACACCACCATCCCGACCAAGAAGAGCCAGATCTTCTCTACCGCAGCTGACAACCAGTCCGCAGTAGACATCAACGTCCTCCAGGGTGAGCGTGAGTTCGCAAAGGACAACAAGCAGTTGGGTACCTTCCGTCTGGACGGCATCGCACCGGCTCCGAGAGGCATCCCGCAGATCGAAGTTACCTTCGATATCGACCAGAACGGTATCGTTCACGTAACTGCAAAGGATTTGGGTACCGGCAAGGAGCAGGATATCAAGATCACTGCATCTACCAATATGTCCAAGGACGATATCGACAAGGCTGTCAAGGAAGCAGAGCAGTATGCCGAAGAGGATAAAAAGCGTCGTGAAGAGGTTGACACCAAGAACAACGCAGAGAGCCTGTGCTTCCAGTGCGAGAACGCATTGAAGGAATTCGGCGACAAGGTTCCGGCAGATGAAAAGTCTGCGATTGAGAGCAAGATCGCTGATCTGAGAAGTGCAGTCGGCAGCAATGATGCCGCTGCGATCAAGGCAAAGACCGATGACCTCCAGCAGGCATTCTATGCACTGTCCTCCAAGATGTATCAGCAGAACGGCGGTCAGCCGGGCGCAGACCCGAACATGGGCGGCACAGGTTTCGGCGGTGCTGATCCGAATATGGGCGGCAATCCGAACGGCGGCGCAAACGATGACGGCGTCGTAGACGCAGACTTCAAGGAAGTTTAAGAATGAAACGCAGCGGCGTGGAACGTGACGTACCGCTGTGAATAGAACGGCGGTGACGGGGCAGGTTTCGGCTTGTCCCGGCATCGTTGTATATGGGAGTGAAAGATATTCCCATGATCCATACAGACAGGAACAGCTGCTATGCGTCTGTTCCAGGGAAAGGAGCCAGCAGACATGGCAGAAAAACGGGATTATTACGAAGTGCTGGGGCTGAAAAAGGGTGCTTCTGAGGACGAGATCAAAAAGGCGTTCAAGACCATGGCCCGGAAGTATCACCCCGATCTGCACCCGGACGATAAAGAAGCAGCGGAAAAGTTCAAGGAAGTCAACGAGGCATACGAAGTGCTTTCCGACTCGGAAAAGCGTGCCAGATATGACCAGTTCGGTCATGCCGGCGTAGACCCCAACTATGGCGGCGGCGCTGGTGCAGGCGGATTCGGCGGCTTTGGCGGATTCGGTGATGTAGGCGACATTTTCGACAGCATCTTTGGCGGCGGATTCGGCGGCTTTGGCGGCAGCTCCAGATCGGCGTCCAATGCCAATGCGCCCCGGCGTGGCGGCGACGTCAACAGCAATGTGACCATTGATTTTATGGAGGCGTGCAAGGGCGTCAAGAAGAAAATGCGCATCACCCATATGGTGAAGTGTGAGCAGTGCGGCGGCACAGGCGCAGATGCCAAGACCACCAGCACCACTTGTACCGAGTGTCACGGTCAGGGTTCTGTCCGTGTGAACCGGCGGACAGCGTTTGGCGTGATCTCCACCACAAAGGTATGCTCACGCTGCGGCGGTAAGGGTAAGATCGTCACCAATCCGTGCAGCAAGTGCCGTGGCAGCGGACGCTATCGCTCTACCAACGACATTGAGCTGAAAGTGCCGGCAGGCATTGACAACGGACAGGTGCTGCGTGTCAGCGGTCAGGGCGATGCCGGCTTGAACGGCGGTCCGAACGGCGATTTGAACGTATCTGTCAATGTACGGTCGCATGAGCTGTTCACCCGGAACGGCGTGGACATCTACTGCGAGATCCCTATCACCTATGCACAGGCTGTCCTGGGCGATAAGGTGACAGTACCTACCATCAAGGGCAAGGTGGAATATGAGATCCCCGAAGGCACACAGAGCGGCACGAAGTTCCGCCTGCGTGGCGAGGGCGTAAAGTATCTGGGCAGAGAATCCTACGGCGATCAGTACGTGACCGTTGTGGTTGAAGTGCCGAGAAAGCTGACACGTCAGCAGAAAGAACTGCTGCAAAAGTTTGACGACAGCCTGGAGGAAAAGAACCAGGCAAAGCGGCAGAACTTTTTTGAAAAGTTAAAGCGGCGATTTGAGCAGCAATAAACGGCTGCATGAAAAAGCCTCATCCGATGCAGAAATGCACCTGGATGAGGCTTTTTTTATCGGCTGCTGTCGTCGTTCTCGTCCTTCTGGGAGTCGTCATCGCCGCCCAGAATGTCACCGGCAGCATCGCCGGCATCCTTTACCGCATCGCCTGCGGCGTCTCCTGCGTCACGGACTGCGTCTCCGGCATCGGTCACGATGTCACGGACACCGTCCTCTGCATCGCTGACAATGTTGCCGCCGTCGTCCTTGCTGTCATCCTTGCTGTCGTCCTTGTCATCCCGGCTGCTGTCGTCTGCGGCAGAGCTGCTGACAGAATCGTTCATGGAGCTGTCGTCCTTGCTGCCGCAGCCGGTGAACAGGCTGCCCATCAGCAGCAGTGCCATCGGCAGCGCCAGATAGTGCTTGATTTTCATGGTTTCACCTCATTTTTCAGAGAGCGTGTCGGTGCAGATGCGCCCATACGCTCCGAAGATTGCAGAAGCATCGCTTTGCAAGATTAGTGTTTCCCACAACGGCGGAGATATTCCCTTTCCACATTTCCACGGCGTTTTTTCTGCGAAATTTCGGGGATTTTTCCGGTATGGCGCAGGTTTTGCCGAATATTTCCCCAACTTTTCAACACGGTTTTCCACACAATGCGGAAAACTTGTTACAACGGGGTGACGAAATTCGAACTTTCCGCAGCGCTCCGCTGTCGCATTTCGGCGTAATGTGTAATGATTGTAACCAATTGCAGAAAAGCACCGGAAAAATAGCAGTTTTTGTTTTCCACAAGTTGTGGAAAACGTGGTGGAAAGATCGGGAGAACTGTGGAAATACGGAGATCATCCGGAAAGAACGGCACAAAAAAAGACACGGCGAACCGTGTCTTTTCCGGATATTTGTTGTAAGATTAAGCAGCTTTTAATCTTTCTGTACGGCGTCGTACAGGTCGCTTTTCCGGTGACCTGTCTCTGCGGCAACGGTTTTGCACGCCTGGGTCAGTTTCTGCCCGTCTGCCACATACTGCCGCACCCGTTCTGCCGCCTCTTCCAGGGTCAGCTGTGTCTCCTGCTGCGGTACTGCGCCGGCAACCACCAGCACAAACTCGCCCCTTGGCGGTGTGTTTTCATAGTAGGCGATGGCGTCCGCAAAGGTAGTCAGACGCACCTCCTCGTGGATCTTGGTCAGCTCCCGGCAGAGAGACAGGCTCCGGTCTCCGCCAAAGACAGCCGCCATGTCCGCCAGTGTGCGGCAGAGCTTGTGGGGTGCCTCGTAGAAGATCATGGTGCGCTGTTCCTGCCGCAGCTGTTCCAGGTGTGCGGTGCGCTGGTTGCGGTTCACGGAGAGAAAGCCCTCAAAGGCAAAGCGTGCGGTGTGCTGTCCGGAGACGGCAAGGGCGGCAATGGCTGCCGACGGTCCTGGAACAACTTCCATCGGCACGCCCAGCTTGTGACAGAGCTGTACCAGCGGCTCGCCCGGGTCGGAGATGCAGGGCATTCCGGCATCGGTGACAACGCCGCAGGATTCGCCGGCAAGGATGCGGTCGGCGATGCTCTGCGCCACCGTCAGTCCGCTGTGTTCGTGATAGCTGACGATGGGCGTGTGGATGTCATAATGGGACAGGAGCTTTCGGGTCACACGGGTATCCTCTGCCGCCAGAAAGTCCACCTCACCCAGCAGCCGCAGCTGACGCATGGTGATGTCCTCCAGGTTGCCGATGGGTGTGCCGATAATGTATAATGTACCGCTCATGTTGGCTCTCGTGTCCTTTCTCAGAAAAACTGTTTCATTTCCAGAATGTCGTGGATGTGTACGGTGGCAGTGGCGCAGATCTCTTTCCAGACCGGCGCATTTTCCGGGTCAGCAATGCCGATGGTGAAAAATCCGCCGTTTTTTGCGCCTTCCAGTGCGTGGAGCGAGTCCTCCACCACGGCGATCTGCCGTCTGCCCAGGTGCAGTTTCTGCGCCGCCAGCTGAAAGATCTTCGGCTGGGTCTTGGGTGCGCCGGCATCCTGTTCCGTGAGCAGGAAACGGAGCCGTTCCCAGACGTGCAGCCGCCGCAGCGCCGCCTCTGCCAGTTCGCCGTAGGTCGCTGTGGCAACGCCGTAGGGGATGTCCTGCTGATCCAGCCAGTCCAGGATCTCCGGGACGTGGGGTTTCAGCTGCAATTTTTCCCGGTATTCCTCAGCGACCATATCCGCCACCTGCTGTGCGATCTGCTCCGGGGTCACCGGAAGATCGAACTCCTCTACGAAAAACTGAGAGAATTCCTTGATGGACATACGCTGTACCGTTTCTGACAGATCCGGCGGCACTTCCTTGCCGTAATGCGCCATGAGTCTGCCGTCTACCTGCCGCCACATCCCGGTGGAGTCCAGAAGTGTGCCGTCCAGGTCAAAGATCACGCCCTGCAGGGTGTTGTGTTCCATAGTGTTCCCGTTCCTTAAAGCTTTGTGAATCTCGGCTGGTTGTCGTGTGCTGTGCCGGTGAAGATCGACTTCGGCATTGCCCAGACGCTGCCGTCCTGTTCCTTGCGGTAAACGACCAGCTCTTCCTGTGTCTCTGCGTGGCGTGCAGAGGGCTGGAGCAGTTCGCAGACGGTGCCGTCCAGAACGTCCCGGTATTTTGCGCCTGCCTCCAGAACGGTAGGCTCCGGAACGGCAACTGCCTCGGTTTCCGGCTCGGTGTTGTTGACGATGTCATCCTCTACCAGGATCATAGCGGAGAACGGTGCAACACGGATCCATGCGCCGCCGTTTTCCACCTGTACCGGCTGACCGCTGACAACGTCTACCAGAGACGGCACGTGTGTGCCGAAGCGGAACTCGCTGGGGCAGTCCTCCAGGTTCAGCGCAACATAAACGGTTCTGCCGTCCTGTTCCTTGGCGAACAGCAGCTGGCGGTTCCGGACCTCTACGGTGTAGTAAGAGCCGGTGCGCAGTGCCGGATATGCGTGATAGATTCTGCCCAGCTTTACCAGGTGGCGGTACAGATCCAGATTGCCGCTGCGGTTCAGATTGTCCAGATCCAGGCAGGGGCGCAGACCGTCGTCCGAGTTGTTCTCGTGTCTGCCCATGACGCCGTATTCGCTGCCGTAGTAGATGGACGGGATACCCGGCATACAATACATCAGCGTGTAGCACAGGGGCAGATACCGCTGGTCGGACAGGGTGCTTGCCAGACGGTTTACATCGTGGTTGTCCACGAAGTTGTACAGCGCAATGCCCTGATAGATGCCGCCGTTTCCGAACTGGCGGTTGATGCTGTAGTTGATCTCGAAATAGTTCTTGTCGTTGTGTGAGGAATAGATGCCCTTATAGCACTCATAGTTGGTGACGCTGTCCAGCATCTCCGGGTTTGCCCAGCGCTTATAGTCGCCGTGGATGATCTCACCCATGAGCCAGAATTCCGGATTGCGTTCCTTGCAGAAATTGTGGATGCGGCGGAAGAAGTCGAAGTCCACGCAGTCCGCAGCGTCAAAACGGATGCCGTCGATGTGGAACTCATCCATCCACAGTTTTACGGCGTCGATCAGATAATCGCATACGTGCCAGTTGCGCAGATTCAGCTTGACCAGGTTGTAATAGCCGTTCCAGCCCTCATACCAGAAGTTGTCGCCGCAGGGACTCTGACCGCCGAAGTTCAGACCGGCAAACCAGTCGCAGTATTCCGATGCCTGTCCCTTTTCCTGGACATCCTTGAATGCCCAGAAGTTGCGTCCCACGTGGTTGAATACGCCGTCCAGGATGACCCGGATGCCGTTTTTGTGCAGTTCGTCGCAGATGTGGGCAAACATTTCGTTGGTGCCCAGCCGGCGGTCGATCACCCGGTAGTCGGTGGTGTCATAGCCGTGTTCCACAGACTCGAACACCGGTCCGAAGTAGACTGCATCAACGCCCAGTTCTTTCAGATGCGGAATCCAGTCCAGCACCTTTTCCAGCCGGTTCACCGGTTCGCCGCCTTCGTTGTGCTTCGGCGCACCGCAGAATCCCAGGGGATAGATGTGATACATTACCGCATTTTCATACCATTTCATTTTTCTTTCCTCCTACTCCTATTATATCACAAACAGGGCGAATTCCCTGTTGGATTGCAATTAAGGCAGACCTGTTTCAAAGCAAATTTACTTCACAGACCCTTCCAGATAATACGTTGCCTCCATATCCGCCACATTGACCGCCAGCGCCAGAGGGAACATCTCCAATGCTCTGCCCACGCTGTTTTTGTCCTCGTTTCCGGAAAAGCCCATGTGATAGCGGATGGCGAACGCCTCGTCCCGTGTGAGCCGCATAAAGCTCTGGATCATGTACACGGATTTTTCCCCGTGTCCGTAGGGCAGGGTGTCACGCACGGTGTAATACGGCACCTTTTCCCATACGCCCTGGTCGTTTTTGGCATTCCGGTAGTCCACCGCATAGAACCCTACCTTGCAGATATCGTGGAGCAGGGCTGTCACTGCAATGGTCTCCGGCGTATAGTCCATGCCGTACAGATCCTTGGTGCGGGGACGGGAGAGATAGTCCTTGAGGCATTCATACACATTCAGACTATGCTCCACCAGACCGCCCTCATATGCCCCGTGGAACCGGGTGCTGGACGGCGCTGTAAAAAAGTCGCTGGCGTCTGAATCCAGCCACTCCAGCAGCCGGTCTGCGCCACGGCGCTTGATGTTTTCCTGATAAACGGCAATAAATTCTTCCCGTTTTGTCACGGCATTCCACCGCCTTTCTCTTCACTGTTGTTTATTATACCACATATCCAGAAAATTGGCAAGCGTTTTGAGAAGTCCATCCGGAAAGTTTGTTTCGAAACCATGAAAAAGCCGCAGGCGGAGAAAAAACCTGCGGCTTTTTTCAAAAGGGATGAACTGACAGACGGAAAAAGCATCTGCCATGGGAAATGTCAAAGTCTGTTTTATATCTGACGTACACAGATTGTTTTTCAAGAGATGAAAGTAAACTCTGTGCGGTAGAAATCACTGGGAAGCAGATTCTTCATCAGGCATTGGCGGGATATACTGCGTATAGTTCTCTGCCAGATCAAAGTCATTGATCGTTTGTGTCCGATAACCTTTGTCAATGGGAACAGTAAAAACGGTACCTGCTGCGTCCAAGTTGTTTTTTCCTTCCGGAACAATACGAATGGTCAGTTCCGTAGCATCAGTCAATGCTGCTTCCCATACAGAATTCTGAAAGGAAATGTCTGTATCAATATTCGCGTCTATCATATCATAAGAGTTACCGTTCTGATCCGTGACATACATCACATCGTAGTCATCAAATACAGTATCCTCAGAAAAACGGATCTCTGTGCTAAACGGAGAAACAGTCACAGATTCCAGCGTATATCCGTCTTTTGTTTCGGTAACTGGATAGATGTCCGTTCGGCTGGTATCCGCCTGTATCTCCGCAGTCAGAGTAATATCCACAGGAATAACACCCAGAGATCTCGGTTCACAGCTATATGCCGTATCACCCTTGGCGGATACGCCGGTTTCAAACCATGACCAACTAGTTGCATCTATTCCCTGTAAGAACGAAAACGAAAGCTGCAACGGCAGGCTTGCTGTAGTGTTCCCCTGAAATATCTCACTGCATTCCGCCGAAAGCACAATACTATATTCCGCATCGCCAGACTTCACAAATCCGGCAATGCTGGTATTTTCCTTGTCATAGTATGCACCCTCTGCCTGTTCAGAAAGCGTTGCCAGCCCACCGGTTTTTGTACTCATAGTATATGTACCGGTACTTCCGATAAATGACAGCTTTTGTCCATTCAGTGTGCCGGTAAACTCCGATTCAATTCCGGTGCTGTTCTGCAATGCTTCTGGCAAATTCGTTAATCTTAGCGTTACACTCAGGTGGCTGCCGTCGCAGTAGATGTTTTCCATGCGAATCGTACCGTCTTTCGTTTTTTGCATTTCGTCTGTTTTTTCCGCATAGGAAGTCAGATCGTTTTTCTCTATGGGACTTTTTGTGTAATATTTTTCATTGCTGAAAAAGGCATAGATCCCCTTAACAGCATCGGACGAAGCCACTGCCGGAACAGCGATTGCAATGCTCAGCACGCCGGCAGCTGCCACAGCGAGAAAAGTGCCGACTTTCTTTTTTGCAGAACATCTGGTTCGCATCATTTTTCGCTCCATTCTGTGTTTTCTTCTCTGGTATGCCTTGGAAAACTGCGGTTCGGCCGCGTCCGCTGCAAACGCTTGTTCTACAATTTTTTCCCATTCGTCTTCATTATAAGGAAAATAGCTGCTCATAAGAAGTCACTCCTTTCTGCTTTATCATGGCTTTTCTGGCACGTTCAAAGCGTTTCCGTGCCGCCGCCTCCTTGATGCCGCACTGCCGGGCGATCTCCCGGAACGAGAGGTTTTCCTGACAGCGCAGCAGAACGATCTTCCGGTCGGTCTCGTTTAGGACCTCCATCATCTCTGCCAGCACTGCCTGCCGCATCGCCTGTTCCTCCTGCTGTTCCAAGGGGCATGGCGGCGCATCCTCCGGAATTTGCAGAAATTTATCGTCCCACGGAGAGCGCCGGTCGGATTCCCGGGCGTTTTTCCGGTACTGGCTGATGGCAGTGCTGCGGATGATCTGTATCATGTACTGCCTGGTTTGCGGACTCTCCGGATCGCCGATCTTGTGCAGATTGGCGATCACCCGGCAAAATGCCTCTGAAACGGCATCTTCGGTCTGCTGGGTGTGGTGCAGGATGGCGTAGGCAATGTGGTACATGGGCTTTTCGTAAATTTTATACAGCGTGTGCAGTTTTTCTTGTGCCGGCTGCATCTGTTTCATCTCCTTCCCCATTTATCGGACGTCCTATCAGATATAACGCACAAGGACGGCGATTGTGACAGAACTATTTTACCGGACGGCGGCAGCGGATGTCAAGAGAAAACCATTTGACACAACTGGGGAAATATGCTATACTAGCTTATATCACACTTTACATTTCATACACATTCATGTTGCCGGAATATGGCAGGAGGAATTCATGAGAAAACGAGATCGGGTGCACCTGGGGCGCATGGGGATGGCGCTGCTGATTGCAGGATGTTGTCTGCCGTGGGGTCAGATCTCTGCTGCGGCGCAGCCGGCGATGCCGGAAGTGCTGGAAGAGACCTGGAAGCAAAACGACGGCTTGCTGGTGCCGTCAGAGGAAATGGCGGAGACGCTGCCGGATTCCACAGAGGAGGATGCGGCGCTGGACAATTTCCAGGGCGCATCGGCGCTGCCGTCGTCCTATTCTTTGCTGGATGTGGACGGCGTCTCCTATGTCACTTCGGTAAAAGACCAGGGCAATACCGGACTTTGCTGGGCATATGCGGCGCTGGGTGCCTGTGAATCCAATATTATGTACCAGGGTCTGGAGATCCCGGACCGCTGGCGTGACAGCAACGGGGAACTGAACTTTTCCGAGGCATCGCTGGGCTGGTATCCTTTCACCAACCATCTGCTGCCCGGTGATACCGCCAGCGGCGACTATATCGTCATGGCGCAAAAGGGTATCAGCGGCGGAAATCCCACCATTGCCGGCTATGCGCTGGCAGCAGGCATCGGCACACAGCTGGAACAGTATGCGCCCATGTCCCAGTGGAAACAGGGCTATTCCGAGTATCAGCGGTATAACTCCTATTACCGGATGAAGAGTTCCGATGTCTTGCTGCAGGTCAACAGCAGTTCCACGGCGACCATCCAGCAGTGGATCATGGAGAGCGGCGCAGTCAGTGCGGCATTTTATTCCAAGAGTACCTTCTACGACAACGGCGAGTCCATCGCCTATTATCAGAACAGCCACAGTGCCACAGATGCTGACCACGCAGTACTGCTGGTGGGCTGGGACAACAATTATTCCCGGAAGAATTTCCGACCCGGAAACCAGCCCAAGTTTGACGGCGCATGGCTGGTGCGGAACAGCTGGGGCGATGATGATGCGGACGGCGGCTATTTCTGGCTCTCTTATGAGGAACTGTCGCTCTGCGAGGCGGCGAGATTCCTGATGACCGATGCCAGCGAACACACCACCTGCTATCAGTATGACGGCAGCGTCTCCTATGCCAACGTGAAGTTTCCGGCGGCGGCGAACGTGTTTACAGCAGACCGGGACGGTGTGCTGACTGATGTCATGTTTCCGTTTTCCTCTTCCAATCCCCAGAGTGGCTATTATACTGTGTCCGTCTATCGGCTCCGGGAGAATGCCAAGTCGCCCATAGACGGCGAAAAGCTGTGTACCCAGCGTGGCACGGTGCAGTACGGCGGCTATAAGAGTATCTCCCTGGAAAGCCAGGGCATTACGCTGAAAAAGGGTGACCGTTTTTCCGTGACGGTGGAGCTGAACCGTGCCAAAAGCGGCAGCGACCGCCTGTGGCTCTCCTTTGAGTCGGTGAGCAACGATGTGCTGGAACGCCACTGCTCCGTCCAGCCCGGACAGTCCTACATTTATGACGGGGACGGGGAGTGGATGGATATGACAGATGTCCGCACCTGGGTGAACAGCAAGGGAAACCAGCCGTATTCCAACCTGGGGAATGCCGCCATCAAGGCGATCGTACAGTCTCCGGATGCGGCGGTAAACCGGAGTCAGCTGGATGCGGCACTGGCATATGGTGCGCCGGATGCCGGAGCGAATGCACTGTACCGGAGCGCTTATGCGGCGGCGTCCGCTCTGGACGAGACTGCTACCCAGGCAGAGGTGGACAATGCGGCGCAGAATCTGCTTGCCGGTCTGGAGCAGGCAGGAAAGCTCCGGTATCCCCAGAACATCTACACGAAAGAAACCGCAGAACCGTCGTTTCTGCTGGGCGATGCAGACGGAAACGGCAGGCTGGATGCGTCCGATGTATACCAGTCCATGCTGGCACAGGCGCTGAACGCCGTGGGAGAATCCAGCGGTCTTACCATGTCCCAGGCTGCCGCAGCAGATTGTGACGGAAACGGCGTCATCAATTCCACGGATACCTTCTATTTGATGCTGTACTGCGCTTACCGTGGCGTGGGAAAACCCATGACCTGGGAAGAGATCTTAAAGATATAGGACGGCATTGTAAAAATACAGAACCAAAAACAGGACAGCATTCCCGGAAAAGGAACGCTGTCCTGTTTTAATTTGTGCATTGCTGTAGGATCAGAACTCGTTTTCACAGGAAAGACAGTCAAATCTTCCCGGAAAGGCGAGTCCCTGCGGTCAAATGGTTATCTGCCGCAGCCGCATCCACAGTCGTCATCGTCGTCGCCCTGCTGGTTCCGGCAGTTCTGTGCAGACTGGTTCTGCTTCTGCTGTGCCTGCTGGTTCTGGCGATTCTGGCTCTGCTGCTGCTGACGGTTCTGGCTCTGATTCTGGTTCTGCTTGGACATTTCTGTCTCCGTTTCTCCGCACACGGGCTTTCTCCTGCGATTTTTCCGTGTGCGGAGAAAGAAATCACAGGGCAGCGGCAGATTTTTGCCGCTGAGGATAGATTGCCCGGAAAAGGGGAAAATATGCGCAGATACGGAGAGACTGCCTGCGGATGCTTTTCAAAAAATAAAGTTTACCAGCCGCACCGTCCAGGCAACAGCGCCGCACAGCACGATGCCTGCCAGCGTTGGAATGCACCACGCCGCCAGCGTCCACTTCCAGCTGCCGGTCTCTTTGCGGATGGTGAGACAGGTGGTGGAGCAGGGAAAATGGAACAGCAGAAACAGCAGCATACAGAGCGCCGTCACCGGTGTCCAGCCGTTTGCCGTTAAAATCTCGTGGATGCGGCTGAGGTCGCTGGTCTCCGTCAGTGTCGTTCCGGCGGTGTAACCCATGAGAATGATGGGCAGCACGATCTCATTTGCCGGAAATCCCAGGAGAAATCCCAGCAGGATCACGCCGTCCAGCCCGATGCACTGTCCCGGCAGCTCCAGGAATGCGGCGCAGTGGTCGAACAGGCTTTTCCCGGCAATGGTGCAGTTGGTAAAGCCCCACAAAAGCGCTCCTGCCGGCGCAGCCACCAGACAGGCACGCCCCAGCACAAAGACGGTTCGGTCTAACAGCGACCGGAGCAGGACCTTCCCGATCTGAGGTCTGCGGTACGGCGGCAGTTCCAGGGTAAAGGAAGAGGGAATGCCTTTCAGAATGGTGTGGGAGAGCAGCCGAGAAACGCCGAATGTGCAAAAGATGCCCAGCAGGATCAGCCCCAGCAGCAGCGCAGCCGAGCTGACGGTGCGGCAGAGTCCGCTGCCGGCGGCGAAGAACAGGGAGATGCAGGTAATCATGGTGGGAAATCTGCCGTTGCAGGGGACGAAATTGTTGGTGAGGATGGCGATAAGCCGTTCCCGTGGAGAATCAATGATGCGGCATCCGGTCACGCCGGCGGCGTTGCAGCCGAATCCCATGCACATGGTGAGACTCTGCTTGCCGCAGGCACAGGCACGCTGAAAGGAACGGTCCAGGTGAAACGCCACACGGGGCAGATACCCGAAGTCCTCCAGCAGTGTGAACAGGGGAAAGAAGATCGCCATGGGCGGCAGCATCACGGCAATGACCCAGGTCAGCACGGTGTATATGCCGTCCAGGAGAAAGCTTTCCAGCCAGCCCGGCGCAGACAGCAGTTCCAGCAGCCGGGAAAGCACCAGCTTTAGCTGTGCAAACCCGGCAGCGAGCCAGGCGGACGGATAGTTTGCGCCTACGATAGTCAGCCACAGCACCAGTCCCAGCAGCAACAGCATGACCGGAATGCCCCATTTCCCGGCAAGGATCCGGTCAATTTTCCGGTCGGCGGCATCGGCGTGTTCCGGCTGACGGACGACCCGGGCGGCAATCTCTTCGCTGTGGGTGACAACGGCGGCGATCATGGCATCGGCGCACTGTTCCGGGGAGATCAGGCACTGTGCCTGCCGTAGCGCATCGGCGATCTCGCCGGTCTCCAGAGAAATGCCCAGGTGTGCAGCGATTTTTTCGTGCAGTTCCGGTTCGGGTTCTAACAGGCGCTTTGCCGTCCACAGCGGCGGCAGCCCGTTTCCGTTTTCCGGCAGGGCAGCCTGCACCAGTTGCAGCGGTTCTTCCAGCTGTTCCGGAATGGGAACCGGACAGGGTGACGGCGCATCCTCATGCAGCAGAGCGTGGAGCCGTTCCTGCAGCTGTGCCAGCCCCTTGCCGCTCCGGGCGGCGACGCCAACCACCGGAATGCCCAGGCACTGTTCCAGCCGGGGCAGGTCGATGGTGATATGCCGCTTTTCCGCCTCGTCCAGGAGGTTGACACAGAGCAGGGCTTTGGGACAGGTCTCCAGCACTTGCATGACCAGCAGCAGTCCACGTTCCAGACAGGTGGCATCACAGACCACTACCGCCGCATCCGGTTTGGCAAAACAGAGAAAGTCCCGTGCCACAGCCTCTTCGGCACTCCTGGCACGGAGAGAATAGGTGCCGGGCAGATCGGCAAGCAAAATGGTCTCGCCGCAGCAGACAGTTGTGCCGACGGCGCTGGCTACGGTTTTTCCTGCCCAGTTCCCGGTGTGCTGGTGCAGCCCGGTGAGGGCGTTGAACACGGTGGACTTTCCCACATTGGGCATTCCGGCAAGGGCAACAACAGGTTGTTCCCGCTGGGACAGCTCCGGCGGCAGTTCGGCAGATGATGTGCGCATAGCAAGATTCGTCCTTTCGATAGCATGGTTTTTTGCAATTCTATGCGGAAAGGAAAGAAAAAAGACCGCCTGTGAAAAGGCAGTCTTTTTCAAGTGTGTTCGCATGGTTTGCGAAGTATTCAAAGCATATCTTGCATACTTAGCATACAAAAAGAAATAACCGCCCCTGCTTGCAACTACGGGCGGTTATTTTAACCACATTGTGGGAGCAGACCGTCTGCTGGTATGCTCTCTTCACTTTTATTATATGCGATTTTTTTCCGGTTTGTCAAGTGCTTTTTTCCAAAACAACCGCAGCTGTCCTACTTTGTCTCCTCTACCAGATTGCTGATCCAGACGCCTTTTTGAATGAGGATATAGCCGATGACTACTTTCAGAATATCCGCCGCCTGGACAATGGCATAGATGCCCAGGATCGGCAGGCTGGTAAAGTGGCACAGGATCAGCGCCGTGGGCAGCGGCACGCACCAGGTAAAGACGCTGTCAAATAAAAAGGTAATCATGGTCTTTCCGCCGGAGCGCAGGGTGAAGTACAGGGCGTTCAAAAATCCCTGAACAGGGAAGAAAGCTGCGGTAATGGTAATGAACCATCTGCCGTAGTTCCGGACTTCCTGGGTGGTGTCATAGGCTTTGGGGAACACGCCGGAAACGGAGATCAGGATCGCCGCCAGCAGCAGGCAGACGCCGCCGGTGAACCACATCAGACTGAACGAATCCTTTTTGGCACGCTCGTATTCCGATGCGCCCAGCGTCTGCCCGATGAGAATGCCCACCGCAGAACCCAGCGCCACAAATACCACATTGAGCAGATTGCAGATGGCGTTGGAAATGTTCAGTCCTGCCACCACTTCCAGCCCACGGGTGGAATAGCACTGCGTCAGCGCCGCCAACCCGGCAGACCAGAGCAGTTCGTTGCAGAAAATGGGCATACCCTTCCGGATGACCTTTTTCGCCAGAGTACCGGGGACAAGCAGCGTGCGGTAAATGCCCTTTAGGAAAGTGTGTTTGTTCCGGCACAGATGCGCCCAGATCACTACAATGCTCATTTCTGCCACACGTGCCAGCACAGTGGCAATGGCTGCGCCACGGACGCCCAGTTTCGGCATTCCGCAGTTGCCATAGATCAGCAGATAGTTGAGGACAACGTCTACCACAACAGATGCCACGCCGCCTACCATAGGCTTGACGCTGCTGCCGGTCTCCCGGAGACTGGTGGCATAGACCTGGGTCACCACAAAGAACGGCAGTCCGATCAGCATAATGTGCAGATACTGCTTGGCATAGGTCATGGTGAGCGCTGCATCGACCGTGGCGCTTTCTCCGTGGAGATACAGCCCGATCAGCGTCTCGTCTCCCAGCAGGAATACCAGCAGTCCGCCGATGAGACAGGCGGCGCTGAGCCACATCTTGATGCGGAATGTACTTTGAAAGCCGTACAGATTGCGCTGTCCGTAATATTGTGCGCCGTAGATGCCCGGTCCGGCGAGTGCGCCGAAAATGGCGAGGTTGAACACGAAGATCAGCTGTCCGGCAATGGAAACGGCGGTCATTGCCTCGGTTCCCTGGCTGCCCACCATAATGTTGTCCACCAGGCTCACCATATTGGTGATGCCGTTCTGGATCATCATGGGGACAGCCAGCATCAGCGCCCGTTTGTAGATCGGATTGTTTTTTCTCATGTTGTTTGTCCCTCCTGTGATGTAAAAAATAGTGGTGCAGCTGATAAAGTGTTTTGGGGAATATTTGCTATCATTATAACAAAAGCAATCGTGCATTTCTAATACAATTTCTGCTTGTTCTGATACAATTTCTATCTTGCGGTTATATCCGTGTTGTCACGCCGCTGCCGTCGCCTACAATGCGTTGCGGCAGCACGTTCAGAAAAGGCTTGCCGCCGCTTCTGCCCTCCAGCAGGAACAGCCACGGCTGTGCGTCCGGCGCTTTCGCCACAAACTGCAGCCGCTTTGGTTCGATGCCGTTTTGCCGCATGGCATCCATGCAGTCTGCCAGCCGTTCCGGGCGGTTGCAGATGCAGAGTCTGCCGCCGAACCGCAGCAGCCGTTTTGCCGAGCGGCAGATATCGTAGATGTTGCACAGCACCTCGTGCCGTGCAATTTTTTGTGCCGTCAGCTGGCTTTCGATGCCTGCCTGGTATGCCTTGTAAGGCGGATTGCAGGTGACCAGATCCAGCTGTCCCAGGGGTGCGCCGTCCCAGAGTTTTTTCAGATCGGTGCAGACCGGGTGCAGGACTGAACCGATGCCCATGCTTTCGGCGATGCCCTGGCACATCTGTGCGATCGCCTCCGGCTGAATGTCTACGGCGTAGATCTCCCGGGGCGGTGCGGTGCGCTGCATCAGAATTGGGATAATGCCGCAGCCTGTCCCCAGGTCGCAGACACGGTCCTTCTGCCGGTATTCGGAAAATTCAGTCAGCAGCACTGCATCCGTGCCGAACCGGTGGAGCTGGCTGGTGCAGACGATCAGGTCGTCTGCAATGGTTTCATAAGAGAGGACGGGCATATGCGGCATGGGAATACCTCCTGTTCGAGTGATGTCGTTGCGTGTGATTCCGGGATAGTGTGACTGCGGGTCGATGTGGGCATATATTATTGCGCATCAATCTCCGGCATTATCGTTACCGTCTCTGTCTCCGTCTCCCCGGACTGCATCTTATCCGGGTCACGGATGACTACCGCCTGCTGGTACACCAGGCTGTACCGGTCTTCGAATTTGTCCAGGTCGTAGTCCACTTTTCCCTCCAGCGGATCGCAGACCGTGACGGTGTTGGCGTTCAGATCATAGCCGCACAGCAGTACGCAGTGTTCATTGATGAGAAAAACGGCATCATCGCCGTTGGGCGTGGTCCAGTAATAGCGCTCTTCCACATGGCTGGTGAGGTTGATGGTCACCCAGGTGATTACCGGCGTGCCGTTTGCCACCTCCCAGAGCAGCGTCTTGAGGGAACATCCGGTGAGATTCTGCACCACCTCGTTTCCGCCCTGGGCGGCGATGTAGTTCTGCGCCGTCTCCACGATGACCGGGGCATAGCATCCCCAGGCGTTGCTGTTGTGCGGTGAACCGACAAACGCCTCGCCGAATGTGGTGAGATACGGGTCGGACTGGATCAGATACTTGTCCGCCATAGTCACCTTGTCCACCGGATAGCCGGCGTAGTTCAGTGCCGCTGTTAGCGTCGTGACTTCACAGCCTGTGGGCAGTTCCGGATTTTGCAGCACCGGCTGGGCATCCAGCTGAACCTGGTCAGCAGGCAGAGATGCTGGTTCGGTGGGCAGTGTCAGTTCTGTTTTCATGGGGATTGTCCCCTGATACAGGACGCTGGGCGGTGCTGTGGTCTCGCCCGGCGTTGTGGTCTCCAGCGTAATGCTGGTCTTTTGCGTAATGCGTTTGGTCTGGCTGCTGTCGGAACGGAAAAAAATCAGATAAACCGCTGCCGCCGCCAGTGCCAGGATCAGCAGCAGCGCCATGCGCCGCCGCCGTCCCAGCCGTTTTTTTGATACTTTCTCCATCTAAAATACTTCTTCCCAAAGCGGACGCCGATTTCGAAACAGGTGCGCCGCTGTTATGATTGTGATTCCGGTGCGGCGTGGTGTGTGCCGCCGGAAATGGTGATCTTTCGCCGGAAATCGGATTCTCCCTGTCCGATCACCGGCCGTGCCAGCTGGTAGATGTCAGTTGCCTGGGATTCCAGAGCCGCACAGCGTCCTGCCGTGGGGCTGGTGTGTGCCAGTTCTGCCAGCGAATGGGAAAACGGCAGCAGCCGCTTTTCCTTGGAATCTTTCAGAATCTCCCGTCCCGTGTCGTTGAATGCCAGAATCCTGCCGTATGCCGGATAGTTCTGGATGTCAGCCGTGCGGATATCCAGCAGGATGTGCAGCAGGATGCGCCGCAGCCGTGCCATAGGATAGCGCTTGGTGCGGATGGTCTGGAGCAGTTCTTCCAGGGATGCAGAGCGTTTTGCCTTGTACAGCCGGTGTTCCAGACCCTGCCCGATCTCGGCGATATCGTGGAGTTCATCCGGGTCAGTGGTGCGCAGCTTGTACAGAATGAGCCGTTCCAGATACGACATGGAGGCGACGTGTCCTGCCTGCTGTGCCTCCCGGAGTGCGTGCCAGGCGTAAGACGGCATCATGCGCCGGCAGTCGCCGCCGTCTGCGAAAAACTGTCGGATATAGGTGGCGCTTGCCGTGCCGTCCGGTGCGGGCTGACTGCTGTTGTGACCTGCGCCCCGGCGCTGGATGGTCATGGGACGCAGGGGACTGTCCATCTCATGGATGGCGTTGAGATAGGCGATGGCGAGGGTGTTGTTGGGGTGCCGCAGTACGGCGGCGGTTTCTGCGCCGTAGAGCTGTCCCACCATCTGGGAAAGCACCTCCGGATAAGAATAGCCCGACCGGAGAAAATCGTCCATCACGTCAGCATAGTCCGTTTTGCAGACCCGGCACGCCTCTGCCGCCTGGGAGAGCAGCCGGATATCGCCGCATTCGCTGCCGAACGAGATCTCCTGCACATTGCCCAGCGCCGTCAGCAGCGCCACACCGCCCATGGCGAAATTTTCCGCCGGCGCCAGGGCATACGGCACAGGCAGTTCCAGCACCAGATCTACACCGCCTTCGATGGCGAGTCTGGCACGGGTGAACTTGTCCAGCAGGGCTGCGTCTCCACGCTGGACGAAATTGCCGCTCATCACGGCAACGATTCCCTCTGCGCCAGCCCGGCGCACCTGTTCCAGATGATACAGGTGTCCGTTGTGCAGGGGATTGTATTCGCAGATAATACCACTGATTTTCATGTATGATCCTCCAAAAAAGCTGTAGAATTTCAATAAACTGCCCCACAAACCGGGGAATTTTCCGAAACCTCTTGCAATTTTTCCAAAAAAGCTTATAATAATATATGGGGACACCGCCGGTGTCCGAAAAAACGATGTCAGCGGCAGCCTTCTGCTCCGGGGACATATCGGAAAAGCACATTCCCGAGGGGATGGTTTTTCAGATGTGTTCCGGCAGACGCCGCAGAAACGAAAAAGGAGAAATTTCCCATGATTATTCTTGTTGTCAATGCAGGAAGCTCTTCTCTGAAGTATCAGCTCATCAATATGGAAGATGAGTCTGTGATCGCAAAGGGCAACTGCGACCGTATCGGTATCGACGGCCATCTGAGCCACAAGACCGCTTCTGGTGTCAAGGTGGAAAAGGACTGCGACTTCCCGACCCATGCCGAGGCATTTTCCTGTCTGGTTGAGGCACTGACCACCGGTGAAGGCGCCGTAATTTCCAGCATGGACGAGATCTCTGCAGTTGGCCACCGTGTGGTACAGGGTGCAGAAGTATTCACCAAGACCACACTGGTCACCGATGAGATCATCGAAAAGATCGACGAACTCCGTGAGCTGGCTCCGGTACATAACCACGGTCACGCACTGGCACTGTGGGCTTGCCGCAAGATCCTGCCGAACGTGCCGCAGGTCGTTGTATTCGACACCGCATTCCACCAGACCATTCCGCAGAAGGCATTCATGTACGGTTTCCCGTATGAGGACTATGAGCAGTTCCATGTCCGCAAGTACGGCTTCCACGGCACATCCCACCGTTTTGTTACTGCAAAGCTGGCTGAGGTCATGGGCAGAGATCTGAAGGATCTGAAGGTCGTTTCCTGCCACCTGGGCAACGGTTCTTCCATCACTGCCGTACAGGACGGCAAGTCGGTAGATACCACCATGGGCTTTACACCGCTGGACGGCGTTCTGATGGGAACACGCTGCGGCGCCGTTGACCCGTCCGCCGTTACTTATGTAGCCGGCAAGCACGGTTTCGGCGTTTCCGAGATGGACACCTACATGAACAAGAAGTCCGGTATGCTGGGTATTTCCGGCAAGTCCTCTGACTTCCGTGACATCACCGCAGCAGCTGAGGCTGGCGACAAGCGTGCCACCTTGGCAAAGGATATGCTGGTATACGATATCAAGAAGGATATCGGTGCCTATGCCGCAGCCATGAACGGTCTGGACGCTGTGATCTTCACCGGCGGCATCGGCGAAAATGCACCGAACTGCCGTGAGGAAGTCTGCGAGAACATGGAATATCTGGGCATCAAGATCGACAAGGCTGCCAACGATTTCAAGGGCGAGCTGAAGAAAATCTCCACACCGGATTCCAAGGTAGAGGTCTGGGTCATCCCGACAAACGAAGAACTGCTGATCGCTCGTGACACCCTGGCAATGATCCAGAAGTAAGCGAAGAACAGCATCATAGAAAATACCGCAAAGCGAAGTCTGCACTCGGACTTCGCTTTTGTTGTACCCGAAAGGAGAAAATCATGTCCACACTTTCCACACAGGAAAAATCCCTGCTGCGCCAGGCGCTGGCTGCCCGGGAAAATGCCTATGCGCCCTATTCCCGCTTCCAGGTCGGGGCAGTGCTGACTGTCGCCGACGGCAGCACATTCTGCGGCTGCAACATCGAAAATGCGTCCTATTCCATGACCATCTGCGCCGAGCGCAGCTCCGTTTGCGCAGCAGTTTCCGCCGGCGTGAGACAGTTCCGCAGCATCGCCATTGTAGGCGGCACTGATGCGGAGACTGCCGAAAACACGCCCTGTCCGCCCTGCGGCGCCTGCTTACAAGTGCTGGCGGAGTTCTGCCCGCCGGATTTCCCGGTGATCCTGGCAGACGGCGTCCATCGGCTCAGTGACTTTCTGCCCCGTCAGTTCCGGCTGTAAGAGCCTGGGCAATACCGCACACAGGCAGTCCTTACTTGGACTTCTTTTTGTCTGCCGGGCGATAGGAAGAACCGTCCGGGCGAATGACAACGGTGTTGTTCAGCTGCCCTTTGAGGTTGCCGACCACCGACTGCCGGTATTCTGTGCGCAGAGCGTTTTGTTCTTCCTTTTCCGCCGGGGTCAGACCCTCCGGCGTGCGTGCCTTCTTTGCCAATGCGTTGATGCGTGCGATTTTTTTCTCGTCCATATCCGTTACCTCCTGACAAGACTGCATATTCATTCAATAGTATACCATAGAACGGCAAAAAGTGCAAGCTTTTTGCGGCAAAAAGCGATTTTTTCCGGGTGGGATGCGTATGGTGTGCCGTGAGATGCGCCCCACGGAAATTAATTTTCGAAAATAGGCTGATTAAAATTGCGCAAAATTATGAGGCTTGACAAGGAAGGCTCCCCTGAAAGGGGAGCTGGCAGTGCGTAGCACTGACTGAGGGGTTTCCACTTATACCGAAAACGTCATAAAAAGATTTTACGAAAGAACCTCTCCACCGCCTAACGGCGGTCCCCCTCCCCTTTCAGGGGAGGCTATCATGAAAATTGATTTCCGTGAGATGCGCCTGCACAGCGGTTGACTTTTCCATTTTGCCGTGGTATAATTCAAAGGCAACACCGCACAAAGCCCGCCTGACGGCT
>SAMEA104315423__coassemble_1644_pt1 | contig 93753 bp, 79 predicted proteins | sample SAMEA104315423__metabat2_low_PE_024 | metagenome-assembled genome bin SAMEA104315423 (sample SAMEA104315423) | gut metagenome | biome: Monkey gut; feature: monkey-associated habitat; material: faeces | place: China | collected 2013 | reverse complement strand
GAGAGGTTCTTTCATAAAAATTTTTTTCAGTATAAGTGGAGACCCCTCAGTCAGTGCTACGCACTGCCAGCTCCCCTTTCAGGGGAGCCTTACTTGTCAAACCTCACCATTTTCGCCGGTACGTCACATACACATACGGAATCCCACCGCCGTGGCGCTCCTCTGCGGTTCGTGCAAACTGTCCTGCCGGCAGCGGCGGAAAAAACGTGTCTCCGTGAAAGTCCCCGGCGATCTCCGTGAGGTACAGCGTCTCCGCCAGCGCCATGCCCTCCGCATAAATGCCTGCGCCGCCGCCCAGAAAGACCTGTTCCGTTTCTGCGGCAGCGACAGCGTCCGCCAGGGTGGGAAACGTCCGCAGGTGCGCTCCGGTGAACTGCCTTGTGCGGGAGACGATAAAGTTTTCCCGTCCGGGAAGAGGTACGCCGATTTCTTCATAGGTGCGCCGCCCGAAGATCACCGTCTGTCCCAGGGTCAGCGACCGGAAACGCTGCTGCTCTCCGGGAATGCGCCAGGGAATCCTTCCGTTTTTCCCGATGGCACGGCGCCGGTCGTATGCGGCAATCATGGCGATGCGGCTCACAGGGCAAACAGGCACAGCAGGATGATGAGCGACAGGATCATGGCAAAGCCCATCTGGATGCCGAAAGCGCCCAGGATGAACCAGCCGTTTGTGCCGCCTTCCTGCCGCAGCCGGATGCGCCGCATTTCCGGGGAGACGTCCTCCTGCACCAGCTTGTGTACCCGGCGCAGCACGAAACGGTAATAGATGCGGTTTCCGAAGAGTCCCAGGAGAATACTCAGCACGATCTCAAAGTAGCTGCTTATCATGGCGATGTTGTTCAGCAGGGTCTCGTGAGCGTCCAGCTTTCCGATCATGTTCTGGAGGAACTGGATCACTTCCGGCTGGGCATTCGCCTCACGCAGCATGGGCAGATACTGCTGAAACATCAGTTCCAGCTGGACGATGGACTGGGGAACATGGAGCAGAGACAGCACGCCGATCAGCACCAGCGAAATGCCCCACATCTTCCGGTACGCCAGGTAATACTGGGGGAAGAGCAGGCAGGGAAAGTTCAGCGAAATGCGGTGTCCCTTACTGAACCGCAGGAACTTTGGCAGATAGTACAGGTTGTTCTGCGCTACGAAGTTCGCCACATCTTCCAGCCGTTCGCCGTCCAGGTCTTCCGCCGGGTCCAGTCCGCAGGTCGCATCCTGTGCGCCCATGCGCTGTGCGGTTTCCCGGAGCTGTTCCCGAAAGGTTGCCGGCGGCGTGTCGGATTCCTCTTCCGGCCGTAAAAACGGCTTGCCGCAGTGCGGACAGTGGGTGGCATCCTTTGGACAGCTGGTGCCGCAGTCCGGGCAAATGCGCATCATCTGCGCCTCTTCCTCTGCTTTTTTCTCCGGTTGCCAGCTCTTTCCGGATTCGTGCAGCGGCAGGTTGACGCAGGCGCCGTTTTTCTGCCAGCAGGCACGGTGATACGGCGTACCGCAGTCCGGGCAGACGACGACGTCATCGTTGTCGGTGAATACCAGTCCGCAGACAAAGCACTTTTCTCCCGTGTGTATTCCCATAGGGTATCCCTCTTTTCTAAGGCAGAATGCGGAGCATCGCCTTTTTTGCTCCCTATATTATAACACAGGAGAAAATTTTTTTCAATATCCAAAGAAAATATTTGCATCTTCTCCGATTTTGTAGTATAATAAAAGAGATAATGATTTTGTCTTTCGAACAAGGAGAAACAATTATGGTATTATTAGATGAACTGCGTGTCACAATGAGTGACTACCGCAAAGACCTGAAAGAACTGTACGAGGTGCTGGGCATTGAAAAGGCACAGGCACGTTATGACGAACTGCAAAAGCAGGTGGCAGACCCGGATTTTTACAGCGATCTGGAGAATTCCCAGAAGGTACTCCAGGAAGTAAAGTCCCTGGAAAACCGCATCAACAAGTATAAGAAGATGGAAGAGACGCTGGATGACATCCTCACCCTCATTGAACTGACCATGGAAGAGGGCGAAGAAGAGTCCAACGCCGAGCTGAACGAAGAGGCAGACAGTTTCGTCAAGGAACTGGAATCGCTGAAACTGGCATCCCTGCTGACCGGCGAATATGACAGCTCCAATGCCATTCTGACATTCCACGCCGGCGCAGGCGGCACAGAGGCGCAGGACTGGGCAGAAATGCTCTACCGGATGTACAACCGCTGGGCAGAGCGCCACAACTTCAAGGCAGAACTGCTGGACTATCTGGACGGCGACGAGGCTGGCTTGAAGAGTGCGTCCATCATGATCTCCGGCGACAACGCCTACGGCTTTTTGAAGTCCGAGTCCGGCGTGCATCGTCTGGTACGTGTGTCTCCGTTTGACTCCTCCGGGCGCCGTCACACCTCTTTTGCGGCGCTGGAAGTTATGCCGGAAATCGACGACTCCATGGAAGTGGACATCCGTCCGGAAGATATCAAGATGGATGTGTTCCGTGCCAGCGGCGCCGGCGGACAGCACATCAACAAGACCAGCTCCGCCGTTCGTCTGACCCACCTGCCCACCGGCATCGTGGTATCCTGCCAGACCCAGCGCAGCCAGTACCAGAACAAGGACTATGCGATGAAGATGCTCCGTGCAAAGCTGGTGGAGATCAAGGAACGGGAACACCTGGACAAGATCGCAGACATCAAGGGCGTGCAGAAAGAGATCGCCTGGGGCGCACAGATCCGTTCCTATGTATTCATGCCGTATACCCTGGTCAAGGATCACCGTACCGGTTTTGAAAACGGCAACATCCAGGCAGTTATGGACGGCGACCTGGACGGCTTTATCAACGCCTATCTGAAAGCCCTGTCCAGCGGTACATTGCAGAAGTAAGGTTTGCTTGTGCAGAGGGATACCTCGAAAGAGTTTCCTCTTAAAATGTCTCCTCTTTTAGAGGAGATGCCCGACAGGGCAGAGGAGTCGTGATTTGAACCCCTCCGAGCGGCTTCGCCGCCCACCTCCCCTTTCAGGGGAGGCTGATTCACACCAAATTTTCTTGACAAGGATTCCGGTTTTCGCTATAATAATAGTACAGACAGCAGCAGTGCTGTACCGACGGAAAAACAGAAAGGAAGAACAGACCTATGACATACAAAGAATCATTCCTGCGCTTTATGGTAGACTGCGGCGTGCTGACATTCGGCGAGTTTACGCTGAAAAGCGGCAGAAAAGCACCGTATTTCATCAACGCCGGCAACTATCACAGCGGCGCACAGCTGATGGAGCTGGGACGCTATTACGCTGCCTGCATCGCAGAGCATAACATCCCGGTAGAGACCGTTTTCGGTCCGGCGTACAAGGGTATTCCGCTGGCAGCCGCAGCAGCTGTGGCTCTGGCGGACAAGTACCAGAAGGACGTAAACTTCTGCTTTGACCGCAAGGAAGTCAAGGACCACGGCGAAGGCGGTATGTTCGTCGGCAAAAAGCTGACAGACGGCGAAAAGGTGGTCATCATCGAGGATGTTATGACTTCCGGCAAGGCAATGGCTGAGGTATATCCCAAGCTGAAAGGCGCAGCAGATGTAGACATCACCGGCATGGTCATCACCGTAGACCGGATGGAGCGTGCGCTGGAGGGCGAAAAGTCCGCTGTGCAGTCCGTCTATGAAAAGTACGGCGTTCCGGTATATTCCATCGTCAACATGGAAGATATCATCCAGGGCATCCGGGATGAGGTCATCCCGGGCAAGGAACACCTGGACGCAATGCTGGCTTATCGGGAACAGTACGGCGTAAAGGCATAAGCCAGACCAACAAAGGCATACAAAAGGAGACGGGCGGTTTCATGACCCCGTCTCTGTGATGTTCCAGTAGCTCAGCCGGATAGAGCGACCGCCTCCTAAGCGGTAGGCCGGGTGTTCGAATCACCTCTGGAACGCCAGAAAAACGCTGCCGGCGGACGGGTTCTGCCGGCAGATTTTTTTCAAAAAACGGTTGACAAGCCGTGAAAAGTATGCTATAATAAAAAAGCCGCTTGCGTGGAGGTCTCAAAACACTCCGGTGTGCCTTCGGCAGCGAGTTTTTGTAAAAGGCAGGTGCCAAGAATTATGTACGCAGTAATTGAAACCGGCGGAAAGCAGTATCAGGTAAAGGCTAACGACACACTCTTTATCGAAAAGCTGAACGTTGAAGCAGAGGACAGCATTGTTTTTGACAAGGTTGTAGCAGTTGGCGGCGAGGACGGTCTGAAGATCGGCACTCCGTATGTTGACGGTGCTTCTGTACGTGCCAAGGTCATCAAGAATGGCAAGGCAAAGAAGATTACGGTTATGACCTATAAGCCGAAGAAGGGCGAAAAGAAGAAGCAGGGTCACAGACAGCCGTATACCCAGGTGCAGATCGAAGCCATTGAGGCATAAATGATTTCCGCACGTTTTTTTCTTGCAGGAGAGCAGTATACCGGCTGTGAGATCACCGGACACGCCGATTATTCGGAAGAGGGGACAGACGTGATCTGTGCCTATGTGTCGGCTGCGGTGCAGACCGTGGCAAATCTCATGACGGAGATCTTCCGGCTTCCCGTTTCGGCGGAGGAGACCGAAGAACCGGCGAGGGTATCGCTCCGGCTTTCGGAAAAAGATGATTCCGGCAACGCCCACCGTTTATTTGCGGGGCTGGCGTTACAGCTGGGAGAACTGTCGAAAGCGTTTCCTGCGAATATTCAAGTCACACACATGGAGGTGTAAGTCATGCTGAAGATTAATGTACAGTTTTTTGCACATAAGAAGGGTTCTGGTTCTACCAAGAACGGCCGTGATTCTGAGTCCAAGCGTCTGGGCGTAAAGCGTGCAGACGGTCAGTTCGTTAAGGCTGGCAACATCCTGGTTCGCCAGAGAGGTACTCACATTCATCCGGGCGCAGGCGTAGGCATCGGTTCTGATGATACCCTGTTTGCTACCGTTGATGGTACTGTAAAGTTTGAGCGTGTTGGCCGTGACCGCAAGAAGGTCAGCGTATACGCTGCACAGTAACGAAAACGACATAATTTGTCGGATTGCGTGAAGAACGACAGGAAATCCCGAGCAGCGTTTGTGTGCTTGGGATTTTCTTATTATACTTCACGTGATTGCAAAAGATGCAGGGCAGAAATGTGTCTTTTGCAATCGTGTGAAGTATAGCTGTGACGTGTGAAAGATACACCGTGAAATGAGAGGAGATGTGAGAGATGTTTGTCGATCAGGCACGAATTTCGATCAAAGCCGGCGACGGCGGCGATGGAGCGGTTTCATTCCATCGGGAAAAGTATGTGGCGGCAGGCGGCCCGGACGGCGGCGACGGCGGAAAAGGCGGCGATGTGGTCTTTCAGGTGGATGATAACTTTTCCACATTGATCGACTTCCGCTATAAGCGAAAGTACACCGCCCAGCGGGGCGAAAACGGCGGTGCGAGAAACTGCACCGGAAAGAGCGCACCGGATCTGGTGATCCGTGTGCCACGTGGTACGGTCGTCCGGGAGACAAAGACCGGCCGGATCATGGCAGACCTCTCCACGGACGAGCCGCAGATCCTGGCAAAGGGCGGCAGAGGCGGCAAGGGCAATATCCACTTCGCCACCTCTACCCGGCAGATTCCTCGTTTCGCAAAGCCGGGCTTTCCCGGTGAGGCGTTCGATGTCACACTGGAGCTGAAACTGCTGGCAGACGTGGGACTGGTAGGATTCCCCAACGTGGGAAAATCCACGCTGATTTCCGTGGTCAGCGCCGCAAAGCCCAAGATCGCCAACTATCACTTCACCACCCTGACCCCGGTGCTGGGCATGGTGCGTGTGGCAGAGGAACAGTCCTTTGTCATGGCAGATATCCCCGGACTGATCGAGGGCGCAAGTGACGGCGTGGGACTGGGTCACGACTTCCTGCGTCATGTGGAGCGCTGCCGTCTGATTCTCCACGTGGTGGACGTTTCCGGCAGTGAGGGCAGAGACCCCATCGAGGATTATGATACCATCCAGGGCGAGCTGGAGCGTTTCCGGGAAGATCTGGCAGAGCGGCCGCAGATCGTGGTCGCCAATAAGTGTGATATGGCTGACCCGGAACAGATCGCACGGTTCCGGCAGTATATCGAAGAAAAGGGACTGCCGTTCTATGAGATCTCCGCAGCTACCACCCAGGGAACGGCGGAACTGGTACAGGCGACCGCAGCCATGTTACAGACCCTGCCGCCGATTCTCCAGTATGAGGCAGAGGCGCCTTCGCCGGAGGAACTGGCAGAAAATGCCCACGGCGGTTTCGAGATCGAAGTAGAGGACGGCGTGTATTATGTCAACGCCATGTGGCTGGAGCCGATTCTCCGCACAGTCAATATGGAGGACTATTCCTCGCTGCAGTACTTCCAGCGTGTTCTGCGCAGCAGCGGCATCATTGATGCACTGGAAGAAAAGGGCATCCAGGAGGGCGACACCGTCGATATCCTGGGCTTTGAATTTGACTTCGTGCCGTAATGAGGTGAGGGTATGAAACCGTTGACACAAGCAGAGGCGAGACAGTATAGTCCCATGGCACTGGCATTTCTGGGCGACAGCGTCTATGAAGTGATGGTGCGGGAATATCTCCTTCGTGCGGCAAATCAGCCGGCGGCAAAGCTGCATGACCAAAAGGTACAACTGGTCTGTGCAGGCTTTCAAGCGGCGGCGGCAGACCGTCTGCTGCCCGTTCTGACCGAGAACGAGACCGGCGTCTATAAACGTGGCAGAAACGCCAACAATACCGTTCCACGCCATACCTCCGCACAGGATTATCATAAGGCGACCGGGCTGGAAAGCCTGTTCGGCTATCTTCATCTGATGGGTGCGCAGGAGCGGCTGGAAGAATTATTTCAAATTGTGATGAATGCAGACGGTGCGTCTGCGGAAGAATAAGGAGTGTTTACCAATGTCAGGACATTCGAAGTGGAATAATATCAAGCGGAAAAAGGAAGCAACCGATGCCATCAAGGGCAAGATCTTCACCAAGATCGGCAGAGAGATCACCGTTTGCGTCAAGGAAGGCGGCCCCGACCCCAACAGCAACGCCAAGCTGCGTGATCTGATCGCAAAGGCAAAGTCCAACAACGTGCCGAACGACAACATCGACCGTGTCATCAAGAAGGCTGCTGGCGAGGGTGACAAGAACAACTACGAATCCATCGTATACGAGGGCTATGGTCCCAACGGCGTGGCAGTTATCGTAGAGTGTCTGACCGACAACAAGAACCGTACTGCCGGAAATGTACGCCACTATTTCGACAAGTTCGGCGGCAATCTGGGAACATCCGGCTGTGTATCCTTTATGTTCAGTGAAAAAGGCGTGCTGGTGCTGGAAAATGACGGTCTGGACGAGGACCAGGTCATGGAGGACTGCTTTGAGTTCGATGCAGACGATTTCTCCATGGATGACGAAGAGGTCATCGAGGTCTCCTGCGCTCCGGCAGCCCTGCGTGGTCTGCGTGAGGGTCTGACCGAAAAGGGCTATCACGTGCTGTCCGCAGAAGTTATGCAGATCCCGTCCACCTATACCACGCTGGACGACGAAGAAGCAGTCAAGAAGATGAACCTGCTGCTGGAGAATCTGGAAGAGGATGACGACGTGCAGAACGTATTCCACAACTGGAATATGCCGGAAGAGGACTAAGTCTGACATTTAACAAAAAATTGGCGTATCCGGTTTCGCCTCGGCGATGCCGGATGCGTTTTTTTGTGAAAGAAGCTGATATTGGATGTTATATAAATTTCATAAGGAACAGGAACAAATAGAGAAAGTCTCTTTTCATAATATCAAAAAAGTGGGTGGAAATGAAAAGGACTTGGAAAACCTGCTTGCAAATCATTTGCAGGATTTCTTTTCCAATCCAGTTTTGATGCCGATTTTTCAGGAGAGAAAATGGCAGGAAGAACCGGATTTAATGGCGCTGGATGAGAATGGAACGCTTTACATTTTCGAACTGAAAGTAGATTTTGTTTCTGATGAGACTGTTTTTCAAATCATTCGGTATGCGCAAAAATTTGGTATGGAAAGCTATGCGAAGTTAGACCATTTTTATCAGCAGTGGTGTAAAACCACCGGCAGTCCGTATACCGATTTGAAAACTGCGCATAAAGACGCTTTTCAATTGGACTCAGCATTACTGGAATCTCAGTTTAATTGCAAGCAAAAATTGATTCTTGTGGGCAATGCAGCAGATGGTAAGCTGGCGCAGGCAGTTCAATACTGGCAAGAAAAAGGGTTGGAAATTGATTTTATGCCGTATCGGTTTTATGAAATCGGCGGTGAAATGTATTTTGAATTCTTTGCAAAACCATTTGACATCTGTTCTTTCCAATCGAATCAATCGAAAAAAGGCGTTTTATTTGATACCAATGGAAAACACAACGGACTTCAATCCGTTCTGGATATGCTTCAGGATAAGGAGAAAAAAATCAGTGCCTATGGAAAAGCAAATCGCTTTGTGGATTGGCTGAAAAAAGACGACTATGTTTTGTATTATCAAGTGGGTTATGGCGTAATTGCCGCAGGGATCGTAACGGATAATGTTGCTGAAAACTTAGACGGAGAAGAGCGATGCCGAAGAGTAAATCTGCTGACAGATATGATTCGGTGTGAAGAAGATATCTGTGCGATTTCTCCAAGGGAGTTAGAGGAATTGTTAGGACATGGATTTTTTTATGCCAATACGATCAAGCGCCCTTACTTGAGCGAGGATGAAGCCAAATTGGTAGTCCAAAAATTACAAGAAAAATATCAAGAAAAACGAAAGGAAAAAGAATGCGATTTGAAGAACTGAATCTATCCGCACCACTGCTGGAGGCGATTGCACAGCTGGACTTCACCGAGATGACAGAGATCCAGGAAAAGGCGATTCCGCTGCTGCTGGAGGGCAAAGACGTGATCGGAAAGTCCAATACCGGCACGGGAAAAACTGCTGCCTTCAGCATCCCGATCCTGGAACAGATGGGACAGATGCCCCAGGAGGAGCGCCGCAATGTGTGCGCTCTGATCCTTTGCCCCACACGGGAACTGGCGATGCAGGCTTGTGACGAGATCCGGAAGTTTTCCCGGTTCCAGAGACAGATAAAGCCCGTGGCTGTCTACGGCGGCGCCAGCATGGAGCGCCAGATCTACCAGCTGAAAAACGGCGCCAATCTGGTAGTCGGCACGCCGGGACGTGTCCTCGACCATCTCCGCCGCCGGACGCTGAAACTGGACAATCTGAAAACCATCGTCCTGGACGAGGCGGACGAAATGCTGAACATGGGATTCCGGGAGGACATCGAGTCTGTCCTGGCGCAGATTCCGGAAGAACGTCAGACCGTGCTGTTCTCCGCTACCATGCCGCCGGCAATCCTGGCGATCACCAAGCAGTATCAGAACGACCCGGTGCTGGTGCAGATCCAGAGCGCACACCGGACGGTGGATGCCATCGCTCAGTTTTCCGTCAGCGTTCCCATGGGACGCAAGACCGATGCGCTCCAGCTGCTCCTGCTGTCGAAACAGCCCAAGTCTGCCATGATCTTCTGCAACACCAAGAAGATGGTAGACGAGCTGACTGAGGCGCTGTGTCTCCGTGGCTTTTCTGCCGCAGGTCTCCACGGCGATATGAAACAGCTCCAGCGCACCCAGGTCATGAACGGGTTCAAGAGCGGCAGAAATACCATTCTCATCGCCACCGATGTGGCTGCCCGTGGCATTGATGTCAAGGGCGTGGATGCCGTGTTTAACTACGACCTGCCCCAGGATCATGAGTACTATATCCACCGCATCGGCAGAACCGGACGTGCCGGAAAGACCGGTACGGCGTACAATATCCTCAGCGGCAGAAAGCAGGAAATGGAGATGCGTGACATCTCCCGGTATACCAAGGCGGACATCACCGAGATTCCTGTGCCGACCTCCAAGGAACTCCGGGCATCGGCAACGGAAGAGACACGCACCCAGCTGCTGGAACTGGCGGCACAGCCGTCATCGGAAGAGGCACTGGCGCTGGCGCAGGAACTGCTGGCACAGGCATCGTCTCCGGAACAGCTGCTGGCGGCGCTGGTGCAGAAACAGCTGGACGCAGCCACCAAGAACCTGCCCACATTCGATGTGCCAAAGCCGATCCGCAAGGGCAAGCGTGCCGGAGCGAAAACCGTTCGGGTACACATCAACGCCGGACGCAAGGACCGGATGGCGCCCAACTTTATCCTGGGTGCGCTGGTCGAGGCGACGGGCATGGCTGGCAACGAATTCGGCAAGATCGACATTCACGACCAGTACACCACCGTGGAAGTGCCGGAGACAGAGACCGACTTTGTCATTGATGCCATGCAGGACGAGAAAATCAACGGCAAGGCAGTTTCCGTGCGGCGCTATGAAGAGCGTGATAACGACCACCGTGGCGGCTCTCACAGCGGACGTGGCGGCAGAAACGGCGGACAGCACCGCCAGTCCCGTCACGGCTATAACCAGCACGCACGCAGCGGCGGCTATAACCGCAAGCGGAGAAAGGGCTGATATCGCTCAGCAAGGATAAAATAAACCAATCCCCGGACAGACATCGCCTGGATGTTTGTCCGGGGATTTTTTTGCCCAGACAGAAAAACACCCTGCCGGAGAAAAAGCAGGGTGTCGGGAAGAGTATATGGAGTTGTCAGTGGATAGGAATGACTGTGTCGCCAAATTCGATGGAGACGATGCCTTCTGGGGCGATAGGCTCGTCGAAATCAATGCTATATTCCCAAGGTGTATCACTTTGGTCGGTGAATGATATGCTGCTGTTTTTACAATCTGGTGTCATAGTGCTGCCGTCTGCATAGGTGATCGTTACTGGATAAGCGGAATCATAGGAATCAAACAGCTGCATATCTCCTGTGCCGGAAAGCTGCATCGAAAGTGCCTGTATTTCCAGATGCTTCAGATAGCCAGTGCCGTTTTTATTGGGAATTGCAATCGGTTCTGTATAGTTCAATGTCACTTCTTGAACAGAGGTATCCAGTGAAACTGTGACATCGATCGTTCCCAGCAGTTCTGTTTGTTCAGATTTTACAAATCCATTTTGTTTTTCTATGAGATCTGTAATATCAGTCAGTCCAATGGTAAAATTAAGATGGTCAAAGGTAATACCGTTTGTAAATTGCAGCTGATAAAATGCGGTGTACGAACCGTCTTCTTCCGGTATGTCTGTCCGTTCGAAAAATTCATATTTCCCCAAGTAATAGGGATCATCTTTCTCTGCATCATCGAGTTTGTTTTCCCCGTTGATCATCGGATATACAATGCCTGAACCGGAATTATAGTCTACAATCGCTCTTTTTGCTGGGTTGAAATCAGGATCGCTGGGAACAATGCGCATCATCAGATAAACATTTTTTGCATCATTGACCACGCCAACAGGGGTAATGTTCAGACCGTCCATGCCGTCTACGGTAAAGGATTCGATCTGTCCGTTGGTGAACACTGCGGTTTCCGGTACATCCACTGACTCTGCCCATGGAAACAGCTTTTCCAACAAATTATTGTTCTGTGCGGCTGTGACGGAAAAAACGCTGACGACTGCCACGCAGGCTGCCGCCGCAACGGCGATGCCGGCTCTTTTCCGCAGGGTAATTGTCTTTTTCCGTTTCGGCATTTCCTGCCGATGCACTGCGTCCAGGATACGCTGCTCGCAGGCGTCAGACATCTGAATTTGTTCCATGACACGCTTGTATTGCCGTTTGTCCATAGTGAAACCCACCTTTCTGTTCCAGCTGCATTTTCAGCTTTTTTCTTGCTCGTTCCAACTGTGTCTGTATGGTGGAGGGATTGCGCTGAATCATCTCCGAAATTTCCTGGATGGAATAGTCCTCGTAGTAGTAGAGCAGGACGACCACCCGGTATTTTTCCGGCAGAGAGAACACTGCCGCATACAGTGCATTGTCCTGCGGCGTTTCAAAGGAATCTGCCAGATTCTCCGGGAGTTCCGTCCGGTTTCTGCTCCACACCGACCGCCGCAGATCGTGGCAGGCGTTGATGGTCACCCGGATCAGCCACGCCTTTTCGCTGCCCTCGTCCGGAAAGGGTGTCTCCCGGAGGTAGAACTTGAGAAAGGTCTCCTGCGAAATGTCCTCTGCGTCTGCGGTGTTTTGCAAATAGGTATAGGCGATGCGGTAAACGGTATCCTTGTATTGCTTTAGCTTGATGCGGAATGCTGCTTCGTCCATGCGGAACACCTCCTTTTTCACAGGTTCTTTTTGAAGCGCTTCACCCCTATAACGATCGGCAGGGGCAAAATATCTCACTTTCGGAAAAATTTTTTTCACCCACAGAAAAAGCCGCCCGGCAGGGACGGCTTTTTTTGATGTTGATTCGTTTTATCGTGGGGAACAGGGTTCGTCCGCCATAAAAAATGACATGACGTTTCCGGCAAATTTTCGGGCATTACAATACATTCTTCCCGTCGATCAGCACCATCCACGGGTCGCACAGCAGGTCCAACGGGTCGCCGTGGTACAGCTGTATATCTGCGTCCATGCCCGGCGCAATGCTGCCCACACGGTTTTCCACGCCCAGGATCTCCGCTGCGCCGGCAGTGATGGCATAGAGGGCATCTTCCCGTTTCATGCCGCCTTTCACTGCCAGAGCCGCTGTGGTGGGCAGGTACTGGATGGGGATGACCGGATGGTCGGTGCAGAGCGCCAGCTTGACCCCGGCTTTCTGCATCACAGACGGCCCGGAGATGGTGAGGTTCTGCATCTCCGGCTTGCAGCGGTCGCACAGGATCGGACCGGCAATGACCTTGGCATTTTCCTCCGCCAGGATGTCGGCAATCAGATGTCCCTCTGTGCCGTGGATAATGACATAGTCCAGGTTGAACTCTCTGGCAATGCGGATGGCGGTGCAGATATCGTCTGCCCGGTGACAGTGGAAATGGGCTTTCACATCCCGTTCCAGCAGGGGCAGCAGTGCCTCAGACTTTGCGTCATAGTCCGGCATATGCTCGTCCGGGTCGCTCTCTGCAAAGTCCAGTTCCTGCTGATAGCGCTGCGCTTTCGCCAGCCCTTCCCGGATCATGGCAGCTGTCGCCATACGGGTGATGGGCGTTTCGTCCCGGTCGTTGTAGACGCTCTTGGGATTTTCGCCCAGGGCAAACTTCACGCCTGTGCCGATCTGCATCCGGTCTGCCATCCGTCCGGCGGTTTTCAGAATTGCCATGGTGCCGCCGCAGGCGTTGGCGCTGCCGGGTGAGGTCATGACCGTTGTCACGCCGGCTGCCCTTGCCTCTGCAAAGCAGTGATCCAGCGGATTCACCCCGTCGATCACACGCAGATGTGGCGTAAACGGGTCGGTCGCCTCGTTGCAGTCGTCGCCCTCAAAGGCGATGCCGTTTTCGATAATGCCCAGGTGGGTGTGCGCATCAATAAAGCCCGGCAGCAGAACCGAACCCCCTGCGTCAATATCCTCCGGCGCAAGCACTGACGGTGTGCCTGTGCCGACTTCGGTGATCTTGCCGTTCTCGATGCAGACATAGCCGTTTTCCAGAATGCCGGCATCGGTCATGGTATGTATGGTTGCGTTCCAGATCTTCATGGATGTACCTCTTTTCGTTTCCGTGGTTTTGGCATGGTCAGCGTATAGCTTTCGTCCAGCAGCCAGAACAGTTCCGGTTCCGGCAGCGTGCCGTCCAGCAGTATGGTGATCCAGTGGGTCTTGTTCATGTGGTATGCCGGAAAAATGCCGGGCTTTTGCCGGAGCGAGCCGGTCTCCAGGGGACTGCACTTCACATTGAGGATGTCCGCCGTTCCGCCCGGCGCAAGTCCCAGCTTTTCCGACGGGATGCGCATGAGGAGACCGTACCATTTCTGATTCCCCATGTGGCGCAGCACTGCCGCATCCGGCGTGCCGTCCCAGGGATATTCCGGCGTTGTGCCGTAGTTTTCCGCCGCATAGCGCAGCAGCCGTTCACGCTGTGATGGTTTCGTCTCCATGGCTTACTCCAGGGACACGATGGTCACGCCGTCCTCGCCCTCGCCGAATGTGCCGAGACGGAAGTTCTTCACGTATTTCAGCTGTTTCAGCCGCTGGTGGATCGCCTTGCGCAGCAGTCCCGTGCCTTTGCCGTGGATGATGGTGACGGTGGCGATATGGGACATGACGGCTCTGTCCAGGAACGCATCCATCTGGTATACGCCCTCATCGCAGGTGCAGCCACGGATGTCCAGCTCCATGGTGCCACGCCGTGCCGCCTGTGCGGAGACTCTGCCGGCGGTCTGGCGCTGTTTCTGCTGGCTCTTTTTCTTTTCCTCCACGCCTGCCACCAGACGCAGCTTTTCCTGGGGAACTTTCGTGCGCATAGCGCCGATCTGCAAAAAGACCGTGCCGTTTTTGTCCGGCTTTCCGGCGACGACCGCTTTCTGCTTGGTATCCGCCAGCATGACCGTGTCGCCTACCTGCAGTTCCCGTGGCAGCACGTATTCTTCGTCCGGGACTTCGGTCAGCGGATTGGCGGTCTCGTACATCTTCCGGAAACCACGCTTGACGTTGCCCTTTGCCCGGATCACATCGTCCCCGAAGGATGCCTTTTCCTTTGCCCGGCGCAGCTGATCCAGCTCGGTAATCATTTCGTTGGACTGTGCCTTGGTGGTCTCTACGATGCGCATTGCCTCCAGCCGTGCCTGTTCCATCACGTTTTCCCGGTCGGTGCGTGTCCGCTGTACCTCTTCCCGGAGTTTTGCCGCATCCTCTTCCGCCTGATGCAGTGCCTGCTGCATGGCGCTGCGGTCGTGTTCCAGTGCCTTGCGTGTCTCTTCCAGCTTGGAGACTGCCTCTTCAAAGCGCAGGTTTTCCTGGCTCACCAGGGTCTCCGCCTGGGAGATGATATCGTCCGACAGTCCCAGCCCCTTGCAGATGGCGAAGGCGTTGGACTTTCCGGGAGATCCCAGGATCAGCCGGTAGGTGGGACGGAGCGTTTCGATGTCGAACTCACAGGAGGCGTTCAGCACATCGGGCTGTTCGGTGGCGTAGAGTTTCAGTTCCTGGTAGTGGGTGGTGACCATAAGCTTTGCGCCGTTGTCCTTCAGCCGCTGGATCACTGCCTCTGCCAGCGCCGCACCCTCGATGGGGTCTGTGCCGGAGCCTAGCTCGTCCAGCAGTACCAGAGAGCGGTCGTTTGCCTGTTCCAGAATGTCGATGACACTGCGCATATGGGCAGAGAATGTGGAAAGGTTCTGCTCAATGCTCTGGGTGTCGCCGATGTCTGCCAGTACGTGGTCAAACACGGAGATCTGGCTGCCCTCTGCCGCCGGGATGAGCATACCGCTCATTGCCATCAGCGTCAGCAGACCGCAGGTCTTGAGGGCTACGGTCTTACCGCCGGTGTTCGGACCGGTGATGATAAGCGCCTTGTTTTCGCCGCCCAGGGTAAAGCTGATGGGAACTGCCTTTTTATAGGGAATCAGCGGATGGCGTGCCTTTTTCAGCACGATCACGCCGTCGTCAGTCAGCACCGGCGGAAAGGCGTGCATCTGTTCTGCCAGGCGTGCCTTGGCGAAATACAGGTTCAGCTCGGCGCAGACCTCGTGGTCACGGATGATGGCGTCTGCCCATGTGCCGCACTCGGTGCAGAGTTCCTCGATGATGCGCTCGATCTCCTCCGCCTCCTGGAGTTCCAGCAGACGGATGTCGTTGTTGGCATCCACCACGGCGATGGGTTCGATAAAGATGGTCTGCCCGGTGGCAGAGGTGTCATGCACCAGACCGGGGATCTTGCTGCGGTATTCCGCACGGACAGGCAGTACAAAGCGTCCGTCACGGAGCGTGACACGGCTGTCCTGGAGACAGTCCTGCACATCCTGTTTGCGCATCATGCTGTCCAGGGTGTCCCGGAGCTTTTGCCGGGAGCGTCCGATCTTGCGGCGGATGTCTGCCAGCGCCGGGCTTGCGGCATCGGCGATCTCCTCTTCCGAGAGGATGGAGCGATCCAGCTTTTCCAGCAGATACGGCACAGGCGCCAGCTGGCTGAACAGGTCGTCCAGGGAAGATTCCACCCCGGAGCAGCGGTCGTACCAGTCGCTGAGGGACTGAATCTGACGCAGTACCGTGGCGATCTCCAGCAGGTCTTTCAGCGACAGTCTCGCCCCGGACTTTGCCCGGCGCAGTCCCATCCGCATATCCTGAAAGGCGTGGAACGGCGGTGCGCCGAACTGGACGGACAGCTGGAACGCATCGTTGGTCTTTTCCAGCTCTGTCCGTGCCTCTGCCAGGTCGGAGCAGGGGACGATGGTGCGTACTTTCTCACGGGTGATCTCGTTGGCGGAGAGATTCGCCAGCATTTCTAAGATTTTATGAAATTCCAGAATTTCCAGATTTTTATTCATGGGAGTTTCTCCTGTTAAAGATATCATGTAACATTGGGCGGTGCGGACGGGTGTGCAACGGACTGGTAGAACGTCAGCGCCCTGGGTTTCAGCGACAGGTGGTACTGGACAAAGCGCTCGGTGCATTCGCCCAGCGCCCGGAGATTTTCCTGTCCCAGTTGAAACTGATACAGCCGGTTATAGTCCGCAAAGAGAATGTGCCGCATCGCCTGCAGTACCGGCGCACGGAGCAGGAGCGGAGAACGCAGATTCTCCGGCGCACCGCAGTCCGCACAGAAAAAACAGCCCTCTTCCACGGAGAAATAGAGCCGTTTTGGTAAAAATACACCACAGCTGCGGCACATGAGCAGGTCGGGCATCATGCCCAGTTCCGTCATGAGCCGCAGCTCGAAGATCGATTTCAGAAGTGCCTCAGAGCGCTCGCCGTTCTCCAGATAGTGGAGGGTGTTCAGCATCAGCCGCATCACGAAGCAGTTTTCCTCCGGGGTCTGATGTTCCCGGACGCTGAGCCGCACCAGCTCGCTGAAATACATGGCAAGGCTCAGCCGGGAGAGAGACTCCCGGAGACGGTAGAAAATGCGGATGGGTTCGGCGCTGTCCAGATACAGCCCCTTCTGCTGTTTCCGGATGCTGAAATTGGCATAGGAAAACAGCTGGGTGGCAGAGAGTCCGGCGGAGGTGTTTTTCTTTGCGCCCCGGACATAGATCTCCCGGACCGTGTTATGCTCTGTGAGAACGTCAATAAACTTCCCCCGTTCTCCGGCGCTCCGTTCCGCCAGAACCAGTCCCCGATAGATCTCCATGTGTGGGAACCTCCTTTTGCACTGCCTGTGCCGTCTGCTGCACGCTGCCGTCCAGTCCACGGCGGTAGTGCAGATAATCGTCGATCCGTCCGGTCATACAGAAAATATCCCATGCGTCCATATTGTGTACCTCCTGTTGGAAAGGGCAGGGCAATTTTTCAGAGAAAATTGCCGCCTTACTGAGATACCATTATGTTGCGTGGGGTATTGCTTTTTTATGTGTGGCAGATTATTCCGGGTTGTCCAGCCCGAAGTTGTGGATAAGACCTTCCTTGTTGCGCCAGTCCTCCTTGACCTTGACCCAGCACTGCAAATTGACCTGGATGTAGAAAAAGCGTTCCAGGTCTTTCCGGGCGAGGGTAGCGATCTTCCGGAGCATGGTGCCGTTTTTGCCGATGAGGATGCCCTTGTGGGATTCCCGTTCGCAGTAGATGGTGGCGTCGATGTCCAGCAGATCCTTGTCGTCCCGCTCTTTCATGCGCTCGATGGAAACGGCGATGCCGTGGGGGACTTCGTCCCGGAGCAGGTTCAGGATCTTTTCCCGGATCATCTCTGCCGCCAGCACACGCTCCGGCTGGTCGGTGAACTTTTCGTCCGGGAAATAGTGGGGTGCCGGCTGTGCCAGCGCCATGACTTCCTGTTCCACCAGGTCGATGCCGTCCGATTCGGTGACGCTCACCGGAATGGTTGCGGCAAAGGAATGCACCGCATTCAGCCGGGCGATCGTCCCCATCAGCCTGGTCTTGTCGCTGCAAAGGTCGATCTTGTTCAGCACCAGGATGGTGGGCGTTTTCGCCTTTTCCAGAGAGTGCAGCAGTTCCTCTTCCTGTTCCGAAAGGGGCTTGGTGCAGTCCTGGACGAACAGCACGGCGTCGATGTCTGCCACAGCGTCCTTCACCGCTTTCAGCATATGACCGCTCAGCTTGGTGGTGGGCTTGTGCAGACCCGGCGTGTCCATAAAGACCATCTGCGTTTCACCGACCGTCTTGATGCCGGTGATGCGTGTGCGTGTGGTCTGGGGCTTGGGGCTGACGGATGCGATCTTTTCGCCGATGATGGCGTTGAGCAGGGAGGACTTCCCGGCGTTGGTGTGTCCGGCGAGGGTCACGAAAACCGATTTTGTCATGCGTCAGTATCCTCCGGCTGGTTGGTGAAGGTGGCTTCTCTGGAAATGCCCAGTTCGCCCAGGACTTCCTCTTCCTTTTCCCGCATCTTGCGCTCTTCCAGCGGGCTGGTCTCGTGGTCATAGCCCAGCAGATGCAGCATGGAGTGAACGGTCAGAAAGCCGATCTCACGCTCCAGGGAGTGACCATACATATCTGCCTGCTTGACAGCCATTTCCAGAGAGATGACCACATCGCCCAGCAGTGCGCAGCCGGTCTCCTTGTTGGTGTCATAGTGGCCGTCCTGTCCCAGGGGAAAGGAAAGCACATCGGTGGCACGGTCTTTCTGGCGGTAGATCTTGTTCAGTCTGTGGATCTCATCGTTGCTGACAAAGGAGACGCTGACTTCGGCATCCTGCCCGAAATGCTCCGCCACCAGGACTGCCTGGCAGCAGCGGCGGATGAGCATTCGGATTCCTACCGGGACCCGTACTTCTGTTTGATTGTTTTTTACCATGACTTTTACTTTTGGCATGATGAACGATCTCCTTTCATGAGATTTCACATATATCTTAATTTTTTTATTTTTTGGCAATGTCGATCAAACCCTTTCTATAGGGGATGTAATTGTATTATGGAATGTCTAACACAATAACAGCAACAGGAATAAGCCTCCCTTGAAAAGGGAGGGGAACCAGCGAAGCTGGTGGAGGGATTCTGCTGATGCCTTTTCTTTGTGTTTTGTTTTAGATTTTACAAAAAATCCCTCAGTCAGCCTGCGGCTGCCAGCTCCCTTTTCAAGGGAGCCTAGTTATGAGGTTTTCAAATTTAGTGCTTTCTAGTACCTTTTCGGTCAGAACGCTCCGTTTTGTCACTATTCTGCCGGCGCTCTGCCGCCTCGTAGGCACGGATGATGTCCTGCACCAGCTTGTGGCGCACTACATCCCGGTTGGTGAATTCGCAGACGGCGATGTCGTCCACCTTCCGCAGGATACGGGAGGCGATGACCAGACCGCTTTTCTGCTTGTCCGGCAGGTCGATCTGGGTGGTGTCTCCGGTAATGACCATCCGGCTGCCCTCGCCCAGACGGGTGAGGAACATCTTCATCTGTTCGCCGGTGGTGTTCTGCGCCTCGTCCAGGATGATAAAGGCGTTGTCCAGGGTGCGTCCACGCATATACGCCAGGGGAGCGACTTCGATAGAGCCACGCTCCAGATGGCGCTGGAACGCCTCTGCGCCCAGCATCTCAAACAAGCCGTCGTACAGCGGACGGAGATAGGGGTCCACCTTGTCCTGGAGGTCGCCAGGCAGAAAGCCCAGCTTTTCGCCTGCCTCCACAGCCGGACGGGTGAGGATAATGCGGCTGATCTCGTGCCGCCGGAACGCACGCACCGCCATGGCAACCGCCAGATAGGTCTTTCCCGTTCCGGCAGGACCAAGCCCGAACACGATGGTGTTTTCGGCAATGGCACGGACATAGCTGCGCTGTCCCACAGTACGGGTATGCACCGGCTTTCCGGCGGCGGTGAGACAGACGGTGTCATCATCTGCCAGCTCCGCCAGCTGTCCGCCTGCGCCCTCATCCACCATATCCGAAACGTAGTGGATGGACTGCGGCGTCACAGCCTGTCCGGCGGCAATCATTTTCAGCAGTGCAGTGACCGCTCCGGCAGCCAGCTCTACCGCTGCGCCGTCGCCCTGGATGCGCAGCTCGTCCCCACGGCAGATCATCTGCACATGATACCGCTGTTCCAACAGCTTGAGGTTTTCGTCAAAACTGCCGCATAAAGTCTGAAATTGGTTGTTGTCCTGCATTGCAATCAATCGTTCTGCCATGGTGGGATCGGTTCCTTTCTGAAAGTCTGCTGTACTCCGGTCACGCCGTTTTTGGCTGTCCGGAGGAATATCCTCTACCTATTATAGCATACTCTTTGTAAAATGTGAAACGGTATCTTCTTCTTTTAACAAAAAATTCAGGAATTCCCGCATAGGCGGCAACTCCTGAATGGCTTTACAGAATGTGTTGCAATGTGCTGTTTAATAAAACCGGTAGTCCGAAATGTCGGAAAGGAAGATCTGATACAGCGAAAAGATGCCGTCGTCGATCTCCCGGCGGCTGCTTTCCAGGGACAGATTCCGGATGTCCCGGTGCAGGGGAAAGCGCAGGGTACACTGTGCCTGGGTGTCGGTCTGGGAGGTGAGCAGGACGGCGTGATACTTCCGGCAGAAGTGCTGTACGACCTGTTCCTCCGGCGTGCGAAGCCCCGTCTGATACAGCTGCTCCGGGATGCTGTGGCGGTGAGACTGCGGCTCTGTGCCGTCGGAGACTGCCGTACAGCGCAGCACTGCCTCGTTTTCCTGCTGCTCTGCCTGCCAGGTGAAACGGGACGCAGACGGCATAGTCTGCCGCAGCTGTAAAATCAGACAGAGCAGGCTCACACGCAGCCGCCGGCGGTGGACGAAAATGCACAGGTGGGGCGCCGTTTTCAGTGTCATCCGGATGGCTCTGCCAAGCACCATTCGACATGATTCGACAAAATTCGACAATTCACGGTCCAGAAAAAGCGCCTCACCGGAGACTTCGCAATTTTGGTAATATTTGAGCTGTTCCAGACGCAGCACCGAAGACTGCATGAGACGGCAGCAGTTGCCTTGAATAATGTTCAGTTGTTCCAGCTGTTCTTCCAGGATCATCCTGGGGATCTGGTCGCTGGATTCATCCAGATCCTGATACAGCGCACTGACGGCGTTGGAGATGCCGAATACTTTCTGGCGTATGGCGGCGATCCGGTTTTCTTCCTCGTGACACCGGTCGGGGTCGGACCAGAAGAGTTCCTCTTCCGGCTGGGTGCAGATCTGCACCAGGATCACCGGCGTGCCGCCGATGCGGCATTGCTTCTGCCGGAGCAGATACAGTACACTGCCCTGCCGGACGGAAAATGTGCCGGTCTCCGGCGTGCCGTCCGGGGCATACCGTGGCAGGGATGCGCCGTCCTGATCCTGCCGCAAGGCGGCGGCGTGGTTCTGCCAGAGCGGCGTGCCGTCCATGCGGTAGAAAAGGACGGCATCCTCAAACTGCTGATACCATTCCCGGATCTGCTGAAATTCACTTTGCTGCATCACTGTCATCTCTCCTCACTGCATCCGCATTTGTCTTTATTCTATGCTATTATTATACTACATATTTCAGAACAGGGAAATAAAAAAAGTGATAATTTTGTCTTGTTTTCAATTTTTGTGCATTTTGCATAAAATGGTTTCCCGTTTTTTGCGGAAAACGTGGAAAATAAGAGAACTTGCCTTTTTACCCCCTGCTTTTTTTGCGAAAGTGCTTGAATTTTTCTCCGGAATGGTGTAGAATAGAATTATCAAGGAATCACTGGGGCAAAATCGGGCAGATGTCCGGGGATGTGTATCAGTGCTTTCTAAAATATTAGGAGGTAATTTCCAATGTCAGTTAAAGTTGCTATTAATGGTTTTGGCCGTATCGGTCGTCTCGCATTCCGCCAGATGTTCGGCGCAGATGGTTATGAGGTCGTTGCAATCAACGATCTGACTAAGCCGTCTATGCTGGCTCACCTGCTGAAGTATGATACCGCACAGGGCGGTTATGCAGGCAAGATCGGTGAGAACAAGCACACTGTTTCTGCTGATGACGAAGCTGGTACTATCACTGTTGACGGTAAGACTCTGAAGATCTATGCAAAGGCTAACGCTGCAGAGCTGCCGTGGGGCGAGATCGGTGTTGACGTTGTTCTGGAATGCACTGGTTTCTACACCTCTAAGGCTAAGGCACAGGCTCACATCGATGCAGGTGCAAAGAAGGTCGTTATCTCTGCTCCGGCTGGCAACGATCTGCCGACTATCGTTTACAACGTAAACCACAACACTCTGACTGCTGATGACAAGATCATCTCCGCAGCATCCTGCACCACCAACTGCCTGGCTCCGATGGCTAAGGCTCTGAATGACTATGCTCCGATCCAGAGCGGTATCATGAGCACCATTCACGCTTACACTGGCGACCAGATGATCCTGGATGGTCCGCACAGAAAGGGCGACCTGAGAAGAGCAAGAGCCGGTGCAGCTAACATCGTTCCGAACTCCACCGGTGCTGCTAAGGCAATCGGTCTGGTTATTCCGGAACTGAACGGCAAGCTGATCGGTTCTGCACAGCGTGTACCGGTTCCGACTGGTTCTACCACCATCCTGACTGCTGTTGTTAAGGGCACAGACGTAACTGTTGACGGCATCAACGCTGCTATGAAGGCTGCTGCTACTGAGTCTTATGGCTACAACGAAGAGCCGATCGTATCTTCTGACGTTATCGGCATGAAGTACGGTTCTCTGTTCGATGCAACTCAGACCATGGTTTCCAAGATCGCTGATGATCTGTATGAAGTACAGGTTGTTTCTTGGTATGACAACGAGAACAGCTACACCAGCCAGATGGTTCGCACCATCAAGTTCTTCGCTGAACTGGCATAAGTTAGCGTCGGATTCTCGCAGACAGGACTTGTTCTGTCTATGAATTTGCAAAAAGAAAGCGGTATGGCGGTTTCGTCATGCCGTTTTTTTGCATATCTGCGTGCGGCGGTACATATACTATCTCCGAAAAATACTATCTCTGGAGATATAGGAGGGAACTGCCGTGAAAAAGCGCAGTATCACAGAATTGCTGATCTTTATAGCGTCTGCGGAGCTGGTGGGCGCACTGTCGGGAATCCTGGCAGGGAACATGAAATCGTTTTATCAGAGCCTGGAAAAGCCGCCGCTTGCGCCGCCGGGCTGGCTCTTTCCCGTGATGTGGAGCATTTTGTATGCGGTCATGGGAATCACAGCGTACTGCATTTACGCCGCCGACGGAGACCGGAAACAGACCATCCGGGCGTATCTCTGGTACGGGGCGCAGCTGGGACTGAACTTTTTGTGGAGCATCGTGTTCTTTCGGTTTCACGTTGTAGATGCGGCGCTGGTTGTGGTGCTGCTGCTCATCATTGCCGTAGTGGGCATGATCGTGTCGTTCCGGCGCATCCGCCCGGCGGCAGGCTGGGGCAATCTGCCCTATCTGGCGTGGCTGCTGTTTGCGGCATATCTGAACTTCGGCGTGTGGATACTGAACTAGTATCGGCAGACGTTTTGCAGGAAAATGCAGAGCGTCTGCCTTCTTTTTTTGGAAAAAAACATTGACGAAATTCCCCATCCTATGCTATAATAAAAGTATGTATTTACACAGAAAGGAGGGATGTACAATTGTACAGGATATGGCGGCGCTGGCTGTCGCTTTTGACGGCGTTGGCTCTGGCGCTGGCTTTCTGTTTTGCGGCGTGTCCGTTTGCGGCTTTTGCCGATGACACGGGGCAGAAGGTGTACCAGGACATGATCTACTACACCATCACGCCTATGCACGAGGTGACGATCACAGGCGCACGTGCGATACTGACGGAGGCGAACATCCCGGCAGAGCTGGACGGCTGTCCGGTGACGGAGATCGAACGCTACGCTTTTAAGGACTGCACCCGGCTGAAACAGGTGATCCTGCCGGACACCATCCGCAGGATCGGTGAGTTTGCCTTTAAGGACTGCACCCGGCTGGAGCGCATTTCCATCCCGGATACGGTCTCGGACATCGGCTGGGGCATCGTCCAGGGAACGCCCTGGCTGGACAACCAGACAGAGGAGTTTGTGGTCGCAGGAAGTGGCTTTCTGCTGGCGTATACCGGGGCAGACGCTACGGTCACTATCCCGGATACGGTAAGCACCATCGGCGGCTATGCCTTTGAGGGCTGCACCACCCTGGAAAATGTGGTGATGCCGGACTCGGTGCAGACCATTGATGCCTTTGCGTTTCTGAATTGCAGCAGGCTGCACCAGGTGCAGTTCCCGGCGCATCTGAAAACCATCGGGGAATATGCGTTCCATTGGTGTACGGCGCTGGAAGAGGTACAGATTCCGGATACGGTGACGACGGTGGGCAACCACGGGTTCAGCTATTGCCGGTCACTGAAAAGCATATCTCTTCCGGCAGGGCTGACACAGATCAGCAACACCCTGTTCCAGGGCTGCACCAGTCTGGAAGAGCTTCAGATCCCGGACGGCGTCCAGGTGATCTATAACTATGCTTTTGACGGCTGTTCGCAGTTGCAGAAAATTACGCTGCCGGAATCTGTGGAGGAGATCGGCTCCAACGCCTTTTCCGGCTGCACGGCTTTGAAACGCCTGGTGATTCTGAACCCGGCGTGCCGCATTTATGATGCGGAAAAAACGGTAGAACCCAGTGTGCGTATCAACGGATATGCGGCTTCTACGGCGCAAATCTATGCGCAGAAATACCAGCGCTCATTTCATGCCCTGGATCGAAAACGGGGCGACATGAACGGAGACGATGTAGTCGATACATCGGATCAGTTCGATTTGATGTATCTCTGTGCCAGACGAGGCGCAGGGATACCAGTTGACATCACAGCCGCTCAGACATATTGTGCCGACTATAATCAGGACGGCGTGATCGACACAACAGATATTTTTGAATTGATGTATTACCTTGCCATGCGTGGCGCAGGCGTTCTGGTGGAAGATCCAGAAAATGATGAAGACGACTAATCCATTTTTAGGAAAGGAAAGAGGTGTTTTCTGCGATGCAGAAAAAGAAACGAGGGAGACTTGCAGCGTGTTTTCTGGCGTTCTGTATGGCTTTCTCTATGCTGCTGTATGTTCCGGAGGGAGCCTGGAAAGTAAGTGCAGACAGCTTGCAGACCTATGACGGACTGATGTACCGCATCAGCAATACCACAGCATCCGTTCTCGGTCTGGAGGACACCCTCAAAGAAGTGGTGATCCCGGCAAAGGTGGACGGCCGCTCTGTGATCAGCATTGAAAACTGTGCTTTTGACGGAGAAACGTCCATCCGGAAGGTGGTGATCCCGTCCAGTGTGGTAACGCTGGGGAATCATGCTTTTCGAAATTGTACCAACCTGTCGGAGGTAGAAGGCGGCGAGTCGCTGGACAACATTGGCTTTGATGTAATGGAAAACACGGCTTGGCTGAAAAATCGGCAGGACGAAGTGGCTGTGCTGGGCGGAAAGGTGGCTGTGGCTGCACCGGATACGGCGCAGGTGACCATCCCGGACGGCGTGACCCGGCTGGCAGACGGCGTCTTTATGGAGCGGAGCAGTCTGGAAAGCGTTGCACTGCCCGAAAGCCTGGAACGGATCGGGGAGAAGTGCTTTATAAAATGCGAGAATCTGGAAAGCATTTCTCTCAACGAAAATCTGATGGTGATCGACAGCTATGCGTTTTACGGATGCACAAAGCTCAAGGCGATCCAGTTCCCTGCCAGTATCTGGATAATCGGATTCTATGCGTTTCAGGGGTGTACTGCCCTGAACGTTGCGCAGTTTGGGTCAGATTCCCATTTGCAGATACTGCTTTCCGGCGCATTTGAGGATTGCACCGCTCTGCGTTCCATCACCCTGCCGGCATCACTGAATCAGATGTATGAAGGCGTGTTCCGGAACTGTACTTCGCTGAGTATGGCAGCCATCCAGGGCAGTCTGACCCAGATCCCCGGCAATTCGTTCAGCGGCTGTACCATGCTGGAATATGTGGGGATTTCCGATTCTGTCACAAGAATCGGCAGCAATGCGTTCAGCAACTGCACCAGCCTGCGGAGTCTGAAAATGCCGTCGGGGCTGAAAACCATCGGAGAATATGCCTTTTCCATGTGTACCAATCTGAACAGCTTTCAGCTGCCGGAGACGCTGGAACGCATCGGAAAGGATGCCTTTTTCCACACCGGCTGGATGGAGGCGCAGACGGACGACTGGAAGATCTGCGACGGCGTGCTACTGGCGTATGACGGCAAGGAGACTTCCATTATCATTCCGGGCGACATTCGTCTGATCGCCAGCGGATTTCTTTCCAATTACAGCAAGGTGAAAAATGTGACCCTGTCCTATGGGCTGGAATCTGTTTCTCCCGGAGCGTTTGCAGGATGTGAGTCTCTGACGCAGGTCAATTTCAGCAGCAGTGTCCGCCGCATCGAGGCAGAGGCGTTCCTGGACTGCACCATGCTGAAAACGCTCCAGGGCATGACAAACGTGGAGGAGATCGGAGACAGTGCCTTTAACGGCTGTAAGGCGCTGACTGCGGTGGAACTGCCGGAGACGCTGACCAGACTGGGCAGCCAGGCATTCCAGGATTGTTTTGACCTGGTGGAGATCTCCATTCCCCATAGTTTGACTGAGATCGAGGATCACACATTCTATGGCTGTATATCACTGGGAGATGGAGGGACAGTTGATCTGTCCAATACGAATTTGCAGTACATCGGCGAAAAGGCATTTGCAGACTGCAAAAGTATTCGCCATATTGCGCTGCCGGCGAGTCTGACCAGTCTGGGAAACTATGCTTTTGAAAGTTGTCGGGTATCGCTGGTGGTATTTTTCTACGATAATCACTGTACGCTGAATCTGGACGAATACTATTTTCCCACAAAAGCGATTCTGTCGGAAAACAGAGCGGGCTTGGGAGATGAAGAAACTTCTGTGCAGAAGTATGCGGACGCATTCCATCTGGAGTACACCACACTTACGCCTCCAACGACAACCACGACCACAGTCATGACCACAACGCCGCCTGCCACCACTATAGTGACAACGGACACCACGGCGCAGACCACGGCATCCGCCACAAAAGGTTCGGAGACCATGACCATGCCGCCGTATATTACCGTGACGGAGACTGCACCGGCGACCACGACGCAGACTGTTACGGGAGAGACGACAGCCTCTTCTGAAACAGGCACGGCGACCACGTCAAAGGCAGAGGAATCTGCATCGTCATCATCGTCCACGGAGCAGACGGAAAGCACAGCGTCAGAAACAACCGCAGCGTCTGTGACGACCACGGTCTCCACCGCAGCATCGCCCGCACGGCACACGCTGGGCGATGTGAACGATGACGGCAGCATTGATTCCACCGATATTTTCGAGATCATGTACGCCGCCGCCCGGATCGGTGCAGGAAAGGATATCCTGCACGACGGCACGCTGAGCGAAGAAACGCAGCGGCGCATGGATATCAACGGGGACGGCAGGATCGAGGCGGACGATGTCTACGCCGCCATGCTGTACTGTGCGATGCGTGCGGTCGGCATGAACCCCACCCCATTCGAATCCTTTGACTGGGCGAACCACACGGTGTATACCGGATAAAAGAAACGCCTTCGGGCAGAACGGAGTAAATTATGCAGTATCAGAACCCCATTTTGCCGGGATTTCACCCGGACCCCAGCATCTGCCGGGTAGGAGACGACTTCTATCTGGTGACCAGCTCGTTTGAGTATTTCCCCGGACTCCCCATCTATCACAGCCGTGATCTGGTGCATTGGGAGCAGATCGGACACTGTCTGACACGGGATTCTCAGGTGCATCTGGTGACCGGCGCACCCAACTGTCTGAACATCTATGCACCCACCATCCGGTATCATGACGGGCTGTTCTATGTGATCGTCACCAATGTGACCGGGGACAACCACGGCAACTTTATCATCACTGCCAAAGACCCGGCAGGGGAATGGTCTGACCCCATCGCTCTGCCGTTTCCGGGAATCGACCCGTCCCTGTTCTTCGACGAGGACGGCAAGGTCTATTACCTGGGGACAGACGGCGGCATCTACCTCAGCGAAATGGATATCACCACCGGGGCAGCCATCGGCGAGACTCACTGGCTCTGGCAGGGGACTGCCAACAATCCGGAGGGACCGCACCTTTACAAGATCGACGGGATGTACTATCTGCTGCTGGCACAGGGCGGTACAGAGCTTTGCCATATGGCAGTGCTGGCCCGGAGCGAGTCCATTCTCGGTCCGTATGAACCCTGTCCGCACAACCCCGTTTTGACGAACATCGGGCAGAGCCTGCCCATCAAGGCGGCAGGTCACGCCGACCTGGTGGAGGATGCGGACGGCAACTGGTGGGCAGTGTGCCTGGGCATCCGTCCGCTGGCGTATCCGTTCCGGCACAATCTGGGACGGGAGACCATGCTCGTTCCGGCGAAGTGGGAAAACGGCTGGCTGTATGCCGGGGAAAACGGCGCAGTTCTGCCGGAATTCACCGTTGCCCATGCGCCGAAAGCCTGGGCAGCATCCGGCTATGTACCGGGCAGCGCTGTCACAGACGAGTTCCAGGGCGAGACGCTGCACCCCATGTGGAATCTGATCTACAACCCGGTGCCGGGAATGGTGCAGTGTACCGGAAACGGACTGGAACTGCACGGCAACGGCGTTTCTCTCTGGGAGGATGCGCCGAAGGCGTGGCTGGGACGGCGGCAGGAACACTTCTGCTGTACCGCCGAGACGGAGCTTGCGTTTGTGCCGGGGCAGGAGGGCGAAGAGGCAGGTCTCACCGTGTACATGAATCCGGGGCATCACTATGAGATCGCCCGGACCATGCGTGACGGCGTGGACTGCATCATCCTGCGGCGGCGCATCGGTGCGCTCTGTGCGGTGGAAAAGGCTGTGCCGTGCCACGGCGGAACGGTAACGCTCCGGCTGAGCTGCGACCGCTATTGGTATCGGTTTGCCTTTGCGGAAGATGGCGGAGAGATGCAGGAGATCGGCGCAGGCGAGACCCAGTACCTCACCACCGAGGCAGGCGGCTGCTTTACCGGCAATTACATTGCGCTGTATGCCTCCGGAAACGGAACGGACATGACGGCGCCGGCGAAGTTCCGCCGGTTCTCCTACGTGCCGACAGAAGAATGACCTTGCTGAATTCATAGAATGCAAAAGAGCCGCAGGCGTTTCTGCCTGTGGCTCTTCCTGTTTTATAAGATATGTGTTTTAAGAATTAGTTTACAGTGATTTCCTTGATGCCAGCCCATGCTTTGCTTAAATCTCCAGATTCGTCAGCATTGCATACAATGGTAACCAATTCTTCGTTCAAATCATAACGACCATCTACCAGATAGATGTCTTTCTGCAAACCAGCACCGTACATTGCACAGGAGAACAGAGATGCAAACGCATCGTCAATCGTGATGTCCCCGTCACCGTCTACATCCAGCAAATTAAAATAAATCTGTGACATCTTTCCGTCATCTAAGCTTGAATCTGTATGATAATTAGTAAGAAGTTCTTTTGATTCAGTTATCTCAAATGGAACACCTGCACCTTTTTTCGCTAAATAGTACATCTGATAAAAAAAACTGCTGGAGGTCAGCATTGTAACTGTTTTGTCCAGCTGTCCTAGGTTGTACACCTGGTTTTCATGAATCCAGTCTGCGTCTTCCTGTGTGATTTTTCCGTCTCCGTTGACATCGGCAAGCTTTTTCTGCTCGCTGGTCAGCAGGTTGTTGTCTACATAGAGCGCACGGCTGACAACAGCCGCATCATGTCCGGTCACAAAGCCATCCATATCCACATCGCCCAGCGCATATGCTCCCTCAGCGGCACTGGCGCTCATAGCGGAAATGGGAAGTGCAGACAGAGCCAGAACACCTGCCAGTACGGCTGAAATTACCTTTCTCATTTTCATAAAAATACTCCTTTCGGTGAGAGCGCCTGCACGCTCCGGTTTTCCCTTTTACACATAAAATCTCCCGGTTTCACGGGAATTTTATCTACTTTTATTGTAGCACTTTTAGTGTGGTTTGTCAATATATTTTTTGGAAAAATGACAAAAAAGAGCCGCAGGCACAACGCCTGCGACTCTTGGAGTTACATTCAGTTCAAAAAAACTTACTTAACCAAATCGCTAAGATCATCACTGACATAGGCAGAATCTTTCGATGTTCCGTAAATTTTTGCGAATTCCATGATATCATAATCATATCGACCGGTTTCAAAGTAACGGCTCAAATCAAAACCCGCACCTTTATGTCCGATATAAGCACCTAAACCATTGATATCATCCAGATCAATTTTTCCGTCACCTGTTACATCCAGCAGATTAAAGTTTTTCTGGGAGATTTTAAGGTCAAAAATCTGCTCAGTGGATATATCCTCATCTACAATCGTAAAGTGATTTCCAGCACCAGTATTTGCAATGTAAACCAATTGATAGAAAAGAGATGTTGGATTAGGCACACTTATATCGCAGGCACCCAGTTCAACTGCTTCATTCTCATGAATCCAGTCAGCATCAGCCTGGTCAACGACACCATCGCCGTTGACATCTGCCAGTGCCAGCTGGTCTGCGTTCAGCAGAGTATTGTCTACGTGGAGATATCTGGAAACCATAGCCGCATCATGCCCGGTGATAACACCATCCATATCCACATCGCCCGGCGCATATGCTCCCTCAGCGCTGGCGCTCATGGCAGAGATGGGAAGTGCGGACAGAGCCAGAACACCTGCCAATACGGTTGAAATTGCCTTTCTCATTTTCATAAAAATACTCCTTTCGGTGAGAGCGCCTGCACGCTCCGGTTTTCCCTTTTACACATAAAATCTCCCGGTTTCACGGGAATTTTATCTACTTTTATTGTAGCACTTTTAGTGTGGTTTGTCAATATATTTTTTGGAAAAATGACAAAAAAGAGCCGCAGGCGTTTCTGCCTGCGACTCTTAGGATTTCATTCAAAATAATTTTGCTAATTGAACTTACTTATCAATCACGCTGCAATCAATAGGGTCGATATCGACAAACATATCCATTTCGTAATCATAACGACCGTCGAAATCAACGTCTCTTCCTGTATATTTATAGCCAATATAGCAAGATGTGATTGTTAAATCATCCAGCGTTACTTTGCCGTCTCCATCAAAATCCATCAGATGATATTCCAATGCAGGCATCTGGAATGTTTCAAAAGCTTCGTCCAAAGAACCTGCATCGTTGGAAACAGTAAAATGATTGCCAACACCAAGGTGTGCAAGATAATAAAGTTGGTAAAAAAGTGTTGTAGTTGATGCACGATTTTCCCACACAGCACCAAGCGACTTTTCTTCATTTTCGTGAATCCAATCAGCGTCAGCCTGGTCAACAACGCCATCGCCGTTGACATCTGCCAGTGCCAACTGGTCTGCGTTCAGCAGAGTGTTGTCCACGTGGAGATATCTGGAAACCACTGCTGCATCATGCCCAGTGATAACACCATCCATATCCACATCGCCCAGCGCATATGCTCCCTCAGCGGCACTGGCGCTCATAGCGGAAATGGGAAGTGCAGACAGAGCCAGCACACCTGCCAGTACGGCTGAAATTACCTTTCTCATTTTCATATAAAGCCCTCCTTTAATTATCATATACAACTGTTACAGGGAACAGTGTATTGATTTCTTTATTTGTGATTTCAACTTTTGCGCCTGCCTCTGCAATGTACTGCATCAGTGCATCCGAGTCCGCTTTTTGAATCACTGTATCGTGGTCAATATCAGCAACAGCTGCGCATTTCAAAAACGGATAGTTTTTATACCATTCGCTGGTTGTTATTCTTAATTGCTGATCTAAATAGGTTGTGCTGAGTTTTTTGCTTGGTGTACGTTCAACCATTTCCATAACATAGTAAAGATCAGTAGTATCAATTTTTTCATTATTATCGATATCACCTAATCTGACATTTTTCGATGGAGAAATTACGACACTTGCGTCGGTAGGACTGTCATCGGAATTTGGAGGAAATACTGCATTTGGTTCATTATAGCTTTTATATGCAGAAATTCCTGCTTTTATGGTATGATCAGATGAGTAATTTCCAGTAATATCATAGTCAAATGAAACTGTTAATTTATCGTATGTAGCATTTTCTACTACTACACCATTTTTGAATGTCGCTGGTGCTATATAACTATAAGTAACACTAGTGCCATCAGGTGTAGCATAAGCTGCATTTTGAAATGCACCATCCTTGCACTTCAACTCATAAGAACCCTTACGATATTGGACATACTGATCAGTTTTGATTTTAAGTTCAAAGTCTTGAATACCGGGATTATTTAGTACTCGAAACGTCAACCGCATTTTGTTTGTTCCAATTTTCTCTGTAGTTAATGTGTACTGAAATTTTGAACCCGGAAGTGTCGAAATATCAATTGCACTCGCCGGAACAGCCATTGCTCCGGACAGACCGGTTACGATTGCGCCAACTGCCAGAACAGCAGCGGCTTTCGATAAAATCTTCTTTTTCATATCAATGAATCCCTTTCTAATCCTGTTTTTAGAAAAGCGCCTTTCTCTATCTTTAGTATACACTATGATTTTCGAAAAGTCAATAGAAAAAGAAGAATTCGACAAAATATCGTGAACTTTTTTCCGACACATTTCAACATGGTTCGACAAAATTCGACAAAACCAGGTTCTAGTTATAGTATACGCTATTTCCCCGAAAATGTCAACCATTTTATGATGCGAACTTCAACAAAATATGACCATTCGTTTTGTGCATTTTGCAGAGCATCCGGAACTCAGAAGTTTCCGGAAACGATCTGGTCGAACGTCAGCGGCATTCCTGCGCCGCCGTATGCGATATACACCATAAGATAGAACAGGTCGGTAGAGTCCACCGTGCCGTTCTTGTCGATGTCGCACGCCTCCGGAACGACCTCTGCCGGCGGCTCCTGTCCCACGGCACGCAGGGCGATGTAATACATCAGATAAAAGGTGTCCGTGGCATCGATCTTGCCGCTGTTGTCCACGTCGCCCAGGGCATAGGGATGATACAGCAGGGAAATTTCACGGCTGACGTTCCAGTCCCCGTCATCTGTGACCTCCGACCGGGCAGAGGTGGCAGAGACCGGTGTGTCCATCCCGTCCGGGAATGTGACATTATAATAGTAGGTGCTGTTTCCCACCACCGATGCCTCCGACTTGGGGTCAGCGATGATGACGTTCTTGTCCTCGAACACAGCGTCGTCCGTTGCCGGCTCGCTGATGGTGACATTATAGACAGACGCATACGTGCAGGTGAGCGCCTGTGTCGTGTACGTATTCCTGAACAGCGACGGATCCAGCGGCACTTCGTTGTAGTCCAGCAGCAGCACGTATTCCGTGATATCCGCATCCTCCGCCGGCGCTAAGTCCAGATCGTAGTAGACGGACGGCTTTTCGGAGGAATACTTGGTCACCTTGAGATGCACCGGATTGTCCTGCACCGAAACGCTGATCCTGCCTGTGATCTGGCTTTCCGGGATGGGCTTTGTGCCGCCTGTGCCGGAGAGCAGGTCGCTTTTGTCCAGCTGGATGGTCTTTACCGTGGGCTGCTGCTCTTCAGCGGACGCAGCCCAGTACAGTCCCGGCATGGTGCAGCAGAGCGCTGCGGCAGTGATGCCTGCCAACAATTTCTGAAACATGGTACAGCCTCCTTAATACGGCATAGTGAACTGACTCACACGCCATGCGCCACGCTCCATGACCAGGGTGAAGGTGTCGGTCTGCTCTGAGGTGTCGCCGCTGTCCGGCTCTTCATAGGAGGCAGTGACGGAGAAGGTCAGCGTGCTGTCTGTGCTTGCGGTGAGCGCCGTCACCTTTGCGGAGACATAGGAGATATCGGCACCACGGTCGCCCAGTCTGCCGTAGAGCTTGTCGTCTACCATCTGGAACATTCCGTCGAAGTCGGATTCATGTCCGGACTGCGCAAAGACAGAATAGTATTCCGCCTCTGCCGCCTCGATGGAGTCGCAGCTGGTGATGCGCACATAGCCGTCTTCGGTGGTGTCGCTGTTGTCATAGGTGAAACAGTCGCTGGTGCAGCGATAGGTGTAATAGGTCTGGCAGGCGGTGTCGTAGATCTGCTGTGCCTGCGCCACCCACTGGTCGGCAGTCATGCCGGTGTCACCGATGGTCTCCTGGCTCTGTGCCGCCGGAGCATCTGTAGTCTCGGCGGTGCTTTCCTCTTCCGGTGCGGAGAGGTCGGTATCCACTTCGGCAGTTTCTGCCGCAGGCTCGGTCTCGGCGGTCTCTGCCGGAGCAGTGGTCTCAGCGGCGGTAGTTGCCGCATTCATGTCCACCTGGGTCTGGCTGTCGTCGGAAACGTCTGTACAGCCTGTCATCAAAGCCGCCATGGTGCAGAGTGCAGCAAAGGCAGCCATCATTTTCTTTTGCATAAAAACTCCTTTCACAAAAGGGCGTGTTTCTGTCACGATCCCGGTGCATTCCCCTCAGAGCGCTGCACAGCGTCCCCCTGCACCCGTGGATCTCCGCTGCACCAGCCAAAGCGTATCCCGGTGCAGTTACCCCTTTCCTCTATTATACCACGGCTTTTCGGAAAAGGCAAGCATTTTCTGATGGGACAAACTGCGGGGTATCCTGTGTTTTCATGGCGTGGATTTTTCATCGTAGGGTGAATGCTGTTCGCCCGTTGGGATGCCTTTTCTTTTTGGAAAAAGGTCGGGTCGATGTGGCTTGCTATCCTTGGTCAAGTCTGCCGTCGCCATTTCCGCTGGGGGACGGGCTGGGCATCGACCCCTACGGATTTCACGCTGCAAAATCCTGCAAGTCTGATTTTTCACACTATAATCAAAAAGAAATAACCGCCCCAAAGCTGCCACCTTGAGCGGTTATTTCGAATAACTCAAACTTGGGAGCAGACCGTCTACTGGTATGCTCTTTCTACTTCTATGATACGCCGGAACGATCTGTTTGTCAAGGGCTTTTGTGAAAAGGTTTTGCATCATGTGGGCGAACACTGCCCGTCTCTGTGGTAAATTTGACAATTTTTGCAGAGTGTGGTATACTGGTTTTTGAGGGCATACCAATAACGGTAGGCGGTCTATTCCAGCTCCCGGAAGGGAGTGAGTAGTATGGAATACGTAACTTGGTCAGATTTGATTCAGTACAGTATCCTGATCGTTGCTATTATAGCATTGATGCACGATATTTTCCATAACAACGACAACAAACGGAAATAACCGCCCCGACTGCTAAACCTGGGCGGTTATTCAAAAACGCTATAAGGGAGCAGACCGTCTACTGGTATGCTCTTTCTATTTCTATTATACGCCGGAATGCCCCGTTTGTCAAGGGCTTTTTTGTTGTTTGACAAATTGTGTGGTGTCCGGCGTTTCGATCGTGTAAATCTTTCCCTGTGCAATGTGATTGGAAACCCACGGGCGAACGATGTTCGCCCCTACGGGTTTGTTTGCAATGTGTTTTTATTGCAGGGACTTTTCAAAGATGCAGTGCCCTAAACGCACTACCCACCCCAAAACCAAAAAGCACGCAGTCCCGGCATACCGCCGGAGCTACGTGCAAATTCTTGGAGCTGTTAACCAGATTCGAACTGGTGACCTCTTCCTTACCAAGGAAGTGCTCTACCAACTGAGCTATAACAGCATTTGATTTTGTTTGTTTTTGTCGTTTTGGACGACTCAACGTATATTATTATAGCACAGATATGGGGGTTTGTCAACGCTTTTTTTGACTTCCGAAAAAAGAAAAATCATACGGCTTGAAACTTTACTTTCTTTCTCAAATCATTGCAAAACAATGCAAAATCAGGACTTTACTATATCAAAAATAAATTCAGCATTTTTTCCTTATGCCGCAAAAAAAAGCCGCCGGGCGGTGATGCCCGATGGCGTTTCCTGGTTTATCCGATTCATTCGCAGGTGACAATATATCCGCTGATGTTGTCGCCGGATGCGGTATAGGTCTTGCCGGGGATGGTCACATCCACATCGTTTGTGCCGCCGATGCCCACATAGAATACCTTATACTGCTTTCCGTCCGCTGTGATCTCCAGCGGATTTGCCGGGGTGTAGCTGTGGATCTTGTCCACATACTCTTCCAGGCACAGCTTGTGTTCTGTCATGTAAACAGCGTGGGGAACACCCACATAGCGGAAGGTATAGCTGCGGCTGTCCTCGCCGGTCTTTTCTTCCTTGCCGTCCGGATAGCGCACCACAAAGCCGTACTCTGCGGCGTGTTCGGCGATCCAGCTGTACTGCGGATATTTCTCCGCGTTATAATAGTCCGAAGTGCCGTCTCCGAAGTTGATCTTCAGATTAAAGCTTCTGCCGCTGTGATAGTCGGATGTGCCGCCTTTGAAGTCGGTGCTGCCGTCTGCATACCGTGCATCCTGGTCTGCCTTGTCCCGATAGCCGCTGAATACCTGCATTCCGCTCAGCCCGGTCTCCTTTTCAAATGCCGCCATCATCTCGTTCAGATGCTGGATCGTCTCAGCGTCCAGCTGGACTTCCATATCGCTGACGCTGTAGGAACTGTTCCGGTTCTCATAGACACTTTTGAGTTTCGGGTCGCCAGTGGGGAAATCGTAGGAGTGGTCTTTGTTAATAAGGATCAGATCGCCCTTGTTCACGCCCTTGGCAGCTAGTGTGATCTGCTTGCCGTCGGTCAGACTGCTTTCCTCTGCCTGCGTTGTCTTTGTGGTGTCCGTAGCCACATCCGGTGCGTCGGTCTGGGTATCCTTTTCGCTGTTTTCAACCTTTTCGGCAGAAGTGGTCGCTGTTGCCACCGGTGTGCTGCCGGACTCCTCCGGGGACTTCCGGCGCTGGCAGCTGTGGAAACACAGTGCGCCGATCAGCAGGACGATCAGCAGAAACGGTACGCCCACCGCAGCGATGCGGTCCAGCCGGAGCTTGCGTTTTCTGGCGTGGCTGCCTCCTTTTCTGGCTGCTTTTTTATCCACATCCGGTTTCGGGGATGGTTCTTTTGCATGACTGATCGGTTTTTTCGGTTCGCTCATGACAGATGTTCCTTTCTTTGCAGAATTGCCGTATCAGCGCCTGCCGTGCATTTTCTGCGCACAATAAGCCGGCGGTCTGTCCAAATCCGGAATCCATTCCGGAGCAGATACGGCGGTGCTTTCATTATACCATATTCCCCGAAGATTTTCAAGTCAAATTTTGTCGTATCCGGAAAAGCGGTTTCCCGGCGCAGCGCAGGGCGTGCCTTTCAGGCACTCCGGCGGGAGAGCCGCAGCAGGGGAGTCGTTTTTTGCATCCGCATTTTCACTTGACAAAACCAGGAAAGCGTGGTATACTTAGTTGTACGTTCCTTCCCACGGATATTTTGCGGATGTGGTGAAATTGGCAGACACGATAGATTTAGGTTCTATTGCTCCGGCGTGCAGGTTCAAGTCCTGTCATCCGCACCAGAACAAAACGCTCAGAAATGACGCAGCTGCGTTGTTTCTGAGCGTTTCTTTTTTTGTGCCGGGGGCTGTCCTTTATTTGTCCTTTATGCAGGCAGTTTGTCCGGATTTGTTGAAATTAAGCAGAAAAAACGGAAAATTTTTTCTATAAAGCGTTCTGAATTAGGCGGCAAAGTATTGCTGTTTTATACCGAGTTTTTCACATTCTTCATTTTGTCTTATATTTATGGAGCATATCCATAGCATACTGAGAGGACTCTTAAAAACCTAGTATTTCTCCTTTGTGTAATTCATTGTATATTCAAAGTATGATACTTCAGTTGTGCAGTCTTATGCAGTTAATTTATTTATAGTATATAACACATTATTTTAGTTTTACATTTGCTTTGAGCAGATTGCATAAATTTTAAGGTGACGATTCTACATAAGCTGTTAGAAAATGTAAATATATGTATTGACATTTCTAGGGCAATGTGGTATACTTAATTTGACAAATAAAGTTGGAATTATATTGGACTTTTGTATAAAGTGCATAAAATTAAAACTGTAATCGTTAGCTTGTTTATACTATTTGAATTAAAATAATGTGAGAGGAATGATTAAAATGATAGTGTACAAAATAGCTGCAATTCCAGATATCACTCTAAGCAAATATCAGGCCTATGCAGAATCAGGCGTTGAGGGCATGATAAAAACACAACTGCAATTCATTCGAATGGTGCATAGAATTATTGCGTTGGACCGTATTCATGTACACTATATTTTTGATTATGATCCAGAAAAAAGTTTAGGCAATCGTTTGAGCATTTATATTGCGTTTTCAAAAGAAAATGACACCGCATCTGTCATTGAAGAAAAGCTAAAGAAGATTGTACTTTCATCAAATATTTCGAAGTACTTCTTCTTTCAGGAAGTCTCTGATGATTTAATTCCATCTAAAGAATACGTGTATCGGTCTGTTCTGTATAAAAAAGAGCGCTCTTTAGACGTAAATGTTGGAGAACAGACGCAAAAATTTTATGTTGTTCCAAATTGGGAAATTAACGAGGAAGCTCGTTTGTATAACTTGATTACATTAATGGCATCTCTGAATGAGCGTTGTTGCTATTGCGTTGATTTTGGAGTTCCGCTTAATATCGTAGAAGATGTACATAAAAGTTTTGAAAAGCCTTTGAGCTTTTTGAGGAACTATTCAACTCAAGATGGTCCTGCACTTAGTGATGCTAAAAAAAGTCAAAAAAATCGAAGAGATCCTAATGTTGATGAAGTTATAAAACAATATGAGGACTGGATAAAAAAAGTTGATACTTCGTTAGTATATCGCTGTAGGATACAATCACTTTCGGACAGCAGTTCTACTAGTATAATCCTTTTGAATGCGGTTATAACGGAATCAATTGAAAGTGGAAATGCAGCTACAAAATTAGAAAAAGGAAGTTTTACGCCTTTCTCAAATTGGAATAGCTATCCAGAAGGGTATCATCTTGGAAATGCACCAGTTTCTTTACAGGACTGGACAACTACATTTACAGTTGAAGAACTTTGTGCATTTACGTGCTTACCTGTTTTGTATGATGGAGAAACGGTTGAGATACCAAAAGAAACCGCAATGGTGGCTGAAACTAGTGGCATCTATTTAGGCAATGACAATAATCTTCATGAGATAATGATCCCGGAAAAGATGTTAGTGAAACATATGTTCGTTTGCGGCGTGCCTGGATCAGGAAAAACCAACACAATGCTGCATTTGGCAAACAGCCTGTGGAAGAAAAAAATACCTTTTCTTGTTTTAGAGCCAGCTAAGAAAGAGTATCGGGAATTATCGTTGTTTCAAATCCCGGAATTATTGATTTTTTCTCCTTCGGCAAATACAAATTTTCCGTTAGAAATTAATCCCTTTGAGTTCCCTAAGGGATTGACCTTGTCAGAACATATTGAAAGTTTGTGTAAAGTATTTGAAGGCGCTTTTCCGATGCCGTCGCCTTCTCCCAAAATACTGAGTACTTCTATTCAGGCTGTTTATGAAAAGCATGGATGGAGTTATAAAGATGTAAACACAGGTACTAAAGAATACCCTACATTATCTGAATTGTATAAGCAATTCGAAGAAGAAATGTCCAAGACATCATATGATGGGGAAATGAAGGGCAATGTGCAGGCAGTTCTTCAAGTGCGAATAGGAAGTCTGCTGGAACGTGAACGCAAAGAAATTTTTGATGTAAAAAAATCTGTGATTGACCCGGAAGAATGGCTCACAAAACCAATTATTATTGAGTTGGAGTCTTTAGGTGAGGGCCCTGCGAATTTCGTAACACTTTTATTGTGCACGTTGATAAGAGAAACGTTAAAGGCAGATCCTTTGAAGGAAAAGGAAAAGAAGATACGTCACGTTATTTTTATCGAAGAAGCACATAATTTAATTGCTCAAAAGGCACAGGTCGATGCAGAAGATTCTAACCCCAAAATAGCGGCTACTGCATTTATTGTTAAAATGCTTGCAGAAGTACGTGCATTAAGAGAAGGAATTATTATTGCAGATCAGCTGCCAACGGCTATGGCGCCGGAAGTTATAAAAAACACGAATATTAAATTGGTCCATCGTTTAACATCGGGCGATGACAGAGAATTGGTTGGCAGCACAATGTCGGCTAGTCCGTTGCAAATGGAGAATATGGCTACATATCTCCCTGGACAAGCGTTATTTAGCTACGAAAAGTTGTTAAAACCATTTGAAATGCGAGTTTGCACGGTAGAAGAACATGGAGAAAAAACTCCAAATGACAAAGAATTGTTTGAAATCATGCAGAAAAAACCTGGATTTAGCAACTTGCAGAAAAGAAGAGTCAATAATGCGTTTGATGCTTTGAAAAAAGAAACAGATCGATTATATAAAGAAGAAACAGATATGATTGAGGAACTGTTTCGAAGTGAAGAAAATAAAAGAATATCCAGGTCAGTTGCAAAGCCGTATTTAGAATCTTGTTCGAATATTTTTGTTGAAATCATGAAAAAGCAAAATGAAATCGATATAGAATATCAAAAACTATTTAGTGAAATTGATTTCTTAGATCAAGGAATATTTACGGATTATTATGTCGTAAATAGAAGTATTGGACAGAGATTTAAGAAGGCGTATGGTGCGTTTTGTTCTAGATTAAACGGCTAAAGAGAAAGGAATGATAGATATGGCTGGAAATAAAAGCTTAGAAACCAGAAAAAACAAGGTGAGTGAAATCGGCAAAAATATTGAAAAAAAGTCAGAAAGACTTTCAGAATTGCAGGAGGCTAAAGAGGCTGCAAGAGAATGGAGAATGCAAATAGAAAACAATGAAAATTTAGACGAAGAAGAAAGAAAGCAGGCAAGTGAAGTCTCAAACGAAAGATATGAAGCAATTTCAAAAGAAGCCTCAGAAGTTTCTAGTGAGGTAGGAGAAGACTTAAAAGAATTAGAAGATCTTAGAAATGAAACAAATGAATCGCTGGAAGCAGCTCAAAATGCGAAAAGTTCTGAAGATGATCTGGTAAGAACTTGCTCTGAACATGGGATTATTGTTCCAAAATCTAAGAGCTTAGACAGCAATATAAGAGGAAATGAAAATCTGTTAAATGAAATAATTGAAAAAATGGGAAATGCAGAAGATATTGCAACTAAATTGAGTACTTTGTGAAATGAATCTTTTTCTGCAATGACGTTCACAGAGAGAATGTCTTCTATGTTAAACCCGGATGTTTTATCTGCTGCAATAAAAGAACAGCAAAGCGCAGAAGATACAGGTTCTTATGGACGTTTGAAAAGAGATCAGAACATATGGAATCCGGATGGAAAGATCTCATCTGACCAGAACTCGCACACTTTGGGGGAAAAGACATTTCAAAGAGCATATTCAGATATAAAAGTTGCAAAAGGAAATGCGACTGAGGAAGCGGTTTGTTATTCCCTAAAGGATCAGTTCTCTTCAATTGAAACACAGAGAAAAATAGATCTGGAAAAAAACACCTATACCAAATCGGATATCATAGCAACCCATGCAAATCAAAATATTCAGATCGGGGATATCTCTATAAAAGAAGGAGAGTCTATGGGTGTTGAAGTTAAGTGCGGAGAAGCGGCGTATCTTTCATCTCAAATATCGCACATTGATAAGCAATTAAGTGGATTTGATGTTTATGAAAGACAAGACGAATCTGTAAAGTTTCACAAGGTCGTTATGGTAACAGCAGACTACTATCAAATGTCAGATTCTTCAAAGGGACATCTGAATGATGTTGTGAAAAGTCACAATGCGTGTATTCATGTTCTTCCATTTTTTGCAAATGACATAACGCAGACGATGGCGAGAATGGAATAATAAAAATAATCAATAAGGAGGCTTTTTTATTTATGGGATTATTAGATTTAGCAGGAAAAGCAATTGGTGGTGCGGTGAATTTCACAGCAAGTGTAGCAAAAGAAGCGTATGATGCCTCAGTGGAGGATAAAATCGCACAAGAAACAAGTACCTCTGTAGATTCAGTTACAAATTCAATTGTGCAAATGCGATCCAATTGGACGGCTGTTGCAAATGACGTGAAAAAAAGAAAAGCAGAGGAACTTTATCAGGAAGGCTTAAAAAAAGCCACGCATCAAATAACTGAATTTATTGGAACGACAGGCGTCAGAACAAAAGCATTTAATCTATATTATAGATTCTTAACCAATAATGCAGAACTTAGCGAATTAGCAAAATATGTGGATGGAATTTATAATGCTGTCCTGGACAAAGAAGAAACGTCTTACTTAAAAAAAGCACAGGAAAGTTCAGAATATAAAACTATATTTAACGAAGTACAAAAATCTTGGGTCAACGAAATAAAAAATGTGATTACGGAAAATCTAAAGGGAAACGACGTATTATGCCACACTGACAAACAAGACAAAAGAATACCTTTTGTGGGAATATCAATGTTCTTAATAGATGGTTTCTATCTTTTCTTATTGCTGAAAAAAATCACAAACGATTTTAAGTACGATGATATGATGGAAATAGTCTCCACATATTGCAAACGAAATCTGTATCTACTGAATGCGCTTTCAGAAAATGAATATGGAGATTTTAATATTAACATAGGAGATAAACTTCTGGATGATGGACACACCTATGCTGCTATGGCAAAAGATGCAGTTATAGAAGCAAGACAGCATTTATCTGACAATGAAACCGGATTTTTTGAAGGAATGAAAAAGTACTTGATTCCTTCACTTATAGAAAACACGAGTGTAAACCTTTGGCACTATGCAATGCAAAAACCGTTTGATCAAAAAAAGTTTAACGATGCAGTCGAAAATCGAAATTTCTTTACAGCAACAGCAGGAAATGATTTTGAAGTTGTTTTGGCGGAACTATATGTAAAAAACCAATTGGGTGGAAGTGAGCTTGTTCTTCAAAACCTAGATGAGATTTTGAAAGAGGCATCAGTTTCTAATCCCGGATATGCAAGAAGCCTATGCTCTTTTCTTGCATGGATGGAATGCTATGATCTTGAGTATGAAGTTTTGAAACGAACTGTGGCAAATAAAATCCAACTGTCAGAAGAAATGCAAAAGCGTTTATCGTTTCTGGCTGATGGCGGAAAAACAGCGGCAATTAAAATATATCATGTGGATGATCCATCTGCATTTTGCTTTGACACACATTCACTTGAATGGGGTAGTGCTGAATTTGAAATGCTGTTTCGTAAGCTAAAAGCAAGCAACACAAAATTGGATTATGCACTTGTTATAAAAGGGTGGCATAAACCTTTTCCCATTCAGTATGGAAAGAAATTTCATATTGAAGCGTTAGAGCGAGAATTTGAAAATCTTTTGTCAGATTTTAGCGGAGAGGTTCTTTTAGAAAAAAAATCTGCCCATGCTCTGAATGTAAACAACATGAATTATGATACGTCATATGTTTTTCATTTTACTTCTGAACGAAATCGTGGTGTAAATGTTCTGTTTGAATGCGAGAAATTCGGACGTAATTTACAACTGAATATTCTAGTTACATTTTTACCAGACAGTGATATGAGTTATGATGATATGTTGCAGTATGCACTGTCAGCAAAAGACAGCGTTTATGTAAAAAGTTTCCTGGAATCAATTTTGCAGGCAATTGATTCTTCATTGACCGCAAATTCTGCATCGATTTATGACTAATAAGAAGGTGATGTTAAAATGAATGAAGAAAGAACACTGACAAAAGAACAGCAGCAGGCATTTGAAGAGATGCTTCAAGAAAAAACCTATTGCGGTGATGCGTTTTCAGCTTTTCGCTTGTTCACTAATTATTTGAAGGGAACAAATGGGTTCCGAAAAGATCCAGACAAGGCGTTTGAATATTTGAAAATCTCATCAGACTTAGGCTATCCACACGCAATTAACCTTCTGAAATTGTTGTATAGTGGAAATGACTTGTATGGCTTAAAAATTGAACGTGATTTAAGAAAACGAATAGAGTGCCTTGAAAAATTAAGTGTTGCAGATCAACTCTTTGATTTTTCGACTGTGACGGAAGAAGAGCGAAATGAATTTTACCAGATGGAGTGGAATGCTCTGGCTGAACTAGGGCGGTTATATATACTTGATTCTACTTTATATGAGGAAGATAACTATAAAGGTTATTGCCTTTCATTGTATGTAGCAGGACAGAAAGGAACACCAGAGTCGTTGTGTATGCTGGGCTACTATTTTGATTGTTACAGACCTCCACAGTATGTACCATCGAATACCTTATTAAAAAAACGTGGGAATCTGGGAACTGCATTATATTACTATGAGTGCGCAATCAATACAGATAATTCTAAGTATGCTAATCTTGCTTTAGAGCAGTATAATCGATTGGCAGAACAAATTAATGTGAGCGAAGGCAGAACCGAAGAAAATATGATTCCATATTACAGAAGATAAAGAAAAGAGGAAAAGAAATGCTGGCATTTATTTTAATTGTAGGTGTATTAATTGCAATATACTTTATTGTGAATAGTCAAAAAAGAAAAAAAGAGGAAGAACAGCGCCGATTAGAAAATGAACGAATAGCAAGAGAACAGCAAGAACAGGAAGCAAAACGTCTTGAGGCAGAGCGCATAGCAAAAGAAAAAAAGGAATTTGCCGAGGCAAAACATAAAGAATATGCGGATGTTCTAAGTGAACTTTATGATATGGGAATGAAAGATGAAAATACATTTATCTCAACGGATGAACCGGCGTATAAAAAATTTATTTCTTGTCGGGAAAGTGCAATGCAACAGAAGGAAACGATGCAAATTTGGGGTGAGGAATACAAAAAATTTATTACAACGATCGACGATGATATAAAAAGTGAGATTTCAAGTATCGCTGCCCATTATCAAAGAATGCTTTTATCAGTACGCATTGAATGGATCACTAGATATTTGAAAATCATAAAGCTTGTTGTAAACACAAACGATTATGATGATACAATTCAAAAATTAAAAGAAACAGCAAAAACACTAAATCTTTTTTTGGAAAGTACATATTATATCGATCAACCATTCAATGACGAGCGTAATTGCTATGAATACGGCGTTTTTCATTTTTTGGAAGATAGTAGCGATGAGGAAGTACGTCCAGAAGATTTATCAGCAGAAATATTAAGTTCAGATATGGATAAAGCTGAAGAACATTTCTCACAATTATATGAAATCGGAAAGGAAAAAGGTGTCAATTTCCAGATATACAAATCTTTGGCTGAATATATAACAGACGTTGACTATAGAAATAGTGCTATAGCGATGTGGTGCTTTGCTGCTAATAAACCATTTGATGTTTCCAAATTTGAAAAGGCTTGTAAAATTTCTTCGTGGTATATAAGCTATGATGAAATTCAGTCCTTAGAGGTAATGATTGTACGGATATACAACTGGAAATCTATTGGCGGCGCAAATGTTGTCAAGGAATATAGTCGAGATATTTTGAATTGGGTAGAGGAAACTGCGCAGTATTTCTCAGACCAAAAAACTGGGGAAAAGTATGGTTCATTAGTTTTCTACCATTTTGTATCTGCACTTGCATGGATGGAATTGTATGATATTGAATTGATGGTTTTGAAAAAACTTGTAGATCTAAAAGTACAGCTCTGGGAAGATGCACAGGAACGTTTGAAATTTTTATCTTCTGGTGGTACAGCAAACGTACAGATTTATACGCCTGTAGAAAATGTCTTTTCGTTTGATACAAGTGCTGCTGAATGGAAGGATAATGAGATTGATGTATTCTTTAGAAAGATAAAAATGAAAAACATTCCATTGGAATATTCTCTCGTTCGGAAAAAATGGACAAAAACATATCCGTTACAAACTGGACAGGAATATAGTGCAGATGCTCTGTATGCAGAATTTAGCAAGATGGTAGACGATTTTGATGGAGAAGTAACGCTGACTCGAGAAGATGCAGTAGCTTTGAACACAAAAAATGTAAGATATTCTGATGCAATGATCTTTCATTTTATTTCCGAGAGAAATCGTTGTATTTCAATGCTGTTTCATGCAGAGAAATTTGGAAAAAATCTAAACATTACAATATTGACACTATTCACACCAGAAAAGAATGTTCCGGTTGAAGATCTTGAACGTTATGCCATTGCGATTAAAAATAATGTATACGCAGAGAGTTTTCAGGAATCAATTTTGGAATCTTTAGATAGGATTTTGAAAGTACAAACAGAAGCATATGAAGATACAACAACTACAAATGAAAATGCAGAAGTTGATTTCAGTGGATTTTTCGATTAAAGCCGATGTATAACACATAAAATCGCTCTAAAATACTGGCTATAGTCGCCATAAAACAACGATACACATTAAATCATGAGCAGGAGAAAATCCTGCTCATTTTTTGTCATTTTTCCAAAAAAACCATTGACAAACCAAATCAAAAGTGCTACAATGAAAATAGATAAAAATCCCCGTGAAACCGGGAAAATTTATCTAAGAAAGGGAAAAACGGAGCGTGCAAACGTTCTCACCGAAAGGAGTATTTTTATGAAAATGAGAAAGGTAATTTCAACCGTACTGGCAGGTGTGCTGGCATTGTCTGCACTTCCCATTTCTGCCATGAGCGCCGGCGCTGAGGGAGCATATGCGCCGGGCGATGTGGACATGGATGGTGTTATCACCGGGCATGATGCAGCAGTGGTTTCCAGATATCTCCACGTGGACAACACTCTGCTGAACGCAGACCAGCTGGCACTGGCAGATGTCAACGGCGATGGCGTTGTTGACCAGGCTGACGCTGACTTGATTCATGAGAATGAAGAAGTTGAACTGGGTGCCTGCGATATAAGTGTGCCTAATCCAACATCTCTTTTCTATCAATTGGTTTACATTGCAAATACTGGTGCTGGAAATCACTTTACGATTGTAGATGAGGATATATCCACTGAGCAGATTTTTGACCTTAAAATCTCCCAGAAAAACTTTAATCTGCTGGATGTAACAGGTGACGGAAAAATTGATCTGGATGATATCAATGGTTTAGGCGCTTATATCGGACATAAAGGTGCGGGTTTTGATTTGAGCCGTTACTTTGCAACCGGTCGATATGATTATGATATCACAGAATTTGCAAAAATTTACGGAACACCGAAAGATGCTGTTCTTGTCAAGGATGACCTTAGCGATTTGGTTAAGTAAGTGCTTTTTGAACTGAATGCAACTTCAAGAGCCGCAGGCACAACGTCTGCGGCTTTTTTGCGCCCTGTGTCGAAAGGGAACGGGGGAATTTGCGCCGCATTCAAGCCGCCGCCTTGACGTTTTCCCCGATTCGTGCTACAATACTATTATACCAAACAGATTATGGAGGAACGTATCATGCGAATCTTAGTAGTCGGCATGGGACTCATCGGCGGTTCGATCTGCAAATCCATCAAAGCCGCCACATCCCATGCCGTTTATGGCTGTGACATACAGCCCAAAGTCCTGGAGGATGCTGCGGCAGACGGCGCAATCGACGGCGCAGGCACCATGACAGACGGCACATACGATATGATCATTCTCTGCCTGCATCACCGCATCGCTGTGCAGATGGTACAGGAGGCGCTGCCTAAGATCCCGGCAGGGACGATCCTGGTGGACACCTGCGGCTTGAAAGGGCGCATGGTGCGTGATCTCACGTACCGCTGCCAGAAAGCCGGCGTGCGCTATGTGGGAACACACCCCATGGCAGGCAGGGAGAAAAACGGCTATTATGCCAGCATCCCCGACCTGTTTCAGAATGCCAATCTGATCGTAACGCCTGTGGACGGCACAGACGAGGCGGCGCTGGATACCGTCAAGGAACTGGCAAAGCAGATGGGATTCGGCAAGATCGTGACGGCGACCCCGATGTGGCACGACAACATGATCGCCTACACCTCTCAGCTGGCGCACGTGGTTTCCAGCTCCTATGTCAAGGATTTCTGCATGGACGATGCCCTTTCCTTTTCCGGCGGCAGCTTTCAGGATATGACCCGTGTTGCCACCATGGATGAGTCCATGTGGGCGCTGCTGTTCCTGGACAACCGGGACAACCTGCTGTACCACCTGGATCTGCTCATCGAAAACCTGACCGACTATCGGGATGCGCTGAAACAGCGTGACGAAGAACGGCTGCAATATCTTATCGCCGAGGGCAGACAGATCCAGGAAGAAAATGTCCGCAAGCGACAGGAACAAAAAGGAGAACTCACATGAATTGGACACAAGTAGATATTTATACCGCCACCCCTGCCATTGACCTGCTGAGCGTGCGGCTCCAGGATCTGGGCATCCGTGGCTGCATGGTACAGGACGCCGAGGACTTCCAGGAATTCCTGGAACAAAAGGACGGCAAGTGGGACTATCTGGAGGACGGTCTCATGGAGCTTGCCAGCTGTGAGACCTGCGTCACCGTCTATCTGCCGGAGGATGCCCAGGGCGCAGAGACGCTGGCGGCACTCCGTGCGATGCTGGCGCAGATGAAAGCCGAGGACACCGAAGGACAGTACGGCAGACTGGAGGCAGTCTGCTCCGGCATCCGGGAAGAGGACTGGGCGAACAACTGGAAACAGTACTTCAAGCCTTTCCCGGTGGGGAAAAAGCTGTACATCAAGCCCAGCTGGGAAGAACCCACCGCTGCGGCAGAGGGCAGAACGATCCTGGAGATCGACCCGGCGAGCAGCTTCGGCACCGGACAGCACCACACCACCCGGCTGTGCCTGGAGCTGATGGAAAACGAGATCGTTCCCGATTCCACCCGCCTGCTGGATCTGGGCTGCGGCAGCGGCATCCTGTTCATCGGGGGAATGCTCCTGGGTGCGAAAGAGGCATACGCCGTGGACATTGAGGAAAACGCTACACGCATCGCCAGGGAGAACGCAGCCGAAAACCACCTGGATCCGGAGCGCTACACCATTTCCTGCGGCAACATCATTTCGGACGAGACACTGCGGCAGGAGATCGGCAGCGGCTATGACGTGATAACTGCCAACATCGTGGCAGATGTCATCAAGGGCATGGCACCCCTTTTCCCCGGTTTTCTGAAAGACAACGGCATCCTCATTCTGTCCGGCATCATCACAGAGCGTGCAGACGAGGTGCTGGATACGGTGACTGCCTATGACTTCGCCGTCCTGGAACGCCGTGAGGCATCCGGCTGGTGCGCTGTGAAACTGCAAAAGCTTGCCGGCGCAGGCACAAGCTGCGACACCGTGCGGAAATAAGCCATGGAACTCTTGCAGCTGGAATATTTCTATGCGGTGGCACAGAACCAGCATATGACACGTACCGCAGAGCAGCTGCACATCGCACAGCCGTCTCTGACCCAGAGCATCCGCCGGCTGGAAAAGGAACTGGGCGTACCCTTGTTCTATCACAGCGGCAGAAACATTGCGCTCACGGAATACGGCGTCGCACTCCAGGAGGCGCTGACGCCTGTGTTAAAGACGCTGCACCAGATTCCGAACCAGCTCCAGCACCTGGCGCAGGAACGGGAGACCACCATCCGTCTGAACGTGCTGGCGGCATCGACGCTGGTGACCCAGGCGCTGATCTCCTATAAGAAGGATCACGACGGGCTGAACTTTCAGCTTTTCCAGAACTCCCAGTGCGAGGATGCGGACATCACGGTTTTCACACGGGAGAATTTCCAGATTCCTGCCGGCAACAAAGACCGCTATGAGCTGTTCAAGGAACGCATCTTTCTGGCAGTGCCGGCAGATTCGCCCTATGCCAGCGAAGAGAGCGTCCGGCTGAAAGACTTCGCCCACCAGGACTTTATCAGTCTGTCCGGTTCCCGGAGCATCCGCACCATCTGTGACCGCTATTGTATGCAGGCAGGTTTTGTGCCGCACATCATCTACGAGAGCGACAGCCCCGACACGGTAAAGAACCTGATCGCCAGCGGTCTTGGCGTGGGATTCTGGCCGCACTATACCTGGAGTACAGACAGCATGGAACAGATTCGGCTGATGCCCATTGCCGAGCCGACCTGTCAGCGTGCCATCATCCTGCAGCTCCACCGCCACGCCAGAGTGCAGGAGGCAGTGTGCAGCTTTTACGCCTTTCTGAACCGCTATCTGCGGCAACTGAAAGCGGCAGAGAAAACTGGTTGATACCAAAACAAAAAAGCCGCATCGTTCATCGGATGTTTCCGAAAAGCGATGCGGTTTTCTCATTTTATGTTATCGTTTGGAGCAGGTCACGCCTTTGCCTCTTCCACCATGTGCAGGAAATAGCCATGCACACGGGTATCCTCCGTCAGTTCCGGATGGAACGCCGTAACCAGCTGGCTGCCCTCTCTGGCTGCCACGATCTTGCCGTCCACTTCTGCCAGAACTTCTGTGCTGCCGGAAACGGAAGTGATATAGGGCGCACGGATGAATACCATGGGGACTTCGCCCACGCCCTTCATCTCTGCGGTGGTGGAAAAGCTGCCCAGCTGTCTGCCGTAGGCGTTGCGCCGAGCCACGATGTCCATGGTCCCCAGCTGTACCTTTCCGCCCTCTGCCTCTTTCGCCAGCAGGATCAAACCGGCGCAGGTGCCGAATACCGGCAGTCCGTTTTCGATGCGGCTGCGCACTTCGTCATAACAGTCCAGCTCTTTCAGCAGTTTTCCCATGACAGTGCTTTCGCCGCCGGGAATGATAAGCCCGTCCATAGGCTGCGCCAGATCACGCTTTTGCCGGATTTCAAAACTGTCTGCACCCAGCTTTTGCAAAATGGCGCTGTGTTCTGCGAATGCACCCTGCAGTGCCAGAATACCGATGCGCATTACTTACCACGCTCCGCCATGAGCAGGGAGATCTCCTGTTCGTTGATGCCGACCATTGCTTCGCCCAGGTCGGTGGAAAGCTCTGCCAGCATCTTGGCATCCTGGAAGTTGGTGACAGCCTTTACGATCGCTGCGGCACGCTTTGCCGGATCGCCGGACTTGAAGATACCGGAGCCTACGAACACGCCCTCAGCGCCCAGCTGCATCATCAGTGCTGCGTCTGCCGGAGTTGCTACGCCGCCTGCTGCAAAGTTGACTACCGGCAGCTTGCCGTTGTCGTGAACATACTGTACCAGATCATACGGTACACGCAGTTCCTTGGCAGCGTCGAACAGCTCGTCCTCTGCCATAGACTGGAGACGGCGGATCTCTGCCTGCATCATGCGCATATGGCGGACAGCCTGTACCACGTCACCGGTGCCCGGTTCGCCCTTGGTACGGATCATGGATGCGCCCTCGTTGATACGGCGCAGTGCCTCGCCCAGATCCTTTGCGCCGCAGACAAACGGCACGTCGAACTTGGTCTTGTCGATGTGATACTTGTCATCCGCCGGAGACAGCACTTCGCTCTCGTCGATGTAGTCGATCTCGATCGCCTGCAGGATCTGTGCCTCTGCGAAGTGACCGATACGGCACTTTGCCATGACCGGGATGCTGACAGCCTCCTGGATGCCACGGATCATTTTCGGGTCGCTCATACGGGATACGCCGCCGGCTGCACGGATGTCTGCCGGAATGCGCTCCAGTGCCATAACAGCACAAGCGCCGGCTGCCTCTGCGATCTTTGCCTGTTCCGGTGTAGTTACGTCCATAATGACGCCGCCCTTGAGCATCTGCGCCAGGTTTTTGTTCAGTTCATAACGATTTCCCATGGTGATTCCTCCATCAATTTCGGTTTGCTCTGGAATTTCCAAAGCTACTTCCTTTAGGATATCACAGAATTGGCACTATTACAATTACCAGTTTTGCGTTTTTTTTGCATACCAGATTTGGTGGCTGTCCTGCCCGGAAAGCCGGTGAGGAGTCGTTTTGTTTGTGTCTGTCTGCGGCGGTCACGGTTTTACGCAAATGAAAAAGCCGCAGGCGTTTCTGCCTGCGGCTCTTTTCACACTTAAAACGGGGACAAGATAAAACTTAATCCACGTTTAACATTGCTTTTATATCATCCGGCATAACAGTATGATCTCGGGAATATGCCAGACTGCCGGATTCATCTTCTTCGCAGATCACATTGATCAAATCTGCATTCAAGTCATACCGACCCTGTACAAAATTGTTTTCTTTTGTCAAGCCTGCACCGCACAGTGCGCAGGAGAATACCGATGCGTAAATATCATTTACTGTGATACTTCCATCACCATCCACATCCAGCAGGTTGAAGAAAAGCTGCGGCATTTTGCTGTTGTCCAAATCCTTCCCCAACGAAGAACCCAGAAGGTTTTCCGGAAGTTTTTCTGATTTATCTACTACTTCAAAAGGAACGCCGGCGCCCTTTCTTGCCACATAGTAGAACTGGTAGAAGATTCCGGTAGAATCCAGGTGATCTGACGATTCGTCCAGCTGTCCCAGGCTGTACACCTGGTTTTCATGAATCCAGTCTGCATCTTCCTGTGTGATTTTTCCGTCTCCGTTGACATCGGCAAGCTTTTTCTGCTCGCTGGTCAGCAGGTTGTTGTCCACATAGAGCGCACGGCTGACAACAGCCGCATCATGTGCGGTCACAAAGCCATCCATATCCACATCGCCCGGCGCATATGCTCCCTCAGCGCTGGCACTCATGGCAGAGATGGGAAGTGCGGACAATGCCAGCACACCTGCCAGTACGGTTGAAATTACCTTTCTCATTTTCATATAAAGCCCTCCTTTAATTATCATATACAACTGTTACAGGGAACAGTGTATTGATGTTTTCATTTTTATTATACATCATATATTCAAAAACGTCAATCTTTTTCTAACGTGAACTTCCACAAAAAGCGACATTTCATTTTGTCTGATCTCACAAAAAAAGCCCTGCAATACTTCCGGAGCGGGGACAAAACAGTGCCAGTCTTTTCTTCCGGAATGCCGCTTTTTTTAGGCATTCCGCTGAATCCGGTGTTTTTTCCGGAAAACCGCTGAAAAATGCAAAAAATGCCTTGACAACGGGGAGCGGGTGTGCTATACTAAAGCCAATCCGTTGTATGACGAATACAACAGTTGAAACAGTTACCAGAATCGTGCAGTTTTGACTTGACCAAAGGCACGGCAAAGTACGCAGTTCAATTTTAGCAAGTCCTCTAACAGGCTCCCCTAACAGGGGAGCTGGCAAGCCGTAGGCTTGACTGAGGGGTCAGTCTCCTTGTAAGCTTACGCTGACATCTCAGCACAAGGCACGCCCTACGGGTGCCTTGTTAGGAAAGCCTATGTGAACTGATGCAGCATTCCTTTTTCAAGAGATGCAAAATGAATCTGCGTGACGGCAAAGGGAGGAAGGAATATGGGAAAATCCAAGAAAATCATCATCGGCACAGTTGCCGGTGTTACGGCTGCGGCGGTATGCGTCAGCGGCGTTCTGGTGTGGCATCACCACAGCAAGAGCAGCAGCGTAGACGGCGTGGCATATGTCATGCCCATCCGGGATGTGAACTCGGCGGCGAATACAGTCTCCGACTTACAGTTCTCCGGCGTGGTCGAACCCCAGGAGACCAAGGAGATCAAGCTGGACACCTCAAAGACCGTTTCGGAGATTGCGGTGCAGGAGGGCGACCATGTGAACGCCGGCGATCCGCTTTTCACCTATGATGTGGAATCCATGCAGCTGGAACTCCAGCAGGGCAATGTGGAGATCGAGCGGATGGAAAACGAGATCGCATCCAACAAGCAGCAGATCACCCAGCTGGAATCCGAGAAAAAGAACGCCGGCGCAGACGACAAGCTGACCTATACCACACAGATCCAGTCGCTGCAGACGGATATCGCCAAGTCGGAATATGACATCAAGACCAAGAAGATCGAGCTGGAAAAGCTGCAGAACACCATCGACAATGCCACCGTCAAGGCAGAGATCGCCGGCACGGTGCAGTCGCTGAAAACCGTGGAACAGCTCCAGTCGGACGGCACGGATGTGCTGATGAAAATTATGTCGGACGGCGAGTTCCGGGTGAAATGCACCATCAGCGAGCAGAACATCCAGTCCATCTACCAGGATGAACCCATGGTGCTGCGCTCCCGTGTGGACGATTCCAGCTGGAAAGGCACCATTTCGGAGATCTCCACCGAGGCGGACAACAGCCAGAACAACAGCATGATGTACGGCAGCAGCGATGATATGACCACAGCGTCCAAGTATCCCTTTTATGTGACACTGGACTCCAGCGACGGTCTCATGCTGGGACAGCACCTGCTGGTCTCCATGGACGATATGTCGGACGACAGCATCGACAAGTCGGGCATCTGGCTGTACTCAGACTATGTTCTCACCGATGAGGACGGCAAGAGCTACGTCTGGGCGGCAGACAAGAAAGACCGCCTGGAAAAACGGGAAGTGGAAGTGGGACAGACCGACGATACCGCAGGGGACTGCGAGATCAAGAGCGGTCTGTCCGAGGACGATATGATCGCTTTCCCGTCCGACTCCTACCAGGAGGGCATGAAAACCACGACCAACCCTGACGAAGCCACACCGGAAGATGACGGCACAGACGACGGCGGTTCTGTGGATGAGGACGTTTCCTACAACGAGGAGGATATGCCTGTTGACGAGGGCGTGATCGGCGGCGCAGAGGATGAGACCGGCATGGACAGCGGCGATGCAGACACTGCGGACGGATTCAGCGGGGACAGCGCAGACGAGGCGCTGCCGGATGAGGACGCCGATACAGCGGAAGGCGGTGCGGCAGATGGTACTTGATTTGCATGACATCTGCAAGTCCTATTTGCAGGGCAAAGAGCCTGTCCCTGTGCTGCATGACATCACGCTCCAGGTGGACGAGGGCGAATATCTGGCGATCATGGGACCGTCCGGTTCGGGAAAATCTACGCTGATGAACATTATCGGTCTGCTGGACAAACAGACCAGCGGCAGCTATTTCTTTGACGGACAGGACATGGCGCAGTGCAGCGACAACCAGCTTTCCGGGATACGCAACCAGAAGATCGGTTTTGTGTTCCAGAACTTCAACCTGCTGCCCCGTCAGTCGGTATTGGAAAATGTGGCGCTGCCTCTGCTCTATGCCGGCGTGCGGAAAAAAGAACGGCTGGTGCGGGCGAAAGAGATGCTGACCCGTGTGGGACTGGAAGAGCGTGTGAACTTCAAGCCCACCCAGCTTTCCGGCGGTCAGAAACAGCGTGTGGCGATCGCACGTGCCATGGTGAGCCATCCCCGGCTGCTGCTGGCGGACGAACCCACCGGTGCGCTGGACACCCGTTCCGGTGAGCAGGTCATGGAACTGTTTTCCCAGCTGAACGCAGAGGGTGTGACCATCGTAATGATTACCCATGAACTGGAAATTGCCCAGCACGCCCAGCGGATCGTGACCATCCGTGACGGCAGACTGGAACAGGGCGGTTTCGGAGAGCGCCGGACAGAACAGGAGGGCGATGCTTCATGACAAAGGTGAAAAAGATCGTGACCATAGCGGTTTGCCTTGCAGTAGTTGCCGGCGGCGGCACAGGCGGTACGCTTCTGTATCGCTCCAGACAGGCGAAAAAGCATGAGGTAGACGTGATGCCCGTTGCCAACATGGTGCAGTACTATTGGGGCGATGATCTGTCGATGGATGGTCAAGTCGTCTCCGGCGATGTGCAGAACGTGACGCCGTCCAACGACCAGCTGGTGGAAAAGGTGCTGGTCAAAGAGGGCGACCATGTGACAAAGGGAATGCCGCTGCTGCAATACGACATGACGGCGGTGGGACTGGAAGTGGCACAGAAACAGACGGCGCTCGCCGTGGCACAGGACAACGTGCGCCAGGCGAAGAAGGAACTGGAACGCATCCAGAAACTGAAACCGTCAGAAGAGGCGCCGGTGATCCCGGATTATCCCGACTATCCGGACGAGCCAGACGAACCGGATACGCCGGACACACCCGGAACGCCCAAGGATACCCTGGCGGCGGTGACGGCGCTGACACAGGCGGCAGCCGGCAGCGGCTCGGAGAGTGACCCGTTCCAGTTCGCCTGCACCGGAACGACGGTGGTCAAGCAGGCAGTCCTGGACCAGTTGAAAGCATCGGGACAGTGCGCTGTCTTTGTGGTGTACAGCGACCAGGGCGAAGTGCTGTACGGCTGGCTGGTGCGTGGCAGCCAGCTGACCGCTACGGGAGACTGGACACTGGGACAGAACGTCACTGTGACTGAGGACGGCGGCGTGCAGATCTCCGGAAACGGCGTCTGGTACGGTACGCTCCAGGTGGGCGGTACATTCGACTATGACCCGGCAGGCGGCGATGATTCGTCCGGCGATACAACACAGCCGGCAGACACCACACCGGGGACTTCGGATGACGCAGCGTCTGCGCCGGGAACGCAGACCACATCACCGGACACCACAGCTGCACCCACTGCACAGATGCAGGGCGGATTTGTGATAACGCCTATGGCGGCAATACAGCCCATGGCATCCGCTGCATCGGACAGCGACAACTATGTCTACACCCGTGCGCAGCTGAAACAGAAGGCGGCAGAACAGCAGATCGCCATTCAGTCCGCAGAGATCGACGAGAAAAAGGCGCAGATCGACTATGACGGCGCAGTGGAAAAGCAGGAAAAGGGACAGGAACTGGCGAAGATCGACGGCGTTGTCACAAAGGTGGCAGAGTCTGTGGAATCCCTGGAGACCAACGAGCCGTACCTGGTAGTACAGGGCAGCGGCGGCATCATGGTACAGGGCAATGTCAGCGAGATGAACCTGGACAAGCTGACGGTCGGTTCCCAGATCACAGTGAACGCCTGGGATACCGGAGAAATGCTCACCGCAGAGGTGACAGAGATCGGCACAACGCCGACTGCCTACACCAACCAGAACGGCAGCGAGAACCCCAACAACAGCACCTATCCGTTCCAGGCGGCAGTGACCGATTCCACCAGCCTTTCCGTGGGCAGCTATGTGAGCCTCAGCTTTACCAGCGAGGTGGACAGCAGCACGTTCTATCTGCCCATGAGCTATGTGCGGCAGGAAAACGGACAGTACTATGTGATGCGGGAATCCAAGGACAAAAAGCTGGAGCGGCAGAACATCCAGACGGGAAAGATCATCGACGGCGGCAGCGCCATTGAGATCCTGTCCGGCATCAGCCAGGAGGACTACATCTGTTTTCCCTATGGAAAATATGCGTCAGAGGGTGCGCTGGTCCATGAGACCAACGGCACATCGGAATATTAAAGGAGGGACAGAATATGCTGGAAAACATCCGTTTATCCTTACAGGGCATTTTGTCCCATAAGGTGCGTTCCATTCTCACCATGCTGGGCATCATCATCGGCATTGCGGCGATCATCGCCATTGTTTCCACCATCAAAGGCACAAACGAGCAGATCAAGAACAATCTGATCGGTGCGGGAAACAACACGGTCAGCGTCCAGCTGTACCAGGGCGACAGCCCCTATGACTTCACCTATCAGTCGGCGCCGGACGGCGTGCCGGTCATCTCCCAGGCAGTGCGGGACAACATCGCCGCACTGGACAATGTGGAATCGGCATCCTTTTACCGCACACGTTCCTACTGCAACAACGTATACTATCAGAACACCCAGTTCAGCGGCGCCATGTTCGGCATAGATGCCAGATACTTTGACACAGCCGGCTATGAGGTGCAGCAGGGAAGAGGATTCCTCAGCAGGGAATACACCGACAACGCCAAGGCAGTGATCCTGGACAGCACCGCCGTCAAGAGTCTGTATTCCTCCGAAGATCCGGTGGGAACGGTCATCGACATCAACGGCGAGCCGTTTACGGTGGTGGGGGTTGTCACTGAGGTGAACAGCTTCGAACCGGTCATCAACTCCGAAGAGGACTACTGGACTTATATGGGAAACAGCGGCGGCAAGATGTTCATTCCGAACCAGTCCTGGCCCATTGCGTACCAGTATGACGAACCGGAAAACTGCCTGGCAAAGGCAGTGGACACTGACAGTATGCCGGCTGTGGGAAAAAAGGTGGCAGAACTGATGAACGCCACCATCCGCACCACCAGCGCCGGCGGCGAAAATGACAGCAGCCAGGTGAAATATGACAGCCAGGATCTGCTGAAACAGGCGAAGTCCCTGCAAAAGCTCAGCTCTTCCACCAATACCATGCTGATCTGGATCGCCAGCATTTCCCTGCTGGTCGGCGGCATCGGTGTTATGAACATCATGCTGGTATCTGTAACAGAGCGTACCCGTGAGATCGGTCTGAAAAAGGCGATCGGTGCGAAAAAGGGAAAGATCCTGGCGCAGTTCCTGACAGAGGCATCTGTGCTGACCAGCATCGGCGGCATCATCGGCGTGGGCATCGGTATCGGGCTGGCACAGCTGATCTCCAAGATCGCATCCGTGCCGGTGGCAATCAGTTCCCTGTCCATTGTGGTTTCCGTGGTATTCTCCATGGTGGTGGGCATTGTCTTTGGACTGATCCCGTCCATCAAGGCATCCAACCTGAATCCCATTGACGCTCTGCGCTATGAGTGACGCAGTGTCATTTTACTTTCAATTTGTTCAACTTGTTCTATGATAAACAGAAAGCTCCGGTCTGCGGAAAAATTGCAGACCGGAGCTTTCGCAGTTGGTGAAAATGGCTGCTGTACACATTGCATTTTCTGAAAAATCCCCTTGACAAATGGGGCGTGATAGCGTATAATAGAAATAGAAAGAGCATACCAGTAGACGGTCTGCTCCCACTGCGTTAGATTAAAAAAGATTTAACCGCCACAGGTTTGGAGACTATGGGCGGTTATTTCTTTTTATTCTCGTCATTGCGGTGATCTGCATTACTATTTTTATGATTATAGTAAATGTAAAAGATCAGACTTGCGAGATTTAACAGAATACTGCAAATTTTCAGCAAGTCGTCAAAAGTGACGTACTGATCCATCATAGCAACCACCTCCCAACTGTTGTAAATTCAGCAGTGGGAGTGGAAACAAAAGAAAATTCAAACCGCCTACCGTTTCAGGTATGCCCTCAATTAACCATTATACCAGACGCATCGAAATTTGTCAAATCGAAAAAAGCCCCTTGACAAACGGGACATGATAGCGTATAATAAAAATAGAAAGAGCATACCAGTAGACGGTCTGCTCCCATTCGTGATTATTTGAAATAACCGCCTTTAGTTGGAAGCTGTGGGGCGGTTATTTCCGTTTCTTGAAGTTTAAGTAAGCAAGATATGCTTTGAATACTTCACAAACCATGCTAATGCACTTGACGAGAATGTCTATGTTCATTTGCACTCACTCCCTTCCGGGAGCTGGAATCGACCGCCTACCGTTTCAGGTATGCCCTCGATTAACCATTATACTAGACGCATCAAAATTTGTCAAATCAAAACACCGCATCGCTTTTCGGAAACATCCGAAGAACGGTGCGGTGTTTTTGTGTGCAGTGCTGTTCTTATTCCACCTGCATGATCGCTCCTGTGATCTGCCGGAGAATGGGCGATGCGGCTTGATTTCCATAGCCGCCGTCCTCTGCCAGAACAGTCACCGCATATTTCGGTTGTTCCGCCGGGAAAAATGCCGTTACCCAGCCGTGACAGTACTCGGTCCCGTCAACGTCACAGCGCCCGGTCTGGGCGGTGGAGGTTTTCGCACCCATAGAGACGTGCGCCGGTCTGCCCTGGAAGTCCTCGTCGGCGGCAGTGTAACACATCAGCCGGCGGAGAAATGCCGCTGTTTCCGGTGCAATTCCCGATTCCGGGATGCCACGCTCTTCCCGCAGCACCGTCCTGCCGTCATCCGTGACGCCACGCACCAGCCGCACTGCCGGGAGCGTGCCGTCTCCGGCGATGGCACAGGTCATTCTGGCGATTTGCAGGGGCGATGCGGTCAGAACGCCCTGCCCGAAGGAAAAGTTCGCCTGTTCCGCCGGAAGTTTCAGCTGCTGTAATGTGGGCAGCGTGCCGCCGGATGCGATCATGTTTGAGGTCAGCATGATCTCCGTGCCGAATCCCAGGGACTTTGCCGTTTGCAGCAGGTCTGACCCGGAAAGCGTCTGCCCCAGGGCGATGAAATAGGGGTTGCAGGAACTGCGCATGGCATCTGCCATATGCTGCACACCGTGTCCCTGCAATTCGTGACAGCGAAAGCGCTGTGTCCCCACAGAGATCGCCCCGTCACAGTCCCAGGTGAAATTGTAGCCCACGCCCTGGTCAAAGGCGCACGCCGCCGTCACCAGCTTGAAGATCGAACCCACCGGATACGCATACAAGGCACGCTGTATCATAGGGCTGTCGGGGTCGTTGACGGCATCGCCCAGGGAGTCGGCAGAATAACCGGGAAAGCTGGCAAGCCCCAGAATGTCGCCGCTTTCCACGTCCATGACCACGATGCAGCCCTTTTTCAGTCCGCTGCCGGCGGATTCACAGATGCGCTGGATGCGGCTGTCCAGGGTGGTCATAATGCCTGCGGTGGGATTTGCGCCGTAGCGGATCTGTTTCGGCTCTCCGGCAAGCGGCGTGCCTGTGCCGTCTACCGAAAAGGTCACGCTCCACTGGGAATCCACACTGTGCAGGATGGCATCATAGGCGCTTTCCAGTCCTGCTACGCCGCTGCCCTCCCGGGTATAGCCGATCACGTGCTGGGCAAGCTGTGGCGACGTGCTGCGCTGGGGGATCTGCAGTATGGTCACATCCGGGCAGTCGATGTCTGCCGTGTCTACCGTGCAGGTGAACGGCATTCCCTGTGCCAGCTTTTCATAAAACGCTGCGGTGTCGGTGACGTGGGACAGCAGTGCCTCGGCTGCCGCAGGCGTAGGGCTGACGACTGCGATGCAGGCGGTTTTGGTATTCACCAGCGGCACGCCGTTCCGGTCGTAGATCGTCCCCCGGGCAGTCCCGGCGGTGCAGGTATACGTGCCCTGTCTGGCGGCGGTCTGTATCAGCTCCGGCTTCTGCACCAGCCATGCCAGATATACTGCCGCTGTGCAGAACAGCAGCACCAACAGCAGACGCAGGAATGCCAGACGATTTTTCAGCTGCTGCATGATCTCGCTCCTTTCTCTGTGCGGCGCTTCCGAACGTGCCGCCTGTCACAGATATCCTTTGTTTTCTGCGGAATTTTATACAATTTCAACTCGACACTTTCCTGCATCTTGTGTAACACCTACAAATTACGACAGTTTTTTGTGGAAATGTTTTCTCATTTTTTGCGAAATCCCTTGACGAACTGCCCGAAAAAGAGTATAATAGAGGAGTAGGAAAAAACTGTGCATGGGCGGAACTGCCGCCGCACAGACACTGCAAATAGAAAGCGCCGCAAAAAGGCGTGCTTTCTGCGATACATAGGAAAGGAGTATGTGCCGCTTTTCGGCACAGTAGATTGGATCATGAAAAATATTTTGTTTGCTGCCTCTGAATGCGTCCCTTTCATTAAAACCGGCGGTCTGGCAGACGTAGTCGGCGCACTGCCCAAGAGTCTGGACCGCAGCGAGTACGATGTCCGTGTTATCATTCCGAATTATACCTGCATCCCGTGGGAATACCGGAGTCAGTTCCGCTATGTCAGCCACTTCTACATGGACTACGGCAGACACGTGGAGAATGTACACGTAGGCATTATGGAATACGTCTATGAGGGCGTGCATTTCTACTTTATCGACAACGAATATTACTTCAAGTGTGACCGTCCCTACAGCGACTCCACCCAGTGGGACATCGAACGCTTTATCTTCTTCTCAAAGGCTGTCCTGGCGGCAATGCCGGTGATCGGATTCCATCCGGACATCATCCACTGCCACGACTGGCAGACCGGCATGATCCCCGTATTCCTCAAAAGCACCTTTGCGACCCACAGCTTTTATTGGGGAACCAAGAGCATCATGACCATCCACAATCTGAAATTCCAGGGCGTGTGGGACATCCGTCACTTTGTCTATAACACCAACCTGCCGGATTATATGTTCACGCCGGATAAGCTGGAATTCAAGAGCGATGCCAATATGCTGAAAGGCGGTCTGGTCTATGCGGACTATATCACCACCGTCAGCGAGACCTATGCCGAAGAGATCAAGACACCGTATTACGGCGAACAGCTGGACGGTCTGCTCTGCGCACGTTCCCGTTCGCTCCGTGGCATTCTGAACGGCATCGACTATGAGGTATACAATCCGCAGACCGATAAGAAGATCGACGTACACTATTCCGTCAAGGACGCTGTGGAAAAGAAAAAGCAGGCGAAGCTGGCGCTCCAGAAAGAACTGGGACTGCCGGAGGACGAGAACAAGTTCATGATCGCCATTATCTCCCGTCTGACCGACCAGAAGGGTCTGGATCTGGTGGACTGGATCGCCGACCGCATTACAGACGAATTCACCCAGTTCGTTATCATTGGTACAGGCGAGGCTCGCTATGAGAATATGTTCCGCTATTATCAGAACAAATATCCGGATCGTGTTTCGGCAAATATTTTCTATTCTGATCCGCTGGCGCACAAGCTGTATGCTGCGGCAGATGCTATGCTGGTACCGTCCCGGTTTGAGCCGTGCGGTCTGACCCAGCTGATTTCCCTGCGCTACGGCACGGTGCCGATCGTTCGGGAGACCGGCGGTCTGAAGGACACTGTCGTACCTTACAACGAATATGAAAAGACCGGCACAGGCTTTACCTTTGCCCACTACAACGCAGACGATCTGCTGTACACCATCAACTATGCGAAGAAGATCTACTTCGACCACCGTGAGGACTGGGATGATATCGTCCGCCGTGGCATGGAGCAGGATTTCTCCTGGAGCAGCTCCGCTTTGCAGTACCAGGGAATGTACGACTGGATCCTCCGTGGCATGGTAGACTGAGCGGAGACAAAAAACGTCTATTGACACATCCCGGAAAATCATGTATAATGAGAGCGGGAACAAGGGAAACACTGCACGCAGATTGCGTGCAAAGCCGTCAGGCGGGCTTTATTCAGTGTTTTCCAAGATCCCGGAACAAACGCCGCTATGGCAGATTGGAGTTTTACCCATGGCAGAGGAAAATATGCTGGATGAGAGTATGCAGGGAATGCTGTATACCCTGGAAGACGAAGAGGGAAACGAACAGGAGTTTGAGGTCCTGGGCGAGATGGAATACGAGGGCGCAAACTACTGCGCACTGATCCCGTACTATGAGAACGAAGAAGATCTGCTGAAAGATGACGGCGAATTCGTTGTACTGAAACGTGAGATGGTAGACGGTGAGGAAATGCTCTGCACCATCGAGGACGATGACGAATACGATGCAGTCGGCAATCTGTTCATCCAGTATCTGAGCGATCTGTATGAGGATGAGGAAGAAGAGCAGGACGCACAGTAACTGCCGTTTTCCACAAACCGACCAGAAAAATTTTCACAAAATTCCTATTGATTTTTGTGAAAGATCGTGTTATAATAAACATAGAAACTGAAACATCAGTTCTGAAAAAGTGAAAACTACTGCCCAGTTCGAGACATTGCGGTTTTTATAATCCAACACTCCTTGAAAGGGAATCTGACTCCGTCTGTGGATTGCAGACCTCCTGTTTACGGCAATGACCGTAACGGACGAAGGGAGCGTGAAGCGGAAGGGAAGATACCCACCTTGCTATTATAGCTTGGTTTTATTCGCTGCAAGACGGCTGGGTGGTTTTTCTTTTAACCACACAAAGCACTCTGTGAGAGACTCACGGGGTGCTTTTTCTTTTCTATTGTGGGAGATATTCGAAAAAGTCGGGGATGTCCCGAAGGGACAGGGGATATGTTCCAGGATGATATCTTACCCGATTGATGTCGGACATATCCACCGACAGAGGAGACTTTTCGGCAGGGAAAAATTGACCTGCGCAGCCATTCAAAAAAACAGGTTGTAATTTTCCGGAAAATATGCTACAATAAAAATAGTGTTGCCCAAAAGCAATCTCAATCACAACAAGGAGAAAAGACAATATGCTGTTACGCATGACAGATATCCATAAATTTTATAATGGCAGACAGGTTCTCTCCCACGTCTCTCTGACGGTAGAAGACCACGACCGGATCGGACTTGTGGGTGTGAACGGCTGCGGAAAATCTACCCTGCTGCGCATTCTGACGGGACAGGAACTGCCCGACCATCTGCTGGAGGGCGACGGCGAAATTGCCAAGTCCGCCAAGACCAGCATCGGCTACCTGGAACAGATGGGCGGTCTGGATCGGGAAAGCACGGTCTGGGCGGAGATGCGCAGCGTGTTCCGTCCGCTGCTGGACACCCAGGAACGCCTGCACCAGCTGGAAGAGCAGATGCAGTCCGGGGATATGTCTGCGGCAGAGGAGTACCACCGCCTGCAAACCTGGTTCGAGGACAACGACGGCTATCAGATCGACGTGAAAATACGCACCGTCCTCAACGGTATGGGATTCGGACAGGAGACCTATGACCGGGTGATCTCCGGATTCAGCGGCGGCGAAAAGACACGGCTTGCCATTGCACGGCTGCTGCTGGAAGCGCCGAACCTGCTGATCCTGGACGAGCCGACCAACCACCTGGACTTCAAAACCGTGATGTGGCTGGAAGATTACCTCAAGGACTACAAGGGCGCACTGCTGCTGGTGTCCCATGACCGCTACTTCCTGGATCGTCTCTGCACCAGCATCTGCGAGATCGAGCGTGGCACGCTGACACGGTACAAGGGCAACTACACCACCTTTACCCAGCTGAAAGAGGCGGCTGTGGCACGCCAGTGGAAAGAATACGAGATGCAGCAAAAGGAGATCGCCAAGCTGGAGGACTACGTGGCACGTAACCTCACCCGGGCATCTACGGCGAAGAGCGCACAGAGCCGGGTGAAACAGCTGGAAAAGATGGAGCGCATCGAAAAGCCGGTCTCTGCCCAGAAACAGGCACGGGTGCAGTTCACCTATGAGATCGAGCCGCCGCAGGAAGTGCTGAAAGTGCAGAATATCGACATTTCCGTGGGCGAGGGTGCAGAGCGAAAGACCCTGCTGCCGGAGTTGTCCTTTGAGGTGCGTCGTGGCGAAAAATGGGGCATTATCGGGGATAACGGCATTGGGAAATCCACCCTGCTGAAGATTTTGCAAAACAAGCTGCCCCACCAGGGAAAAGTCCGCTGGACCAGCAACATCAAGATCTCCTATTTCGAGCAGGAAAGCACCAACCTGCATCCGGCAAAGTCGGTAATGCAGGAGATTCACGACCGTGTACCGTCCTGGACAGACCTGGAAGTGCGCAAGCTTTTGGGGCAGGTGCGTCTGACCGGGGAAAACGTGTTCAAACCGGTGGGCGTTCTCTCCGGCGGCGAGCGTGCAAAGGTCTGCTTTGCGGTGATGATGCTGGAACACGGCAACGTGCTGATTCTGGACGAACCCACCAACCACCTGGATATTGCCATGAAAGAGGTCATCGAAGAGGCAATGCAGTCCTTTACGGGGACGCTGCTGTTTGTCTCCCATGACCGGTATCTGTTGGATAAGGTGGCAGACCACATCCTGGAACTGAAAGCGGACGGCGCTGTCACCTACCAGGGCGGATTCCAGAAGTGGCTGGAGGCGCAGCAGAAACAGCCCGAACCGGAGGAGACGCCGGCGGCAAAGACAGCCGCATCCGGCGGAAAGCCTGCGGAAAAGCCGGCGTACCGTTCCAAGAAACAGCGTGCGCAGCAGGCGAAAATGCGTGCCGACCTGCGTAGCCTGGAACAGCAGCTGGACAAGATGCAGGAAGAGCTGGACACCCTTACCGCAGAGCTGACGGACGAGGCGGTGTGCAGTGACTACCAGCTGATGCAGGAGAAGTGCCAGCGCATGGAGGAACTGCGTGTGCAGATGGATGAGACTATGGAGCAGATGATCCTGCTGGAAGAGGAATTGGGATAACAGAAGAAGATATGACATAACAAAAACCGGAGAGAGCATTTCGCCCTCTCCGGTTTTCTATTTTCCGCTTGTATTTTCGAAAAGCTGCTTACAGCTTTTTCTTTTCGTCCTCGATCATTGCCAGCAGTTCATCCACAGATGCGCTTGCGATCTTGTCCTCACGGGTTTTCGGTACTGCCGGAGCTGCCGGTTTCTGTTCCGGTGCTGCTGCACGGCTGCTGCGGAATGGTGTGTCACCCAGGTTCCGTGCCTCTTCCGGAGAGCTTGCCTCGTGGCTGCCACGGTAAGTGGAAACCGGAGCTGCGGTCTCATCCGGGGTGTTGTTCTCGATCGGCGGTGTCCGGAAGGTATCGGTGCTGTTCAGATTGCTGCGTGTGCCAAATGTAGATGTGTTGGAAACGCTGCCTGCGTGTGCGCCCTCATAGGTGCCGGTGTTTCCGGTGGGCTGGCTGTTCTGTCCTGCGCCGCCCAGCGGGATCTGATCTGCCGGATTGGTGTAGATCGGTACGTCATGCTGTGCCTTGAACTGCATGGTGCGTGCCTTCTGATACGGAGAGTTGGGGTTGACCTGCTTGCGCTCAAAGTTTTCAGCGATAGAAGAACGCTTCTGCTCAAATGAACGGCTCTGCGCAGTGTTCTCAGACGGACGGAACAGAGGAGAACGTCCGCCCAGTTCCTCATCATCATAAGCGGAATCGTCGTCATCGTAGGAATCTTCGCTGTAAACTTCATCGTAGTTTTCTTCAAAGGTATACTCGTCGTCGTGCTTGCCGTTGGCACGTGCAATGGCAACGATCAGCATGATGACCAGGATCACGCTGGGGAGTACCAGCAGGGTCAGGATACCCGGAACTCCGGTAGCAAATGTCACGTAGCTGTACAGCTCGCCGCTTTCATAAGCGCACTTGCCCAGGATGCTGTCCACGGTGATGGGCGGTTCTGTTCCTACGTCGTTGGTTTTCATGGTAGTGGGATAGTATTTCAGTACGCCGGTCTCGTCCTGTTCGATGTTGTAGATGCGGCGGACAGCCACACGGTCGGAGTCGATGTCAGTGGAGGTGTCATCCGGCGCCAGGACGCACAGAACCGCATTGTTCTTGGCGATGGGGTCGGATTCCTGATAAGCGGTGGCAATGACGGCAGTGTGCTTGTGAATGGACGCTGCTGCGCTTTCACTGTCTACCGTGCCGGCAGCATTCAGATCCGTTGTGCCGGTGGCAACTGCGGCGGCACCTGCCTCCATGGTGTCATATTCCATCAGATAGATGTAGTGACCGAAGATCTTCGGCGTATCTTTCCGGGAAAACAGAATGTTCGTGGTCAGGGACACTGCGACCACCAGGATCAGCAGGATTGCCAGAACGACAGCAAGGATGGATTTGGATTTCTTTTTCATAATGCTACCTACCTTTTTATGAAGTCAAAATGATGCTTTTCACCCTATTATAACACATCTTTTCTGCGATTTCAATTGTTTTTTCAACTTTTTTGCAGAAAAGTGCAGGATCTGCAGGGGGAATGCCTGTCCGACTGACGGCATTTTTACAGTACCCTATCATTATAGCACATCTTCCCGGCAATTTCAATCGTTTTTTTGATTTTTCTGAGAATTTTTTTGAAACCTCTTGACAAACGGAGAATTTGTGGTATAATAAAATGGTACAGAACGTGGGGTATTCTCTGCGCTGTACCAGTTGTCATAAATTCATACCGGTGCTGGAATAGCTCAGTTGGTAGAGCAGCGCATTCGTAATGCGCAGGTCGCGTGTTCAAGTCACGTTTCCAGCTCCATTTTTGTATCATTGGACGGCGTTCTGATGATGCGAGCGTAGTTTAGTGGCAAAACATCAGCTTCCCAAGCTGAGGTTGCGAGTTCGATTCTCGTCGCTCGCTCCAGACGGCACGTATGCAGGTACGTGCCGTTTTTCATACCCGGATGCTATACTATTATAATAGAGAAAATCCATTTCCCATGCCGCAGGGTGCAGGAAATGCGGCGGTGCGCCGGGAAATTTCCTGCCTGTGGTGGAATTTGCACAAATTGTGGCATTGCAGCAAAGGTGAAATTTGTGTAAAAAGCATCTTGCATCCGGGGAAAAAATCGAGTATCATAGATAATGTGCAGACCTGTGCCAGATACAGGTCGCCTGAACGAAAGACTTCCGGAAAGCAGAATCTGTTTTCCATGGAAAGAAATGAGGAAAACACTTATGTTAAAGACAAAGAAGATCCTGGCATTCCTGCTGGCATCCGCAATGATGACCGCAGCATTCACTGCCTGCGGCAGCTCGGAAGATTCCAAGGAATCCAGCAGCAAGGCAGAATCCAGCGAAGAATCCAGTGAGGAGTCCAGCGAAGATTCCGTTGAGGAATCCGCCGCAGATGAAGACGAAAGCTCTGCACCGCAGCAGGTACAGACCGGCGATTTCGAAGAGGCAGTTGTACCGCAGGCTGGCGAAGCTTATCTGAGCATGGCTGACGGTCAGTGGTGGCTTCAGTACACCGGCAGCGATGCGGACTATCTGTGCTATGACGCAGGCGTTGCTCCGATCACCGGCAACGGCGAATACACTGTCAGCGTAACCGTTGACACCAACGCTGTCCGCTACGATGCAACCGGCGACATCAACGGCGAACTGATCGCAAACGGCACTTCCTTCATGGCAGTACAGATCATGGACGGCGCAACCGCAACACCGAACGCAGTGATCGACGTTACTTCCGTTAAGGTTGACGGCACAGAGATCCCGCTGACCAAGAAGAGCTTCACCAACACCGAGGACACCGAGATCGACGGCACCAAGCACTCCAACGTTCGTTCCAACATCTTTAATGAGTGGGTACCGGACGACAGCCTGCCGGGCGATGCAAGAAGTGCAGAGGGCAACATTGCAGATCTGGCAAACAAGTCCGATTATTCTGCAACTATCCTGGATCCGTCTGCTATCGGCGACTGGACAACCATCGAAGTTACTTTCAACGTAACTGGTATGTAAGCAGCAAAACTGCATCGAATTTGCAGACCGACTGCCTGTACCGTTTTGGTACGGGCAGTTTTTGTTTATGCCATATGTGAACATTTTGAAAAATATTGCGGATATGCCTTGCGGCGTGGAAAAAGATGTGCTATAATAGAACACGTCGCTGAAACGGAAGCTTAGCTCAGCTGGGAGAGCATCTGCCTTACAAGCAGAGGGTCATAGGTTCGAGCCCTATAGTTTCCACCAGAGATGAAAAAGCTGTCTGTGCCGGTTTGCGGTGCAGGCGGCTTTTTGCTTTCCCAGATGCTCTGGGTGCAGCGCACCGGCAGGGGAAACATGGCTGTCCGGGGAGAAATTTTTCTCCGATTTAGATATTAACTTTTTGTAAACGATTGAACGGAATGGGAAAAGTAACGCAGTTTCGGTACTTTTTCTGTTTCAAAAAACTCGAAAAAATTTTTGAAAAACCCTTGACAAATCGCTTGGAATGGTGTATAATAATATACGTCGCTGAGAGATGCGACACTGAGAAAAAATGATGGAAGCTTAGCTCAGCTGGGAGAGCATCTGCCTTACAAGCAGAGGGTCATAGGTTCGAGCCCTATAGTTTCCACCAGTGGTCTGGTAGTTCAGTTGGTTAGAACGCTGCCCTGTCACGGCAGAGGTCGTGGGTTCGACTCCCATCCAGATCGCCAGTGCGGATTTAGCTCATCTGGTAGAGCGCCACCTTGCCAAGGTGGAGGTAGCGAGTTCGAGCCTCGTAATCCGCTCCAAATGGCGCTATAGCCAAGTGGTAAGGCAAGGGTCTGCAACACCCTGATTCTCCAGTTCAAATCTGGATGGCGCCTCCATGAGAATGAGAACGCAAAGGCGTTCTCTTTTTTTATATCTCATGGAGACAAGCCTGGGAATGCAGTCCGTTGCCCAGAGCCTGTCCCGTGTTCCTTCGGATGGATGCGAGGCAGGCTCTTATCGCACCATTGCATTTTTATCGGAAAGGAGGGAATCTTATGGCAACTTATCTGATCGACTACGAAAACGTCTATATCGAGGGTCTGACTGGTCTGGAACGTCTTTCGCAGCGGGATGAGGTGGTGATCTTCTACACCCAGAACCGCTGCGGACTGACCTTTGAACTGCACCAGCGTCTGATCTCCTGCAAGGCAAAGCTGCGGCTGATGGAGGTGACTGCGCTTTCCACCCGGAAGAACACGGTGAAAAACGCACTGGATCTCCAGCTTTCCATGTATATCGGTTACCTGGTGGGCAGCCGTCCCAAGGAACCGCTGTATATCATCAGCAAGGACACAGACTTCGACCTGGATCTGACGTTCTTTGACCAGTACCTGCAAACGGGAAAAGCGTCCCTGGCGATCTGTACCACCATCGAGAATGCCCTGGAAGGCGTTCCCGAAACGAATGCAGAACAGATGCTGACAGAGACGGAGGAGGAGACGGCGGATACGACTTCTGCGGAAGAAGAAAACGTACCGGAAACACCTCGGAAGAAGAGAAACAACTCTGTGGCGATGTTCCCCAAGGAAATGCAGTCCGAGGTTCGGGAGCTGCTGGATCTGGACGACAAGCGAACTGTGAACCGCATTTGTGCGATTCTGGCTGCCTCTCCGGATCTGCTGACTTTGAACAACCTGCTGTACCGGCATTGTCATGACGGCAAGCAGGTGAAGGAACTCTATCACAAGCTGAAACCGTCCTATCAGGAACTGCGGAAACTGGTAAATGAGGCCAAGTAACTGCTGACAAAAAGCCGCCGCCCGGTGCTGAAACTGACCGGACGGCGGCTTTTCTGTTTGGTTTGGATACAAAAAATGAAAAACCGAAATCCGGCGACAATTTCTATCGCAGATCTCGGCTGACTTTCATATTCAACTGTCTAAAGAATGCTTACGCACGCTCGATCTTGCCGGAACGCAGGCATCTGGAGCAAACGTATACATGACAAGGAGTACCCTTCACAATCGCTTTTACACGCTTTACGTTCGGCTTCCATGTTCTGTTAGACCGTCTGTGGGAGTGAGATACCTTAATACCAAAAGTAACACCCTTTCCGCAAACTTCACACTTTGCCATTCTACTGCACCTCCTCATCCTAGCATTGCTGCCAACTGCCGTACCGGGGTATAGCAGTCCGCAAACTAACATATCTATTTTATCAAATTCTGCGGCAAAATGCAAGCTTTTTTTCGGATTCTTTGAAAAAAATATTCTTGTGCGTAAAATCTTAAAAAAGCATAGGACAAGATGCAAGATAGAAAAATAATTTGATGTATTTGATTTATAAACGGAATGGATTGGAAATAACCTGCGTTACAGCATCCAAAAAATCACACCGGGATCTTGTAAATTTTATGCCGCAGGGCAAAATACACTTGAAATTTGACGCAAAATCATGTATAATAAAAGGAACACATTGTGGAAGGCACTGCCCGGAGAAACGGCGCAGTGTGGCATTGTTCCGGATTGCAGAAAGGATTGAAAACATGGGAATTCTAAGCAGCTTTACAAATCTGAACCGCTATGAGATCCTGGCACGTATCGTGATCGTGCTGCTGGTGCTGCCGCTGCACGAGTTTGCACACGGCTGGGTGGCACGGAAGTGCGGTGATGGCACCGCCGAGGCTGCCGGACGGCTGACGCTGAATCCGCTGGCGCACGTGGATCCGTTTGGTGCGGTGCTGCTGCTGCTGACTGGTTTCGGCTGGGCAAAGCCGGTACCGATCAACCCGGCTCGGATGAACCATCCCCGAAAGGGCATTATCTGGACATCCCTCGCCGGACCGCTGTCCAATCTGCTGGCGGCGCTGGTGGGCGTGATCCTCATGCAGATCGTATTTCCGTTTTATTATACCAGCTCGAACGCCGTGCTGACCGGCGTGTATCTGCTGCTCTATTGGTTCGCCAACATCAATATTTCCCTGGCGGCATTCAATCTGATCCCGGTGCCGCCGCTGGACGGCTCAAAAGTGCTGATGATGCTCCTGCCCTATGAAAAGGGAATGTGGATGGAGCGCCACCAGCAGCAGCTCTCACTGGTGCTGTGGATTCTGATTCTGGTCGGCGTGCTGAACGTACCGCTGGGCTACCTTTCTTACTGGATCATGAATTTCTTCACCTGGGCGACCCAGTGGATTGGTACGCTGGTACAGATGGTGATGTAACTCCATGCAGAAGATCTCGTTTAAGCTGGAAGTCTTTGAAGGACCTATGGACTTGCTCCTCAGTCTGATTTCCAAGCACAAGCTGAATATTTACGACATCGAGATCTCCAGTCTGCTGGAGCAGTATCTGGCGTATCTCGACCAATGCCGGGAACAGGATCTGGAGCTTGCCGGAGAGTTCCTGGAAATGGCGGCAAGGCTGATCTATATTAAGACGGCATCCCTTTTGCCACGGCCGGAAGAGGCGCAAAAGGAGAAGCAGGCGCTCCAGGGCGCACTGATCGAATATGCGCTCTGCAAACAGGCGGCGCAGGTTTTGGCGCAGCGCTATGTGGGCGGAAAGATCTACACCCGTCCGCCGATGGAAATTGCAGTTTCGGCGGCATACGCCCGGACGCACCTGCCCTATGTGCTGCTGGAGACCTGGAACGCCATGGGCAAAAAGCGCTTTGCCCCGGAGGACCAGGCACGGGACCGCCTGCAGCGTGTGGTAACACGCCCGGTGGTCTCTGTCATGTCCAAGGTGGTCTACGTCATGCGGAAGGTCTATCATGACGAACACGTGTACCTGGGTGCGCTTTACGCCGATATCCGGGAACGTTCCGCACGGGTGGCGCTGTTCCTGGCGGTGCTGGAACTCACCAAGCACGGCAGGATCGGCATTAGTGAGGACGGCACATATCTCTACCGCCGGACGGACTACCGCAGAAAACACGGCGCAGAAACCAGGGCAGATGCAGAATCTGCCGTCATGGTATGAATCCACAGAATCGGGGAATGATAATGGAAAGAAACACCAGATCACCGCTCTGCCTTATGTTGGAGGCGGTGCTGTTCGCCAGCGGCGAGCCGGTGACGCTCTCTCGGCTGGCACAGGCGTGCGAGGCACCGGAATCCACGGTGCTGACGGCGCTGAAACAGCTGTCTGCCTGGTATGAAAAGCAAAAGAGTGCGCTCTGTGTGCAGCAGCTGGGCGACAGCTGGCAGATGTGTACCCACACGGCATATGCGGCAGTGATCGAGCGTGCCATGGAGACCAAAAAGGCGGCACCGCTTTCGGCGGCGGCAATGGAGGTACTGACCATTGTGGCGTACAACCAGCCGGTAAGCAAGGGCTTTGTGGAACACGTCCGTGGCGTGGACAGCAGTTCCGTGGTAAATACCCTAGTGGAAAAGGAACTGCTGATGGAGGCAGGACGGCTGGATGTGCCGGGAAAGCCCATCGCCTATGCCACCACGCCCCATTTCCTGCGCTGCTTTGGCTTGCAGTCCCTGGAGGAACTGCCGCCGCTGCCGGTGTCGGCTGCACCACAGGAAACCGCAGAAGAGACCGAAGAAACAGACACACCCACGGCGTAGCGCAGAGGAGGCGAGCGGCACATGATCGGATGGCTGATCGTATTGGGCATCCTGGCGCTGCTGCTGGGACTGCTGCTGTCACCGCTGGTGTTTGCCTTAGACTATGACGACCCGAAAGACCGCTTTTTCTGGAAACTGTCTTGGCTGGGCATTCCGCTGCTCTCCAGCGAGGGCAAAGGCGTATTCCGGAAAAAGACGGGAAAGCCGGAGAAAAAGGAACGCCGCAAAGAACCGGAGACAGAAGAAAAGCCGGAACACACCGACAAAAAGGGCAAGCTAAAGCGGTACTGGAAAATCGCACAGAACAGCCTTTCTGTGCTGCCGAAACCGCTGCGGCGTTTGTGGAAAGGGCTGTCGCTCCGGCATCTGATTGTGGGTGTCCAGGTGGGCAGATTTGATGCCAAGGAATGCGCTCTGGCGTATGGTGCGGCGAATGCAGCAGTATACGCTGCGGTAGGACTGCTGAGCAGTGCCATGCGTGTCCACCTGGAACAGCTGACGGTGCAGTGTGCCTTCGGGCAGGAACGCAGCCGCTGGGTGATCCGTGGCAGGCTGCACTTTTGTCCGCTGTCCGCACTTCTGGCGCTGGGCAGCTTTGCCATGGGCTATGTGATGCAGAAAAACCGGCAGGAAGATGCCGAGAAAGAACCGGCGGCGGAAAAAGAACACGCTGCCGCCCGATAAACAGGAGGTAAAAAAATGCAGGAAAAGAAACCGATCCAGGATCTCATGGGAATCACAATGGAAAAGATGCGGGAAATGGTGGACGTGCAGACGATCATCGGCGACCCCATTGTAGTGTCGGAAAAGGTGACCATCGTTCCGGTGTCTAAGGTGTCCTATGGCTTTGCCTCCGGCGGATCGGATCTGCCGGTGAAGTCCAATCCCAAGGACTTGTTCGGCGGCGGTGCAGGTGCCGGCGTGTCCATCCAGCCGGTGGCTTTCCTGGTGGTGCAGGAGGACGGCGTGCGTCTGCTGCAAATGGATGAGGGCAGCGATGCCCTTTCCAGCGCCATCCGCTCTGTGCCGGAGGTAGTAGACCGCCTGGGCAGCATCTTCAAAAAGGACAAAAAAGACGGCGATGCGCCGGAAGATGCTGAGGCATAACCGGCGGCATTTCGCATGAAACCGTCCTGTCCCACATACACTGTACCAAAAACGGGAGGTATTGTGTATGGGCAGTACATTTTTTCGGCGGTGGATCGGCGGCTTTCTGGCGGTGTGTCTGACGCTGACCGGAATGCCGGCGCTGTGCGTTTCCGGGGCAGAGCCGGCAGTTTCGGCGCAGTCCTGCATTTTAATGGAGGCTGTGACCGGAGAGATCCTCTATGAGAAACAGGCGCAGGAACAGCGTCCCATGGCGAGTACGACCAAGATCATGACCACGCTGCTCTGTCTGGAAAGCGGCGATCTGGACACGGAATTTCCCGTGGATACGGATGCCATTCACGTGGAAGGCTCTTCTATGGGGCTGGTCGAGGGCGACATCGTGACTAAGCGTGCGCTGTGCTACGGGATGCTCCTGCCGTCCGGAAACGATGCCGCCGGCGCTGCGGCAGTGAAACTGGCAGGGAACTATGCCGCCTTTGCGGAGCAGATGAACCAGAAGGCGGCGGAGCTGGGGATGACCCAGACCCATTTTGTCACCCCGTCCGGTCTCCACGACGACCAGCACTATTCCACGGCGTATGACATGGCGCTGCTGACGGCGGCAGCCATGCAGAATGAGACGTTCCGGGAGATCTGCCGCCAGCCCTCTGCAAAGGTCTGTTTCGGGAATCCGCCGTATGAGCGGTGGCTGACCAATTCCAACAAGCTGCTCACCATGGATGAAACGGTGGTCGGCGTGAAAACCGGGTTCACCGACGAGGCAGGGCGCTGTCTGGTGTCTGCCTGTGTGCGAAACGGCATTATGCTGATCTGCGTGACGCTGAACGACCGGGATGACTGGCAGGATCACGAACGCCTGTACGACTATGGGTTCGGGCAGCTGACACCCGCAGAGGTTTCCTTTCCGACGGACTGGAGCATTGCTGTGGCTGGCGGAACTGCTCAGCAGGTAACACTGATTCCCGAAGGCACCATCGTGGCAGGGACAAGGGACGGAAAAGCCCCAGCGCTGGAGTTTCAGTTGGAGACTGCGCCGTTTCTCTATGCGCCGGTGACTGCCGGACAGGATGCCGGAACATGGAAAGCGCTCTGCGGCGGCAGAGTTGCGGCGCAGGGCAGGCTTTGCGCCGGAGAAAGCGCTGTATATCAGAAAAAATCCGCAGCACCGCAGCAGCAGAGCTGGTGGAAACGGATGCTGCAAAAGATAAAAAAGGAGAAGAACCGGAAGTGGAAAAAATTCGAATTCAAAAGCTGCTGGCAGATGCCGGCTATTGTTCCCGGCGGCAGGCAGAACAGCTGATCTCTGCCGGAAAAGTAAAGCTGAACGGTCACCCGGTCAAGCTGGGGGACAAGGGAACGCTGGCAGATCTGATTACTGTCAGCGGTGAACGGGTGTATCTGCCCAGAAAGAAACAGTATCGCTATCTGATGCTGTACAAACCACGGGGCTATGTGACCACGACTTCTGACGAACTGAACCGGCGGTGCGTGATGGATCTGCTGGAGGACGTGGAAGAGCGTGTCTACCCGGTGGGACGGCTGGACAAGGACTCTGAGGGACTGCTGTTGCTGACCAACGACGGCAACTTCGCCAATGGCATCATGCACCCCAGCCGCCATATCAGCAAGACCTATCGTGTCACCGTCCGTCCGGATGTGACCGAAGAACAGCTCATCACCCTGTCCAGCAGCATGGAACTGGACGGCAAAATGACTCAGCCGGCAACGGTTGTGGTAAAGACCAAAGAGCCGGGACGTGTGGTGCTGCTTATGACCATTCACGAGGGCAAGAACCGCCAGATCCGCCGGATGTGTGAATCCGTCGGACTGGAAGTGGCACGTCTGCGCCGCACCAGCATCGGTCCGCTGAAACTGGGGATGCTGAAACCGGGTACTTATCGGGATCTGACCGCAGAGGAACTGCGTGCGATCCGCAACGCCATAGGTGCCGGCGAGCAGGCATCGACCGCAAAGGGCAAGCGCCGATAAGATACGCAAGCTTTTTGCAAGGCTGCCCTTGAAAAATTCTGAGAGGAGGAACAGGCAATGCCAATTTGTATTTCACCGGATCTTCCGGCATTTCATATTCTGTCCGAGGAGAACATCTTCGTCATGGACAGCGACCGTGCTGCGCACCAGGACATCCGTCCGCTGCGGGTGCTGGTGCTGAATCTGATGCCGAAAAAAATTGAAACGGAATGTCAGTTCCTGCGGCTGCTCAGCAACACACCGTTACAGGTGAGTGTGGAATTTCTGCACGTCTCCAGCCATATCAGCAAGAACACATCCCAGAACCATCTCGCCACATTCTACCGAACTTTTTCGGAGATCCGGGATCAGTATTATGACGGCTGCATCATCACCGGTGCGCCGGTGGAGCATCTGAAATTCGAGGATGTGGACTATTGGAACGAGATCTGCGACATTATGGAGTGGACAAAGTCCCACGTCTTTTCCACCCTGCACATCTGCTGGGCGGCGCTTGCCGGACTGTATTATCACTTCGACATTCCCAAGTATGACCTGGCGCAGAAGATGTTCGGCGTCTTTCCGCAGCACGTGCTGGAACCCCACTGCCAGCTGCTCCGTGGCTTTAACGATGTGTTCTATGCGCCCCATTCCCGTCATGCAGAGGTGCATCGGGAGGACATCGAAAAGGTGGAACAGCTGAAGATCCTGACGGAATCGCCGCTGTCCGGCGTGCATATTGTGGCAAACAAGAACGGCAGACAGTATTTCATTACGGGACATTCGGAATATGACCGGGATACCTTAAAGGGCGAATATTTCCGGGACAAGGAAAAGGGCGCAGACATCGCTCTGCCCTATGACTATTTCCCGGACGACGACCCCACCAAGGAGCCGCACTACAGCTGGGGATGCAGCGCTAACCTGCTGTTCTCCAACTGGCTGAACTACTGTGTATACCAGCAGACACCGTATGATCTGACTTCCCTGGAACTGTACAACTGGGACTGGCAGGCAGGTCTCTGATGATCGCATAGAGGAGCGCTTGTTGATGCACAAGCATATCCACAGAAACAGAAAAACCCCGTCCGCACCGGAGAGCCTTTGGTGCGGACGGGGTTTCGTTATGTTATCCCATTTCTGCACACGCATGGCAGAAGTGGGATTTCTTTTTTAGAGGTATGTGAGGAACTGGGATGCCAGAACCACCAGAACCAGTGCGATCGGATAAGTTGCCGCATAAGCGCTTGCAACGTTCGGTGTGCCGCTGGTGTTGATGAGCGCACCCAGCGCCGGTGTGCTGGTCATGCCGCCGGTGATGGAACCCAGGTTGTTGAACAGGCTCAGCTTCAGCACCTTCTTTGCCAGGAAGAAACCAATGAACAGCGGAACAATGGTCATCAGTGCGCCCCACAGGAACAGCAGCGGACCATACTTTTCCAGTGTCTGTACGAATCCGGCACCGCCGTCAACGCCGGCACCGATGAGGAACAGAACCAGTCCCCATTCCTGGAAAACCTCCAGCAGGTGCTTGTTGACCTTCATGCTCAGTTTGCCGATTCTGCCGAAGTGACCAAAGACCAGACCCATAATCAGCGGGCCGCCAGTCGTTCCCAGGTTGAAAGAGCCTGCACCCAGCGGAATGTTGATGCAGCCCAGGATGGCGCCTGTCAGCACGGTCAGCGCAAATGCACCCAGACCGAACTTATCCATCTCAAACAGCTTTTTCTGTTTCAGCGGACTTTCCTCGCCGGTGTCAACCGATGCCAGCTTTGCACGTTCTTCCGCCATGTTGGCTTTCAGCACCTTCGGGATGATCTGTACAAACAGAACAACACCGATAACGCCGAACGGATATGCTACCGCATGACCGACTGCGATTTCCTTGAATACCGGGCTGCTTTCGCCGATCGCCTCCTGTGCAGCGGCAAATGCCGGGGTACTGGTCAGCGCACCGGACAGCAGACCAACGCTCATTGCGGAGTTCATGCCCGGAACCAGCAGGGTAATCAGCGCACAGACGCCTGCGCCGGCAGCGATAATCACTGCACCCAGCAGAACATAGGACTTAGCGTTCTTTTTCAGATTCTTAAAGAAGGTAGGACCTGCAATCAGACCAACGGAGGTCACGAACAGGATCAGACCGAAACTCTGGATAAGCTTGAAGTAGAAGTTGACAGCGTCCTGCGCCTCAACATCAGCAATCCAGGCAGCGATGCCGTTCTCGCCGAACGCCACGCCCTTGAAATGTCCCACAACCAGCGCAACCAGGAAAATCGCAGCGGTTCCCAGAGAAACGCCCTTAATGTTGATCTTGCCCAGCAGATAGCCTACAACGATGATCGCAAAGACAAAGAACAGCACCATGACGATAGCAGACATACTGAAAATGTGGGTGCCTGCCACCTCGAACAGTTTTAGATTCATGAATATACCTCTCCTTGTGATGTTTCGTGGAAGTTGCCGGCGGCTCTCCGGTCGGACTTCCAGAAAAAACATTTGTACACCGGACGGAAACATCCAGCGTACAGCATACCTTATTATTATAACTGATTTCATCTTTTTTGTCAATATTGCTGATTGATATTTTGAAAAATATACGTTTTGTATGAATTTCCACAGGAAAAGTGTCGATTAGGTGAAATGTGGTACAAAATCAGAGGAAATAGTTCGAAATTTTTAGGGAAGTTTCTTTGCCTGCGGCGGCGGATTTGACAGAGGGTGAGAAAATTGAATCGAATATAGGATATAGAAAAATCGCCTGTAACTTAACGTCACAGGCGGTTTTCTACGGCATTACCGCACGGAGCCATACAGCTTTGGGATTTGTACTGCCATTGTTTTTGCTCCGGGTTCTAAAGAACTAAGAAAGCGTTCAGTATTTTCCACCATGATGATTTCACCTCTTTTTTCACAGACTCTCTCCTATGTTACCACAATTTTTTCCGAAAGTCAATAGACTACGAATTTAATCATTTCAACACATTGAATTACTTGATAAGAGAGGAAGAGATGGTGTATAATAAAATGTCATATCTTCGTGAAACAAAGATATGTGGATTGAAAAAATGTCTTGAATTTATTGAATGTTGAAAGACAAGGAAAACCGCCTGTGATGTTGTGTCACGGGCGGTTTTTCTATCTCTTTCAGTAAAGTTTATGCCTCTTCCAGCATCTCCTCCAACAACTCCGCCGCTGTCTCCACAAACCGCACGCACGGCCGCACTTTATAGTATTCCTCCGTGCGTGGCTGCGGATCCTGTTTCAGCTTGCCGGGCAGCGCCTGCAGCAGCTCCCGACAGACCAGGGTATCGTGTTTCTGCCGGAACTGTTCTGCCAGTTCCCGGATGCGGGCATAGTGGGCTTTTTTGCCGTCGTAGTCTGCCGGATCATCGTATCCCTTTAACATTCCTGCCACCAGAAACATTCCGGTCACAGCGCCGCAGGTCTCCCGCATACCGCCCATGCCGCCGCCGAAAGACGATGCCAGCCGCACGGCATCCTCCAGAGAAAGCCCCATTTCCTCGTGAAATGCGCCCACCACAGACTGCGCACAATTGTATCCTGCACGGAAGAGATCCCGTGCCTTTTCTGCATGATTCATGCAATACACTTCCTTTTTGCAAAAATGCCAGTATGCGATCATACCGGCATTTGTTATCATAACATAGAAATCGGGATTTGTCAATTTTTCGCAGTCTCTGCTGTTTCAGCCTCAGCCTGTGCCAGCGCCTGGTACGCCTGTTCGTAGAAGTATTCCTGGGAGTTGACAAGCGGTTCCTTTGCCGGCTCTCTGGTGTATGTGCTGTCCGGCTGCTGTACACGTGCTTTGACATTGTCCGTCATCATCACATCGAACATATCCAGGATGCGGTGCTTGATGCTGTCGTCATAGATGGGCGCAGCGACTTCCACACGCCGTCTGGTGTTTCGGGTCATCCAGTCCGCAGAGGCAATGTATACCTTGCAGTTGTCGTGCGCACCGAAGATGTAGATGCGTGTATGCTCCAGAAAACGTCCCACAATGCTGCGGATAGAGATATTCTCCGTCAGCTCCGGAACGCCGGCAACCAGGCAGCTGATGCCACGGACGATCATTTCGATCTTTACGCCGGCTTTGGATGCCTCGATCAGCTTTTCGATCAGATACTTGTCTGTGAGCGAGTTGATTTTGATGCCGATATAGGCGTGTTCGCCTGCCTTTGCCAGGGCGGTCTGTTCGTCGATCATGTCCGCCAGCTTGTTCTGCAGGCACTTTGGCGCAACCAGCAGATGCTCCGTGTGTTCCACGGTCTGTCCCAGGCAGAGCGCATGAAAGACCCGGTTTGCCTCCAGACCGATGTCATGGTTTGCCGTCATCAGCGAATAGTCGGTGTAGATGGCAGAGGTCTTTTCGTTGTAGTTGCCTGTGCCGACCTGGGTGATATAGGAGATCTCTGTGCCGACCTTTTTGGTGATGAGACAGAGCTTGCTGTGTACTTTCAGATTGTCCAGACCGTAGATAATGCGGCAGCCGGCATCTTCCAGGCGGCGGGACCATTCGATGTTGTTCTCCTCGTCGAATCTGGCACGGAGTTCCACCAGTACCACAACATCCTTACCGTTTTCGGCAGCCTCGATCAGCGCCTCCACGATTTTGCTGTTGGATGCGACACGATACAGGGTCATCTTGATGGAGACCACCTGGGGATCTCTTCCAGCCTCGTTCAGCAGCGTCAGGAACGGACGGATGCTCTCATAGGGGAACGCCAGGAAGCGATCCTTTTCCTCGACCTGTTCGATCATGCGCTTGGACGAGTCACGCCATGCCGGTTTCTGCGGCACACGGCGCTGGTAGAACAGGCACTTGTTGTGGCGGAGCATATCCCGTACTACCGAGAGGACGGAGAGATTCAGCGGCGCCTCGGAGTAGAATACCTGTTCCTCTGTCAGATTCAGATAGCCGCACAGAGAATGGATGACGGCGGTATCCATCAGACGGGAGAATTCCAGCTTGATGGGGCAGAGCTTTTTCCGTTCCCGGATCAGCTGCTCCATTGCCTCACGATAGTCGCATTCTTCCTCCATGCGCTCGTCTGGTTCGATGTCCGCATTGCGGATGATCCGAATCAGCGACTTGCTCTTGATGGTGTGCCGGGAGAAGATCTCCGGTGCAAAGTGCAGGATCAGTTCCTCTGCCAGGATGAAACGGTTCTTTCCGGTGGGCAGGGAGACGATCTTCGGGAAAACGCCGCTGCTGCACGGCACAATGCCCAGCTTTTCCGTGCCTTTTTTCTCCAGCACGACAACAGCGTAAATGTTTTTGTTTTGCAGGAAGGGGAACGGCTGCTTTTTGCCGATGATCTGCGGAGAGAGCAGCGGCTCGATCTCAGCCTTGAAGTATGCCTCCAGCCATGCTGCCTCCTCGGTGGTGATGGTGTGGAAGTCTACGATGTCCACGCCCTGCATACTCAGTTCTGCACGCAGGTCAGCGTAAGCGTCGTCCTTGTCCCGGAGCAGTTCCCGCACTCTGGCGTAGATGGCGGTCAGCTGTTCCTTGCAGGTCATGTTGGTCTTGTTTTCCCGGAAGTGGGGATCTTCGCACATCTGGTCATACAGCGAGCCGCAGCGCACCATAAAGAATTCGTCCAGATTGCTTTGGAAAATGGAGAGGAAAGAAAGACGCTCGCAGAGCGGATTGGTCTCGTCCTTTGCCTCTTCCAGCACTCGCTGATTGAACTTCAGCCAGGATAATTCCCGGTTATCATAACAGTTTGATTTCATTGCTGATTCCTCCGATTTGTGGTTTGTTTTTCCGGAAATCTTCCGAAAGGATCTATTGCTGTGACCGGAGCAGACTGCCGGAGCGTGTCCGGATGTTCTGTTCCGGTTCGGGATGATTCCATACCATTCTAATTATATTATAAAAGATTCGTCGATATTTTGACATCTTAAATATGTAAAATATATGTTATCTTTTTGTTAAACACCACACCTGTGAAATTAACCAGAATTTAACGGAGCGTTTGAAGAAATTCACTTGTATCATTGGAAAACGATGTTGTATAATATTACTAACCGATTATTTTGTCAAGGCAGCTGTGCTGTCTGAAGTAGGAGTGAAAGTATGAAAAAATATGCAGTGATCGACATTGGTTCCAATACGGTTCGCATGGTGATCTATACGGCAGAGGACACCGCATTTCACGGGCTGTTTTCCAAGAAGTACACGCTGGGACTGGCTGGGTATATCCAGGACGGCGTCATGTCCCAGGAGGGCATCCATAAGCTGTGCGGTGTTCTGCTGGAATGCCGGACAATGCTGGAACAGTTTGATGTGGAACGCTATTTTGCATTTGCCACCGCATCCCTGCGGAACATTCAGAACACCCGTGAGGCAGTAGACCAGGTATTTCTGGTGACAGGGTTTTCCATCGACGTGATCTCCGGTCAGGCGGAGGCGTATCTGGATTACTACGGCGTGATGGTGGACGCACCGCTGGAAAACGGTCTGCTCTTCGACATCGGCGGCGGCAGTACAGAACTGGTGACCATTGCGCACGATGGTCCGGGCGTGATCGAGAGTCTGCCCATCGGTTCGCTGACGCTGGCAAAGGAGTATGTGGACAAGGTTTTCCCGAAACAGAGCGAGTGCGAGAAGATCCAGGCACGCATCCGGAAAGAACTGAAAAAGCGCAAGCTGCACCGTCTCCCGGCACATACAGCGCTGTGCGGCGTAGGCGGCACGGCGAGAGCCTTGCTGATGTTGGCACAGGAACAGCAGGAGCTGCCGGACACCCAGCGGCTTTTGACGGTGAGCCAGCTGAAAAAGCTGGAAAAGGCGCTATGGAAAAAGGACGGCAAGGCACGGGAAATGCTGCTGAAAACCTGTCCCGACCGGCTGCACACCATCTATCCGGGAATGCTCATCCTGGACGAGCTGGTGCAGCTGTCCCAGTGTGAGACCATCTATATCAGCAAATACGGCGTTCGGGAGGGATACCTCCGCAGAGAACTGGCACGGAAAAAGAAAACCACAGAACCGGAAAAATAAGGACAATATCACAAAAGCCCGGCTGCATCATCGGGACGCAGCCGGGCTTTTTCGTTTGTTATAGAGTGCAGATGCTTATACGCTTTCCACAGGCAGCTGGTTTTCCAGATGCACCAGGAACCGCATCAATACCACGGCATCATTGCCGGAAAGGTCGCCGTTTGCATCACAGTCTGCATTCTTGGTTGCCTGTGCATTCAGCGAAACGGAGCCGCTTACGGCACGGTTCAGCAGTACCGCATCTGTAATGTCCACTCTGCCGTCCAGGTTGGTGTCACCATACAGAACGTCAGCTGTGCCGGTGTCAGAACCGCTGCCGGAAACCGAGGCGGAAGTGACAGTCGTTGTGGTGGTACTCTGCATCGTGGTGGTTGTCTCAGACGGCTTGGTCTCTGTGGTGTCAGAGGGTGTTGTGCCGTCCGGCTCTTCGCCCCAGACCAGCTCGCCGTTGGCATAAGCCGGGATCTTTTTGGTGATGGCTGCGGCGTCGTTGTCGTCCTCAAAGCTGATGAGGTCGCCGTAGCTGTAGTCGTTGGAGGAATCCCATGTGGTGTCATAGGTCTCCGGATTCATCTTGTTCAGCAGTCCGAACTGGTATACCCGGCTGCCGTAGAAATTGCAGTTTTCCCATGCGATTTCGATATAATAGTTGCCCTTGTCGTCGTATTTGATCGGCTCAGAAATGGTGGCGCTGGTCTTGTTGTTCGTCATGGCGCTTTCTGCGTCATAGTCCACACGGGTCTCTACCATGGAGATATCTTCGCCGATGGCAGTCAGTTCGTCGATGTTGAAGAAGTACCGTACTTTCAGATCGTCACAGAACTGCGGCGGATTGATGGTGCGGTTGTGAATGACGATCTTGACCTGCAGACCGGCTTTGTTTTCCTGTGCCTTGCCGGCGGTGACGTAGAATCCGGTCGGGGTGTTTTCGTCCACTTCATAGCCTGCCTTGGCATTTTCGGACATATTGAAATCCGGAATGACCGCATTCTTGTCTGCCAGTTCCTTGCCCTCTGTGCCGTAGAAGTGGTACAGTCCGGCGAGGTCGCCGCAGAATCCGGCGTTGTAGTCGTCCGTGACCTCATTATAAATGTAGTCGCTGGTCACATCGTTGTGATAGTCCTTCAGATCCGGACCGCCGACCAGTGCGCCCCACAGGGTGTGCGTCTGCGGATCGGGTTCGTCCATGCTCTGGGTGGAGGAGCAGGAGGAGGAACGGTGGTGGGGATGTGTGGCATAGCTGTTCTCGTATCCCACTTCAAAGGAATAGCCCATGGGGTTGTCGCCCAGGATGTATTCCATCTGATCCTTTGCCCACTCAGCGAAAGTCAGATCGTTTGTCTCCTTGGCGTAGACCATAGCGCACAGACCGGCAGCCGTGTTGTAACGGGCGCTGCCGTAGTCGGAAACAACAGCAAAACCGGCAGGGGACTTGGCAATCCATGCGCCGTCCGTCTCCGGCAGATCCTTGATCTCCGAGGCAGTGATCTTGGTGTTCCACAGCTGGTCGTCCATGCCGAAGTACTTGTGCTTGGTGACCGGAACGTCGAAGTCCGCATTGGCGGCATCTGCCTCGCTCAGACCGGACCAGAATTCCAGGTTCCAGCGGAAAATGTACCAGTCACGGGAGATATTCGTCACCGGAGCAAGCTTTGCGAATACACCGCCCCAAACGGTATCCCAGCAGTGTACCCAGATGTTCTGCCAGCAGTTGCCGGTGTCTTTGATGATACGCTTCATATAGCCGGTGTACGGGTGCGCACCCATTTCGCCGGTAACGCTTTCGTCAACGCTGATGATATCGTCAATGTAGTCATAGTTTTCGGTGCAGTAGTACAGCCATACCGCTGCCCACGCCAGTTCGTCATAGTCATAGCTGGAGGTGTAGAAACCGCCGTCATAGCCCAGGCTGTCTACGGTCTGGGTGTCGTCGCCCACTTCGTGGTGCGTCTTTACGGAGAAATCGTACAGCGCCAGGGCGTAGTCCAGGCACTTCTGCGCATATTCCGGGTCAGTGTCCTTGAAGTTCAGATAGTTCACTGCCAGAGATGCGGCTGCACCGGCGGTCTGGTCGGATGCCGGCGTTTCGGTGGTTGCGAAGTATGCCGGACGCTTGACGGCGCAGGAAGAGGTGGCAACATAGGTGTCGTCTACCTGCAATTCCGGTGCGCACCAGTAGTTGTGGTCGTTGTTGCCTTCGCCCACCTGGTAGCAGTATGCCACTACATTTCCGTCGTCATCTAGGAAAGTGGCTTTTAAGAAGTAGTCGTTGATCCAGCGCAGCTCATCCTCCACGTGTTTCTGCAAGCCGGTTTCAACGTAAGATTCCCGGAACTCATAATAGCCCCAGCCCACGGTAGAGGCAGAGTAGCTGCCCGGCAGACCGAACTTGACGTGGTCACCGGCATCGTGCCAGCCTCCGGTCAGATCGACGCAGCCGTCGCCGTCCGGATCCAGATATTTCTTGTTGGCGTCAATGAATTCCTGGCTCATGTTGGTGCCGACATAGAGACCCTCTGCCGCAGATGCGCCGCCGTCACCCTTGCCGCTGTCCTCGTTGGCTTTGCCGCCGCCCAGGCTCTGCATGGGAACCAGAGGGATCATGCCGTCCTTGACATGACAGTTGCCGCGCCAGGTGTAATAGCCGTCATCTGCCACCTCGTCGCCGCACTTATTGGCATCGTAGAAACACAGCGCCAGCTGGAGTGCCTCGGCGAAGTTGTCGTAGTTGTTGGGATTTTCCTTGTCCACAACAGCCGCACTGACCGGCGAGACCGCAGCTGATGCGATCATTACGCCGCTCAGGAGTCCGGCGGAAACACGCCGGAGAAGTTTTCGAATCATTTTTTCACACATTCCTTTCTGCGAATTTGTTCCCGTCCTGCCGCAGTTGCTTTCCTGTGACAGCATACCGGGAGATTTTTTGATTTCCTATCTGATAACCGTGCCATGCCGGACACGGACGTATCCATTATTTTTCTTCTGTTTTTTCGGTTCGGTCGAAGATGATCTGATAGCCGTCACAGCCGTCCTTGATGGCACGGTTGACCCGGCTGATGGTGGCGGTGCTTGCGCCGGTTTCTTCGACGATCTCATGAAATACGTGACCCTCGTGCAGCATTTTTGCCACCTGTAACCGCTGCGCCATGGCGTTCAGCTCCTGGTAGGTGCAGAGATCCTTGAAAAAGGCGTAACATTCTTCCGGAGAACGCAGCGTCAAAATCGCCTCAAACAGCGCCTCCTGGTCTGTATTCTGTCGTTCTTTCTTCATGTATCTTCTCTCTTCCTTCCTCATATTTTCTGTGAACACACTCCAATGATATTGTACCATATCAGTTGGATAATGTAAATACTGCACAGGAAATTTGTTTGGATTTCGGCAAAACCACCAGAAAACCGGCTTTGTTTTTGACGAATCGGAAATGGGACCGGCTCTGCTTTGCAGGATCTGTTGCCTTTTTCGGCAGATATGATGGAAACGGGCAGCCAATTTGGAAAAACATACCGGAATACCGATGCTTTTCCGGTTTCGGAACATTCGCACAGAATATGCAAAAAAATCAAACCGCACCTGTGAGATTCCCATTCACAGATGCGGTTTGACTGCATTTTTATGATCCAATCAGGAGTTGTTTTGAAGAAACAGGCGCTCAGACATCCTGCAAAGCGTCATATCCGGTCTCGCCGGTACGGATCTTTACAACATCTTCTACATCGTAAACGAAGATCTTGCCGTCGCCGATTCTGCCGGTGTACAGGACCTTCTTGACTGCGTCGATGATCTTTTGCGGCGGGATCTTTGCCACAACAGCCTCGACCTTGACCTTCTTGAGGAGTTTTGTTCCCTCGGTCTTGACGCCACGATAATAGGATTCGTTGCCCTTCTGTGAGCCGTAGCCCATTACGTGTGTCACGGTAACACCGTTGACACCCATCGAGGACAGGGTTGCCTGGAGTGCGTCCAGTCTGTCCGGGTTGCACATAACGACCAGCTTGGTCATCTTTGCCTTTGCGCCGTTTGCCGGTTTCATAATCATTTCCGATTCCGGAATGGTCACGCCGGTTGCTGCTGCGTCAGCGGCATCCGATGCCATGGAAACGGTAGACGGCATGAAGTCTGCATAAGCGGAAGGCAGGTTGTGTTCGGTTGCGTCCAGACCCAGAACTTCTTCTTCTGCGGAAACACGCAGACCGATGGTCTTTTTGATGATGAAGAAGGTGAGGGCGATCATGACGGAAGTCCATGCCAGGATGCAGACAACACCCAGTGCCTGGACACCCAGGACAGTGAAACCGCCGCCGTAGAACAGACCGTTGTATGTGTCGTTGTCCGGAACGGAAGTTGTTGCAAACAGACCAACTGCCAGCGAACCCCACAGACCGTTCAGGCAGTGTACTGCAACAGCACCTACCGGGTCATCTACGTGGAGAACGTGATCCAGGAGCCATACGCCGAAGCATACCAGCAGACCGGCAACAATACCGATGATTGCAGAACCGAAAGCATCGACTACGTCACAGCCGGCGGTGATTGCAACCAGACCAGCCAGGGATGCGTTCAGGCACATGGAGACATCCGGCTTGCCGTACTTGATCCAGGTGAAGATCATGCAGGAAACAGTTGCCAGTGCCGGAGCAATGGTCGTGGTGAGGAAGATGGTGCCCAGCTGCGGAACCGATGTTGCAGCAGCGCCGTTGAATCCATACCAGCCGAACCACAGGATGAATACGCCCAGTGCGCCGATGGTCAGCGAGTGACCCGGGATTGCGTTGACTTTTACCTTGCCGTCCTTGGTCTTGGTGAATTTACCGATACGGGGTCCGAGGATCGCAGCACCGATCAGTGCGGAGATACCGCCGACCATGTGGATGACGCCGGAACCGGCGAAATCGTGGAACGGTGTGGAAAGCTGAGACAGCCAGCCGCCGCCCCATACCCAGTGTGTCTCGACCGGATAGATGACTGCCGAGATCACTGCGGAATAGATACAATAGGAAATGAACTTTGTACGTTCTGCCATGGCACCGGAAACGATCGTTGCCGCTGTTGCGCAGAATACCAGGTTGAATACGAAACTGGACCAGTCAAAGTTTGCATAGTCCGAGAAAATGTCGAAACCGGGCTTGCCGATGATGCCGACTAGATCTTCGCCGCACAGCAGACCGAAACCGATCAGAATGAATACCACTGTGCCGAGACAAAAGTCCATGAGGTTTTTCATAATAATGTTGCCGGCGTTCTTCGCTCTGGTGAAACCAGCCTCAACCATTGCAAAACCGCACTGCATAAAGAATACCAGTGCCGCACCGACCAGGAACCATATGCCGTAAACGTTATCGTTTATCAGACCTAAAATTGAATTTTGATCCATAAGAATGCACCTCTCCATGATGTGATATAGGGGAGAGCAGCGGTACCGTTCTGCTCTCGGTCTCTTCTGCGATTCTCCTTTTTTTCCTCGCAAAAAAGAAAACAGCAAAGGCTCTACGCATTTCTGCACAGCGCCTTTGCTGTTTGTGCTTTCAGTATAGCCGATTTTTTCCCGGTTGTCAAGGCTTTTGCACGGATTCTTGCAAATCAAGAAAAAATCGAAGTTTCACTTTGCAAAACGGAAAAATTTATCCGTTTTTCTTTTCCCCGAAGGAATCTGCCAGGATCTGGGCGGTTTTTGTCAGATACGGGACATCTGCCTGTGCCAGAGCGCCGGCATCGCAGGCTGCGGCAACTGCCGGATCCAGAGGAATACGCTCCAGAACAGGCACATTGGTGCTGTTGACTGCGTCATCCGAGCCGAACAGCGGAATTTCCTTGCCGCAGTCCGGACACTTGATAAAGCGCATATTTTCCACCATACCCAGCACCGGGATATCCATGCGCTGTGCCATGGAGACTGCTTTCTGTACGATCATGGAGACCAGAGACTGGGGTGTGGAAACGATAATGATGCCGTCCAGCGGCAGGCTCTGGAACACGGTCAGCGGCACATCGCCCGTCCCGGGAGGCATATCCACGAACATGAAGTCCACATCGCCCCAGGAGACCTCTTCCCAGAACTGCTTTACCACGCCGGAGATTACCGGACCACGCCAGAATACCGGGTCAGTCTCGTTTTCCAGCAGCAGGTTCAGCGACATGACCTTTGTGCCGTCTGCGGCAATATAGGGCAGCAGGTTCTGCTCGTCGGTCTGGGCATGGTCGTGGATGCCGAAGATCTTCGGGATGGACGGTCCGGTAATATCGGCATCCAGGACAGCGGTCTCATAGCCGAGCCTGCGTGTCTGGATGGCGAGCAGGCTGGTCACCAGGGATTTTCCCACGCCGCCTTTTCCGCCGACAACACCGATCACTTTTTTGACACCCTTTGTATTGTTGATGGCACGTTCGTTCTGTTCTTTTTCCTGACATCCGCCGCTGGTGGCGCAGGAACTGCATTCATGATTGCAATCTGCCATGATTTTTTACGCTCCTTTTTGATGATTGTCCGCCTTGGCGGAACAACTTTATTATACCACATTTTGCGGTTTCTTGCAAGTCACTATGGAAAACAATAGATTTCCCCTGTTCCTTTCAATAGGACTGGACAGCAATGTATGCCGAATGCACAAATGGATTGGATTTCTCTGAAACAGCAGCGGCATTATAATTCCGCATACGGCAGGGCATCCGCATCGCTTACGGTGAAAAACTGCATCTTCTCCCGGAGCGCATCCGCCAGCATTTGCAGGCGTTGTGCCGGTTCACCGGCAGGAATGTGGAAATTGTCCAGAATTTGTGGAAAGGACTCTGCCGGAACGAAGTCCCACGATTCCGGAGTCCGGTCGTCTCCGGTGAACAAAGGCAGATAGCTGCCCTTGCAGGGGATGCCGATGTCGTAGTTGTACAGGCTGCCAATCTTTCCCTGTGCCATTCCCAGCAGATGTCCGTATTTCAGACAGCCGATGGAGACGGTGCGGTCTGACCGGACGCAGAACCCGTCGCCGGAATCGCCGTTCATGCCGCTGTTGATATCCACGCTGAGGACAGCCGCACCGGACTGGTTGATCTGCTCCACGATATGCCGCATAGAAGGGCGCAGTTCTCCACGAAATCCTGTCCCCAGCAGGCAGTCTACAAGGATGTCCGTGTGGGAAAAGTCCACGCTGTCCGTGACGGGAATGCCCCGTTCTTCACACTTGGCGAAGAAATAACCGCCGTCCGGGGAAACTTTTTCGCTGGTGCGGACGATCCGGCAGGGGATGCCGTGCTGGCGGAGCAGGAGCGCCAGCACATAGCCGTCACCGGCGTTGTTGCCGCTGCCGGTGACGATGTCAATTTTGCCGTGCCAGTCCCAGCTCTGAAACAAGCCCAGTCCGGCACGGTACATCAGGGTCTTGCTGTCTGTGCCGCCGGCGATCTCTGCGGCATCGCTGGCACGCATGACGGCAACGGAAATGAGTTTTTCCATGAGAATTCCTCCGATTTCAAAAAAGGCAACGCCATTCCAAAGAACGGCATTGCCCTGTTTTTTGCTTTTATCTCGCTTACTGCAAGCCAGCCAGTGTGGTGAACTGTGCTTTCAGAGCCGGGTAGATCTCCCGGTACAGTTGGTAATAGGACTCATATACCGGAACATTTTCTGCCTGCGGTGTCTGCGTCTTGTCGGTCTTGACGATAGCGTCACAAGCCTCCGGCACACTGCTGTAAATGCCTGCGCCAACCGATGCCAGGATCGCTACGCCCAGAGACGGACCTTCCTTGGATGCCACTGTCTTGACCGGGCAGTTGTACAGGTCTGCCAGCATACTCCGCCACAGGGGAGATGTGCCGCCGCCGCCGCACGCCATCATGTCATCTACAGAGATGCCCATTTCCCGGAATACCTCCACGCAGTCACGCAGGGAATAGGTCACGCCCTCCAGAACGGCACGGAGCATATCCCGCTTGGTGTGCATTGCAGAAAGTCCGAAGAATACACCACGTGCATTGGGATCCAGGTGCGGTGTGCGCTCGCCCATGAGATACGGCAGATACAGCAGACGGTTTGCGCCAACCGGAACCTGTTCTGCCTCCTTGTCCATAAGGTAGTATTCGTCTACGCCCATGAGGGATGCGGTCTGCTTTTCTGCGGCGCAGAAGTTGTCACGGAACCATTTCAGCGACAGACCGGCGCCCTGGGTCACGCCCATCACGTGCCAGCTGTTGGGAACAGCCGCACAGCAGGTGTGTACTCTGCCCTTGGCATCCATTGCCATGGAAGAGGTGTGGGCGAATACCACGCCGGAAGTGCCGATGGTGGTGAACGCCTTGCCGTCCTTGACTACGCCGGTGCCTACCGCAGCGGCTGCATTGTCGCCGGCGCCGCCGACAACCACAGTTCCCTCGCACAGTCCCAGGGTGTCTGCCATTTCACGGGTCAGCCTGCCGGTCACTTCGCAGGATTCATAGACCTTGCCCAGCAGTGCCTTGTCGATCTGGAGCAGGCGCAGCAGTTCGTCTGACCAGCAGCGGTTTGCCACATCCAGCAGCTGCATTCCGGACGCATCCGAAACCTCGGTGGCATACTCGCCGGTGAGGATCAGACGCAGATAGTCCTTGGGCAGCAGGATGTGACGGCACTTTTCGTACACGTCCGGCTCGTTGTTCCGTACCCACAGGATCTTTGCGGCAGTCCAGCCGGTGAGCGCCGGGTTAGCGGTGATCTCCATCAGCTTTTCTCTGCCCACAACACGGTTCATTTCGTCTACTTCCGCAGCGGTGCGCTGGTCGCACCAGATGATGGACTTCCGCAGGACGTTGTTGTCCTTGTCCAGCATGACCAGACCGTGCATCTGTCCGGAAATACCGATGCCCTTGATCTCCTCCTTGGACACGCCGCTCTTGGTCACAACGGTCTGGATGGTGCGGATCATGGCATCCTTCCAGTCCGCCGGATCCTGTTCTGCATAGCCGTTTTTCGGCTGATACATGGGATATTCGATGGTGGCACTCGCCATAACGGTGCCGTCTTCCCGGAATAAAACTGTTTTTGTGCCGCTTGTGCCGCAGTCTACGCCAATTACATAAGCCATAATACTGATTCCTTTCTATTTCACGCTGTTTACACGAGTTTTGCTGGTTTTATTTTAACAAAAAACAAGGTTTTTGTCAAGCATTCTTCTATGGGTATCGTATATTTTGAAAAGTTCAGATTTGTACGATTTTGATATTCCGGAATGACTTTCATTTTGTTTTGGAACACTTTTTGCAATGCGGCTGGAATGGGAGACGGCGGAACGTGTGCTGGTGCATACACAGATTTTCCGGCAGCTGCATCTTGCATTTTTCGGCACAGTATGCTATAATAGACTCACCGTCCGGGGCGATGGCATCCGGGCGTGTGCATTTCAAAAAACGGAGCGTGAAACATATGCAGTATTCTTATACACCCCATGGCGTCTGTTCCCGTGCGATCCTCATTGACGCAGAGGACGGCATCGTCAATAAAGTGCAGTTCATCGGCGGATGCAGCGGCAACACCCAGGGCATCGCAGCCCTGGTAGAGGGAATGCCGCTGGATGAAGTGGTAAAGCGTCTGGAGGGCATCAAGTGCGGCAGCCGTCCGACCTCATGTCCGGATCAGCTGGCAAAGGCACTGAAAAAGGTGGCAGAGGAGCAGTAAGCTTTCCTGCCGGAAAAGAAGAACGGGACAGGGTTTCTGAAAATGGAAACCCTGTCCCGTTTTGTGTTGGCATAGGTTATTTGATCCACCACTCCGGCGTGATCTCGCCCAGCTTGACGATGCGTCCGGCGGCGTAGTCCATCATGATCTCGATGTCCTTGTACCTGCCGTTTGGCATCAGCTGCACCATAAGTTCCCGACACGCCCCGCAGGGTGCGCCGCCGGAACCGTCCGGCAGAATGCAAAGCACCTTGTCGATCTCCTGTTCGCCGTTGGTAATCATGTTAAAAATGGCGTTTCGCTCTGCACAGATGCCCAGCGTGGAGCAGGTGTCAATGCAAACGCCGGTGTAGATCCTGCCGGATTTGGATAACACCGCAGCAGCCACGCCGCCGGCAAGCACATAGTCGGAGATTTGCCGTTCCTGCTGTACCGCCTTGGCAGCGGCGTAGAGCTTTGCCCAGATTTCGTCCATGGGGAATGCCTCCTTGTGAGCGGAAATGATTTGATTTAGCGGATAAGTTTTTGAATCTACAAAATAAGTTGAGGAAGTTCCTCGAAAACAACATCTGAAATGATGCTCCAGTTTGTACCATCATAATCATGCACAAGACGGTGACGTAATCCGGAGATCATTCCCCATGGAATATCGCTGTGTTCCGCTTTGTATTCTTTTGAAATATAGTATGCGTGTTCTCCGATATTGTAAAGTGGTGTTGTGACCAGCCATTGCAATGCGTATTCACGCATAAGCTTTTCTTTTGTGATGCCATTTTCCTCAATGTAGTCATTGAGCTTTTTAGGGGTTGTTTGAAAAATAGCGATGTTTGGAAAAATGCACAGAAATTACTGTATGTTAGGAGAGAATCCGCAGGCAGGCTGTCGCCTGACAAGGATTTTCGACGACACAGACAGTGATTTATGGGCGTTTTG
>SAMEA104315423__coassemble_1607_pt1 | contig 171944 bp, 153 predicted proteins | sample SAMEA104315423__metabat2_low_PE_024 | metagenome-assembled genome bin SAMEA104315423 (sample SAMEA104315423) | gut metagenome | biome: Monkey gut; feature: monkey-associated habitat; material: faeces | place: China | collected 2013 | reverse complement strand
TTGCCTTTTTCGCCAGCAGTCCTGCCGGTCTTGCGTGGATGCCTACTTCGTCCTGAATGGTGTAAGTGAATGTTTTCATGTGTAATTCCTCCTAAATAAATTTTATTTTAACATCTGCAAAAGCAGTGTTGGTTTACTTTGTGATTTGAATTGCCGCTGTTCCGGCAGAAACCGTTCCCTGTGCGACTGGTGTGATTGCTGCATAATCATCTGCATTGCACACCAGCAGCGGCGTAGTCAGCTTATAGCCTGCGGCGGTGATTGCCTCCATATCAAAGCTTACCAGCAAGTCGCCCTTTTTGACCTGCTGTCCGTCTGTGACGTGCGCCTCGAAATACTTGCCCTCCAGCTTGACGGTATCAATGCCAATGTGCATCAGCAGTTCTGCGCCGTCCGCTGAGGTCATGTTTACAGCGTGCTTGGTCTCAAAGACGGTCTCGATCGTGCCGTCACAAGGTGCATACAGCTTGCCCTCCGACGGACGGACTGCAACACCGTCGCCCAGAATCTTCTGGGAGAACACCTCGTCCTCCACTTCTTCCAGCGGAACTGCCGTGCCGTTCATGTGCGCAAAAAGCGTAATCGTCTCTGCGGCACTTCCCTGCTCCGGCGCAGTGTTCTTCTGTACCGGCTCCGGCTGTTTTTCCTCTGCCGGCGTTTCTTCTGCCGTCTCCTGGAAAAGGCTGTCCAGGTCATCCGATTCCGGCGTATCCAGGAAGTTTTCCAGATTGGATTTGATAACGGATACCTTTGGCCCGTAGATGACCTGTACGCCGTTGCCCTTGTGAATCACACCGGATGCGCCGCTGGCTTTCAGCATAGCATCATCGACCAGTGCGGCATCTTCTACAGTCACACGCAGACGTGTTGCACAGCAGTCCAGATCGGACAGGTTCGCCTTGCCGCCCAGACCCTTCAGCACCATGGCGCTGACCATATCCACTGCGGCTGCGGCGGCAGACTTTTTCTCTGCCTTTGCCGCATTGACATCACTTCTGCGGTAGAGTTTCGGTTCTACATCATCCGGTTCTCTGCCCGGTGTTTTCAGATTCAGTTTGGTAATCATAAAGTAGAATACGAAATAGTAGACCACGGCGTAGATTAGTCCCACAATTACGATCCAGATCCAATGGGTTTTCGCATTGCCCTGGAGAATGCCGAACAGTGTCAGGTCAATGGCACCGCCGGAGAATGTCATACCGACACCCACATTCAGAATGTGCATCAGCATATAGGACAGACCAGCCAGCACGCAGTGTACGGCATACATCAGCGGAGCCACAAACAGGAAGGTGAATTCCAGCGGCTCGGTGATGCCGGTAATCATAGAAGTCAGTGCTGCGGAGAGCAGCAGGCTTCCAACCACCTTTTTCTTTTCCGGACGAGCCGCACGGTACATGGCAAATGCCGCAGCCGGCAGACCGAAGATCATGAACGGGAACTTACCGGACATAAAGCGTGTTGCAGAAACGGAAAATTCTGTGGTAGACTTGGATGCCAGTTCTGCGAAGAAGATGTTCTGCGCACCGGAAACCATGTTGCCGTCGATCATCATGGAACCGCCCAGTTCCGTCTGCCAGAACGGCATATAGAACACGTGATGCAGTCCGAACGGGATCAGCGCACGTTCCAGAATACCATAGATCCATGTACCGGCGTAACCGGAGTGAAGAACCAGTGTACCCAGATGCGAGATGCCGGACTGTACGATCGGCCAGAGATAGAACATGACAACGCCCACGATCAGATAAACCACGGTAGAAATGATCGGGACAAAGCGTGTGCCGCCGAAGAAGGACAGCACCTGGGGCAGTTCAATTTTGTAGAACCGGTTGTGCAGTGCAGCAACGCCCAGTCCCACCAGGATACCGCCGAACACACCCATTTGCAGTGTGGTGATGCCCAGCACGGAAGTGGTGAAATTCGCTGCCATTGCCTCAACGCCGCCTTTGGCGGAGATCAGCGCACTGATGGCAGTGTTCATGACCAGGTAAGCAATTGCGCCGGAAAGCGCTGCAACTTCTTTTTCCTTTTTCGCCATGCCGATGGAAACGCCCATGGCAAACAACAGCGCCAGGTTATCGAACACGGCACTGCCTGCCTTGCTCATGATATCCAGAATGGTGTAGAGCAGTCCGCCCTCGTAAATGATATTGCCCAAATGATAGGTCTCAATGGTCGTGGCGTTGGTAAAGGAACTTCCCAGACCCAGCAGAAGTCCAGCCACGGGCAGCAGCGCAATGGGGAGCATAAACGAGCGCCCCACTCGCTGCAATACGCCGAAAATCTTGTCTTTCATTACAAAAGTCCTCCTAAAAATGTTCTGTATCTTTACGCCAAAATCATTACTCAGGTACCAGTTGCAATGAAATCAAGCGTTTTTCAACGGGACTCGCTGATCTTTTTCAGATGAATGGTCAGCGTCATCATCTCATCTTCGGAGATGGTCCGTGCAAAGTTTTTCAGAATGTAGTCCTGTATGCACTTTGCACAGCGGTAATGCTTTTGGAATTTCGCCCGGATGAAATCCAGTATTTCTTCATCCCGGCTCAGTACATTGGGAAATTCCTGGGACTGAAACAGCCGTTTTGCCAGATATTTCAGATGCACCAGAAAGCGCTCATAAGAAACCGTGGTCTTGTCCAGTTTCCCACGATAGAAAGTATCTGCAATTTCTGCACAGCCATTCACCAGCTTTGTAATATCCGGTACTTGTCCCATATTGGTATGCAGCCGTGCATTGATAATGTGCATCGCCAGGAATCCTGCCTCGTCCTCATGGAGCGAAACGCCCAGCTGCTGCCGGATCTCTTCCAGGCAGTATCTTCCAAGCGCAAGCTCCTCCGGGAAATAATCGTGAATGGAATCCATCAACGGATTGGTAAATGTCATGCCTTGTTTCTGCCGCTCAATGGCAAAGCTGATATGATCTGACATACTGATAATCAGAGACTCTTTCAGCACTTCCTGGTGCAGCTGCTCTGCAATGTGGTCTACCAGGTCGGAAGTCAGCCGGATGTGTTCATACGGGATCTCCGCAAGACACTCCACCATTCGTTTCCGCAGCGCCGAATCGGTAATCAGATAAATCTTCTGCACCTGCGCCGGGTCGATCTCGTCCCCACGCTTTTTTCCGAATCCGATGCCTTTTCCGGAAGCAATTTGTTCTCTGCCTTTTTTATCCAATATGCAAACGGTATTGTTGTTGATAACTTTTATAATTTTCATAAAGTACCTCGAAAATGGTATAAAAAAAGCCAACCCCTATACCGCTATCATTTTGCGTGCATAAAAGTTGGTTATGCCCAATCAGACAAAATTGTCGAAAGGTAACATTCCAATATTTCAATTCTCGAAACATTGTATCAAATTTACTATAATCAGTTTATCATGTAGAAGGATATTTGTCAAGATGGTACAGGGAATTTGGACAGGAAATCTCTTTTTTCCACAAAAGAGATGTTTCAGATTTGTATGAATGCGACAAAAAAACAGTTTGTTTCAGAATTTCTGCACCTTGAACCATCCCGCAGTTTCGCTGCAAATACCGGAAAAAAGCTTTCCGGTATTTCATAAATTTTTTGCCTTTTTATTGACAATTCAACGATTCTATGATATAATAAAGGCAAATATATTTTATATATCATGTCCAATATACCATGAAAGAGGGAAAAGATGAAAAAACAGATCATTTCTTGTGCAGCAGTACTGGCAATGCTGGGAACGGCAGTCTGCGTCCCGGAAAGCAGTATTTCCTGCCTTACCACTCTGTCGCTGCATACAGCAGCGGAAGAGACCGACACCCCGGATGATGCGGCGACAGAAAGCCAGGTGTACGACACCTCCACACTTACACTCGGCACAAAGCTTTCCCAGGGTGACACCCTGCACTATGACAAACAAAACATCGGCAGCGTGGCAAATATCGTCAATGCCAAAGGCGATTATGACCTTGCATTTATTTCTGAAGAGGACTATGTTCTGCCCTTTGATGCCGAGGTTGTCGGAATCACTGCGCTCACCATCTATCTTGCCCCGGCAGTGGACGGCATTGCTTATACCGATGTACGAACCCTTTCCGACGGGGACACCATCGACAGAAATACGAACCTCCTCTGCTACGACTACGTCATCAACAACCGGGTGCTGCCGGTATTTCTCCCATCCTATTATGACAAGTACATCGGGACAGGCACCATTCGGGTGAAATCCATCGACCACGAAAACAAGCGCATTCAACTGGAATCCGTAGACAGACCGGAAATGGTAAAAGGGGATGTCAACGGCGACGGCATTGCCGACGTTTCCGACATTGTCTTTTTCCAGAAATGGCTGCTGGGCGACCCGGATGCAATGCTTTCCAACTGGAAAGCTGCCGACCTCTATGCAGACGGTCAGCTGGATGCAATGGATCTGCTGCTGCTGAAACAGACGCTGGTCAGACAGGAACAGATGGACACCACCCCTGCCCTGCTCATCCAGAATTATGAGATCAATCTGTCAGAGCTGGGCTGGATCGGCGAAAACACCGACCATCTGATTACCCTGGACGGTTTCCGCTATTCTCTGGCTGCGGAAACCGATGCCATCGACGCTCCGGCAGGCGACTACACCGAATCGCTCCGCTCCAACGGCATCCAGGACTTGTTCGTCTACGACGAAAGCGTTTTGCAGGAAATCGCAGACTTTGCAAAGTCTGCTGAAAAGTACAAAGACTGCGCCATGAAAAGCTGGAATTTTAACATAGAGGACTACGGAACAGACACACTGTACGTGCTGTATACCGGTTCCTCCGGCGTGATGCAAAAACTCGCCCTCTGTCAGATCGGCGGCGAATGTGCATGGCTGGATAACGAAGAGGTACAGGCATTTGTTACAATGCTGATCGAAAAGGGGTATTTCTCAGACAAGTCCAATTTGGACGCCTATCTGTATTATAAAACAGCATAAAAACAAAATCGGTCAGAGATTCCCTGCGGATTCCTCTGACCGGTTCTATTTTTCCAAACGGCTGGACTTTACAGTTCTTTCTTATTGTCTGCACCCGGTGTTGTGACGATCACCTTTTCCGGTGTGATGAGCAGTGCGCCCTTGGCAGATGCTGCGCCGTGGAACATCGTTTCCACCATCTCCCGGAACTTTTCGACGATCTCGCCCTGGGTGAGGTATTCCGCTGTACCTTTGATCTGGTATCCCTCCAGGCTGGACGCATCATACACAGAAACTGCGATTTTTCCGTTATTTTCCCGAAGATTCCGCAACGTGGTATCCAGGAAAACATCACCTACCGCCAGCTTTCCGTCTTTTGTCACAAACTTGAATGCTACGGGAACCACGTTGGGTTCGCCGTCTGCACAGGTTGCCAGATCCCACATACTTGTTTCAAGTACCTTTGTTACATTCTCATTCAACATGATAGATTCCTCCCGGTTCATTTTCTTTGATTTACGCATTTTCCTCTGCGTTGTCTTTATTATAGCAAGACTGCTTTCCGGAAACAAGATATTAGTCAATTTATAAGTCACTCATCAATTTCATAGTTACTTGAAATCCAAAAGTATCTGTGGTATCATAAAGATATCCGGAAAACACGCAAAAGGAGTTGGAATCATGTATCAGCGAAAATTGGAAAAAGACATCCGCTGTCCGCTGGAATACGGGCTGGAGGTTTTCGGCGGCAAATGGAATTCCAGGATCATCTGCGTTCTGGCAACCAAGAAAGTGCTGCGCTACAGCGAGATCCGAAAGGAAATGGGCAATATCACCGATGCGGTGTTGGCATCCTCTCTGAAAGGGCTGATTGCCAACGATATCGTTACACGAAAGTCCTACGATGAGATACCGCCCCGTGTGGAGTATTCCCTCTCTGAAAAAGGTATCTCTGTTGTTCCCATTCTGCAAAGCATCTGCAAATGGTCCGGTGCATTTTATAAGGAAGACCCGGAGCATATGATGATACACTGTCAAAAATGCGATTATCAATGAAAGACCATTTCCGGCAATGCCGCACTTCTCTGTTCGGCATTGCCTTTTCTATTTTCTGCCACTTGACATCTGCTGCAAAGTGTGATATAATAAGCTTGTAAATTCACATAAGTTCACTATGGAGGAAAAGAAATGAAATCCTTTCCGGAAAAAATCAAAGAGGCAAGAAGTGCGCTTTCCATGTCCCAGGAGACGCTTGCCGAAAAGGTCGGCGCAAGCAGGCGCTCCATCATCGCCTATGAAAAAGGAGACAAGCATCCACGGGATCGGATGCTGTATCAGCTGGCAAAGGCGCTGCACGTTTCCATCCGTTATCTGAAAGATGACACCTGCGAAAATCCAAGAGAAGATATCGAAAAGGATATTTATATCCTGGAGGCACAAAATGAATATGGTGCCAGAGATGCACGGAATGTTGCGGCACTTCTGGCGGAAAACCAGGCGCTGTTTGCCGGCGGTGAGCTGTCTCAGACGGAAAAAGACCTGTTCTTTGAGGCGCTGATGACGGCATATGTCACCAGCAAGCAGCAGGCAAAAGAAAAGTACGGCAAAAAGAAAAGCTGAAAAGTTGGAGGAAAAATCATGCTGACAGTAAGCAGTGATGAAATTCGATGCCGGGTCGAAAAGCTGCGGCGACAGTTTCAGACATCGGATCCGTTTATCCTGTGCCGACAGCTGGATGTGCAGCTGAAAGGTGTGAACTTTGGCGAAACAGAACACTCCATCAAAGCAATGACCACAGTCATTTTCCGGATACGGATGATCCAGTACAACAGCAATCTGCCCCGGACACTGCTCACCTTTATCCTCGCCCATGAGCTGGGACACATTCTCCTGCACAGCCGGGAAATCAAAACATTCCAGGAGACGGAAACAACGCTGTACGAAACCAACCGCCTGGAAACTGAGGCGAACCGGTTTGCCGCCGAGCTGCTGCTGGGTGACAGTGCATCCTTTTACCGGGAAATGCAGGATTCCGACTATACGCTGTTCCAGATCGCTGCGGTGCATCATGTCCCCTACGATTTCCTGGCTTACAAACTGCAAATGATGGAAGAAGAGGGTTATCCCGTTCCAGAACTGCCCGCAGAGCCGGACAGCCGCTGTCTGGGCGGTGATCTGGGACTGCCGGACTGCTATGGCTTTTACGAAGAGTGAGGTGCGGACAATGGCATCCTATATTTGCATTGATCTGAAAAGCTTTTACGCCTCCGTGGAGTGCGTGGAACGTGGACTGGATCCGCTGAATACGAATCTGGTGGTAGCAGACACCGGCAGAACAGAAAAGACCATCTGTCTCGCCGTAACGCCTGCGCTGAAAAAGTACGGCATTCCCGGAAGAGCAAGGCTTTTTGAAGTGGTGGAGACCGTCCGGAATGTGAATGCGCAGCGTCTGCGGAAAGCGCCTTTTCACGAGTTTACGGGGAGTTCCTGCCAGGCATCAGAACTGGCACAAAATCCGGCGCTGAAACTGGATTTCATTGCCGCCAAGCCTCAGATGGCACACTATATGGAGATCAGCACAAAGATCTACCAGATCTATCTCCGGTATATTGCGCCGGAAGATATCCACGTCTATTCCATTGACGAAGTCTTTATGGACGTGACAGGATATCTGAAAACCTATCACTGCACGCCACACGAACTTGTCATGAAAATGATACAGGCGGTGCTGCGTGAAACCGGCATCACAGCGACTGCCGGCATCGGAACGAATTTGTACCTTGCGAAAATCGCCATGGACATTGTGGCGAAAAAGATGCCGGCAGATGCAAACGGCGTCCGCATTGCAGAACTGGACGAAATGACTTTCCGGGAAAAGCTGTGGGATCACAAGCCGCTGACGGACTTCTGGCGCATTGGCGGCGGCTACGCCAAAAAGCTGGAAAAGATGGGACTGTACACCATGGGCGACATTGCCCGGTATTCGGAACACGGCGAGCGAGCGCTGTTTCAGATGTTCGGGGTTGCCGCAGAGCTGCTCATCGACCACGCCTGGGGATATGAGCCATGTACCATGAAGGCAATCAAAACGTACCAGCCGAAGGATCACAGCATCAGCCAGGGACAGGTCCTGCCCTGTCCTTATGACTGGCAAAAGGGCAGGCTTATCATTCGGGAAATGACGGAGCTGCTTGTGCTGGATCTGGTGCGAAAAAAACTGGCAGCCGACCAGATCGTGCTTTCGGTGGGCTATGACCACACGGGCATCCCGGAAAACTATCAAGGGGAATTGAACCTGGATCGCTACGGGAAACGCATTCCCAAGGCGGCTCACGGCTCTGTCAATCTCGGAAAGCACACCGCCTCCACCCGTCTTATCCTGGAAAAAGTCACGGCACTCTACGACCGCATTGTGGATGCGGAATTGCTGGTGCGGCGCATGAATGTGACGGCAAACCATCTGATCCCGGAGCATGAGGTTCAGGAAGAGGTGGTACAATACAGCTTATTCGACGATGTACAGGCGCAGGAACAGCGGCAAAAGCAGGAAAAAATCTTTTTGGAAAAGGAACACCAATTGCAGAAAACCATGCTGCGCATCAAGGAGCGATACGGGAAAAATGCCATTCTGAAAGGCATGAATTTCCGGGAAGGTGCGACAACGATAGAACGGAACAGCCAGGTAGGAGGGCATCGGGCATGAACGATTACAGCGATATCCGCAGCCATGAAAGATACCACTTGAAAAACCACATTCCCATGCCCATGGAAAATCGTGCCGTGCAGTTTGCGCCTTTCGCTGCGCTGACGGGCTACGATGAAGAAATTCACGAGGCGGCACGTCTGACAGACCCTATGGAAAACCTGTCAGACGATGCACTTGCCACCTTAAATCTGCATTTCCAACAGCTTTTGGAATGCGCTGCAGAACGTCCTCGGGTACGTGTCACCTATTTCCAGCCGGATTCCAAAAAAGACGGCGGCTCATATGCGGTGTACACCGGGTGTTTTCGATTTTTTGATGCAGAAAAACGATGTCTCAAGTTCACGAACGGCACTGCGATTTCTGCGGAACGGGTGTGCAGACTGGAGTTTCTGTCCGCACAGGCATAAAAACAAAAACTGCACAATGGGAATCACACCCGTTGTGCAGTTTTGCATATATTTTGGAGTATATGATTTGAATTGTGTTTGGTCAGGAGTTATCCCCAGACTTCTTCAGCAATTTCCTTTACCAGCGCAAGCTTTGCCCACTCGTCTTCTTCGGTCAGCTTATTGCCGATCGCACAGGACGCAAATCCGCACTGCGGGCTAAGGCAGAGACGATCCAGCGGAATGTACTTTGCAGCCTCATGGATTCGGTCGATAACGGTCTGCTTGTCCTCCAGTTCCGGCTTTTTAGAAGTAATCAGACCCAGCACTACCTTTTTATTGGGAGAAACCTTTGCAAGCGGTTCAAAACCGCCGCTTCTCTCATCATCGTATTCCAGCAGCAGTGCGTCTACATTTTCCTGTGCGAAAACATAGTCTGCAACAGAATCATACGGGCCGCTTGTAAAGAATGTGGAGTGATAGTTGCCACGGCAAATGTGCGAAGTGATTACCATATCTGCCGGCTTATTCTCCAGCGCCAGGTTGTTGACTGCCAGGAGCTGTTTCTTGACATCTTCCAGGTCAATGCCGAGCGACTGATAACGCTGCTTTGCGGCATCTCCCACGATTGCGCCCCAGGTGCAGTCATCCAGCTGCAAATTTCTGCATCCTGCATCATAGAACTGGTGGATCACATTCTGATATGCCAGTCCGATGTCCTGGATCAGTTCTTCGTTTGTTGCGTAGAATTCTCTGGTACTCTGGAAATTCTGCGGAACGATCATCTGCTGGAACATCTGTGCCGGTGCCGGGATGGTGTACTTTGCAACAGTCTCATCGTCCTCGAACTGTTTCAGAAACTGAAAATAGGTGACAAACGGATGCGGTACTGCCTTGACCTTTCCGGTCAGATAGGTATCCTCCAGCGATGCCAGCTCGCCGCTGAACTGTACGCCGGCGCCTGTCTGCTCATGTCCTACGCCTTCAAAGCCCCACATGAAATCCAGGTGCCAGTATTCTCGTCTGTACTCGCCGTCGGTGATGATGTGATAGCCCGCCTTCTTCTGCTTGGCAACCAGTTCACGAATGGCATCATCTTCTACTGCGGTCAGCTGTTCCTTGCTGATTTTTCCAGCCTTGTAATCCTTTCGAGCCTGCTTCAGACTCTCCGGACGCAGGAAACTTCCGACAAAGTCATAGCGATAAGGCGATGTGATCTTCTGCATAATCGATACCTCTTTCTTTTCAATGGGATTTTCTCTTCTTTAGTATACCAGAAGACAGGCGCATTTGTATAATATCTTTTTGGTGCGATTTGGTATAGCTTTAAGCTATATTGTTTGTGTGTATGTATTCGAATGCCATACGAAAAATAACGGAGCAAGATTTTTCACCTGCTCCGTTGTTTCATTTCTGAAAGACGTATCTTCTAGGACGCATCTTTATTGATAACTAGATCCTGGAATATTTTCAGCAAATATCCGCCAATGAAGGCTGCGATGAAAAAGATAATTTCCTTGCCCACACTGCCGAAAACAGCAGCAGCGATCATTACGTATATGATACCAATAGGTATGGATACGAGTTCATACAGCGCTTTTCTTGCCTTCTTCTTTACTGCAAAATAGATTAGTTTAATGATATTCAGCGGAATTGTCCAGACAGACAACAGAATGAGATAGTCAATCACATGAATTATAAAAGCAATTTTATTATCAGCAAGTTTCCATGCAAAGGCAATTTCGCTGTGATAGTGAATGCCGATAATAATCAGAATGATGTAGAAAATCGCATCGTACACCAATTCAATTTTTCCGTCAGTCGTTATTTCAGACCATTTTATATCGTCATCATCTTTGTCTGATTTTTCCGAAATGACTGCATCTTCTTTGTCATCAGCATCTGGTTTTGCAGTTTCTTCCGGCTGATTTTGTTCCGGAGCGTTGTTGCTTTCCACTTTTGTTCCGCAATTTTTACAGAACTTCGTGCCGTCTGCAAGTTCCGTGCCGCAATTCTTACAAAACATCCTCTCGCCCCTTTCTGTGTCAATTACTTCGGATCACTGCGATCATCAGTATAAGAAAACCAATCATATCCAGAACACCGATACCGATTGCAATATAGGCTTTCTCACGTTCCGGCTCGTTGTTGCGAATCGCCAGGTAGCCGAAGTAAATCGCCGGCGCACCTGCAATCAGCTGTACGCCGCAGCAGCACCAGCACAAAAGCCCGAATACCGCCGCTTTCAAAGCAGTGCTTGCGTACCCTGTTGCCTTGCTTTCCTGAACGCCGGACGCATTCTGCGCCGGCTGAACGGTAACTGCATTCTCTTCCTTTGCAGAACTTTCCTGTGATGCGCCGCAGTTTGGACAAAACTGGACGCCGTCACTTATCTGCTTTCCACATTTTTTACAAAACATTCTCTGCCCTTCTTTACGGTCCTATCGTGATGCCGTAATCCGAAGGGAACAGCACGAATATTTCGTTGTCATAGATACTGCTCAGCAGATCGTCGAAATCATAGTCATCCAGCTTGACATCTTCCTTCACGCCATCCACCAGGACATCATTCAGCCAGATGCCGTATATCTGCGATGAATCGTCATCCATATCCTTATCCCGATAGAACTGAATGGTCACCTTGTTCGAAAATGTATAGGTATAGCTGTAAGCATCGCCGTTTTGCATTGTCAGGTCGGCATTGAACTCAACGACATCTACGCTTTCGCCGTCGTCGGTTTCACCGTCAAACTCTTTCCAGGACGCATTGTCAAAGTAGCCGTAGTTCGCAAAGACATTTCCGATCTTTCTGGTTTCGCTGTAATAGGACAGATGGCTTTCCTTGACATCGTCTACAGACAGCGACTTTCCGGAAGAAAATGCGATAATTACGACGACTACAACGACAACAAGTACCACCACAGCGGCTGCGATAATGCCGATGATACAGCCTTTTCCCTTTTTCTTTTTTGCCGGTGCGGCTGCATTCATCGCCTGTACCGGATACGGACTCGCCTGCATGGTCGGATTGACGCCTGCATTGCTGTTTGTGCCGGGATTGCCGGCAGCGGCAGCATCCTGCGCCGCACCGCAATGCTCACAAAATCTTGTACCATCCTCAATTTCTTTTCCGCATTTCTGACAGAACATATTGTTTCCCCCTGATTTTAATTGTGATTGTTCTTGATTGCTTCTACTTCACTTTTCCGTTCTTCGGCGCTTACGTGATTTCGAAGATCACCAACGGTGAGCGCTGTTCCTGCTCTTTCAAATACTGCACCGGTATTTACCGCATTGCTGATCTTGAAATTCATAGATTCCACAAAGTCCTGTTTTTCCTGTTTCTTCTTTTTCGAGATCTTTGACATCTTTATTTTTATCTTCTGATTGTCATTCAGTGTCAGTAAAAACCGTGCGTTTTTGAAACCAAGGAAAATCATGAACAACACCAGCACAATCAAAACCAATATGCCAGTCAAGATCTCCGTACCGGTAGCAAGCAGTGCAATTGCCACCAATGCACAAATGAGATAAGTAAATATAAGCATCGGCGAAATGGATTCTTTCAGCGAAAATTCTTTTATCAGATAATACGGAACGGAAGAAACCGTTTCTCCATAGTTATCTGTTTCATCAATCAGCAGACGGTTGTCCTCTACAGTAAAGTCTGCTTTATATGCACCCCGGAACTGCTTTATCGTATTAAATATCGAGCTGCGTCCTTTTGCATGAATCTTAAAAGAAAACGTTTTTGCTGCGTTGGAATTCCCGGCTGCTGCTCCGGAAATGTTTCCTGCGGAGGGTGTTAAGCGTGCCCCGCACTTATCGCAAACCTTTGCACCCTCTTTCAATTCATTCCCGCAACTTTTACAAAACATAACTTTTCAATCTCCTTTTCAAAAATTTGATAACCAAAATAAGTTATACTGACATTATACTACAATTTTCTTTCCGTGTCAATCCTTTTAGAGATTATTTTTTATACCCTAAACATATTTGAATGCAATACGAATAAGCGGTACAATAGAAATAATACTACCTTTAGGGATTGTCCCATCTTCCTCTTTGTACTGTCTGCGGCATCCAGTATGAAACAGATGCGTGAGGAATGCGGAACGCTCCTGCATAACGAAAGGAACGATGCTGCTCTATGAAAGAAAATCGAGAAACCATATCTGGCATAACAGGCGAGCGAATCCGCAAATTCCGCACAGAGCAGCACCTTAGCCAGGAGGAGCTTGCTTTCGCATCCGAAATCCACCCAGCCTATATCGGTAAGGTGGAACGTGGTGAAAAATGCCCCACCATTGAGACGCTCTACAAGATCGCAGGCGGCTTGAAAATTCCGCTGCATAAGCTGCTGGATGTCGATTCCGACACAGCGGCAGAAGAATCGGATGCTTTCCACCGCATCCGGTCTGCCATGAACGGACTGCATCCGGATGAAATGCTGAAAGTCGCCAAGATCGTGGAACAGGTCACTGATCTGATGCGGCATCACTCCTGATCTTCTCTTCGGAGTCCTCCAGATTGCATTCGAAGATCTCGTACAGGCGTATCAAAAGCAGTGCGTTGCTGACAGGAATTTTCCGGATGCGCTCTGCCTTTTCGTGCGCTCCGATCTTGTCCAGAAACAATTCCAGTTCGCCGCTGTAATAGCTGTAGACCAGTTCGTCGATACAAAAACATCGTTTTAAGTCCTGTAGGGTTTCCAGATATTCTCCGTTCATGTACATCGCTGTCACCTCCTGCAATATAGACTACCACAATTTTTTCTGCCCGTAAATACAAAACAGTTCCGAAAATCTTTTTCATTTTCGGAACTGTTTTTTCTTGACATTCAATTGTGATAGCTTATAGATACGCTGCCGCCGACAGCATCTTCTCTTTCAGCGTTTCCGCTGCATCCCGGCACGCCTGTATCTCGTCCTCGTCCAGGATTTCGTATGCCTCGTCGCTGAGGAGATTGGGAAAGGACAGGGGCATCTGTGTCTGAATCTTTCGCCCGATGGTCATGGGAATGTCCTCATTGGGTTCGCAGTACAGATAATACCACTCGCTCAGCGGAGAAAGATTGGCAAAGCAAAAGTCGCAGAAATCCATATCCGCATCCTCCGCATATGCTCTTCTCAGATGGTCATAAAGCTCCAGCTCCGACTGATAGCGGTTGAAATTCTTGCCGTTGTCTTTCAAGATCTGGTAGTCCTGGTACTGCAATACCGCATTCAAATTGGGCATAAAATGCTTTCGCTTTTGCATCATGCCAGTTTTTCTCGCAAGGACTGCAAAAATCACATACGGTTTCAAAGAGCGCACCTGCGCATCACTGTTGACATGGATCAGCAGCGCTTTCAGATTTTCCCGGTAGATCTCGTTTTTGATGCCGTCGTGCAGAAAGATATGCTGTATGGTCAGATGATACAGAAAATCGGATTCCTCTGCATATTCTTCCTGGTTTCCCTCGATGGGCTTTTTCAGATGTTCCAGCAGGTTCTCATACTTTCTCATGCTTTCAGCCTGCACCTGCAAAAATGCGGTCAGTTCCTGCATCCGTTCCCGCTGACGGAAATAGTTTCGGACTTCCTGCTCTGCGGAGCGCTCCTGCACCCCTGCGTTCCAGAGCAGTCCGAAATCCGTCACGATGCACAAATACAGATACTGCAAATCGGGGTTGCCGGGATGCTGTTCCATCTGTACCATCAGTTCTTCACAAGCGGCAGCAAGGTCACAGTCACTGAACGCATACCCGGCAAGCAGGCTGTGGTACTTTTCCCGGAATGCCTTTATCTCCTGCTGTGCCTCCTCCATTGTGCAGTGATTCTGTTTCAGCAGATCGTCAAATTCCACATACTGCTCCGCCTGCGCATTGATATATTGGTAGATTGCATAGTCCATATCGTACATCATGAATTTCTCTCCAGTTTCTTTCTGATTCGTTTGCCCTCTTTGCTGTTCAAAATGTTCAGATCATCCAGATGCAGCAGAATCAACGCTCGCCACAGCTCGTCATCGGATTCTTTTGCCAGCTCAAGGGTCAGTTTTGTCATGCGCAGTTCTTCTGCCTCTTCCGTATCTGCAAGTCGTTTTATGATGCGCTTGGGAACAAGTTTGTACATTTCAGTCTCCTGTCTTTTTTCTCATTATACACCATTTTCCCCTGCATTTCAAGTATCGGGAAAGAACGAAAGCCACCCGGAAACGGATGGCTTTCACTTATCATATTGAGATACAGACTTGCATTACTCCGTTTCCGCCGGCGGATTCGGCTCGATCAAGGCAAACTGACTATGCCCGTTCAAGTCTGCCACAGCATCGTGTATCCGCTGTAGATACTCCGGATGCTCTGTCTCTGCGAACGGCAGCAGCTGCTGCAGATCCTTTGCCGTGATTGCCGGGAAGACAGCGACGGCGATCCGAACCAGCGGCAGCGGCTCCTCCGTTTGTCCCTCATAGTAGAGAATCGTTCCGTGATAAACGTGTACCGCAAATTCTGCCTCCACTCGGAACACCTCGCCCGGATGCCATACACCAGATGCGCCGTCCGGCTTTGCCGCCAGCTGTAACCGGAATCGGAAATCCGCATCTGCCAGTTTTTCGCCGTCTGCCACAATGCCCAGATAGTCCAGCACCATTCTGGGTGTCATGTTCTGGATCAAGTCGTTTTTGCCGTCCTGTTCCAGCCGCCGCACCGTTTTGGAAGTGCCGCTGCGCAGTTCAAACGCACCGTTCAGATAGGCATTTCGCCAGATGCCGGATTCTGACTGATATGCCAGCTGTTCCAGGGCATCCGCATTCAGCAGACGTGCCTTCTGGTTTGCCGGGTCTGCAAACACCGCATAGGAGGCTGCCTTTGCGGCACGGCGATAGTCCCCGGCGGCATAGTCCTGTTCTGACAGGTGCAGCACCTGTTCCACAGAACCCACATAGTCCACGAACAGCTTTGCCTCTTCTGTCTCGGTCAGCGCATTCAGTTCCGTGGGATTGCCGTTGTAAAAGCCCAGGTATTTGCAGTAGACTGCCCGTGCGTTGATCTCCACAGAGCCGTAATACGGACGAGTGTACCAGACCTTCGCCAGTTTCTCCGGCAGAACCACTTCCCGTGCGATCTCCTTGGCAGTTCTGCCCTGGTTCGCCAGGTGCAGCGTCCGGTCGTGGATATACTTGTATACTGCCGCATTGTTCCGCAGGAAATCCTCTACGCTGTGCGGTGTCTCCGGAGTGTTCCAGTGCGGCCAGTTGTGGGACTGGAATACCACATCTGCCTGCTTTCCGTAGCGTTCCAGTGCAATCGCCGTGAACCGCCACCAATTCGCCGCATCCCGCAGCTGTGCGCCTCGAATGGGATAGAGATTGTGGAGCGTTCCGGTGCAGTTCTCCGCTGCCCAGAATGCCCGGTATTCCGGAAAATAGTTGTTCATCTCTGCCGGCGCCTCTGTGCCGGGTGTCAGCTGGAATTCCACTTCCAGCCCGTCAATGGTCAGCGTGGTGTCCTCCGCAATAAAATCTGTCGGCGTGATATAGCTGAGCGTTCCGGAAGAAGTTCCCAGTCCCAGCCCTGTGGAAACTCTGCCTTTCGGTCCGGCAAGCAGATCGCCGCCGAACTGGTACTTGGAGCGGTGGAACATTGCCGTTCCGGCATAGACATTTTCTTTGATTGTCTCTTCATCGAAACCTGCTGGCACGTAAATGCGAACCTGTCCCGGCGCTTTTCCCACCTGCTGCGGAGACACAATGCCTTTGATGCCGCCGAAGTGGTCTGCGTGGGAATGGCTGATGATGACCGCTTTGATATTGTCGTGAATGTTCTCTCCCAGCACCTCTTCCGTAATGCGCAGACCATACGCCGCCGCCTCGATGTTGGTTGTCACATCAATGGCGATCCAGCCGGTCTTGCTCCGGACAAAGGTCAGATTCGCCACATCAATGCCACGCACCTGGTAGATCTTTCCCGGCAGCACCTCAAAAACACCTGCCTCGATATTCGCCTTGCCGTTGAGCCACAGACTGGGGTGAACCGTATCCGCCACCGCCTGCTGTTTCAGAAAATCATACGCCTGCAAATCCCAGACCACATTGCCAGTCTTGTCCTTCAGCCGGAATCCGTCCAGCTTTTTCAGGCAGCCACGCCGTGCCAGCGCCACTTCACTGTTATAGGCATCTTCCAGGTCGATCTGAAACTCCTTGGCAAACGCCGCATTTCGCTGTTTGGTGAATGCAGTTGCCTCTTTGGCAGCTGTATTATAAATGTATTCAGACATTGCAGTTTCCTCCTCTTAAATCCGTTCCAGGACCGGCGGTTCCCATTCGCCCCGAATGGTTTGTTCGTCCGGCGTATACACACGCAGTGCCAGTGAAAAATGTTCTTCCGTTTTCGGCGCAGGCAGCCAGTTTTTCCGTGCCAGTTCCTCTTCCGGTTCGTCAGCGAAAATGAAAATATCCAGCGAACCGTCCGGATTCTTTTCCACGCTGCCGTCCTGCAGATCATAGGTGTTGATCTTAAACCGTCCAATGGGATTGGGCACCAGATACTTGCTGGGTTCGCCGTACAGCGTGATCGACCAGAACACGGATGCGTGGGGATAGCCGTCTGCCGGAATGTGCAGCCGGTAGCGGTTCCTGCTTTCCAGTGGTGCGCCGCTGTCATCTGCCGCCGCAACAACATAGGCGCTGTCCTGGATGATGTTAGCGCCCCAGCCGCCATAGGCAGTCTCGGCACGCTGGAGATAGTCTGTGCCATACGTTCCAACGCCGCCGATCACGGAGAGCCAGCCACGATGCTGCACCGTATACTGCGGATTTCGCTTTCCCTTTTGAATCTCCGCAAAGCCCAGACGGCTGCCCTCTGTCAGCGCCTGCTGCTGTTCTGCCGTCAGCGCATCCCAGGAAAACGTACCGGTCACACGGTCATAGCCGAACTGTTCGAAAATCTGCACATATGCCTCGTTCCGAATGGGATTCTCCACCGAAAGTGCCGCAAACAACGTGAAAAATTCCTTGGGCGAAACGGTTTCGATATAAGCCGCCGGAGAAATTTCCGGTGTCTGCCGCACCGGGCGCACCCGCTCCGGATACAGGGGTCGGATGGTAATGGAATCCTGGATGCGGTTCACCACCGGATAGTCCGCCTTGCCCCGTGTCTCGATCCGCAGCAGCACTGCATTCAGAGAATCCTGCAAGCGAATCACCCGATAGGATTCATAGCCTGCCGGAACCGGCGCATCCTGGTACAGCAGGATATAATCGCCCTCTGCCCTGTCCGGCGTGCGTGTACCGATGGATTCCACCACGTTGGTATACGCATCCAGAATGGGGAACAGATAATAGCGCTCCGTGATTTTCGGAATATGCACCAGATACGGTGTCTGCGCCAGCTGTGTCCATGCGGTGGAGTACAGCGTATCATTGTTCAGTTTTACGATCTTGTTCACCTTGTCGGTGGGAAATGTCCGTAGGTGGTGAAAGCCCTTGTCGTCCGAACCCCAGTGGGTCGCCTCCGTTACCACCAGCGGAAATCCATAGAGATAGAGTGCCTTTGCCTGTTCTTTCAGGTTTGCCATGATATGTTCCTCCTTATTCACTTGTTTTCAGTTTTTCATAATAAGATGTATCCACAAAGCTGTCCACGTCAATTGCCTTGGAGATATAGCCGTTTTCCAGCATAAAGTCGCTGAGATAGTTCAGCTTGTCAATGACACCGCTGTCAATGTCGCTGTCCAGAAAGGCAAAGGTATCATCAAACCCATACGCTTTCTGGAACACGTCCACACCCAATGTCGGGGACGCAATGGCATTGTAGAATTCGTCGGGATTGGAAACAGTCTCCTCCTTGGCACGCTGCAACGCTTTCAGCACTGCCACAGCGGCATCCGGGTTCTCCTGCAAAAAGTCGTTTCTGCCGGTGACGGTCCAGAGTCCTGCCATTTCCGGATGTGTAACTGTGTTTTCCACATCAACGCCCAGTCCCTGGTTCTCGTAGTATACCACATTATAATACAGGGTCAGCCATGCGTCCGCCTCACCAGTGGTGAAAACCGATGCCGCATCAGAGACCACGTTGACGATTTCCACCTTGCTTTCGTCAATGTCATAGGCATCCACCAGGTGTTTCCAGTACTCCTGGAAGTTGGTGCCGATGCCGACAATAACCTTCTTGCCTTCCAGGTCTTTCGGCGTCTGGATGCCGGAGTCCTTCTGTGCCAGTACACCGATGTTCATTTGCTTATCGGCGACGCCGACCAGACGGATATCTACGCCGTTGCTGTAAGCCGTTGCCGCCGGATAGTCTCCGTAAAACGCCATGTCCAGTTCACCGGAGGCATATGCCTCGTTGATTGCCGGGCCTGCCTCCTGGAATGTCACCAAGTCCAGCGTGTAACCCACGGCGTTGAGTTCTTCTTCCAGATAGCCCTTGTCATAGGCAAGCTTGCCGTTTTCCAAAAGCGGATAGTCGTCAAATCCCGGACTGCCCAGCCGCAAAGGTTTCAGATCACCGGAAACAGAGGACGATGCCTGTTTGGTGCTGCTGTCAGAAGAACCGGCACTGCCGCAGCCCACGATGCCAAGGCTCAGGACACCTGCCAGAAGAAATGCGAAAATCTTGTTGTGTTTCATTTGAAATACCTCCATTTACTTGTATTGCTTTACTTTGTGTTTCCTTTATTCCAGGGCGTGATCGCTGTAAAAATCGCACCCAGAATTTTATCCATCAAGATACCGATTACGCCAATGACGATCATGCACACGATCACCACATCCGACTGCATCAGACTCCGTGCATTGCTCATGCGATAGCCGATGCCGGACAGGGATGCGATCAGCTCTGCGGCAACCACTGCCATCCAAGAAATGCCCAGCCCCAGTTTCAGCCCTACCAGAATCTGCGGCAGTGCATGAGGCAGATAGACCTTTCGGAAAGTTTTGAAATAGTTCAGCTTATACAGCTGCGCCACCTCGATATAGCCTGCCGGCGTACTGGAGATGCCGCTCATGGTGTTCATCATAATGGGGAAGAATGCCGCCATAACGATCACCACCACCTTGGACAATTCTCCGATGCCGCACCAGAGAATAATCAGCGGAATCCATGCAATGATAGGGATCTGCCGGATCACCGTCACCGTTGGCTGCAGCAGATTGGCTATCATCTTTGACATTCCCATCAGAGACCCCAGAACCGTTCCCAATGCGACGGAGAGCAGGTAGCCTTTCAGCACACGGGAAAGCGTGACCGAAAGGTCGTTCCAGAGTTGACCGCTTTGCAGCATTTCCAGAAACGCCTGCCACACCATGGAGATTCTCGGCAGGATGCTGGTCGGGATGCTGCCGAAGTGGGTGGCACAAATCCACGCCGCCACGATCACTGCCGGAACAATCAGCCCCAGCAAAACCTGTTTGATTTTCTGCGTTTTCATGTTGTCCTCTCCTTTAGATCATGTACTCTGCCTCTTGCAGGAACTCCGCAGAATCCTGGAAGAAGTGTCCGTAAATTTTCTTTTTGTATGCGGCAAAGCCGGTGCTGCCACGATTCATACGGGAGTATTTATCTGTGGTAATAATCTCCTGGATCTCACCCGGCCGTGCCGACATAATGACGATTCGCTCACCCAAATAGATTGCCTCGTCAATGTCGTGTGTGACCATGACCATGGTGACCTTTTCCTCCCGCTGGATTCGCAGGATCTCTTTCTGCATCTGGATTCGTGTCAGCGCATCCAGCGCACCGAACGGCTCATCCAGCAGCAATATGGATGGATTCCCGGCAAGACCTCTGGCAATCGCCACGCGCTGGGACATACCGCCGGACAGCTGCGAGGGATAGGCATTTTCAAAGCCTTTCAGTCCCACCAGTTCCAGATGCCGTGCAATGTGTTCCTCTCGCTCTGCCTTTTTCATGTTCCGGATGCCGAAACCGATATTGTCCTTGATTTTCAGCCACGGCAGCAGCCGGTGATCCTGGAATACCATGCCGCACTGTGCATCCGGTCCGGAAACGGTATGACCGTTCCGGGAAACGCTGCCATCCTGGTAGGATACCAGACCGCAGATGATTTTCAAAAGCGTACTCTTTCCGCATCCGCTGTGTCCTACGATCGTGACAAACTCTCCTTTTTTTACGGAAAGATCAATGTCCTTCAGCACCTGAAACGAAGTGCCGTCCTTGACGAACGATTTGTTCAGATGGGAAACCGTAATGATGTTTTCCTGTTCGGGTTCTTTCATTGCTATCACCTTTTTCTCCTATGTGTCTTAGGGGTTTCATTCCCTTGGTGTGATTCCATTCTACCCCACCGCAAGTGAAAAGTCCAGAAAGAATGGTGACAGCGTTATCATTTTGCGTGATTTTTTCCGGAAAAACAGGCAAAAAAATACCGCTTTCCCGGCGGTACGAGCAGCGGTTTTGTTTTTTGGGAAGGATAGGCGGCAACGATGCCAGAAAGAAATCTGCGAAAGCATGGGCTGATTTCCCATTTCCCCATATTTCCTACAGGATAACCGGTATTCTATTTTTGACAACGTTATCATTTGCCTTGACAAGCCGGATCTTGTCCGCTATAATAAAATATAGAATACAGATAGATATTATCGGGTATGAGGTGAGGGGAAATGTCGATCACAAAAATTGCAGCAATTACCGGTGCATCCGTTTCTACCGTGGCACGAGTCCTGCGGGATCCGGAACACAAATGCCACTCCATGGAACTGAAAGAACGCATCTTACAGACCGCACGGGAAATCGGCTATGTGCCGAATGAGGCGGCGAAAGCCTTGAAGAGCGGCAGTGCGCCGAAAAAGATCTTTCACATCAACATTTTGCTGACTCGTGTTAACTCGGATGAGACCGACCCGTTCTACAGCGAAATGCTCCGGCTGGTGGAGATCGAAGTGCGCAAAAGCGGCGGTCTGATCGAAAACATCTGGCGGCACGCCGTCTTTTCCAGCGAAAAAAAGACCGACTTTCCGGAAATCGAAAAGTCGGCTGCACAGATGTTTCACGATGCCAAGCAAAAGCACGATGGGCTGATTCTCATTGGAAAATGCTCGCAAAAGGGATTGAAGTCGCTGAAACGCTATGAAAAGAATCTCATCTCCATCAACCGCAATTCCACCACTTATGAAGTGGATGAGGTGCTGTGCGACGGCAGAAAAATCGCACTGACGGCAGTGAATTATCTGATCTCCTGTGGGCATCAAAAGATCGGCTATGTGGGAGACTGCCACAACGAGACACGGTATATCGGCTACCAGGAGGCACTGGTACACCACGGCATTGCGCCGGACATTGACGATGTCTACGACATTACACCCAACGAGAAAAACGGCTATCAGGCTATAGCGTATTTTTCCCAGCTGGAAACGCCGCCCAGTGCGTTTTACTGCGCCAACGACATTCTGGCGATCGGAATGCTGAAATATCTGGCGCAGAGCAAAAACTGGTATTATCATCCCTCTGTCATCTCCAGCGACAACATTGTAGAATCTCAGTATACCACGCCCATGCTAACAACGGTTTCCCTGCCGAAAGCGGAAATGGCGCATCTGGCAATTCAGATTCTGACAGACCGCATGAACGGCGGACATAAGGCTGTGGTGAAAACGGAGCTGCAGTCCACCCTGGTCATACGCCAGAGCGTGCATCAAAATGTTTCCACGGAAAATGAGCCGGAGTATTATATTTAAGGCAGCCGCTTATTTTTCCTGGTCAGAACGCTGTTCTGCATTCGTTTCCTTTTTTTGAAACAGCAGCAGCGAAAACGTATTTCCCACAGAACCGCACCGCAGGTTCAGATGCCCATTCTGTTTCATGGCGATCTCTCTTGCCAGATACAGTCCGATCCCGATACCCCCTGTGTTCCTGCTGTTTTGTCCCCGATAAAACCGCTGAAAGATACGGCTGCGCTCTGACTCCGGAATCGGATCTGCCTGGTCGGTCACATCTACCGCAGCAAACAGCCCCAGTTCCCGTACCCGAATCGCCACCGTGCTGCCGGACGGGGCATATTTCACCGCATTGTCCAGCAGATTGAAAATCGCCTCCGCAGTCCAGCGCTGGTCATGCACCAATGTGATATCGCTTTCGCTGTCATAGGTTAGTGTGATATGCCGCTGTTTTGCCTTTACAAAAACATTCTTCACCGCCATCAACACTGTCTGGTTCAGACTTTTCTCCTCCGGCTGCAACTGAATCAAGCCGCTTTCCAGCCGGGAAAGCTGAATCATGCTCTCGGACAGAAACACCAGCCGGTCTACCGCTGTCCGCAGCACTTCAGTATACTGCTTTCGCTGCTGTTCCGTCAGTGCCGGTTCTTCCAGCAGTGCAGTGTACAGTTTCAAGGATGCGATAGGCGTTTTCAGCTGATGTGAAAGGTCGGATATCAGCCCTTTCAGATTTTCCTGCGCCTGTCGGGAATCCTCATTTTTCTGCTGCAGGATCGTCACCAGTTTCAACACCTTGTCCTGTAATTTTGAGAGGACTGTGTCCTCATTCCGTGGAAAGATTTCCCGATGTTCCAGAGAAAGCAGGCAGTCGCACAAATCGGAGAGCTGCGCCGCAACGCTGCGCCAGTATGCCTGTTCCCTATGCCGCTGCCATGCGGTGAAGAGAACTTGCAGCGCAGACAACCCCAGCACAATACACGCCGCAGGCACATTCCGGGTCAGAAAGAACACACTTCCGCCGCACAGCAGGGGCAGCAGTATCGCTAAAGCAATGAAAAAGATTCGATTTGTCTGCTTCATTGGGATTCTCCAAAGGTATAGCCGATGCCGAATACTGTAACGATCAGCTTTGGATTTTTGGGATCGGTCTCGATTTTCTGCCGCAGCCGGCGGATCAAGACACGCAGCGTATTCTCATCCACAAAGTTCCCGTCACAGTCCCAGAGCCGTTCCAGGATCAGATCACGGGTCAGCACCTGTCCCCGGTTACGGATCAGCAGTTCCAGCAGCTTGTACTCCATGGCGGAAAGTTTCACTGGCGCATTCTCTTTCTGCACCTGCATTTTCACAAAGTCCACCGTCAACGTCAAATAGGAGAACACGTCTCCCGATGCGGCACTCTGACTGCGGCGAAGTACTGCAAGGATTCGCTGGTACAGCAGTTCGATGGAAAATGGTTTCGCTATATAGTCGTCACAGCCATGCTGAAACCCTGCGATCATCTGAGATTCCGTGTCATTTGCTGTCAGAAAGATCACCGGCGCAGCGCTGATTTTCCGCAGCCGGCTGCAAAGTTCCAGACCGCTGCCGTCCGGCAGACGAATATCCAGCAGGATCAGATGATAGGACGATCCGGCAAGCAGTGTTTCTGCCCTGGCAATGGTATCGGCACAGTCTGCGGCAAATCCCTTTCCCTGCAAATAAAGGCGAATACCGCCGCTGATCGTGGCATCATCTTCTAAAATCAAAATACGCTGCATGGTGCATTTTCCCCTTTCGTTTTTTCAATTCAGTATAGCATTTTCCGGGTAAAAAGTCAATTTGCAAAAATCCCTTTTCCGATATGGAAAAGGGATTTTTCTCACTCCATGTGCCGCAGCCGTGCAGTAATGCTTTCTTTCGCCGCAACTCGATAAACCAGAATCGGGACAAGGATACAAATGGCAAAGATCAAAGAAGAAAGTATTGCCAGCCATCCCCACGGATAGCGGTATACAGCATAATCTGCTGTCTTTTCCGTCATGAATCCCACCAGATATAAGATGCCGCTGCCCAGGGTCAGAATCAGAGCCAATGTGATTCCGGCGTAGTAGATGCCCTCCAGCATCAGCATTCGCCGCACTTGTTTCTGGGTCATGCCCACGCTTTCCATCACTGCAAGTTCTGTCCGCCGGGTAAAGATGCCGGTGAGCATCACGTTGATGAAATTGATAACGCCGATCAGAATCAAAATACCAGAAACACCGCCGCTCAGGAGTCTGATCGTGAACATGGAATCCTGGAATTCCTGTATTATCTCTGTGCGTACTTCTGTATGGGAAACGACCGGATACATTTGCGTAATGCTGCGGATCTGATCGTTTAGGCGGCTCTCTGCCTTGTCGTCATACTGTATCCCAATAAAATTGATACTGGGCGTATCGGTCAGCTGCTCCAGGGCAGTTTCACTGACCAGAATAAAATCCGGTGCGCCGGTGATGCTCCAATAAGAACCTATGTGCAGTTTGCTGATATCCCCGTTTAATGCACAGCTGCCCACTTCCAGGGAAAGCGAACCGCTGCCGTATTTGTCCTGCATGGTAATCGTTTTGCCCTGCATCTGTTCTGCCTGTTCCGCTGTGCTGACAGAACCGAGAATGCACTGCCTGCCATCCAGAAATGCTTTCACATCTACCGGCACTGCGGCATTCTGGTTATAGGTTTTCAAATCCCTTTCCGAAATTGTTATAACAGTGGTTGCGAAATTCTCCGGTGATTCGGTAAAGAATTTTTCCAGATCCTCCAGAGAGCTGCCATAACCGTTGTTTTCCATGATCGGCTGATACAATGCTGCATCAAAGGACAGGGTCACATCTTCACACCGGGCTGTATGCACTGCGGTAATGCCGTCCAGCGCCTGTATCTTTTGCAGCATTTCCTCCGCAGAACGATTGTTTTTCCGGATCTGCGCCGCATCCGTTCCGTCCGCCTCTGAGCCGGAATTGACATAGATCGTATAGTCATCGGACAGGTAATATTTTACATAGTTTTCCAGTTTCATGCTGTCCGCAAAGGCATTTGTGGCGAGAAACGCCATCGTCCCCAGAAACAGGGACGCAAATACCAGTACCGCACGTTTCTTTTCCCGAAAGACATTCCGGAACGCCATCTTCGAAAGCTTTCCGCCGTCTGTTCCCTTTTTTGGCTTAATTTTTGCCGGGCGCTGTCCTTGATATTTCATTGCCTCTATCGGGGAGATACGACTGGCGAGCCTGGATGGTTTGCGGCAGCTGACTGCAATGGTGAAAAGGGCAAACAGAATCGTTCCCACATAAATCAGCGGATGAAACTGCATGGTCAGCGGCATGGGATCGTCACCGCTGCCGAACATCCGCATTGCATAGGGAACTGCCACAAAGGATGCCAGCGTTCCCAACAGCATTCCCACAGGAATACCCACTACAGAGAGGGAAAATGCCTGCAAACGAACCATCTTCCGAATCTGTTTCGGTGTCGTTCCCACAGTTTTCAGCATTCCGTAAAAGCGAATATCCTTGGTAATGGAAATGTACATAACATTATAGATCAGCAGGTAGCCGCTGAATACGATAATCAGACCGATCGTACCAAACAGACCGGCAATGAGAACACGGTTGGACACCGTTTCATTCAGCATATCCGAAGTGTAGTCAAAGTCCTGCCCGTCTTGCAGCTGAACCTCTGCATCTAAGGAATCTGACAGCTTTTCCTGCAATCCGATTTTCGCTGAAATGGAGAGCCTGCCATCTTTTTCCGCTGTCAGCCCCAGCTGGTCGGCATAGGCTTTGGAAACGAATCCCTGAAAACCGTCCTGGGAATTGGTGTAGTCCGTAAACCAACCGGACAGGGTAAACAATTTGGTTTCACCGTCCGCCAGCAGAGAAATTTCCATCCCGATTTTGGGTGAAGTGACGTGCATAGTTTCCAGTGCATTCCGGGAAAGCATCACCTCTCCTGCCTGCGTGGGGTAACTGCCCTGTACATCGCTTACGGCAGGGGTGTAGTTCTTTTCAAATTCTGTAGTGTCGTAATAGCTGAGCAGAATTGCCGTATTCTCTTCGCCGGAAGTATAAGCCGTCCCTGCCTGTATCTGCACCCCGGCAGCATACAGATAACGGTTTTCCTCAATCTGCTGCACCTGCGCTGCCATCGGATGGTCGAGATAAATGGAAGAACGTGTTCCCTGCTGCCGGGTCAGCATGACCACCATGCCCTCTGCCAGACTTGCCCCAATGGTGAAGATCGTGGTAAACATAAACGTGGTCAGAATGACAGCCAGTATCACAATGCCGTTGCGGATACGGTTTTGTTTCATAGAACGAAAAGCGATTTTCCGGACGATCTCCCGGTTGTTATTTTGCAGCATCGCCGTTCACCACCTTGCCGTCTTCGATCCGAACCATCCGGTCTGCCATCAGTGCAATCTCCTCATTGTGTGTAATCATAACAATGGTCTGGTGAAACGCCTGGCTGGTCATTTTCAGCAGTGCGATCACATCCATACCGGTCTTGCTGTCCAGGTTTCCCGTGGGTTCATCTGCCAGAAGAATGGCAGGCTTTGCCGCCAGCGCCCGTGCAATGGCGACACGCTGCTGCTGTCCGCCGGAGAGCTGATTCGGCATTGCCTGCGCCTTTTCTTCCAGCCCCAGCGTGTGCAGAATGGTCTGCACATAGTCGGTGTCGATTTTTGTACCGTCCAGTTCAATGGGCAGAACGACATTTTCATAGACATTCAGCACCGGCACCAGATTGTAATTCTGAAAAACAAATCCAATGTTTCTCCGGCGGAAGATCGTCCGGGATTCATCGTCCATCTGAAAGAGATCTTTGCCAGCGACCAGAACTTCGCCGGAAGTCGGCGTATCCAGTCCGCCCAGAAGATTCAGCAGGGTGGACTTGCCGCTGCCGGATGTGCCGATCACCGCAACGAATTCCCCGTTTTCTACGGAGAGAGAAACATGATCCAACGCCTTGACCTGGTTTTCACCGGAACCGTAGGATTTGCACAATGCTTTTGCAGATAAAATTTCCATGTGGATGCACTCCTTGTTTGAGATTATCTTTAGTATAACAAAGAGTTCTTACAATTTTGTGACACATCGCCGGAATAATCTGTCAGCCCCACTTTTCTCTGCCGCAAAAAAGAACTGGCATACAAACAATGTTGTACACCAGTTCAAAAGGTTATGGATTCTATGGATCCGAAGATGTCGGTTTAAGCAGATGTCGATTTAAGTTTCCCACAAGCTGCGGTAAATGGCGGCGCAGTCCGCTGCGCTTACAGCACGCCGAGTATTTCCCGGACTGCCGCTGGCGATGGCATCTGCTGACATCTTTTCGATGACATCGAAAAATGCTGTCCTGGAGATGCCGTACTGTTCCGGCGAAGGCACTTCACAGGTGCGGCACAGCTGCTTCACTGCCGCCAGCAGCGCATCTGCTGCCGCCGCATCGGAACTGTCTGCCGGCGCTGCGCCAATGGCACATCCCAGCGCACCAAACCGCTCATAGCAGCCCGGCAGCGCAAACTGCAGGCACTTTTCCAGCAGCATGGCGTTGGACAAGCCGTGCGGCACATGAAACAGCGCCCCGATGGGTCGGCTCATGCCGTGAACAATGGTGACACTGGAATTGTTGATGCAGATGCCTGCCTCCAGCGCTGCTGCCGCCATCTCTTCCCGTGCCTTCCGGTTTTTCCCGTCACGGTATGCCGCAGGGAGATAGGAAAAGATACGTTTTACTGCGGAGACCGCCAGCGCATCTGTCAGCGGCTGTGCCTGCTTTGAGGTGTACGCCTCGATGGCATGAGTCAGCGCATCCAATCCGGTAGCCGCCGTAACTGACTGCGGCGTACTTTCCGACAAGCTGGCATCCACAATGGCAAGCTGCGGCAAAAGCACCTCGCCTTTCAGCAGCATTTTCACATCCGTTTTCGTGTCTGTGATAATGGTGAACTTCGTCACCTCAGAACCTGTTCCGGCTGTGGTGGGGATCGCCGCCATAGACGGGAGTGCTCCGCTGATCTCCTTTCCCATATAGGATGCAAGGGGTGCAGAACTGGTCGTGCCGACGGCAATGGCTTTCATGGCATCCAGCGGACTGCCGCCGCCAATGCCGATCAGACAGTCGCAGCCGTTTTTCTGATAGGCTGCCAGACCTTCGGCGATCATGACATCGGTGGGTTCGCTGTTGATGCAGTCGCACACCGCATACGCCGAAAAGCATCCGGACAGCTGTTCCGCCAACTGCGCTCCCATGCGTTTCCACGTTCCGGCAGAAGTCACCACCAGCGGCTTCTTGCCCAGCCCGGAAAGCGCCGCACTGCTCTCCTGCAATGCGCCCCATCCGGTAAAAATGGTCTGTGTTGTCGTAAATTTCTTGACCATGGTATTTTCCCTGTGCCTTTCTTCTGTGATATCTTTCATCATATCACAAGATAATGAAATGGTCAATCCTTGTCTGCACGAAGCACTGCATTCAGCATAACTGTTGCACCCTCGGTGCAGTGTTCCGGCTTGGAATATTCCGGCTCACAGTGCGAAAGTCCGTCCTTGGACTGGACAAAGATCATGGTTGTGGGCAGCATATACGATGCAAACTGTGCGTCATGACCTGCGCCGGAATGGATATACTGATGCGAGATGCCGCATTCCTCTGCGGCTGCCTTCACATAGCCCACCAGCTTTTTGTCCCAGTAAACGGTATCCCGGTTCCACGCCTTTTCCACCTTGCAGGTGCAGCCGTGCCATTCCTTGTCAGCACAGCTCTTGACGATCGCCAGGACCTGTTCCAGCACCTTGGGATCTTCGTGTCTGGCATCAAAGGAAAAGTCTACGAAATCCGGCACACAGGTATGTACACAGGGATGGCAGACGATCTCACCAGTGGTGTACACCAGGTCGCTGTAACCCAGCTTGTCGATCTCCTGGTGCAGATAGCACAGTGCTTCGGATGCTGCATAAAGGGCATCCTTTCGTTTCGGCATGGGGAATGTGCCGGCGTGGGTGGTCTGTCCGTAGAACTGAATGCGGTAGTTGAACATTCCCAGCACACAGTCCACCACGCCGATGTCATTTCCGGCATCCTCCAGAATCGGTCCCTGCTCGATGTGGGTTTCAAACATATACTGATACTGCTCCGGATTCAGACGGTACTTCCTGTCCCCCTGGAAACCGGACTTCGCCAGCGCCTCGCCGAAGGTACTCTTGCAGTCCAGGATGCTCTTGGACTGCATCATGTCCTCATAGGCAAACTTGGCACGGATATCCTCCGGCAGATAGTCATAGCAGACAATGCCGGAACACATCATTGCCGACGGATAGAGCGAACCCTCTTCGTTGGTCCAGATCATGGCAGTCAGCGGATGCTTGTGCGGGATCTGCTTTTCGTGTACTGTCTCCAGCACCTCCATGGCAGACATGACGCCCAGGATGCCGTCATAGTTGCCGCCGTTCTTGACCGAGTCCACGTGCGATGCCATAACAATGCGCTTGGCATCGGGGTCGCTGCCGGGAAGTGTGGCATACATATTCGCCACATCGTCGATCTCGATCACAGCGCCGATCGCCTCCATGCGTCTGCGGAATTCGTTTCGTGCCTGAATGGCTGCCTCAGACAGAGAATACCGTGTGATGCCGCCGTGACCTGCGTCACCGAATTTTGAAAATGTTGCGATCTTGTCCTTCATACGTTCCAAACTGCAAGCATACATAACCCATGCGCTTCCTTTCTCATGTTATCTCAGATAAACAAATTCGGATTCTCATTTTCATTTGTCTGTTCCGGAATCCGTAGACAATTTTCCAAAAGGTCATACACCTCGTCCGCCATCACATAAAAAGCCTGATAGCGTTCTGCATCCTCCGATTCCAGCACCAGCAGAAACCGATCATCCCAGTCGTTGCAGGAGATCGACTTCACCCAGAACTTCCCGTCTGCGTCTGTTCCCAGCTGCCGGAGCAGCTCCGGCTTTCGCACCACGCCGTACAGGATTCCGTCCCAGGGCACCGGAAAGTGCAGCCGTTTGACAAATGCCGGTTTCATAACTACCGTCACCGCCACCTCATTGGGCGTCAGCGGAACGGTATCCCGTGTCACCTGTGAGACGGTGCGAAACCGGTCCGCCGGTAGCAGCGACCGCAGCGGCGTTCCCTGTTCGATATTCGCATAATGTCCGGATACCATTGACCTCATCTCCTTTTTCAGCCGGCAATGGCGGCGTCGACTTCTCCCAGCACCTCATCCAGCTTCTGCATCTCCTCCCGGAGCTGTTCCGGCGTAATGATAAGCGGCGGTGCAACAATGATGACATTTTCGTGGCTGTAGGTGGAAAATCCCTTTGCCATCAGCTTTTTGCAGATGCCGCCCATCACGCCGTCCGGATCCTTTCCATACGGCACAAGGGGTTCTTTGGTGGTCTTGTCCTTTACCAGCTCTACGCCGGAGAACAAGCCGATATAGCGCACATCACCCACACAGGCGTGCTTTGCCTTCAGATCCTCCAGCAGCTCGCCCAGCACCTTGCCGGATACTGCCACATTGTCCAGGATGTTTGCCTCCTGGTAGTAGTTGACACAGGCAACACCAGCGGCACACGCCAGCGGATGCGCACTGTAGGTCAGACCGCAGGACAGATAGTGGTCGTCAAAGTATGCGGCGATCTTCTTGCTGACGGCAACGCCGCCCAGCTGGATATAGCCGCAGGTCACGCCCTTTGCAAAGGTAATGATATCCGGCACTACATCGAAGTTCTCAAAGGCAAACATCTTTCCGGTTCTGCCGAAGCCTGCCATGACTTCATCGCAGATCATCACAATGCCGAACTCGTCGCAGATCTTCCGGATGCCCGGCAGATAGCCCTTCGGCGGAATGATAATGCCGTTAGAGCCGGTGATGGTCTCCACCTCAATGGCAGCGATGCGGTCTGCGCCCTCATAGATGACCTGTTCCCGCAGCTTTGCCAGATAATATCTGGTTGCCTCTTCTTCGGACGCAAAATCCAGCGGTTCCCGGTAAATATACGGGTCAAAAAACTTGATAAAGCCCGGAATGCCCGGCTCCAGCGGATAGCGTCTCGGCTCACCGGTCAGATTTCCGGCGCCGAACGAAGAACCGTGATAGCTCCGGTAACGGCTGAACACCTTGTTTCTGCCGGTGTACATTCTGGCGATCTTGATGGCGTTTTCATTGGCATCTGCGCCGGCATTGGTGAAGAACACCTTGCCGAACGTATCCGGCAGCAGGTCGATGATCGCCTTGCCCAGCTTTGCACGATCCTCATCGCCGAAGGACGGCCCGATGTAGCAGTACTTGTCCACCTTTGCCTTGATGGCGTCGCCGATCGCCTTGTTGCCGTAGCCCAGGTTCACGTTGACCTGCTGCGAGGACATATCCGCATACCGCTTTCCATCGGTATCATAGAAATAGATTCCCTCTGACCGCTCTACCGGAATGGGTTTCAGTCCCTTTTGCTTGCTCCAGGACTGCATGGTATATGTGGTTTGCATTTTTTGAATCTCTTCGCCTGTCATTTTGAATTCCTCCAATTTTTCTATTTGATCTGGTGATACGCTTACAGCATATCCCGAATGAGATAAGCCAGATAAATTTTTACTCTTGCCTCCTGGTTCAGATCCGTCTGCAAAATCTCTCGGATCTGCCGCAGCTTATAGTTGATGGTGTTGCGGTGGACCTGCATCTGCTCTGCGGTCTGCTGAATGCTACACTCTGTCAGCAGATAGCGCCGCAGCACATCCAGATAATCGGTGTGATTTCTGGCATCGTACTGAATCAGTGCGCCCAGCACGCTTTCCATGAACTGTTCCAGTATCCTGCGGTCCTTGACGCCGAACAGGAGGCGGTAGATGCCCAGGTCAGAATAGCCCAGCACCTGTTTTTTCCGGATCCGGCAAACTGCACCGGCGGCTTTTGCCTGGAGATACAGCGCCGAAAGAGAGACATAACCGATCTGCTCCTCCGAAATGCCGCAGTAAACATCACCTCGTTCTGACAAGACCTGTGCCACCTGCGCCACATACTGTGTCAGCTGCTCCGACCGGACATTCTGCCCGATCAGACAGATGCTCTGTTCCAGCCGGAAAATACAGACGGAAAGGTGGCTTTTGTGCAGCGCCCGATAGACCCGGAATTGCAGCTGTTCCCACTCCAGATCGGTAAACTCGTGTTCCCTTTCGTGGAGATACAGGAGCATGACCTGGTATCTGCCGTCATCCGGAAAGCCTGCCCGCTGGAGTATCCCGGTATAGGATTCGCCCTTTTCCGGATTGAATATCCAGGTGCTGAATGCAGATGCAATGCTGCGCTCATGCTTTTCACTCTGGATGATGCGATGGCAAAAGTCGTATGTCACATCAATGATATGCACCGACCAAGGCAGCACCAGCAGCGGAAAGGCGTGGCTGTTGCACCAGACGATCAGCTGCGGCGGCACTTTTTCAATGTACGGTCCCAGATTGATGACCAGTCCCACCGCACCGTGGCTCAGCAGCTGTTCCGCATAGGGCAGCAGCCAGTTCACGCCGCACTGGGCAATGCCGGTGGTGAAAACCAGCTCCTGCCCGTTGATAAAATGGGATACTTCCACATCTTCGATGATATGCACCCAGCGCACCACATTGTCCATGCCGTCCTCGCCGGCGACCAATTTCATCTGATACGTCTTTTCCACATTCACGCAAAGCTGCGAAAGCGTTAATGCCATGAGACCTCACCTCTCTTCCGGTGTTTCTGTAGAACGCCTTGTCCCGGCTGTGACTGCACCCACGGGACAGACCAGCGTACACAGCAGACAGCCTACACACTTTTTGCCGATCAGAGACGGCCGGCGCTTTTCAGTGTCGAACCGGATCGCCTGGTGTCCTGCGTCCATACAGGAAATATAGCATCTTCCGCAGCCGGAACAATCCTGCCGCAAAAATTTCGGATAGCATATGAAACTGCGGTTCAGCTTTTCCGGTGCTGTCACAGCCTCCAGTCCGGCACCTACCAGTTCCTGGAGACTGGCGATCCCGTGACGGTTCATATAGTCCGTCAGACCGCCGATCAAGTCGGTGATGATCCGATAGCCATACTGCATCACCGCTGTGGTGATCTGGATATTGCTGCACCCCAGCGCCAGAAACTGCACCGCATCCCGCCAGGTCTCAATGCCGCCCATGCCGCTGATGGGAACACCGCTCAGTTCCGGACAGACCGCCATATCGTAAATATGGCGCAGTGCAATGGGTTTCACCGCCTTGCCGGAATAGCCGCTGACTGCGGTTTTTCCCATCACGCCCGGATGTGCCTGCATGGTCTCTTCGTCAATGCCGGTAATGCTTTTGATGGTATTGATCGCCGCCAGACCGTCTGCGCCTGCCCTCACAGCGGCGACTGCCGGAACGGTCATATCGGTGATATTGGGAGTCATCTTTGCCAGCACCGGCAGCGTTGTGCCGCGCTTGACCGCCGCTGTATATGCCTGCACCAGCTGTACATTTGTCCCCACATCACTGCCCATGCCCTCTACGGTCATCTGCGGACAGGAGAAATTGCATTCGATGATATCGCATCCGGCATCTGTCACCAGCCGAGCCAGCTGCGTCCACTCGTCCTCCGTTTCGCCCATGATGGACGCAACGATGATACGATCGGGATAGTCCTGTTTCAGCCGCCGCAGAAAGTCCAGGTTTTCCTCCAGCGTATGGTCGGAAATCTGTTCCAGATTCCGAAATCCCAGAAACGGATATCCCTCCCGGCTCACGGTGTCGAATCTGGGCGAGACCTCTTTTGGTCGATAAAAGCCGATGGTCTTGAACACGATACCGCCCCAGCCCTGCTCCAGCGCCCTGGCACACATTTCATAATTGCTTGCCACAACGGAGGAGGAAAGGAAAAAGGGATTGACACACGGCACGCCGCAGAACGAAATGGAAAGGTCTGCCGGTTTTTGTGCCGCTGCCGCCGGAAGTGCTGCTGCCATTTCAGCAAGCGGCATCTTCTGCGGACAGGCGCTTTCGCAGGAATGCGCACAGGATACACACGCTACATTTTTCATTGCCGCCGCTGCCCCGGAAAGGTTTTCAAAGCGGATACTCCGCACCATTGCGGCAGGGTCTGCACCCAGCCCGCAGGCAGCTGTACAAGGTGCATCATAACAGAGCATACACTGTGCCGCCTGCTGTTCCAGTGTGATCTTCGTCCGCCGGCTCATCTCTGCCATCGCACATTCCTCCTTTTGATATGTTCTATGGTTTCACACTTATTTTAATTTGCACTTTACGAAATTGCCCCAGCCGGCTTCGCCCAGGAATTCGCCGTTTTCATAGACCAGTCTGCCTCTGGAATAGGTCTGCACCGGATAGCCGTGCAGTTTGCATCCCTCCCAGATGGTGTGGTCACAGTCGGAGTGCATCTTGTCGTTAGTAATCACAAAATCCATTTCCGGATCATAGACCACCAGGTCTGCATCCATGCCTACAGCAATCGCACCCTTTTTCTGACAGCCAAAGATTCGTGCCGGATTGGTGGAACAAAGCGCCACCGCCTGCTCAAAGGTGATCTCGCCGCTGTTTGCCGCAGACAGCATATAGGGATACATATTCTCGATGCCGGCGCAGCCATTGGGGATCTTGGTGAAATCGTCCTTGCCCCAGTCCTTTTCATAGGACTGGAACGGACAGTGGTCTGTGGCGATGGTGTCGATATCGCCCCGGCGAATGGCTGCCCAGAGCGCCTGACGGCTCTCCTCGCCCTTCATCGGCGGCGAGCATACGAAATTCCGTGCATTTTCCAGCTTATAGACATCGCTGGTAAATTCCAGATACTGCGGACAGGTCTCCGCATAGATGGGATAGCCCTCGTCCTTTGCCCGGGTCACAGCCTCGACACCGCCTTTGTTCGCCAGGTGGACGATATACAGCGGTGCGCCGGTGGCTTTCGCCCAGGCGATGGCACGCTTGTCTGCCTCTTCTTCCACAAATTCCGGACGGGATGCGTAATGATACCAGGCATCCGTCTTGCCCTCTGCCAGAAACTCCTTTGTGAGGGTATTGATGATCTCGTTGTTCTCTGCGTGTACCTCGATCAGTGCGCCCACTTCTTTCGCCTTCTGCAAGACTTGATAGAACACACCGTCGGTCACGCCGAAGTCATACACCATGAACACCTTAAACGAAGGCACGCCGTAGTCCACCGCATCGGCGATGGTGTCCAGCAGTCCGCCGCTCACATCCTTGACTGCCACGTGGAAGGAATAATCCACGGCAGCCTCCGGTGCGCAGAGGGCATCCCGGCGCTTGATGGCATCCACCATCGTTTCCCCGAAATCCTGGAGAATAAAGTCAAATACGGTGGTGGTCCCGCCGCAGGCTGCGGCTCTTGTGCCGGCGAAATAGCCGTCGGAAGAGACCGTTCCGCCGAACGGCATCGCCAGATGGGTATGCGCATCAATCGCACCCGGCAGCACCAGCTTTCCGCTGGCATCTACCACCTTGTCAAAGCCCTCCGGAGAGATGTCCTTTCCGATCTCCGCAATGGTTTCTCCGTCGATCGCAACATCCGCTAAAAACGTTTCACTTGCGGTAACTACAGTACCGTGCTGTATCAAAGTACGCATATTTCTGCACCTCCATCTCAATCCTGGTTCAGCTTATAGACCAGTTCCAGACCGGAACGCTGGTAAACCTGTGCGACCTCCGTCAGCCCCATGCCGGCTGCATCCGCAGAGATCAGATTACAGAACCAGGTAACGCCAAAGTCTACTGTGCCGTTATATACTGCGGTGGTCTCTGAAATATCGCCGCCGCCCGGTGTGATCGTTACGTTCAGACCAACATCATTATAATAGCCCTTGTCCAGTGCCACATAATAGCCCATGAACTGTGCCTGGGGCAACCACTTCAGCTGAACGGTGACATCTGTCTTTTCTGGTGTGCCGAAGCTTTCAGAAGTTGCTGCCTCCCAGTAGGAAGTATCCCGGACATCATCCAGGGTCAGCGTACCCAGCTTTTCTGCTGCCGCAGAGTCATCCAGCTTGATGTACTGCTTTGCCAGATCCAGGGTCTGCTGCATTGCCGTTTCTTCCATCTGCCCCAGGTTATCCAGTCCGACTGCATTGCCGGACATATCTGTGGTGACCAGCTTTGCCACTTCGCTTGCCATATACTTCTGATGCTCCGGCGAAACAGACGAGCCATAGTTGAACACGATCTCTGCCGCCTCATCCGGATTCTCGCAGGCATATTCCCAGCCCTTCATGGATGCGGAAATAAATGCCGCAACGGTGTTCGGGTTCTCCTCCGCAAATGCCTGAGTACAGAAAATGTTGTCCTCCAGCATCGCTACGCCCTCGTCGTTCATATCAATCGTGCCGACCGTATCGCCGTAGCCATAGCCGCCGTCATAGTCATTCTTGACCAGTCCCAGCTCGTTATAGGTCATGGCAGACGCCAGCATCAGAGAATCGTCATCAAAGCTGTCCATGTCAAATGCCTGGCTGACGAACTCAGTGGGCAGGTCATACTTGGTGAGCAGCGCAAGCAGCTCATACTCATTGCCGATGCCCCAGTTGCCGATCTTTCCGGCGGCAGAGGCTGCCTTGATAATCTCTTCTGCCGAAGTACCCTTGTCAAAATAGCTGCCCTTCGATGCACTGCCGCCGCTGCCGGAAGAATCCTTGCTGCTGCTGCCGCAGGCAGTCGCTGAAACAGTCATCAATACGGCTGCACAAAAAATGGCAATTGCTCTCATCTGCTTTTTCATCATCCATCATCCTTTCATGGTGCGGGCGATTCGCCCAATCCTGCTTTTTTCTATCACACTGCGAAACCGCTCACTTGCGTTTCCGCAGGAACAGACGTTCCAATAAAATCGAGATCAGATACATCCCGATGCCCAGCGCACAGGCGATCACAATATATGCCCATGCGGTGGCGTACTGTGCGGTTACAATGTTCTCCCGGATCATTCTGCCGACACCGATGATATACTCGGCAAAATATTCGCTGACCACTGCGGTGATAACTGCCAGCGGCACGCTGACGTGCAGTGCAGTGAAAATATAGGGGACACTGTTGGGCAGCCGCAGTTTCCAGAAAACTGTAAACCGATTGGCTGCATAAGAACGCATCAGATCTTCCGAAAAGGGTTTCACTTCCGTCAAGCCCCGGAATGCGTTGATGCTCATGGTTGCGGTACAAAAAATCATGACAACGATACACTTTGCCACCATGCTGCGGAATGCCACGTCATTGCTCACATCTCGTGTCCAGTTGATGATGACCGGTGCAAGAGCGACCACAGGCACTGCGTTGAAACAGGACACAATGGTCAGACCGCCGGCGCCCCAGTGGGGAAAAGCAGCTGCGACCAGTGCAATCAGATACCCCAGCAGCGAACCGGCGGCAAGCCCGATCACAATGACGATCACGGTGGACTGCAAATTCTCTGCGATTGTCCCCCAGTTTTCCTGGATGATCGTCAGGATCCTCGTGGGGACAGGCAAAATAAAGGTGTCTACGTGCAGCAGCCGGTGCAAAAGCCTGGTCTGCCACGCTGCGATCAGCAAAACGGCAAACAGCAGCGGATAAGCAACTGTTGTGACGGAGTCCCACCGTTTCCGATTTTTACTTTTTCCTGCCATGCCGTTTTCCTCCTCTCCGATGGGTTCCGGTGCGGCGATAAGGACACGCCATATTTTCCAGCCAGCCCATGATGGTAAAGCTGAGGATGCCCACACAGGCGCTGAACAGAACGATCAGCCAGAACACGTAAATCGACATAGCGTGTTTCTGTGCCTGCGACAGCATACATCCCAGACCGCCGTCACCCTGCAGGGTATCCACCAGGATGGATGCGGTAATTGCCATCGGCGCTGAAATTTTCAGACCAGTGAAAAAATAGGGAATACAGTTTGGAATATAGGTTTTCGTATACAGCTGAAACTTATTGGCTGCATAGGAGTACATCAGTTCTTTTTTCTCCCGTTCGGTTGCCCGGAATCCGGAAAGCGTATTCGCAGCTACCGGATAAAATGTCAGGATCGCTGCAATAATGATACGGGAAACACCGATATCGCCGGTGATCGCCAGAACGATGGGCGCCATGCCCAGAATCGGAATGACCTGAATGATAATCAGATAGGGTGAAACGGTTTTCTCCACGCCCCGGAACAGGTGCATCAGCAGCGCCAGCACAAACCCCAGTATCGTTCCGATGACAAATCCCAGTGCGGCACGTTCCAGCGTCTGTCCGGCGCTTGTCAGAACGACCTGCAGTGCGGTCTGGTCTCTGGTCACCGTATTGGTGCTGAATATCGCCTGGACGATCTGCCAGATGTGGGGCATGATGTTTTCCGGCGTCCGCTTGACTGCCTCCACCCGGAACGCAAATATCTCCCACACCACGGCAACGCCTGCCAGCCACACCAGCATGACCAGCCATTTTGCCTCTAAAATGCGGCGAATCTTTTTCATGATATCACTTCCTTTATCATACGCCCTCAAAGCTGTTCCGGACCTTTGCCACCAGATCGGTGAACTCCATAGTGTCCTTCATCGCCTTGGTACGGGGCCTTGGCAGGTCCACCGGAACAACGGCGGAAAGTCTGCCGGGATGGGGCGAGAGAACACAGATCTTATCGGACAAATAAACTGCCTCTGCAATGTTATGGGTTACGAAAATGATCGTCTTATTGGTCTTTCGCCAGATGCCCAGCAGGTCATCGTGGAGCTTTTCCCGTGTGAATTCGTCCAGCGCCGAAAACGGTTCGTCCATCAACAGGATCTCCGGCTGGATCGCAAGCGCTCTGGCGATTCCCACACGCTGCTGCATACCGCCGGAAAGCTGCTTGGGATAGTGGTCTGCAAACTCGGTCAGATTCACAAGCTCCAGCATTTTCTTTGCCTGTTTCACACGGTCTGCCTTCGGCACTTTCATGATCTCCAGCGGCATTTCCACATTTTTCTGCACAGTGCGCCAGTCATAAAGCACTGCGCCCTGGAACACGATGCCATAGCGCCGCTTTAATCTTGCCTCCCGGGGAGATGTGCCGCCTACTGTAATCACACCGGACGTGGGCTGCAGCAGATCTGCGATGATGCGCAGGAGCGTTGTCTTGCCGCATCCGGACGGTCCCACCAGAGAGACGAACTCGCCTTTCTGGATATCCAGGGTCACGTCTGTCAGCGCAGTGACTTCCTTTCCATCCGCAGGATATACCATCCCGATATGTTCCATGTGAATTTCAACTTTGTTTTGCAGTTCCGACATAACTCTCATCTCCTAAATAAAAAAAGCGGCAACGGGAACCTTTGAACAGCCCCATTGCCGCTTTACATTATTTTGTGTTTTCTGCTGAATCTGTATCATCATCGGTTTCAGCATCTTTTTTTCTTTGTTTTTCTGTTTGTTTTCTTTCGATGTATCTAGTATAGCACAGCAGTGCAGATGTGTCAATCGTTTTGTGCAGATTTATCAGATACGCCAAATCAGCCCCCTTTTTCAGAAAAGATACGCACAAAAATATGATATATTTTCTGTGAAGAAAGCGAAAAACTGTGCGAAAAGGGGTTTTGATTGTGCTGATGCACAAAAAACAGAGGGAAAACTCCCGAAAAAGAGTTCTCCCTCCAGCTTTCTCCATATAGGTTTTTCCGGTCAGATCTATTCCATACAGCTTTGATATACCCGCAGCAGCTGTTTTCCCACATTCGGCAGGTCTTTTTTCTGCACGGCGTGGTATCCGTTTTCCGTCAAATCGGGCAGTTTTCCCTGTAATATCTGTGCCGCTTTTGTCTCGAATTCCTGTAAATCGCCGGCAAAATACACGTCCTGGGATTCTTTCAGCCACTCTGTATAAACCGGAATCCGGCGGAGCAGCACCGGGATTTGCATTGCCAACGCCTCCAGCACTACGATTCCCTCGGTTTCCTCATAGGACGGGAAAAGGAACAGATCACAGCCGCTGTAAGCGTCCTGCAGCTGCTCTTTCGGCACGTATCCGGCAAACTGCAAATTCTTCGGCGGATGCAAAACCGCCTGACGCACTTTTCTGCTAACGAAACGCAAATTGGTACAGCCAAACCAGATAAACTGATACTGCGGCATTGCCTTCGCCAGCTGCACAAAGTCCAGAATCCCTTTTCTGCGAATCTGCATTCCCACAGAAAGAATCACCTGATCCTGCGGTTTGTATCCGTATTGTTTCCGAAACCGCTGTCCTGCCGCCGTATCTTTCTGGTATTCTGAAAGGGCAATGCCGTTGGAAATGACGTGAATCTTTTTCTCGATGCCATACTGTTTCAGCAGACTCCGGGCATAAAAGCTGGGCGTCACGATTTTCGTCCCCTGCTGGTAGCACAATTTGATCCACCGCTGAAACAGCGGTGCAAACAAGTTTGACCCTACATAGGAATTGCGAAAGTCCTCTTTGGTGGAATGGGCGTGATAAACCACAGGGATTCCATGGCGTTTCGCTTTCTTCGCCAGAAAGAATGAATGGGGAAAGACGGTGTTGATATGAACCACATCGGCATCCTGCCAACGCTCGGCACAGCAGACGCCGTTTGCCTCCAGCGCTTTTCGCTGGTGAAGAATTGCCCGTCCCACGCCGCTTTTTTCAATTTGGCGCTGTAACTCGGAATATAAAAAGACACGCATCGTATTTGTTCCTTTCCAGGACTTCAACTGCCAAGCAGCGCCCATGCTCTCTGCAAAAGCTGATAAACACCCATGCTGTAGAGCAGAATGGCAAGGGGCTTTCCCAATAGAATAATGATGGCAAATTTGCGCACTGTCATTTTGCTAATTCCTGCCAGATAGCATAAAAAATCATCCGGTGCCACCGGCAGGAAAATCAAAAGCGCAAAGATTCGTTCAAACTGCTTTTCCTGCAATAAATACTTGCTGTATTTCTGATAGAATTTCGCTCCGGTCATTTGCTGCACCAGATCTTGTCCGCAGGCTCTCGCCAGTAAAAAGGCAGCCACAGAGCCGATACAGATTCCGATGTAATTATAAATGAAACCCTTGACTGCGCCAAAAAATACGACACCGAACACACAGCCGATTGCACCGGGCAGAATTGGGATCACTACCTGCACCGCCTGTATCGCCATGAACACCAGCGGCGCAAGAACACCGGCACGTTCCAGAAACGCCTGCATCTTCTGCGTGTCTGTGAAGATACCGCTTTGGTAGCCAAACACTACAAACACGCAGGTAATCAGAAAGCAGCCGATGCTGATCCAGCGTTTTTGTTTACAGATCCAGTTCATGCTGTTTTCCCATTCTTATCAACAAATGCAGCGTACCGGACAACTAGAATCCCATCCGGAACAACGTATTCCGATTTATGCGGGCGCAGACAGGATGTTGTCAGAATATCCACGCCCAGTAAAATACAACGGTTTCGCATTGCTCACGCCTCTTTTCGTTTATGCACGATTTTCTTTTCGCCCAGATCTACAAGTCTGACTGCCGCAATTCCCACCAGACAGCCGAGCAGTGCGCCTGCCAGCACATCGGACGGAAAATGCACAAAGAGATACAGCCGGGAAAATGCAATCATGCCTGCCAGAAGATAGGCGGCAAGACCGGCTTTCCGGTTCCAGTGCCAGAGTACTGTGGCTGCGGCAAAGGATGCCATGGTATGTCCGGACGGAAACGAGTAGTCCTGGGGAACCGCAATCAGCATAGCGTGTTCCTCCAGCCAGCAGGGTCGGTCACGTGCCACCAGATTTTTCAGCAGAAGATTTCCGATCAGACCGCATCCCATATTGCCGACACCCAGCTGTATCCCGTTTTTTCTGGTTTTCGAAATGCACAGCAGGAGTACTGCAAGGAGAATCCAGAGAATACCGCCGTTTCCCAGCGCCGTGATTTTCGGCATCCAAAAATCCAGAAAAGAACAGGAAAAGCGGTTCTGTATTTCATGTAGAATCTGAAAATCCAGAGCTGTGATCCATTGCATGGTCTACACTTCCTTCTGATGATGTGAGGTCGGGAAAATCAAAAAACGCTATACCAGATCTGTCAAAACAGCATCCGGTTCATATGCCGGAATGACAGCTACCATTTGGAACACCTCCCGAAAATGCCTGTTTCTGCTGCACCAAAAGCGCATACTTTTTGCAGACAACAAGACTCGCCTGAATCGCCGCCGACAAGTCGGTGTGAAAATCCATGGACGGCTGCCGGTAATACGTTTGCAGCACTTCTGTGACAGTCTGCGGAATCTGCATCATCCGGTTCTCGGCAGTAAACAAGTCCAGATTTTCCATGAAATACCGCTGCATCTGACGCTCATAGGACAAGTGCAGCCGTGGGTTTCCGATGCCGCCGCTGCGGTGTACAGAACAGCAGAAATCGCTCATATAATGTGTCAGTTTCCCCAAACAAAACAGGGCAAACAGCGAAGTCCTGCCGCTGTACTTCTGTAGTTTCCGAAAGACATAGTCCGCCGACTTCTGGTAAAAATGGCGGTGCAGAAACTGCGTGGGCAGATAGTCCGGAATGGCTGCGCCCAGGCAAAACAAATGGCGCTCCAGCGGAGAAAAATCAGCCTGTGCGGCTGCAATTCCTGCAATTCGATCATGTGTTCGTGGTTTCATTGATATCCACCTTCTCATGCACTTTGCATTTTCCAATTTTTCAAAACTTCCTGGTAACAGAACTCCACTTTTTCCGCAAATCCGGCAGCAGAAAAGCGCTCTGCGGTCTGGACTGCGTACCGGGAAAGCTGCTGTGTTACTGCCGCATCGCCGCAGAATGCTGTAATCCACTTCTGAAACGATTCAAAAGATGTATACAGACCGCCGTTCCAGCCATCTGTTACAATGCCGTCCAGGCAGGCATCCTTTCGGCATACCAGCGGCAATCCGCTTGCCAGCGCCTCCAGATAAGTCAAGCCCTGGGTCTCGCTTTGCGATGCACTGAGGAATATATCTCCGATCTGGTAATACAACGGAATCTTGTCCGGTGAAACCGCATCGGTAAAAATCACCCGGTCGGCGATTCCCTTTTCTGCTGCAAGCTGCCGCAAAGTTTCCAGATACGTTCCGCCGCCAACGATGCAAAGCACTGCATCCGGCAGAGACAGCCGCCCGAAATAGTCGAGCAGTTCCGCCAGATTCTTTTCCTTGGCAACTCTGCCCACAGTCAGCAAAACTTTTTGTTCCGGCGAAATTCCCAGGGATCTTTTTAACGTATCCACCTGCGGCTGTGGAAAGCGGGTTTCAAAGCGCTGCAAATCCAACCCTGTGGGAATCACTGCAATTGGTTTCTGCACCCCGTAAGACCGCAGAAGTGTCTCCACCTTGCGGCTGGGTGCGATGACCGCCTCGGCATACTGTAAAACGTGCCGAGTCATGGTAACAACTGCTTTTCTGCCCAGTGCAATACTGGGAGAAAAACAGTGAGTGTAATCTTCATAAATGGTATGATAGGTATGTACAATAGGGCAATTCACCGCAGCTGCGATTCGTTTCGCCATGGCGAACGAGAAAAACTCCGATTGAGCGTGGATGATATCCGGTTTCCAGTCGATCAGCTTTTGCAGGCTGCTTTTCCGAAAACATACGGCGGCTCTGGCACCGTTGCAGAATTTTCCGGCGCCGATAGAACCGATTCGCACAATATTGTCCCGGCTTTCTCCGTGCAGATACTGTGAGGGGCAAAGAATCTTCACCTCATGTCCCCGCCTGCGAAGCTGGGTCTCCAGATTTCGAATTGATGTGACGACGCCGTTTATCATGGGCGTATAGCAATCTGTCGTAATCAATATTTTCATCTCTGTACGCCTCCTGTCTTGGTTTATCTTTAGTATAACGTGGAGGGCATAACTGGAATGAAAATGGAGTTAAACCAGAGATAAACTTTTGAACTGCTGCAATTGTCCCAGGAACATCATTTCTCTCATACATACTCCTCCACACGCATACCGTACAATCCCCCGGGCATACACTGTTCCGAGGTGATTCGATGTTTTTGCAATTTTTCCAGCAGCTCTTCTGTTTTTTTCTCCACGTGGGCGAAACCGGCTCGTTCCGCAAGCCCCTGCGCCGGGAGGAGGAGCAAGCGTGTTTCGAGGCGTTGGCGGCAGGCGACCGCAGCGCCCGGGAAAAGCTGATCCTGCACAATATGCGGCTGGTGGCGCACGTCATCAAAAAATACGGGATGCCCCAGCCGGAACAGGAGGAACTGATTTCCATCGGCACGGTCGGACTGGTAAAGGCAGTGGACTCCTTCGACTGCACCAAAGGTGCAAGGTTCGCCACCTACGCCAGCAAGTGCATCAACAATGAGATCCTGATGAACTTCCGGAGCCAGAAAAAACACGCCGACCAGATCTACATGGGCGAACCCATCGAGACGGACGGCGACGGCAACCAGCTGACACTGATGGACATTATCGACGACGGCACGAACCTGCCGGAGATGGTGGATACGCTGATCCAGTCGAAACAGCTGTACCAATATCTGGAACGCTGTCTAACCCCACGGGAGATAGAGATCCTGGTGCATCGCTACGGGCTGTATGGCTGCGCACCCATGACCCAGCGGGAAGTGGCGAAACAGCTGGGCATTTCCCGGTCGTACATTTCCCGGCTGGAAAAACACGCCATTGAAAAGCTGCGCCAGGCGTATCAAGGGCAATAACGCAAAAAAGCCGTGAACGGATTCGCTCACGGCTTTTGGTTTGTGTGATATTGCCTCAATTGTGTTATGCGCTGTGCGGCAAGGTATTTACAATATGTACCAGAAATTGCAGCAGAACAACCGCATCGCTGCTGCTGATTTCCTTGTCTCCATCGCAGTCAGCATTTTTCGCCGCATCCTTATTCAAAGACACCGAGCCGGAGCAATACCGGTTCAGCAGGATCACGTCTGTGATGTCCACTCGCCCATCCAGGTTGATGTCGCCGCAAATGATTCCTCCGGCTACTCCTGTTGCAGCGGTCGTGAATGTGGTTGTTTCAGTGGTAGTGGTAGTCGTCGTTGTCGTTGTGGTGGTGGTCGTGATCGGCGGCGTGTCGGAGTCGTCCAATGCCACAAAGGGGAAACCGAACATCTCTGCATACCGCTCGGCGTAGGTGTCCTTGTAGCCGTACATGGTCAGCTTGGTATCATAGGTAAACGCCGTGTAATGGATACCTGTCACGCTTTTCGGAATGACGATCTTTTCCAGATTGTCGCAGTTGGCAAAGGCATCATCTTCGATCAGCGTAATGCCTTCTTCCAGTGTGACTTCTTTCAGCCGTTTGCCGTCTTTATAAGCACCAGCAGGAATTTTGCCCTCTTTGTGCTTAACAGTCAGCTGGGTAACATTTGTAGCAACACTGACAACTTCTCCCTCTTGACCGTAGGTGTCTTCTGTAGTGAATTTCATATCCGGATCACAATTGGGAAATGCTCCCTCTTCGATACCTGTTTTAGAGCCTAAAAATGTAATAGACTTCAGACTGGTACAGTCATCAAAAGTATGATTTTCGATACGCGTCACGCTGTCCGGTATTGTGATTTCCGTCAGACTGGTACAGCCGAAAAAAACACCCTCCCCAATACTCGTCACGCTGTCCGGGATCGTGATTTCCGTCAGACTGGTACAGCCTCTAAAAGCATACTCTCCGATACTCGTCACGCTGTCCGGGATCGTGATTTCGGTCAGGCTGGTACAGCCGTAAAAAGTATAATTTTCGATACTCGTCACGCTGTCCGGGATCGTGATTTCGGTCAGGCTGGTACAGCCGAAAAAAGTACCATATCCGATACTCGTCACGCTGTCCGGGATCGTGATTTCCGTCAGACTGGTACAGCCTCTAAAAGCATACTCTCCGATACTCGTCACGCTGTCCGGGATCGTGATTTCCGTCAGACTGGTACAGCCGTAAAAAGTACCATATCCGATACTCGTCACGCTGTCCGGGATCGTGATTTCCGTCAGACTGGTACAGCCTCTAAAAGCATACTCTCCGATACTCGTCACGCTGTCCGGGATCGTGATTTCCGTCAGACTGGTACAGTACTCAAAAGCACCAGCATCTCCGTAATAAGGGTAAGGGACCCTCCCTTCGATATATGTCACGCTGTCCGGGATCGTGATTTCAGTCAGGCTGGTACAGCCGGAAAAAGTGCCTTCTCTAATACTCGTCACGCCGTCCGGGATCGTGATTGCCGTCAGACTGGTACATTTGTAAAAAGCATACTCTCCGATACTCGTCACGCTGTCCGGGATCGTGATTTCCGTCAGACTGGTACAGTTGTAAAAAGCATACTCTCCGATACTTGTCACGGATTTTCCATCGATTTCTATAGGAATATTTACTTTTCTAACATATTCATAACATCCAGCGATTTCAATTTCTCCTGTATCCGTCACATTATAATACAGACCTTCATATGTGCTGCCATCGTAAGAATATGGTACGATCGCACTCGCTGATAACACCGTCCCCATGCTTTCCAGCACGCTCTCCACCCCAGACAGCCCCACACCACCCAGGCAAAGCACGCCTGCGGTCACTGATGCAAGAACTTTTTTCCAAAACTTCATTTTGCCATTCCTCCATATCATTTTTAGCAATCTATAATACCATTATTATATCATATCGATTCAGAAATGTCAACTCTTCTTCCTCATTTCTGCAACAAAAAAGCCAGCCCCTGCACATACAGAAACCAGCTTTTTGCAATATTCACTTGTCAGCGTTTTACTTCTGTTTCATCTCCGCAGAGACCGCCTCGAACTCGTCCACGATCTCCTGTTCCGGTGCCTTGGTCAGCAGAGAGACCACCACAATGGCGATCAGCGCACACAGGAACGCCGGCAGCAGCTCATAGATGGCAAACACGCCGCCCAGCTTGCTGATGGCGAACTTCCACACGAAGATCATGACGCCGCCGGTAATCATGCCAGCCAGTGCGCCGTACTTGTTGGAACGTTTCCAGAACAGCGCCGTCAGCACCACCGGACCAAAGGTTGCGCCGAATCCTGCCCATGCGAAGGATACCACACGGAATACCGAGCTGTTCTGATCCCACGCCAGAACAACACCCAGCACAGCGATAATCAGCAGAACCAGACGAGCCGCCAGCATGGACTGCTTTTCCGACAGCTTGACGTGGAACACGCCTTTCAGCAGATTCTCCGACATACTGGACGATGCCGCCAGCAGCTGAGAGTCCGAAGTAGACATGGTGCAGGCAAGGATGCCGGCGAAGATCAGTCCGGCGATGAGCGCCGCACCTACGCTGTGCTTGCTGAGTACAGTAGCCATTTCCAGAACGATGGTCTCCGATGCAGACGCCGTTTCCAGCGGTGCAACTGTGCCGTTTGCAGTCAGCGCATTGCCGATAATACCGATCAGAATGGCAACGCCCATGGCAATGACCACCCAGATAGAGGCAATGCGGCGGGAAACCTTGACCTTGTTCTTGTCGTCGATCGCCATAAAGCGCAGGAGAATGTGGGGCATACCGAAATAACCCAGACCCCACGCCAGGGTGGAAACGATGCTCAGACCGCCGTAAGAGACCAGCTCGCCGTCTGCTGTCCGGGTACTGGTAAAGCTAAGGTAATTCTCGATGCCTCTCGCATTTTCCATCACATTATCCATGCCGCCGGCTGTGTGGATGCCGTAAACCACCAGAACCACCAGCGCCGAAGTCATCACGATGCTCTGGATCAGGTCAGTAAAGCTTGCCGCCAGGAATCCGCCCAGGCAGGTGTATGCGATAATGATAACGGCGCTGATAATCATTGCCATATGGTAATCCCAGCCGAACAGCTGATTGAACAGCTTGCCGCAGGCAGAAAAGCCCGATGCAGTATACGGCACGAAGAACACCAGAATAATCACAGCGGCAATTCCCATCAGCACGTGCTTGTTGTCACGATAGCGGTTGGAAAAAAAGTCCGGGATGGTGATGGCGTTTCCGCATCTCTGGGAATACACCCGGAGCCGCTTTGCCACCAGCAGCCAGTTCAGATAAGTACCGATGGCGAGACCGATCGCCGTCCAGCCTACCTCCGCACAGCCGCTCAGATACGCCAGTCCCGGCAGTCCCATCAGCAGATAGCTGCTCATGTCCGATGCCTCCGCACTCATGGCAGAGACGATGGGACCGAGCCGCCGTCCTCCCAGATAAAAGTCTCCGACACTGCTGTTCTTTTTGGAGTATATCACGCCGATCACGACCATCATTGCCATATACACCAGAATAGCGATCAGAATACACAAAACTGATTTTGTCACAATCCTATCTCCTTTCCAAAATCATTGCTCCAGAGTCGCTGCCGCTCTTGAACAGTACAAATCAGACTCTTAGCAAACATAAAAACAATCATACCACAAATCCGACAAATTTACAAGGGTGTTTCCATATTTTTTTATAAATAAACTGTAAAAACCGACAAAATGCGCCGGAACAGCGGTGCTTTTCCCCATTCTCCTGCGGACATTCCCGGCAGTTTTTCCGGAATCATCGCAAAAAACGGTAGGATTATATACGATTGTTGTAATTTTTTTTGCAATAGTACTTGCCACAATGCGAAAAAAATGCTATAATAGGAGTGCGAAGCACGCAAGAAACAGAGAAACTTTTCTTTGCGGATACGTGCAGCCATTTCTGCCGTAAAAGAGGAACATTCGTCCAGACGGCGAACGCTCTCAGGCAAAGAAAGGAAAACGTCTGCAAATTCAGACAGACGAGAAAATATACATGAGTACAACAAATACGACAACTGAAACAACAACGCCCAACATCTGGCGGAGACGCCTGGTGTCACTGGTCGGTGCGGGATATCTGGCGCTGATGTGCTGGTTTTCCTATCTGGTCATTTTCTATGACTTTACCGCCACGAACAAGTTCCTGTTTTGTCTGACGCTCTGCGCCGTCTCTTTTGCAGCGCTGAGTGCTATGCTCTACAGCCGCTTTCAGATTCTGACTCGTCTGACCAGCATTCTTCTGCTGCCGGCGATCCTGCCGCAGATCCTGCTGTGTTTCGGGCAATGGGAGCTGATTCTGCCGATTGCTGTCACGTCGCTTATCATCTTTTTCCTGTCCGGTGCCGGCGAAACGGTGAAAACCGTCTTTGGCGTCATATACCTACTATTATATGTATTGGGTTCGCTGGCATTTTTCATGCTGATGTCGTTCTTTACCCCAAGCACACAGCAGACCATTCTGGAAAACGGCGAGTCGCCCTCCGGCGCATACCGGTATGAGATCATCCAGACGGATGACAGTTCCGGCGGCAATGTTGCGGTTCACATCGAGCCGAACGACCGGGACATCCACCTGCCGTTTCTGACCTTCGTCTCCAATGGTTATGACCGGACAGTCTATGAAGAGCGCCCCATCCCCAGTGAGGTTGGCAGCGCCCAGTGGTCTACCGTATCCCGTGCGGATATCACGGCACAGCTGCTGGCAATCTCAGAGGATGTGACACTGGATCTCAGCAAGTCGCAGAAAGCCACCATCGGCATCCCGTCAGACACAGAGACGGTCTACCTGAAAGACTTGACCGATTCCCAACTGGAACAGCTCGGCGTGCCGGCAGAAAACGATGTGCTGACCTTTGCGGACAAGACCTGTTTTCGCTCGTACATTGCTGTACTGGAAGATTATTTCGCAAAAGATAACCGAGAGATCTCCTTATTTAACTAATTCTCAATTGTTCTGGATGCAAGGCGTATCAAACGCCATTGATAATCTGGAGTATGTTCACTGAAAAAAGTATGCGTGAACACGCTCCCAAAAAATTTTAGGAGGAAACACCCATGAGTGAATTTTTCAAGAGCATTCCGAAAATCGCATACGAAGGCAAGAATTCCAAGAATCCCCTGGCATTTAAGTTTTACAACCCGGACGAAGTGATCGCCGGCAAGACCATGCGGGAACAGCTGAAGTTTGCCCTGTCCTGGTGGCACACCATGGGCGGCGACGGCACAGATATGTTTGGCTGCGGCACAACCGACAAGACCTGGGGCTGTGATGATGTGACAGCTCGTGCAAAGGCAAAGGTCGAGGCTGCATTCGAGATCATGGACAAGCTGAGCATCGACTACTACTGTTTCCACGACAGAGACCTGTCTCCGGAATACGGCAGTCTGAGCGAGACCAACGAAAAGCTGAGAGCAATCGTTGACCTGTGCAAGGAAAAGCAGGATGCAACCGGCAAAAAGCTGCTGTGGGGTACTGCAAAGTGCTTTGACCATCCTCGTTATATGCACGGCGCAGGCACATCTCCCAGCGCTGATGTATTCGCATATGCCGCTGCACAGATCAAGAGCGCCATTGATGCAACTGTAAAGCTGGGCGGTCAGGGCTATGTATTCTGGGGCGGCCGTGAAGGCTATGAGACCCTGCTGAATACCGATATGGGTCTGGAGCTGGACAACATGGCTCGTCTGATGCACCTGGCTGTAGATTATGCAAGAAGCATCGGATTCACCGGTGACTTCTATGTTGAACCCAAGCCGAAGGAACCGACCAAGCACCAGTATGACTTCGACTCTGCAACAGTCATCGGTTTCCTGCGCAAGTATGGTCTGGACAAGGACTTCAAGCTGAACATCGAGGCAAACCACGCAACACTGGCACAGCACACCTTCCAGCACGAACTGCGTGTTGCAAGAACCAACGGTATGTTCGGTTCTATCGACGCAAACCAGGGCGATCCGCTGCTGGGCTGGGATACTGACCAGTTCCCGACCAACGTATATGACGCAGCACTGTGTATGTACGAAGTACTGAAGGCAGGCGGTTTCACCAACGGCGGTCTGAACTTCGACGCAAAGGCAAGACGTGGCTCTTTCGAGCTGGAAGACATCTTCCACAGCTACATCGCAGGCATGGACACCTTTGCACTGGGTCTGCGCATCGCCGACAAGATGATTACCGACGGCAGACTGGACAGCTTTGTGGCTGACCGCTATGCAAGCTGGAAGACCGGCATCGGCGCTGACATCATTTCCGGCAAGGCAACCATGGCTGACCTGGAAAAGTATGCACTGGAAAAGGGCGAAGTTACCGATTCTCTGACCAGCGGCCGCCAGGAAATGCTGGAGGCAATCATGAACGACATCATGTTCACACTGTAAGAGAATGTTTAAGCTGTGCGCATCTGCACAGCACAGAAAGAGCGCATTGACGATACAGCGTTGTCAATGCGCTCTTTTGATAGGAGGTTATTCCAAAATGACAATTGAAAACGGCAGACCCGCAGACGAAAGCGGCAGACTGGAAAAAGAAACCGCTGTATACGATCTGCTGGAACAGCTGGACATACCGTTTACACGGGCAGACCACGAACCAGCCTTTACCATGGATGCCTGTGAAGAAGTCGCTGCGGCGCTGGAAACCAAGATCTGCAAGAACCTATTTCTCTGCAACCGGCAGAAAACCAGTTTTTACCTGCTGCTTATGCCGGGAGACAAGCCCTTTCACACCAAAGAGATCACCAGCCAGCTGGGATGCGCACGGCTGTCCTTCGCCAAGGAGGAGGCGCTGGAACAGCTACTGCATCTGACCCCAGGCTCTGCCACCATCTTTGGTCTGATGTATGACACCGAAAACCAGGTGCAGCTGGTGGTGGATCAGGAACTGCTCCGGGAGCCGTACTTCGGCTGTCATCCCTGCATCAACACTTCCACCGTCCGGATGCAGACCAGCGATGTCTTTGACAAGCTGACAAACGCTCTGCACCACACCTATGTTACCGTTACACTCAAGGGAGAATGATCGTTATGGCAAAAGAAAAAATCATCAAAACCAACGCCATCCGGATGCTGGACAAGGCAAAAGTCCCCTACATCCACCGCTGCTGGGAACAGGCGACCGGACAGCACACCGGCGTAGAGCTGGCACAGGCGCTGGGACAAGACCCGGCGCAGGTATTCAAGACGCTGGTCACTGTGGCAAAGTCCGGCGAACACTACGTCTTTCTCGTTCCGGTGGCAGAGGAACTGGACTTGAAAAAGGCTGCCGCTGCGGTAGGCGAAAAAGCCATCTCCATGTGCAAATCCAAAGACCTGCTGCCGCTCACCGGATACATCCACGGCGGCTGTTCTCCCATCGGCATGAAAAAGCTGTTCCATACCACCATACATGAATCCGCCCGGAACTTCCCCACCATTCTGTGCAGTGCCGGAAAAATCGGACACCAGCTGGAGCTTTCCCTGGACAGCCTGGAAAAGGTCGTTCCGTTCCAGCTGGCAGACATTATCACAGAACGATAGGAGCGCACCGTTATGCAGACCAAAAAGACCACAGCCATTCTGCTCGCCGTTCTGGCGGCAGCCTTTTATGCCGTAAACGTCCCCTTTTCCAAGCTGCTGCTGAATCAAATCGGTCCGACGTTTCTGGCGTCTCTGCTGTATTTCGGCGCCGGAATCGGCATCGGCATCCTCTATCTCAGCAATCCGAAAAAGCACGCCGGAGAGAAAAAGCTGACACGCAAAGACCTGCCCTATACCATCGGCATGATCCTGCTGGATATCGCCGCACCCATTCTGCTGATGCTGGGGCTGAAAAGCGCCACCTCTGCTAACGCCTCTCTTCTGGGCAACTTTGAGATCGTGGCGACCTCGCTTATCGCCCTGTTTCTCTTCCGGGAAAAGATCTCCCGGCGGCTCTGGATCGCCATTGCGCTCATCACCCTTTCCAGCGGAATTCTTTCCTTTGAAGATATGTCCAGCCTGCATTTCTCCGGCGGTTCTCTGCTGGTGCTGGCTGCGGCAGCCTGCTGGGGACTGGAAAACAACTGCACCCGGAACATCTCTGACAAAAGCACCTTCGAGATCGTCTTTCTCAAGGGCATCTTCTCCGGACTGGGTTCCTGCATCATCGCCCTGTGCATCGGCGAACCGCTCCCGAAACTCGGCGCAGTCGCCGCCGCACTTCTGCTGGGCTTTGTGGCATACGGGCTAAGCATCTTCTGCTACGTCCGTGCGCAGAATGCACTGGGCGCCGCCAAAACCAGCGCCTATTATGCCGTTGCGCCCTTTATCGGAACGGCGCTCTCCTGCATCATCTGGCGGGATGCGCTGAGTGTGCAGTACTTCCTGGCGCTGGCAGTCATGCTCGCCGGCTCTGTGCTGGTCGTGCTGGACACCCTGCAGGCGGAACACACCCATCCTCACACTCACACGTTCACTCACACCCACGACGGCGTGACACATACTCACACGATCACCCACAGTCACGCCCATGTACACGGCGGAAGTGAAACGGAACACAGCCATCATCACCGGATGCACACGCTGCTGAAACAGCACGAACAGGCACACCACGTGTGATATCCCTGCGTTCCCGCAGCAGCCGCAACACCAGCCCGTAGAGGCTCAGTGTGATTCCCAGAAACACCGCAATGCCCAGCGGCGTTTCCCGCAGCTGCGGACAAAAATGCTCCGGCAGTGATGCCGCTGCAAAAGCAAACCCAACGGCAAACACCGGCTTTCCGATCAGCTTTCCGAATCGGAACCGGAGGTTTGCCGTTTTTACTGCCATGCGCAGCCGGTTGCAGTTGCCGAACACATTGCTGGTATAATACGACGCCACAATGCCGTAAAATCCAAACAGCGGAATGCAGATCAACACCACGCAGATTCGGATCACATACTCTGCCAGATAGTTGAGGGAGGAGAAGTTCTGTTTCCCCATGCCCTTAATCAGCGCCTCCAGCACGATCTCCAGATAGATAAACGGCACTACCGGGGCAAGGATCCGGATCATTCTGCCGGAAAGTTCGCCGCCGTCCATGCAGCGCCCGATGACACCGCCGTATTTCAGCAGCACGGCGCTGATGAGGACGGCAAAGATCAGCGTCAGCTCGATCACCCGTTCGGTCAGACGGCAGACCCGTTCCCGATTCCCGGCGGCATTGGCACGGGCAACCTCCGGAATCAGAATGCCCGATAAGGCGCAGAGAATGGTAGACGGAAAAAACAGCACCGGTATCACGATGCCTTCAAATGTGCCGAACTGCTGCAGCGCCCGGCTGGTGCTGTCCCCGAACTGCCGCAGTGTCATCGGAATCAGCGTATCATTTGCCGTACTGAGCGCCGCCGTCAGACAACCGCCAAACGCCACCGGCACTGCCAGGCGAATGTACGTTCCAAAGGAAAGGCTGCATTTTCCACGGCATGGCTCCCGTTTCCGCACATACAAAAGCAGCAGCACCGCCGTGGAAAACAGCGTCCCTGCCGCCATACTGCCCACCAGATAGGTGCAGACCTGTTCCGGCTTTGCGGCACGATGCCACAGCAAAAGCCCTGTCAGCAGCCCGGCACGGAGCAGAAACTCTGCCACATCACAGCCGGCTGTCACCGTCACACGGCACACGGCATTGAAATATCCTTTCAGACAGGCGCTGATGCTCCCCAGCGGCAGCAGGAGCGCCATAAGCCGCACTGCCTGCGCCATCGCTGTGCTTTGCAGGAACTGACGGCTCAGCGGCTCGGCAAAAGCGAAAATGCCAGCCGACACCGGCACCGAGAGCAGCAGACAAAACCGCACCGCATTCCGCAGGATCTGCGCCGGACAGCCGCAGGACTTTCCCAGTTCCTCCGAAACAAAACGGCTGGCACAGAGCATGGCGTTTCCGCCGGCAACCATCGCCGCCAGATTGAAAAACGAACCAGCAAGCGCCAGCGTCCCCACCGTTGCCGCACCCACACGCCGGGTCATCCAGGCGTTGAACAGCAGTGCCAGACACTCCAAAAAGAACTGGATCACGGTCATCTGTATCGTGTCCCGAATTACACTTCGTCTGCGCATCTTCACTCCTCCTTCTGGAAAAGCTTATGCGCCGCCGAAAACAAACATACCCCATGCAGAACAATTTTTCCGCATGGGGTAATTCGTTTCTCTTTCCTGTAAAATCAAAAAAACTCAGAGCGTATCCACCAGACGCACCAGGAACTGCATCAATTTCACCGTATCACTGCTGTCCACTGTGCCGTCATGGTTGACATCGGCACTGGATTTCTGTGCCGCAGACAGTTCCACTGCACCAGCCGCAGCCTTGCCCAGCAGAACCGCATCGGTAACATCCAGACTGCCGTCCTGGTTCAGATCACCCACCACAGCATCTTCCGCCGCAGTGGTCTCCTCCACCGGATACAAAATAAAGTCATCCGGAGAAGAGACATAAATCTCAATATAGGTGACCTCCGGGAGTGCATACTGCACGCCGTCCACCTTCCCGAACTGCTTTACCAGATCCAGCAGAGCCGCCGGCTTGTTTTCTATGTTGGCATCCCAATCGACAGCCACATCATAACTGTATTTGGTATAGGTCTCTCCGGTTCCCATGCCTGTATAATTTGTTATGGCATTCTTTTCACTTACGCTGGTCACTGACGGAACAGCCGCCATGATATCTTCTGCCAGCAATTCTGTGTCCGCATCTACATAAAGCCCGAAATGCTCTTTTCCAGCCTCCCGATACGAGATCTCCGGTTTCAGCGTGTAGACGCCTTCCATCCGATAGATCATCTTTACGCCGGGAACACGAAACAGTTTTTCCACTGCCGCCCAGGTATCACTTTCTACTGTCACGATTTTCTCAGTCTGCTGAATCTCCTGGTAGGTCAGCTCCATGCCGTCCAGCTTTGTGTCCCACAAATTGCCATTGTATCCGCCGCCGCAGGAAAGATTCTCTGCAAGAAGGGATACGTTCTCCGGCATATCTGCCGCCGACAGCGATGTGCCGTCCTCCAGAACTACCGTATAATAGTTCGTGTCACGCACATCCCACATGTAGAAATTGTTCTGATTCAGCGTAATATAATCGTAATCGCTATCTGCATTTATATTATAGGCATATGTAATGCTGTCAGTTGTTTCCTGTGCCACATACATTTCCGACTGCTCTACCGCAGATACACCCAGCGGTGAAAGTGCCGTGACGCCCAGTGCTGCCTGTGCCACATACATTCCCGGCTGCTCTGCCGCAGATACACCCAGCGGTGAAAGTGCCGTAACGCCCAGTGCTGCCGCTGCCAGACAAGCCCGTCCTCTTCGTAATTTTTTCATCATCCTCATCCTTTCTGTCAATTGCGGCATGGTCTTTGATTCCCGCAAAAAAATCCATGCCATTCACAAATTCCTCTGTACTAATTATACGATATTTTTATTCGTTTGTCAATATTTTTTTATTTTTTGCATAAAAATCAAACTGAAACTTCCGGCTGAAACGACTGAATCTCCTCCAGAAACATCTTCCCGTACTTCTGTGCCTTAATGACACCGACCCCGGAAACCTGGCGCATATCGCCCATACTCCGGGGCTTTTTCCGGCACATATCCCGGAGCGTGGCATCGGAAAAGATAAAGTACGGCGGAATCCCCTCGTGTTTTGCCTGTGCCGACCGCACCTGCCGCAGCTTTTGGAACAGCTCGTTGTCTGCCGCAGACAGAGTGGGGTCTTTTGTTCCCACCGGCGCCGCCAGCTTTTCCCGGACAATGGGAACACGGCGCATCACCTTTTTCTGATCCCGGATGATCTCCACCGATCCGGCAGTCAGCGCCAGTTCCTGGTACTCCTGAAACGGACGGAGCGCCAGATTTTCCTGCTGGAGCAGTTCATCGATCAGCCCCACCACTTCTTTCTGCGTCAGCTTTTCGATAATGCCGTAGGTGGACAGCCGATCCAGCCGCATCCGCAGCAGGCTTTCCTTTTTGCTGCCGATCAGCACATCGGCGGTCATGGTGCGGCTCAGATGATAACCGCCTTTCTGCGCCCGATAGACGCAGGAGATGATCTTCTTCGCCGCCATGGTGGCATCCTCTTCCCGGTAGTTGGTGAGACAGCAGGAACAGTTGCCGCAGCTCTCCGGTGCATGGTCACCGAAATACCGCAACATCCGATGCCGGAGACAGGAGGTCGAAGTGGCATAAAATGTCATCTGTTTCAGCCGCTCCATTCCCTGGTTCAGCAGAAACTGCCGGGTCTCCTCATCGTCCACATCCATGGTCTCCCGGCTGCGTTTCAACAGGAACTCGTTTGTCCGCACATCTCTGCCGCTGTACAGCAGGATGCACTGCGCCGGTTCGCCGTCCCGTCCGGCACGGCCTGCCTCCTGGTAATAGCTTTCCAGATCCATGGGCATATTGTAGTGGATGACGAAAGAGACATTGGACTTGTCGATGCCCATGCCGAACGCATTGGTTGCAACCATAATGGGCTTGCGGTCGTAGAGAAAATCGTCCTGGTTCTGCGCCCGTTCCACGTCCGAAAGTCCGGCGTGATAGCGTGTGGCATCGAATCCGGCATCACAGAGAGATACACAGACCTCTTCCACCGCCTTTCTGGTGGAGCAGTAGACAATGCCGCTTTTTCCGTCGTTTTCTTTCAGCAGGTGAAACAGTTCCGTCATTTTGCTGTTGGGACGGCGTACTCCGAAAAACAGGTTTTTCCGGTCGAATCCGGTATGTATGGTCTCCGGGTCACGGAGCTTCAGTATGCGTGCAATATCCGCCTCGACCTGCTTGGTTGCCGTCGCCGTAAACGCCGTGCAGACCGGACGCACCGGCAGCTGTTCCATAAACACCGGAATGTCCAGATAGCTCTGCCGGAAATCCTGTCCCCACTGGGAGACGCAGTGCGCCTCATCCACAGCGATCATGCTGATCTGCACCCGCTGCGCCAGCCGGAGCAGACTCTCCGTCATCAGCCGTTCCGGTGCCACATAGAGAATGCGGCACTGTCCCTGCTGTAACATCTGCATGGAATGATAAAACTCCTCCTGGCTGATGCTGCTGTTGATGTACGCCGCCGGGATGCCCACCTGCCGGAGTGCCTCCACCTGGTCTTTCATCAGCGAGATCAGCGGCGAAATGACGATCGTCACGCCCGGCAACAGCAGTGCCGAGATCTGATAGCACACAGATTTTCCTGCGCCTGTGGGCATGACCGCCAGCACATCCCTGCCGGAAAGAATGGCGTTGATCGCCTGTTTCTGTCCGGCGCGAAATGCCTTATGTCCGAAATACTGCTGTAACAGCGCCTCTGGCTGTATCATGTTTCCTGTCCGTCCTCTCTCTCCGGCAGCAAGTCATCCTGCCAGCGTCTCAATTCTTCTCTTGCCGTCTCCAGCAGCAGCACACTGGGATTTTCGCCGCCCATGATCCGGGCAATTTCATGCACACGCCCTTCCGGTTCCAGCACCATAACATGAGTCTCCGTTCTCGTCCCCTCGGTCTGCTTTTCGATCATCAGATGCTGGTCTGCCATAACGGCGATCTGGGACAAATGGGTCACGCAGAGCACCTGCCGCAGCTGTCCCACTTCCAGGAGTTTCATGCCGATCTTCTGCGCCGCCTTGCCGCTGACGCCGGTGTCGATCTCGTCGAAGATCAGCGTGGGGATGCTGTCCCGGTCGGCAATAACGCATTTCAGCGCCAGCATGATACGGGACAGTTCACCGCCGGATGCGATGCGTGCCAGAGGTCTCGGTTCTTCGCCCCGGTTCGCCGAAATGAGAAATTCCAGGCTGTCCATGCCGTGAATGGTCAGCTTTCCCGTGGTATGCTTTGCCGTCAGTACCACATTCGGCATATTTAGAAATTCCAGCTGTTCGGTCACTTCTGCCGTAAAGCGCTGCAGTGTCTCCGAGCGGTATTCTGACAGTGCCTTCGCCTGGACGGAGACCTTTTCCAAAAGTTCCGCCTTCTGCTCCCGGAGCGCAGTGATCTCTGCGGCAGCACCCTGCATCTGTTCCAGTTCCTCTTCCGCACGGTTGCGGCGCTCCACCAGTTCGTCTCCGGTACACTGATACTCCCTGCTGAGCCGCCGGATCTCCAGCAGCCGTTTCTGCACCATGGCATAGCGCTGCGGATCCAGTTCCATGTCGTCCCGGAACCGGCGGCATTCTGACGCAATGTCCGCCAGTTCAATGCCGGCTGCGGAAAGACGCTCTCCCAGCACAGAAAACTCCGTCCGCAGATCAGCGAACGGAGACAATTCCTCTGCTGCCGCCTCGGTCAGCAGCACCGCAGAGCCGTCGGCATCCTCGCCGTCAATGGCATCTGCCGCCGCCTGCAGTGCCGCCGCAATACTTTCGGCGTGCTGCAAAAGGTTCATCTCTTCTTCCAGGGCATCCTCTTCGCCCAGTTCCAGCCCCAGCTCGTCCACCTCGGCAACCAGTGCTTTCAGCTGATGCCGGCGGTGCGCCTTATCCTGTTCCAGCTTTACCAGCTGGTTCAGCCGCTTGGCTGCCTGCTGCAGCTGGCGAAATGTCTCCTGGTACTCCTGCAATAGAGTATCGTCTCCGCCGAAGGAATCCAGAATTTGCAGATGGCATTCCGGTGCAAGCAGCACCTGGTTATCATGCTGTCCATGGATGTTGATAAGGGCATCGCCGATCTCCCGGAGAACGGAAACGGTTGTGGTATGTCCGTTGACCCGTGCGGCGCTTCCGCCGTCTGCAGCGATCTCACGGGTCAGCAGCAGTTCATCGTCCACATGGGAAATGGAAAGCGCATCCAGTCTCGCACAGACCAGCGGATCCAGGTGGGTGAAAAGTGCCGTCACCACTGCCTTTTTGCAGCCGGTTCGCACAATGTCCCGTGTGACACGCTGCCCCAGCACCGCATGGATGCCGTGCAGCAGAATGGACTTTCCGGCGCCGGTCTCACCGGTAAACACGTTGAGCCGGGGTGAAAACGGGATGCGTGCATGGGCGATCACCGCCAGATTTTCGATTTCCAGTTCAGCCAGCATTAGAATCCTCCTGTTTCCATCAGTCTCGCAAAGCTGCCGGCAAATTCCTTTGCCTGCGTTTCTGTGCGCAGCAGTACGAAAATGGTATCATCTCCGGCGATCGTTCCCACCACATCTTCCCGGTGCATGGCATCCAGTGCCGCAGCCACCGCCTGTGCTGTGCCTGTCCGGCAGTGGATCACAGAAACGTTTCCGGCATAATCCGTCCGGAGTGCAGCATTCTGCAAAATGCCGCCGTTGACTTCCTGCCGCACCGGTGCAATATAGCAGGCTCTGCCGCCGCTGCGCCGCTCCTTGGTCAGTTTCAGCTCCCGGATGTCTCTGGAAAGCGTCGCCTGGGTCACCGCAAAGCCCTGTTCCGCCATCCGCTCCCGCAGCACCTCCTGGGTCGGGATATCCTCCGCAGCGATCAGCGCCAAAATGGTGTCCTGCCGTTTCTTTTTCATCGTTCTGCTCACGACCTTCCTGATTTCAGTGACTGCATCAGCTTTCTGCTGAGGGAATCAAAAAATGTATTTCCGCTGAGATCCAGAATCTCCAGCGACTGGTCAGAGCCGGAGATCTCCATGACTCTGCCCTCCGGAAAAGGCTCCGGCTTTTCCCCGTCTGCGCAGAAATACGCATCGTATTCCTCCCGGACACGGAGACTGACCTGCAGGTCGTTGTGGGGCGAAAACAAGATAGGTCTCGCCGACAGCGAGTGGGGACAGATCAGATTCATCTCAATGCAGGAAAACTCCGGCTCAATGATTGGACCGCCTGCGGAAAGGGCATAGGCGGTAGAACCGGTAGGCGTACTGAAAATCACGCCGTCTGCCCGGTATTCGCCCAGCACCACATTGTTCCGGGACACAGTAAACTCAATGACACGGGAAAAATTCCGGGAAATGACAATGTCGTTGAGCGCCGTCAGTTCCCGGAGACAAGTCCCTGTTTTGTCCAGCACCTTGCCCCGGAGCAGCATCCGCTTGGACACCCGGTAGTCTCCGGTCTGCAGCCGTGCGATCTCGCCGATCTGATCCGGCTCCATGGATGCCAGAAAGCCCAGCCGCCCGGTGTTGATGCCCAGCAGCTTGGCGCTTGTTCCCACCACATGACGGGCGCAGTGCAGGATCGTGCCGTCACCACCGATGGCAACTGCCACATCCGCATCCTGTATCGCCTCCAGAAAAGGCGCATAGCACACGAAATCCATATCTTTCAGCAGACCCAGACAGCGTGGGTCTGCCCAGACCTCCATACCGTTCCGATGGAGTGCCAGGCAGACCTTTCTCGCCACTTCCGGGGCATTGCCCTTTTGCAGATGGTGAAACAACACGACCTTCATTTCGTCTTCTCCTTTTTCGCCTGTGTAAACGCCTGCTGCACCACAGCCGCAGCGTCCGGCACATATGCCGTTTCGCCGCCTTTCTGCACTGCCGCCAGATATTCCACGTTGCCGGAACCACCCCGGATGGGTGACGGACACAGCAGCTGCACCGTCAGTCCCAGCGCAGACAGCAGCGTCAGAATATTCCCCAGTACCTGTACATGGACACGCTGCGACTGCACCAGTCCGTTTTTGCCGATGTTTTCCCTGCCTGCCTCAAACTGGGGCTTGATAAGAATTGCTCCGGCAGCATCCGGTTTCAGCAGCGGCAGCACATAGGGCAGTACATGGTGCAGCGAAATAAACGACACATCCACTGAAAAAAAGTCTGCCGGCTGTTCCAGCTGTTCCGGTGCAATGCTGCGGACATCTGTGCCTTCCCAGTTCACCACACGTGGATTTTCCCGGAGCGACTGCACCAGCTGTCCGTGTCCCACGTCAATGGCGTAAACCTTTGCTGCGCCACGCTGTAACATACAGTCCGTAAAGCCGCCGGTAGATGCGCCGATATCCAGACAGACCAGTCCGTCCAGGGAACGCTTTGTCTGTTCCAGCGCATATTCCAGTTTCAGACCGCCACGTCCCACAAAAGGAATATCACTGCCCTCCATGGTGATCTGATCGGTCTCCTCCACAGCAAATGCCGGCTTGGTGCAGACCTTTCCATTCACAGAGATCTGTCCGTTCTGAATCAGCGTTTTTGCACGCTGGCGGCTGGGGACGAGTCCCTGCTGCACCATTGCCGCATCAAGTCTCGCCATGCTCTGCCTCCTGCCGGATATCCCGGTAAATGGCATACTCCGAAAGTCCCATAGTCTCCATCTGAGAATCCGTAGATGCCTGGAGCAGATACTGTTTCGGTGCGACCCGGCGGTATGTACCACGGAATCCACGTTCCAGCAGCAGATCGCCGAACAGCTGGGAAATGCCGCCGTAATAATACGCCTCTTCCAGGAATACCACGTGGCGATAAGACATGGCAATGTCCACCACACCATCCGCCAGCGGAAAGATACGGGTCAGTTTCAGCAGGTCACAGTGAAGCTCCTGCTCTGCACAGCGCTTTGCCGCACGGTACAGATTATCATATACTCTGCCGTAGGAAATATACAGAATATCGGTCTTTTTCCCGGAAACATGGGTATACTCCGTGTTCAGGGCGCTCTTGTCAAACACGCTCTTGTCATTTCCTCTGGGATAGCGCACGCACGCCAGTCCCTTATCCCGGTACAGCGCCCGGCGCAGACAGAGACGCAGTTCGTCATAACAAGCCGGCGCATAGATCACAGCGCCCGGCACTGTGCTGAGGAACGACACGTCATACAGACCGTGATGGGTCTCGCCGTCCTCGCCCACAACACCGGCACGGTCGATGCCCAGCACTACATGGAGTCCGCCGATGGCAACATCGTGCATCAGCTGGTCATAGGCACGCTGCAAAAAGGAAGAGTACACTGCAAATACAGGGAGTTCTCCCATGGATGCCAGACCGGCGGAAAATGTTACGGCGTGCTGTTCGGCAATGCCCACGTCATAGTACCGGTTCGGGAACTTTCGTGCAAAATGGTGCAGTCCCGTGCCGTGTTCCATAGCGGCAGTCACTGCACAGATACGGGAATCCTCCTCTGCCAGGCGCACCAGTTCCTTGCCGAACACATCGGAATAGGAATCCGTCCCGGAGACCTCCGGGTTGCCGGTCTCGATGTCGAACTTGGAAATGCCGTGGTATTCGCCGGGATTTTCCTCTGCCGGCGCATAGCCCTTTCCCTTTACCGTATGCACATGGAGAAATACCGGGCGGTGATATTCCTTCGCCGCCAGCAGTGCCTCTTCCAGGTCTCCCAGGTTATGCCCATCCACTGGTCCCAGGTATACAAACCCAAAATCCTCAAAGATGGTGGCAGACTGGAGCAGCACATCCCGGACAACGCTCTTGGAATTCTTGATGACCTTCGCCACAGACGGGCCGATCACAGCCGTGCGGTTCAGACGGCGCTCCACCGCCTTTTTGGTGCGGACATAGCCCTCACTGCTCCGCATGGAAGAGAGATATCTCGCCAGCGCTCCCACGTTTTTGGAGATGGACATTTCGTTGTCGTTCAGAATCACGATCAGATTGTTTCCCGACTTTCCGGCATTATTCAATCCCTCATAGGACAGACCGCCGGTCATGGCGCCGTCACCGACTACTGCAACGGCAAAATGCTCTCTGTCTCCGTGCTGACGCATTCCTTCCGCAATGCCGCAGGCAACAGAGATTGCCGTGCTGCTGTGACCGCTGATAAAGCTGTCGTGTTCCGATTCGTTTGGTTTCGGAAAGCCGGAGATGCCGTTTTCCTGCCGCAGGGTAGAAAACTTTTCCAGCCGTCCGGTCAATATTTTATGGGTATAACACTGGTGTCCCACGTCCCAGACAAATTTGTCCTGGGGCGAGGAAAATACACGGTGCATCGCCACCGTCAGTTCCACAGAACCGAGGTTGGAGGCGAGATGCCCGCCGGTTTTCGAGACGGTCTCCACCAGGAGACTTCGAATCTCCTCACAGAGCGACTCGCACTGTTCCAGCGAAAGCCCTTTCAGATCCTTGGGAGAATGCAGCCGTTCCAACAGCGGCGCATCTTCCTTCGGCAATTGATTATGCTCCATTTCTTCATTGTCGGCGAGTCTCCTGTCACAGCCAAAATCCGTGACATTCCCGCAGACTTCACTCCTTTATTTATTTTTCACGTCGCAGCAGCTCCTGCGTCAGCGCCATCAGGAACTCATGTTCCGGGAACTGCGCCAGGATCTGCTCTGCCTCTTCTGTCAGAGCTACAGCACGTTTCTGCGCCTCTTCCAGTCCCAGCAGCGTTACAAATGTTGTTTTTCCCTCTTCGGCATCACTGCCCACCGGCTTGCCCAGCACCTCAGATGTACTGGTCACATCCAGGATATCGTCCACGATCTGGAACGCCAGTCCCAGCTTTGCGCCGTACTGGTCTGCCAGTGCGATCTTCTCTTTGGACGCAAATCCGGCAGTGCAGCCCAGGCGGCAGGCGGCACGGATCAGTGCGCCGGTCTTTGCCGCACACATCGCCTCCTGCTCCTCCAGGGTCACGTCACTGCGCTTTTCGTTTGCCATATCCATGATCTGTCCGCCCACCATTCCGGCGGCGCCGGTCGCCTCGGTCAGAATGTGCAGCAGCTCCACTTTCATTTCCGGTTCCAGGATCGGGTCATCCACGATCACACGAAACGCCTCGGTCAGCAGAGCATCCCCTGCCTGCAAAGCCACCGCATGGCCGAACGCCTTGTGGCAGGACGGCTTTCCACGGCGGTAGTCGTCGTTGTCCATCTCCGGCAGGTCGTCATGGATGAGCGAAAAGGTATGCACCATTTCCAGCGCACACGCCGCCGCCATCGCCTGTTCCTTTGTGCCGCCAAAAATCCGGCAGAATTCCAGCACCAGCACCGGACGGATCCGCTTGCCGCCTGCCTCCAGAGAATACCGCATGGCATCTACTACCTGCGCCTGGCGCTTTGTCTCCGGCGTCACCTGTACATAGCGGAGCAGCTGTGTCTCCACCTCTGCCGCCAACTGTTCCAAATGGGCTTTATCCTTCGCTTCCATCTGTTTCCTCCTGTTCTGCCGCCGGCACATTCTGTTTGGAGATCTGCAGCTTTGCCGTTTGCAGTTCCTCCTGGCAGGATGCCGCCAGTTCCATGCCCTTGCTGTAGAGCTGTACCGCCTCTTCCAGAGGCAGGTTTCCTTGCTCCAATTTCTGCGTCAGTTCCCGCAGCGCTTTCATGTGTGTCTCAAATGCCATGTGCATCCTCTCCTTTCCCGAAATTCGCCTATGATATTTCGATACAGCACCGCACAAGCTTTGTGCTTTGCTGTCCTGTTTATGATTCCTGTGGTACGACTTCTGTCATAACCTCGCCCTCTGCCAGCCGCAGCCGCAGCCGGTCTCCGGGCTGTACCTGTGCGGCACTGCGCACCAGTTCCTCGCCGTGATACGCCAGGGCATAACCACGCCCCAGAATTTTCAACGGGCTGAGCATCTCCAGCCGTGCCGCCTGCTGTGCCAGCTGTTCCCGGCACTGTTCCAGCCGCAGCGCCATTCCTTTTTCCAGACGCTGCTGCAAATGTGCCAGTTCCTGCTGCGCCAACTCCTGCCGGTGCGCCGGAGACCGTAACTTTAAGCGGTCTGACAGCCGTTCCAGTTCCTGTGCCTTTTGCCGGAACTGCTGCTGCATGGCGCTGTCCAGCCGGCGTGCCTGCTCCTGCACCTGCTGCATCAGATGGCGCACATCCGGCACTGCCAGTTCTGCCGCCGCAGACGGCGTAGGCGCACGAAGGTCTGCCGCCGCATCTGCCAGCGTCCAGTCTGTCTCATGTCCCACCGCCGAAACGACAGGAACAGCACAGTGATAGATCGCCATAACCACACGCTCTGTGTTGAACGCCTCCAGGGTCTCCGATGCGCCGCCGCCACGTCCCACAATGAGAACGTCACAGCCGTCACGCTCTGCCGCCGCAATAGCACGGCAGACAGAATCCGCCGCCGCATCACCCTGCACCTGTGCCGGATAGACCAGCAGATGTCCGATGGGATAGCGCCGCCCGATGACGTTTTTCACGTCCTGAAGCGCCGCACCGGTGTCCGAAGTAATGACGCCGATCTTTTGGGGCGTTGCCGGGAGCGGACGTTTTGCCGCCGCATCGAACACACCCATTGCCGTCAGTTTTTTCTTGAGCTGTTCCAGCGCCAGCGCCTGTGTGCCAGCGCCGTCCGGCTGGAGATCTGTCACATACAGCTGAAATGCGCCGTCCCGTTCATAGAGCGATGCCGTCGCTGCTGCGATCACATTCATCCCTTCCCGGGGCGTGAACCGCAGACGCTGGGCATTGCTCCGGAACATTACCGCCTTGACACAGCTTTCCGCATCCCGGAGCGTAAAATAGAGATGCCCCGACCGGTAGTGGTTGGTGAAATTGGTGATCTCGCCACGCACCAAGATGCCCTGCAGCGCACGATCCTCTTTCAGCTTGAATCCCACATAGCGGTTCAGCTGACTCACGCTTAAAATTGCCACAGTTTTCCTCCTTGCTTTCGCCACGCACCATAGACCGCCACACCTGCGGCATTGTCACAGGCGAACTCCGGCGCAGCAAACCAGCACACCGCATTTTCCGCCAGCAGCGGACGGATCAGCTGGTTAGACATGACGCCGCCGGCATACAGCACCGGCAGCCTGCCATAGCGCTCCTGTGCCTCCTTTGTCATGGCGATCACAGTTTCCGCCACAGTCAGCAGGCAGAACTTTGCCACATCCTCCGGCGGTTCGCCCTGTTCCAGGCGTTTCCGGCACTGGTTTTCCAGCCCGGACAGACAGCAGTCCATGCCACGCACCACTGGTTTGATCCGGAATGTTTTCCGGCTCTTTGCCGCCAGCTGTTCCAGTGCCTTGCCGCAGGGAAACTGCAAGCCCAGCATCAAGCCGACCCGGTCGATCGCCTGTCCAGCTTTCAGATCCAGCGAAGTGCCGCAGGGCGTGATCTTCAGCGCCATATCCGCATCCGGCTCGCAGTAGAGCGAATCGGTAGTGCCGCCGCTGACATGAAACGCCAGAAACGGCTTTTCCCGTTCCCCCAGCTTTCCGGCAGAGTACAGCGCCGCCAGCACATGACCCACCTGATGTGAAGTCTCATACAGCGGCACACCGCTCACCGCAGCAACGGCACGGGCAGTTCCCATACCGGTCAGAAAGCAGGGCATATACGAACCGTCCACATTCCGGGGACGTGTGGAAACACTGACGCCGCAGACCGGATTATTCTCCAGAAACGGGCGCAGCCGTTCCAGCAGTTCCGGGAGCTGACGTGTATGGTGAAACACCGCATCGCTCTGCCGCAGTCCCACCTCGCCGACTTTTACCGGCAAGAGCTGCTTTTCCTGGTGTACCTCTCCGGTCTCCAGATCCAGCAGCGCCGCTGAGGTGGTGTAATTGCTGGTATCAATCCCCAGAATTTGTGCCATCGGCAGTGTCCTCCTTTGCCGCCGGCTTGGAACGTGCATATGCACCCAGTACGCCGTTGATAAAGGCGGTGTCCTCCGGATATGCGTATGCCTGGGACAGATGCACTGCCTCACTGATGACAACATTCACCGGAGTCTGCGGCATATTCTTCAATTCGTACAGTGCCAGACGCAGGATCGAACGGTTCACTGCCGGCACACGGTTCAGACTGCGCTGCTTGCTGTGCGCTGCAATAATGCTGTCCAGTTCCTCTGTCTGGGACATCACGCCGGACACATACTGCTTCACCTTTTCCGGGATCGGCAGCTCCAGCATCTCTTCCGTCGAGGCGTACAGATCCTCGATGGTATTCAGTTCTTCGGTTCTCACCATTGCCTCATACAGCAGCAAAAATGCGTATTCTCTGGTTTCGTGTTTTGTCATAACTACCTCCACATCCATTTTTTTACAATTCTTGCCCGCCTGCAACGCTTTTCGCATTTCTGCAAAAAAGAAAGCTGCTGTAGACATTTTACAGCAGCTTTTCATCCGATTACTTTGGTTTCTTTTGGTACTTCTATGTATTTCAACAGAATCGAAAGAAACCGCATCTGATGCGCTGCCCGTTCCATGCCAGTCCGAACAAGTTCTTTCTTCTATTATACCAAAAAAAATCGCCGGATACAACTATTTTACCTCAAAAATTCGAATATTTTCTGCCGGGACTGAAACTTCACCCAAAATCACGTCCTTGATCGCTGCCGCCTGTGCCGCATCCAGACCCTCTGTCTGCACCACGACCTTGGCGCTGTCCCCGTCCAGATAGACGATGCAGTTGGAATATCCCTGCGCCTGTATCAGCGACTCGATGGTGCTTTCGCTCTCGATCAGCTTGGAGGTCTCCACGGCTGCGATGGCGTCGGTCACCAGTTCGTCCTCTGTCCGGTCGCCGCCGCCCAGCATGGACTGCAGCGCCGCCACGCTCTCATCCCGGCTGCTGGTGCGTTCCAGTCTCGCCTGGGCGAAATAGTTTTCTGCACTTCCGGCGGCGGTATACTCTGCCTCTACGTCTGCGGCAGTTTCCTCCGCATCGCCGTTGACGGAATATGCGCCGGACGTCTCGTCAGCCGGTTCGCTTTCCTCTGCCGGCTGGCTCTCCTCCGCTGCCTGGTTTGCCTCAGCATTCACAAAGGCAGTGTCTCCATAGGTCACGCTGTCCTTGGACTGTACCTGTGCAGTTTCCAGCTTGCCGTCCGACATGGCATAATTCACATAGACGGCGATGGCAAGCATCAGCGTCAGACACGAGAGAATGATCTGTTTTTTTCCGATGATAAAAGATGGTTTCTTCATGCTCTGATTCCTTTCTGGTTCACGCCGCCGGAACGACGCAGATTCTGCCTGCGGCAAGATGCAGCACTGCCTGCACTGCCTCTGTAACACGTTCCTGCACCACAGCGCTGGATGCGCCGCTGCACACCACGATCACACCGCTGATCTCCGGCGCAGCGATCTGCTGCACCAGTGGCTGCTGACTGCCGCTGTCGGAAACGATCACGCATTTCCGCTGGATCCTGGTGCGGTTTTCGCCCTGCTCCTGTTCAGCATCCTGTGCATAGATGGTCTCCGGGCTGCCTGTCGCCGTCAGCATCACCCGACAGCTGCCCACGCCCTCGACCTGTTCCAGCAAATCGACCAGCTGCTGTTCCATCCGGCTGCAGTACTGCTCCGCCTGTTCCTGAGAGGCTGTCTCTGCGCTCTGCACAGATGCGGCATCTGTCTGCTTTTCGGCTTTGTCCGGCAGAAACCCGGACAACAGGATCAGCGCCAGCCCGGCGATGCCCAGCAGCATCACCAGCCGCACGCCGTTCTCACCCTTCAGCTTTTTCCGCAGCGGTTCAAGAATCCGTTTCCACATGGATATTCACCTCTTTTCCCAGACAATCTGTCAGCAGCTGTCCTGCCGCTGCGGCATCTCCACAGGCCACTGTGACTTGTTCTATCTCTATGCTGTTGTCCTCCGCAATATTCATTTCCACCTGAACCCGGGCATCCGGAATGCCGTTCTGCCGCAGCATCGCCGCAAGAGATTCCTCCAGATTTCCGGCGGCACAGCGCAGCGTCTCCTGTTCTGCGGTTTCTGCCAGGCTGTTTTCCGTAAGTTCGGCGGCGCAGTCCCAGTTCGGCTGAAACTCTGCCGCACCACGGCTCAGCGGCGTGAAGATTCCCAGTACAAACACTGATGCCAAAAGCAGCCGCAGCTGGCGGTCGAACTTTGCGCTGGGTTTCAGCACGTCCAGCAGACCGCTGAGAATGCTGATGACACAGGTCACCAGCACAATGGCACGCATGGTCTCCAACGCTATGCTGCCCCCTTTCCAATGGTCATGGCGATGGCAGTTGCCACCACGAACATAATACCGAAACAGACCAGCAGCGCAAAGGCAATGGCGAACGCCTGCTGTGTTCCACGGAGCAGACGCAGCAGACTTTTTGTTCCGAAAAGTTCTGCCGCTGCCGCACCCACCGCCACCACAGCACGGTACAACAGCAGCTGCACCAGCGGCGGCAAAAAAAGCACACACAGGGAAACGATCCCGATCACGCCTGTGGTGCTGCGCAGGATCTGCAAACTGCTGCGCACTGTAGTATAGGCATCGGATACCGCATTGCCCACCACCGGCACAAAGTTGGCGATCACATACTTGGTGGTTTTGGATGCCGCTGTATCCAGACTGCCGCCCAGCCAGTTCTGCATGGAAAGCACCCCCAGAAACAAGGTCATCAGCAGCCCCAGCACCCAGGTGGTAAACTTCCGGGACAGCCGCAGCAGTCCGCCCACGGATACAGACGGACTGACGGCATCCACGATTGCCAGTGAAAAGCCCATGGTGCAGAACGGCAGCAGCACACGGGTAATCATCTGCATCACGCCGTCCGCCAGGGCTACCACGGCAGTCTGGTAGGACACAGCGCTGGTGACTGTACCGCCTGCCGCCAGGATACCGGCAAACACCGGCACAAACAGGGTCATAAACGATGCGCCCTGGGACAGTGCGCTCTCCACCGCCGCAAAGCTCTGACACAGCGGCTCTGCCAGCACTGCCACTGCCGCAAGCGCACAGACAAACTCGTATACCTGTCCCACGGCACGGCGTTTCGGGTCATCCTGGATGCCCTGGAGCAGTGCCGCAAACAGGATCACTGTCAGCAGTCCGCCCAGCATGGCAAAAGGCTGTGAGATGCGCCCGGAGAGATAGTCCGAGAACACCTGCCAGATGTGAGACAGGGTGAATTTTTCCCCGGTCTCATCCGGCGCAGTCACCGACAGCCCCAGCTGTTCCAGCACCGACTGCACATCCCAGTCCAGCTGTTCTGTCACCCCGGCTGCGCCGCTCTCCTCTGCCAGCTGTCCGGCAGGTTCTTCCTGCGCCGCCGCCTGCCACGGCAGCAGCAGCCCCAGGCAGAGCGTCCCCAGCAGCACCAGCGCTTTCCACCGTTTCATGACAACACCTCCGTTACCATCTGCAAAAGGGTCTCCAACAGCGGCAGGGACAGCAGCACCAGGGAAAGCCTGCCCCAGAGTTCCACCGTCCGTGCCAGAGCAGACTCGCCGCAGTCCTGGCAGAGATCCCCGGCGATGCCGGTCAGATAGCAGATGCCCAGGGCTTTCCAGAGAATCGCCAGATAGGCGGACGGCAGGTTTGTCCGCTCGAAAAGCGCCTGCATCTGCGACACCACTGGCGTGAGATACGCCGCCGCTGCGATTCCCACCGCCGCACACGCCCCGATCACGCAAAACAGGGCGTGTTCCCGGCAGTATTGTTTCAACAGTGTGGAAAAGATCGCCGCAGTGATGCAGACTGCGGCGGCAGTTACAGTTTCCTCTATCATAAGCCAAACACCGACTTTACCCGTTCGAACAGCGTGCCGATCTGATCGACCAGCAGCATCAGCACCACCACCAGCCCGGCAAGTGTGGTCATCATCGCCTGCTCCTCCCGCTCTGCTCGTTTCAGAACCAGGTTCAGCACTGCCACAATGATCCCTGTTCCGGCAATCTTAAAAATGAGATCTATTTCCATGGTTTTTCCTTTCAGCAAAGCAGGATTGCCGCCAGAAAGCCGCCCAGAACACCCAGGCTGCAATAGAGCCGTTGTTTCCGGCGGCATAATTCGCCTGCCTCTGCGGCATAGGGTTCCAGCTGCCGGCGGTATTGGGACAGCGTGGCGGTCTGACCGTCCAGGTCGCTTGCGCCCAGTTCTTCGCCCAGGGGCAGCAGCAGATTTTTTCCCGTCTCCGGAATCGCCTTGTCCTGCCGGATGCCCGACTCCCAGGCATCTGCCAGAGGCATTCCCTGTTCCAGCCCGGAAAGCACCAGCACCGGGAACTGAAACGCCGCATATGCCGGCTCCCGGCAAAGCTGTTCCAGCAGTTCCTGCACCGTCAGACTGCGAAACGCCATCTGCACGGAAAGTTCCCGGAGCATCCGGCAGAGCTGTTCCAGGTTCCGGTGTGTCTGCCGCAGACGCATCGCCTGCATCACGCCGATCCCGGCGCCGCAGCAGACCACCAGCAGCAGTCCCAGCAGTTTCATCATGGCACCACCCGGCGCAGCGTCTGCACCTTTCCCTGTTCCCTGCCGGACAAAACTGCCGCATACCGAAACACGCCCTTGTCCAGCAGCTGTTTCAGCGCCGGCCGGCGTTCCAGGTCTTCCAGAGATGTTCCGTGTGCCGATGCCACCACCGGGACGCCGCTGCCGTGTATGCGCAAAATCGCCTGGGCATCTGCCTCTGTGCTGATCTCATCGCAGACCAGCACCTCCGGCGTCAGCACACGGAGCGCTGTCAGCAGGCCCTCTGCCCGTGGAAAGCCGTCCAGCACATCGGTGTGCAGTCCCACATCATACTGCGGCACGCCGTGGTGTACGGCAGCGATCTCGCTGCGCTCATCCACCAGTGTGAGCCGCCAGGATGCCCCCAGAAGGCGGCAAAGGTCACGGAGCATTGTTGTCTTGCCCGACCCCACAGCGCCTGCCAGAAGGAGGCTGGATGGCCTCTCCGGGCATATCTGCCGGAAGAGCGGCTCGGCACAGCCGGTCACCGCATGAGAGACCCGAAAGTTCAGACCGCTGATGTGGCGCATCTGCACCAGTTTTCCCTCCCGATAGACTGCCGACCCGGCAATGCCCACCCGGTTGCCTCCGGCAATGGTCACAAAGCCCTCGGCGATCTCTTTCGCATAGCGGTAGACGGAGTATTCGCACACCGCCTGGAATGTCTGCTCGATAGTTCTCTGTGAAACCGGATGTCCCGGGTCTAAAGGCTTTTCTCTGCCGTGCAGCAGAATGCACGCCGACCGCTCTGCACGCAGGCGTATCTCCTGGATCTGTGCCTGCTCTGACGGCGGCAGCTGCTGTATCCGACTGCGCACCTGCTGCGGCAGACAACGCAGTACATTTTGTATCCCTTGCTGTTCCATACGTCCTCCTGTTGGTCATGGGCTGTGCCCTGTGTTTGTCCCATTCTATGCACGGCGGCGGACGAGTATGCAAAAAACCTCCGTGCGCCGGTTGGGTGTCCGGTACACGGAGGTTTTGGGGTATTCTATTACAAATAAAATCTACAGCGTCAGCTGCATCCGGATATGCGGAATACCATCTTCCAGAAATTCTTCCGATGTTTGGTGAAAACCTGCTTTTTCATAGAGACGGCGTGCGTAAGTCTGCGCTTCGATAGTGATTTTATCTGCACCAAATTTTTCTTTTGCAATATTGACCGCAGCAGCAACAATTTTACTTTCCAATCCGCACCGGCGCTTTACTGCGATCACACGCCCGATTGCGGCAGAATCGAAAGTCACACCCGGCGGCAGCACCCGTGCATAGGCTTTGATTCCGGTTTCATCTTTGAGCCACACATGATAAGCGGCTCTATCTGCGTCATCTGCCTCCTGATACGGACAATTTTGCTCCACAACGAAAACAGAGATCCGCAGTTTATAGATCTCAAATAATTCTTCCGCACTTAACTCGGAAAAATGTTTTACAATCAGTTCCATTCTGTCTCTCCACAATTCCACTGTATTTTACATATGCTGCCGGCAATACTTATGCACCCAGTCAAATGCGTCTTCCTTGCAGTCGGTTTCCTCTACATACTGAAAATATTTTTCGGCAAGTGCATCATCAGAAAGCCGTTCCAATTTGCTTTTTTCACAGACGTTTTTTCTCAGCAGATACTGCTCGTATGCTTCTATCCAGACAGGCCCTCTTGCCATACCGCTGTCATCTCCTTATTTTGCCGATTACGAATCCCGATTCTCTATCGCATAGACCACGCAGGCAATTCCGGCGATCATCGAAAACAAGATTGCTCCACCCATTGCCTCGTCCAAGACTCCCCCAAAAAAAAGACCGACGATTCCGGCAAGGCACATCACGATAACGGATACAATTGTTCGAAACTTTTTCATGTAGCATTCCTCCTCAGCTGTTACAACTGCCAGTTTTTGTGTTGCTCTACCAATGCCCTGGATGTGGTTTCCGTATGATCGTAGTCGATCTCGAAATAATCCAGCACGGCTTTCATGTCGTCCTGCATGGACAGGAACACGTCTAACAACCGGTTGGGTTTATCCTGCGTCTGCCACTCTTTCAGCCCGGCATAGTAGAACATCTTGCTTTCGCTGTTGATATAGAACGGCACAATGTCGTTTTCCAGGCACATTTTCAGCAGCAGAAGTCTGCCAACTCTGCCGTTGCCGTCATATTTTTTCAAACGCCATATGAAACCACGCAGCGTCATAGAGGTCCGGATGTTCCAGTTTCTGATAGGCTTGCAGCAGCTGTGCCATTTGCCGTGAGACCTCGCCGGGCTTTGCCGTCTCGATGCCGCCCACCACATTGGCATACCGCTTATAATCACCAATCACAACCTCCGGGTTCTGCACTGTCATCAGCCCGGCTTCCAGAATGCGGTGCATCTGTTTGATGTATTCTTCCAACAGCGGTTCAGAAACCGTATCCAGTACCCAGTCCAGGCATCTGAAATGATTCGCAGTTTCAAAGACATCATTGACGAACACTGTGCCGTCCACGCTCTGCGTCTCGAAAATATAGCGTGTCTGTTCATGGGTGAGCCGGCTGCCCTCCATGTGATTGGAATTGTAGGCGAAATCCACCTGCAATTTATGATAGATTCCACCGTGGATGTGATGATTCTTCTCGAAAAGAAGTGTATCTTTCAGTTCTCGTTTTTCACGCATTAGCTGATTTCTCCATATTTGGCATTGTGATTTGGATTTCAGAGATACAAACTGAAATTTCTATTTGCGCTCCCACACCATTTCATAATCCTTTTCACCAGTATCCTCGTCCAGACTTTCACATTGAATGCGGAAACCTTCTCTACGGTAAAAGTGTATTGCCCGTGTGTTTTTCTGGTACACATTCAAAGTCAATCTGGCTTTTCTGTCTTTTATGTAATCCAACAGCAGTTTTCCAACGCCTTGCGACTGCATTTCATCTGAAACAAAAATGCCTTCGATATATTCACCGTTTAATCCAATAAAACCTTGTATCTTTCGGTCTGTTTCATATACATAAACTTCTGCCTGTGACAGCATCGCTTTTACCAGAGCGACATTATCTTTCCAGTACTGCGCAGCAATAAAATCATGTGTTTTCAGATTGGTATTCAGCCATATCGCAGCAACTGGATCCACATCTGATTTTTGAAGTTCTCTTATCTGCATAATTGTCATCCTGCTTTTGAATCCCCGCATCAATCCCTCGCATACACCACCAGCAGATCGCCCCTGCCCACAGTCACCACTGCATTTTCTGCCAGGATCTCATTGCTGACACCCAGCGGAAACGCATTGGAAAACTTCCCGTGGCACAGCGGATACGCCACGCCTTCCAGCGTCACGTCCTCGCACTGTTCTGTCATGGCAAACAGAGAAAAGTACATCCCGTCCCGTCTGGGATAGACTGCTGTTCTGCCACGCTGGAGCGTGACCCAGTGAGCATGGTCAACCAGCACACCCTGTGCGCCGTGGTCTGCCAGAAAGCGGAGCATCTGAAGATTTGCCACAGTGTGATCCAGTCTGCCGCCCAGCGCACCGTAAAACACCAGCCGCCGGCAGCCCTTGGAAAGCGCATACTTCGCCGCCAGCAGAATATCCGTATCGTCTTTCATGGGGGAAAACGGTTCCACATTTTCCCCCTCCGGCACACTGCCCAGGGAGTCAAAGTCACCCACGATCCAATCCGGCACAACACCAAGCGCCTGCGCCAGTTTCACCCCGGCATCCGCACAGACGTAGAGGTCTGCCGCCGGGACAGGAGGCTGTTGCTCCGGTTGCACCGGCGCTCCGGCAAAAATCACTGCCTGTTTCATGATTCCCACGCCTTTCGCTGTTTTGCCGTCTGGTACAGAGAAACATAAGCGTCATGACGGCTCTTGGCAATTTTTCCTGCCCGGACTGCCTCCACCACAGCGCAGCCCTTTTCGCACACATGGGCGCAGTCACTGAACCGGCACTGCCCCAGATAAGGTCGGAACTCCGGGAAACAGTCGGCGATGCAGTCCTTGTCCATCTGAAGATACTGTTCCACCTCAAAGGTAGAAAAACCCGGCGTGTCTGCCAGATAGCCGCCGGCGCAGGGGTAAAGCTGTACCTGGCGTGTGGTATGTTTTCCTCGTCCCAGCTTTTCGCTGATCTCTCCGGTGGCAAGCTGGAGTTCCGGGGCAATGGCATTGAGCAGCGTAGACTTTCCCACACCGGAATTGCCGGTCATCATGCTGATCTTTCCGTCCAGCAGCTTTGCCACATTGTCGATGGTCTCCGGCTTGTCATAATCCACCAGATACACCGGGATGCCGGCATCAGCGTACAGCGATTCCAGCTTTTCGCCCCTGTCAAGGTCAACCTTTGTCAGGATCACAGCCGGTTGGATATCCTGGTATATCGCCACCGTGAGAAACGAATCCAACAGCAGCAGGTTCGGGGTCGGGTGACAGGTAGAAGTCACAAAAAAGATCTGATCCAGATTCGACACCGGCGGACGCAGGATACTGTTTTTCCGGGGCAGGATCTCTGAGATCACGCCGTCCTCGGACAGCATAACGTAGTCGCCCACATAGGGTGTGATGCCACGCTTGCGGAATATGCCTCTTGCTTTACAGGTGCAGATACCGGAAGAGGTCTCTACCGTATAGAGACCTCCCACCGATGTGATAATTCTGCCCTGTGCATTTTCCGGAATGGAAACAGGGAGTTTTGTCATCGCTTTATTCTACCTCCCCGGCGTTGTCCGGCGCAGCAGTTTCCGCAGGAACCGTGGTCACCGCAGGTGCAGTCGGCACAGCGACGCCTTCAATGGCTCCTGAAATGTTTTCGCTGGATGCCGTAAATTTCTTGCCGGCAAAGTCAAACGTATACGTGCCGAGGACTTCTGTCTTGCCGCTCTGGGCGCTGGTGATGGAGACCTTTACGGTCTTGCTGCCCTTGCCCTTGACCTTTACGCTGACGGACGCGTCTGTCAGACTCTCTGCCACAAACTGACGGGATGCGATCACGCCGTCCTCATCTGTGGTAAAGCTCAGCGTATACATGCCGCTCATCTCAGAGACCGGCAGGTTTTCCAAGCCATAGGTCACTTCGCCCTCTGGCTCTTCGCCGTTGCTGACGGTCAGCTTAACGGTCGAACCGGAGACAACTACCTTGCCCGGCTCCGGATCCTGCTCTGTGACAATGCCCTTTTCCTCGGTAGAGGGTGCCTCAGTCACTTCCAGCTTGAGTCCACGGCTTTCTGCCTCTTTCTGCGCATCCTCCTGGCTCATGCCGATAAACTTCGGCACATCCGTCTCATCGACTGCAATACCCTGGCTGACGTAGATCACGACGTTCGAACCTACGGCAACCTCTTCATCCTTGCCCGGTTCGGTGCGGATGACGTGGTCTGCCTCGATGTTTTCCTCAGAGGTACTCTGGGTCTTTTTCTGCTCTGCGGTCAGACCCAGTGCCTTCAGCGCATCCTCTGCCTCCTGTGCCGTATAGTTGGTCAGATCCGGGATCTGCACCTTCTGGATGCCCTTGCTGACAGCGACTGCCAGTTCGATCTTGCCGTCCTTGTTCTTCTTCACGAACTGACCAGCCTCAACGTTCTGCTTATAGATGATGTTTTCTTCATATTTATCTGTGTATTCCTGCTCTGCCACTTCAAACTCAATGTTGGGATAGTTCAGCACCGCATCGTCATAGTTCATGCCAATGACCTTCGGCACTTCATCGGTAGAGCCGCTGGAACCGTTTGTTCCCTGTCCCACCAGCAGGAAGATCACGATTGCTGCCACAACGACCACAACGATGGTCACGGCAGTCAGAATCGGAACGACCAGCGACTTGGACTGTTCCTGCTCCGGCTCGTTTTCCTCCCGGTAGTTGTTTTCATAGTAGTCCGGTCTGCTGCCGGAATCGTATCCGTTCCGACGCTGGGGCGTCCGGTTCCGGTTCTCTTCCGGCGGTGTGAAATACTGGGTCTGTTCCGGCGCATTGTAATAGCCGAAGATGATCTGGTTGTTTGCCTTGAATGCCTCAATGTCCCGGATCATATCCGCTGCCGTCTGATACCGCTTTGCGGAGTCCTTTTCCATGGCGTGCATGATGATCTCTTCCAGACCGGATGGAATGTTCGGGTTGATATCTCTGGGGCGCACGGCAACATTCTGCATATGCATCACAGCGATAGAGACCGGGTTATCCGTGTCGAAAGGCTTTCTGCCGGTGAGCATCTCATAGAACATGACACCGACGGAATAAAGGTCACTCTTGGCATCGGTCACATCGCCACGGGCCTGCTCCGGGCTGATATAATGCACCGTACCGATTGCCTGGTCTGTGGCAGTCCGGCTCTCTTCCCGGGCGAACTTGGCGATGCCAAAGTCCATGACCTTGATCGTGCCGTCTGTCAGCAGCATGATGTTCTGGGGCTTGATGTCCCGGTGAACAATACCACGGCTGTGGGCGTGCTGGAGCGCACGGAGGATCTGGATGACAAAGTGTACGGCATCCTTCCAGTTCAGCACGTGTTCGCTGTCGATGTAATCTTTCAGGGTAATGCCGTCAATGTACTCCATGACGATATACTGCATCTTGTCTGAAAAGCCCATATCATAGATCTTCACGATATTGGGATGGGACATCATGGCGATCGCCTTGGATTCGTCCCGGAACCGGCGCTGGAACTCTTCGCTTTCGGAATATTCCTGCTTGAGGATCTTTACAGCGACCACACGGTTATCCAGCACATCTACTGCACGGTAAACATCTGCCATGCCGCCTTCGCCGACCAGCTCCGTCAGTTCATAGCGGCCATCCAGTCGGGTTCCTATGAGTTTATCCTTGTCCATCGTTCTCATTCCTCCGTATTATGTGAAACAGTTGCCAGTGCAACTGAAATATTATCCCGTCCGCCTTTTTCCAGTGCGGCATCGATCAGTTTCTGCGCCGTCTCTTCGTCCGAGAGGTTCTCTTTCAGAATCGTTTCGATCTCTGCATCCGAGCAGAAACCGGAAAGTCCGTCCGAGCAGAGCAGCAGCCGGAACGCCTGGTCCTTTTCCAGATCAATGCGGAAAAAGTCCGGGCAGACCGTCCGTTCTACGCCCACCGCCTTCATCAGCATATGCCGCTGAGGATGGGTCTCCATCTCTTCTTCTGTGATCTCGCCCTTTTCCATGAGCATATGCACGACTGTGTGGTCGGTCGTCACCTGTTCCATCCTGCCGCCGGTGAGAAAATACGCCCGGCTGTCGCCCACATTTGCCACTGCCACATATTCCGGCGCAACAAAAGCCGCAACACAGGTCGTTCCCATGCCGAAGTTCTGATAGTCCATCCTTGCGGTCGTATACACCACGGAATTCGCCGCAGAGACAGAGGACAGCAGCAGAGACCGGATGCTGTAGGCATCCATATCCTCTGTGTAGCTCTCCTCAAAATGTTCGAAAAAGACATCGGTCGCCATGGAGCTTGCCTTGCTGCCGGAACGTTCACCGCCCATGCCGTCGCAGACGACCAGCAGCAGATTTTCTCCATACTGACGAATCCCGACACGATCCTGATTCTCGTCCCGGACATAACCGATATGGGTTTGCGATGCACTCGTCAATTGTACCACCTCCGTAAAGGTTCCCTGTTACAGAACGCACTGCCGCCGGACTGTCCGGGGCTGCGTTCCGGAAAAAAGCTTTGAAAAGTTAAGACAACACCGCACAAAGCTTGTGCTATTGCATACAAAGCCGTCAGACAGGCTTTGTGCAGTGCTGCCTTAAGTGGATTCCTGCACAGCGTTTCTCTGTGCGTCGGCATCCCGCCGCAGCTGTCCGCACGCCGCCTGGATATCGCTACCCAGGGTACGGCGGATAGTGGCGTTGATGCCCAGTGCCGTCAGTTCCTTCTGAAACCGCTCCACATCCTTCCGGAACGACCGGAACGAGCGTTCCTTGATGGGATTTACCGGGATCAGATTCACATGGCACTGCATTCCGTGCAGCCGTTTCGCCAGCTTGCCGGCATCTGCCCTGGTGTTGTTGACACCGTTGATGACGGCATACTCAATGGTCACACGTCTGCCGGTGGTGTCGAAATAATACCGGCAGGCATCCAGCAGTTCCTCTACCGGATACCGCCGGTTCACCGGCATGATTTCGCTGCGGCGCTGGTTCTCCGGGCTGTGCAGGGAGACGGAAAGCGTCACACCCAGCCGCAGGTCTGCCAGCTGACGGATCTGCGGCACAAGTCCGCAGGTAGAAAGTGCTGCATGGCGCAGGCTCATGTTCATGCCGTCCGGATGGGACAGGAGCCGGAAAAACTGCACCACGTTATCAAAGTTGTCCAGTGGCTCCCCAATGCCCATCAGCACAATGCTGTCGATCCGGCATCCCGCATCCCGCTGGGTCTCATAAATTTGCAGCAGAAGTTCAGACGGCTGCAAGTCCCGGACGTAGCCGGCGATGGTGGATGCGCAGAACTGACATCCCATCCGGCAGCCCACCTGGGTGGAGATGCAGAGACTTTTTCCATGGTGATAGTCCATGAGAACCGTCTCCACAAAGTTACCGTCCGGCAGTTCATATAAGTATTTTACCGTATCATCGGCAGAAGATGCAAGCTTTCTTGCAATATTTAGTCTATTTATACAAAATTTTTCATTCAGTTTCTGCCGCAGTTGGAGAGAAAGTGTAGTCATTTGGGCGAAATCCGTCACCTGTTTCTGATGGAGCCAGGAAAAAAGCTGTTTTGCCCGGAATTTCGGCTCGCCCATTTCCGCCAGATACTGCCCCAGCGTCTCCGGGGACAAGGATAAAATGTCGATTTTTTCCATAAAAATGCTCCTTTCAGAAAGTGTATGCCGGGTGACGGTCACGAATGCTTTCTCCGGAACTTCGCCACAAAGAATCCGTCGCTGCCGAACATCTCCGGCAGGATAGTCACCATCGGCTCTGCCAGTGCGCCGCCCAGTTCCGGATATACCGGCTCGGGGACAAACTCCGGATGTTTCTGCAAAAACGCCTTTGCCACATTCTCATTTTCTTCTTTGAGAATGGTACAGGTGGAATATTGCAGGATGCCGTCCGGCTTGACGTATCTTGCGCCGTTTTCCAGGATCGCCAGCTGTAACTGCGGCAGCTGTGCCAGATCCTCCGGCGATTTTTCCTTGACCTCCGGCTTATGCCGCAGCACGCCGATGCCGGAACAAGGCACATCACACAGCACACGGTCTGCACCGGCGTATTCCTCCCGGAATTCTGCCGCATCGCCCTGGGATGCCGTCACGTTTTGCAGTCCCAGGCGCTTGACGTTGTCCTGGATCAGCTTGACCCGATGCGCCGCCAGATCAAAGGCGTACACCATGCCGGACTGCGCCATGCCTGCCGCAATGGTACAGGTCTTTCCGCCCGGTGCGGCACAGAGGTCCAGGATCGTTTCCCCGGGTTTTGCGCCCAGCGCCAGAGCACAGATCTGGGAAGAGAGATCCTGCACATAAAACCAACCCTTGCGGAATTCCGGCAGCTTTCGGATATCGCCGGTGTGCAGCTCATATGCGCCGGGCAGATTTGTGGGACTGACGGCATCTCCCAATGCCTGTTCCAGTTCTGCACCGGTACACGCTGCCGGATTCTGCCGGATAAACCGGTTTGCCGGCTGCAAAGCGTCCGCCAGGAATGCACGGGTCGTCTCTTCTCCATAGGCATCCAGCAGCTTTTCCAGCAGCCACTGCGGCACTGCATATTCCACTGCCATTGCCGCCTTTTTCCCCTTGGGATACGGCACTTTGCACTCGTCCCGGAGAAAGCTGCGCAGCACAGCGTTCACAAAGCCGGATGCGCTGGCTTTCCGGCAGGTTTTCGTCAGCTTTACACTCTCATTGACTGCCGCACGGGACGGGATCTGGTCGCAGTACAGCAGCTGATAAATGCCCAGACGAAGAATGTTCCGCACGGTACAGTCCAGCTTTCGCAGCGGCTGCTTGCTGTAGTGGGAAATCACCGCATCCAGGGTAATACGCCGTTCGATCACGCCGTAATACAGAGATGCGCAGAGCCGCTTATCCCGGTCGTCCAGCTGTGACTGGGACAGTGCGCTGTCCAGCAGCAGGTTGGAATAGCTCTGCTCCTGTTCGGTTCGGTTCAGCAGCTGTACTGCCAGTTTTCTTGCACTCATCTTCGGTTGTTCCTCTTTGAAATGTTCAGCAGACGAATCAGCTGCAAAATGCTGTTGAGCAGGGCTGCCACATAAGTGAGCGCTGCCGCTGTCAGCACTTTCCGTGCCTTGGTCAGTTCCTCACCAGACAAAATATACCGGCTTTCCAGCGTCTGCATGGCACGGCTGCTGGCGTTGAATTCCACCGGCAGGGTCACAAGCTGGAAGAATACGATAAGGGAAAACAGCAGGATGCCAGCCATCTGCAGAGGCATTCCGGCGTAGGAATTGCTGAAGATCATGCCCAGCAGAAAGACGATATACCACAGCCGGGAACCGATCTGTGTCACCGGGATAATGGCGCTGCGCACCTGCATGGGAAAATAGTCCACGGAATGCTGCACCGCATGGCCGCACTCATGGGCAGCGACACCGATCGCCGCCACCGAGGTGGAATCATGCACGCTGTCTGACAGCCGGATCACATTGCCCTTCGGGTCGTAGTGATCGGTCAGATTTCCGCTGACCCGTTCGATCCGGATCTGATATAAACCGTTGTCGTCCAGAATCTGACGTGCCACCTGCGCCGCCGTCAGTCCACGGCTGTTGTGGTCGTTCTGATACCGGCGGAATGTGGATTTCACATTCCAGGATGCCCACAAGCTGACAACCAGTCCGATCAGTACCAGACCGTATCCAACGTCAAACCATCCGCCATAAAACAGCATAAGATTCCCTCACTCTCTCTGGTTTATCCCAGTTTTTCACCTTTTTCCAGTTTCTTTCCACGCAGAAAATCTGCCGTCTGCATCCGGCGCTTGCCTTCCGGCTGGATCTCCGTAAAACGCAGTCCGTTTCCGTCGCCGCAGGCAACCACAAACGCCGCCGGATCTGCAATGGTTCCGGCATCGCCGGAGACGCCTTCGACCACACGGGAGCCGTAGACCTTCAGACGCTTGCCCTCCAGCTGGGTGAACCCTGTGATGCCACGAATCAGATTATGCAGTTCTGCCGCCGGACGGGTAAAGTCCAGCGCAGACATTTCCTTGGTGATGCGTGACGCATAGGAGGACTGTGCATCGTCCTGGGGTGTGCCGTGGAGTGTGCCAGCCTCCAGCTGTGCCAGCGTCTCCTCCAGCGTTTCCACGCAGAGTTCCGACAGACGGCTGTACAGCTCTTCTGCGGTCTCTTCCGGACCGATCGCTGTTTCCTTTTTCACCAGCATATCACCGGTGTCCAGTCCCTCTCCCATCTGCTGTGCCGTCACGCCGGTCTTTGTTTCGCCGTTCAGAATCACCCACTGAATGGGTGCTGCGCCACGGTATGCCGGGAGCAGGGATGCGTGAAGATTGATACACCCATACTTTGGCAGTTCCAGCACCTCTTTCGGCAGAATCTGTCCGTATGCCAGAACGACAATGAGATCCGGATTCAGCTGGCGCAGGGTCTCCAGCGCCGCTGCGGCATCTTCGCCCTTTCGCAGCGACAGGGGCTGATATACCGGAATGTCATATTCCAGCGCCGCCGCCTTGACTGCGGTGGGGATGGTATGGTGACCACGTCCCTTGGGACGGTCGGGCTGGGTCAGAACGCCCACAACCTGGTGCTTGCTCTCCGCCAGATACCGCAGTGTCGGCACGGCAATATCCGGCGTTCCCATATAAACGATTCTCATGCTTCTTCCAAATCCTCCGGGTCTACAAATTCCTCTACCACATCAATAAACAGCTGACCGTCCAGATGTGCGTTTTCGTGACAGGTACACTGTGCGCCCAGTCCGCTGAGTGTCATCTCGTACCACTCACCCTTCCGGTTCTGCGCCCGGAACTTGCACTTGTTCGGGCGTGTCACATAGCCCCATTTATTCGGCACAGAAAGGCAGCCCTCCAGAACGTGCTGCTTTCCGCTGGTTTTCAGAATTTCCGGGTTGATTGCCTCGATTTTCATCTCGCCCAGGTGCATAATGAAAAAGCGGCGGCAATAGCCTACCTGGGGCGCAGCCAGACCGACACCGTTCGCCTTGTCCAGAGTCTCGTGCATATCGTCCAGCAGCTGGTTCAGCTTGTCCCCGAACTCCGTCACCGGGCGGCATCTCATGCGCAGGATGGGATCTCCTTCTTTTATAATACGTCGAATTGCCATAATGATTCCTCCATATTGTCTTCACCGGCGCTCAGACGCCGACATCACCATTCATATCCGCATACAGATGCACTCTCGCAAAGCACCGGTCTGCCCCTGCCTCTGTCAGCACCGCCCGGATCAGCGAGCGGTACGGCTGGGTGTTTTTGCACTTGATGACCAGCTGATAGCGGAACTTTCCGTTGACCCGCCCATAAATGCAGGGAACCGGTTCCAGCACCCAGATGGGATAGGAAAAGCCGGTTTTCCGGATCTGCGCTTTCAGCACATCTGCCGTGTGCATCGCCGCCGTCCGCACTTCCTGTTCCCGCATTCCGGTAAAGCCGATGACGCAGATATCGCAGATCGGCGGAAAGATCAGCTGACGGCGCAGTGCGATTTCCTGGGCATAAAACTCCGGATACGCCTGCTGTGCCGCAAGCCGCAGAACATAGTGATCGGGCATACTGGTTTGCAGGATGGCACGTCCGGTCTTATCGCCTCTGCCGCCTCTGCCCACCACCTGGGTGACCAGGGAAAAGGTTCGCTCATAGCTGCGGAAATCCCCGGCATACAGCGCCTTGTCCACGGACAGGACGCCTACCAGCGTCACGTTTGGAAAATCCAGTCCCTTTCCGATCATCTGCGTTCCCAGCATGATGTCATACTTTCCGCTGCGGAACTCGTTGAACCGTTCCTCATAGGCATACCGGGACATGGTGGTGTCGGCATCCATCCGGAGAACACGGGCATCCGGCACAACGGCTTTCAGTTCCTCCTCCAGCCGCTGTGTGCCGAACCCCATTTTCCGCAGATGCTCACCGCCGCAGGACGGACAGTGCGTCACCATTTCCTGGGTATGTCCGCAGTAATGGCACATCAGGCTGTCATTGACCTTGTGATATGTCATAGGAATGCTGCAATTGGGACAGTACACCGGCTGATTGCAGGAGGCACAGCTGATGATCGTATGATAGCCCCGGCGGTTCAGCAGCAGCAGCGACTGGTTCCCGGCGTCCAGGTTCTCCCGGAGCGCCTGTGCCAGTGTTTCCGAAAACATCCCGTCATTTCCGGCAGTTTTCTCTTCCTGCATATCCACGATCTCCACCTGCGGCAGCGGTGCCTGGTTATACCGCTGTTTCATTTCCAACAGGGTATAGACACCACGTTTTGCATAGTAATAGCTTTCCACAGACGGTGTCGCCGATGCCAGCAGCAGCGGACACTGGTGCGTCTGACAGCGCTTTTTCGCCACAGAAATGGCATGATACCGGGGCGCACTGTCGGATTTATACGTCCGCTCGCCCTCTTCATCCACCACGATCAGTCCCAGATCCTGCACTGGTGCAAAGACAGCACTTCTCGTGCCGATAATGATTTTCGCCTCGCCGGATGCGATGCTGCGCCAGGTCTCACTGCGCTGTCCCAGAGACAATTCGCTGTGGATCACCGCAACAATATCCCCGAACAGGCTGTAAAACCGTTCCATGATCTGCGGTGTCAGCGCAATTTCCGGCACCATCAGGATCACCTGTTTGCCACGCTGTACCACCGTGTCGATCAGTCGGATAAACACGCTGGTCTTGCCGCTGCCGGTCACGCCGTGCAGCAGAAAGCAGTGCATTCCCTCTTCCAGGGCTGCGACCATCCGGTCATAGACTGCCTGCTGTTCCGCAGACAGGATGATATCCGTGGGCTGCTGGGTTTGTCCGCCACCTGCATACGAGTGCATCGGCGGTTTCACCGTATAGCTTTCCACCACGCCATTCTGCACCAGCTTTTTTGCCACAGCCGATGTCACGCCGCTGAGATAGCACGCCTCCTTTTCTGAAAGCGCATCTACCTCCTGCAAAATGCGTACCAGTTTCTGCTGTGTCTTGGTCACCGGCGGCAGCGCATCCGGCAGCACTGCCATCCGGAGCATCTTGATGCCGGTCTGTCCGTGGGTCCTTTCCTTTACCGTTTCCACCCGGCGCAGAAAGCCTTTCTGCACCAGAGATTCCACGATTTTCTTGCCCTGGACATCGGCGTCCGCCAAAATGCGGCGAAACTCCTGCTTGTTCTTAGCACGGCGCAGAAAGAACAGCACGTGTTCCTCTGCCTCAGTCAGAGCCGTCTCCGGCTGCGGCGAGACAAGTGTGATCGTCTCCACCAGCTGCACCTGCATTCCAGCAGGCAGGATGGTGCGCACTGCATCGTAATAAGTGCAGAAAGTCATTTCCTTGAGCCAGAATACCATGTCCAGCATCTCCGGAGAGAGGATCGGCTGTTTGTCCACCACGGACAGCACTGGTTTCAGCTGCTGTTCCGTCTGCACTTCCTGTGCAGCAGACAAAACGATCCCCACACGCTTGGCATTGCCCTTTCCGAACGGTACAACGACCCGGCATCCCACCGGGATTTCCCGGGTGGACACATAGGAAAACAGACGGTCAAACGTGTAGGATGCAGCACAGACGGCAACGCCTACGCACCAGATGTGCGGCAGTTCCTGTGTTTCCATTCTGCCTTAGTGCGGCAGTTCTTCGTCGTCCACGATGCGGTACTTTCCGGCAGCCAGTTCCCGGATCGCAGTCTTTACCGGCTTTTCTTCCAGGGTCTTGCCTTCCTCGTAGAGTTCATCGGCAATCTCACGGGCACGCTTTGCCACGCCGATCACCAGAGAATAACTGCTTTCATTCTTTGTAATCAACTGATTTACAGACGGTCTTAACATATTCATTTTCTCAGCACCTCTTCAATTTCTTCCAGATTTTTTTCGGTTTTATGGGATTCTGCGCACAGGATCGCCTTAACATCGGCAATCGCCGTGGACAGATCATCATTGATGACAATATAATCGTACTTGGCAGCCGTGCCCAGTTCCCGTCTTGCCTGTGCAACACGTTTCTGCACGACCTCTTCTGCCTCAGTACCTCTACCACGCAGGCGCTGTTCCAGTTCCGACAGAGACGGCGGCAGGATGAACACAAAGACTGCATCCGGACGAGCCGCACGGACTTTCATTGCGCCCTCGACCTCGATCTCCAGGATGACGTTCTGTCCTTTGGCAAGGTGTTCCTCCACTGGCTGTTTCGGCGAGCCGTAATAATGCTCACAGTAGCCGGCATATTCCAGAAAGCCGTCCTCTGCGATCAGCTTTTCAAACGCCTCGTTGGTCATGAAACGGTAATTCACGCCGTCCACTTCGCCGGGACGGGGCGCACGAGTGGTTGCCGAAACAGAGTAGTACAGATTCGGGTCTTTCAGCACCTCCGCCAGAATCGTTCCCTTGCCGCAGCCAGACGGACCGGAGACGACAAACAATGTTCCTTTTTTCATGCTGCACACTTCCTTTATTCGATGTTCTGGATCTGTTCCCGGATCTTTTCGATTTCCGATTTCATATCCACTACCAGCTTGGTGATTTCCAGAGACTGTGACTTCGAACCGGTGGTGTTGACCTCCCGGTTCATTTCCTGCACCAGGAAATCCATCTTTCTGCCTGTGGGTTCCGTGCTTTCCAGGAATCCCCGGAACTGGGCAATATGGCTATGCAGCCGCACCAGTTCTTCATCCACGGCGATTTTTTCTGCCACTACAGCAGTTTCCGTCACCAGACGGGACTCCTCCACTGTGCGGTCACCCAGCAATTCTGTGATTTTCTTGTACAGCTTATCATAATACTGCTGTACTGTTTCCGGAACAAGCTGTTCCACACGGTTGGTCATGGACTCTAGATTTTCCAGATGAGATGCCACATCCGCAGCCAGGCGTTCGCCCTCTGTCTGACGCATGGTCACAAACTGCTGCAGCGCCTCGGTCACGACCGGCTGCACCTCCGACCAAATCACATCGGCGTCTTCTGCAACCTGCTGCACCTGGAACGCATCCGGAATGCGGAGCAGTGTGGAAAGCGGCAGTGCATCTGTCGCACCGCCGGACTCGCTTCCCGCAGTTCCCAACACGATCTGATTTTTTGGAAGACCGGATTCCCGGAGCAGTTCGTTTTCCGCTGCAACAGCACGCAGGTATGCCATCACCACATCGTGGTTGATCTCCACCGTCGTATCCTTGCTGCCGATGGACTGCATGGTGAGCGCAACCTCAACCTTTCCACGAGAGACTGCCTGCTGCACCTGTTCCTTGATCTTTCCCTCCAGATAGCTGAAACTGCGGGGCAGACGCACACTGGTTTCCAGATAACGGTGATTCACCGAATGCACTTCCGCAGTGATCTCATAACGTTCCATCCGAGCCGTAGCACGCCCGTAACCCGTCATACTTTTCACTTCTGTCACACTCCTTATGAAACTGCACGTATCCCATGCAATAATATTCCATAGTATCTTATTATAGCATTTTCACGAAAAAAAATCAAGTCAAATGCAGAAACTTTTTTCCATACAAAAAGCGCCGCAGCTGAAATATGCAGCGCTTTTCTATTTACGGAAATCGTTTACAAAAACGATCTCAATTATGCGTTCAGATCAGAAGATTCCGGCAGAGCCTTGATGATGTGTACCAGGAACTTCAGCAGAGCGGTAGCATCGTTACCGTCGATCTCGCCGTTCTGATCGTAGCAGTCACCGTTCAGAGTCTGCTGTGCGTTGAAGTCAACTGCGTTTGCAGCCTTCTTGTTCAGCAGAACAGCGTCAGTGATGTCTACACGACCGTCCAGGTTGGTATCACCAAGCAGAACATCGCCCGGAGTTACAGAACCGCTGGTTACGCTGCTGCTTGCAGTTGTCTCAGTGGTGTTGCTCTCGGTTGTGCTGCTCTCAGTGATATCGCTGGTTTCGGTGGTAGAAGTTGTTGTTGCAGTAACGGTTACAGTTACTTCAACAGTCTCACCGTCCTTAGAAACCTTGATGGTAGTCTCACCAGCAGAAACGCCGGTTACAGTACCATTTTCGTCAACCTTAGCGATAGAATCGTCAGCGGTCTCGAATGTGCAGCCATCCTTGTTCGGCTTCAGAGTCTCAGTCTCGCCAACGCCAACGGTGATGTCAGACGGAGTAACCTTCAGGCTGTCAGACGGATCCTCAGCGTCATCAACCGGCATATCCGGATACAGTTCATACATAGTACCCAGAGCCATCATGATGTCGCCAGCATGCCAGAATCTGTGCAGAGTGAAGTAGTAGTTATCGGTGTTGCCATCCTTCTTGTAATACTTCTCTGCTTCCTGATACATCGGAGACATCTTGTAGTTGGAGCGGATATCTACGAATGCTACACCATCCTTGATTTCATCGCCGTTCGGCATCTTACCAGTGTAACGATCAGCAGCCAGAGTCTTGCCCTCACCATTCGGAGTAGAACCGTTCGGCAGAGCCAGCTTGGTCTCCCACAGTCTCGGCAGGTTGGTATTGTGGTCAGAAACGCCCAGACCGATATCATCACGATACTTGTTCCACTCTCTGTCGAGGAGCTGTTTGCCCAGGTACAGAGACTGCTGTGCCAGCTCAGTAGCAGATGCAGCAGATGCAGTGGTCTTGTTCTCATAAGAAGTCTTTGCAGCAGCGATGTCGTCAGTCTTAACGCCCTTTGCCTTTGCATAGTAAATCAGAGTGTTTGCCAGAGAAGATACACAACCCAGGTCGCCGTCACCATAGCCAACGATGGTGCAGGTCAGGTTGTTGTTATCCTGGTACTTACCAGTCCATGTCTCCGGCTGACCAGACCAGATCAGGCTGGACGGGATGGAGAAGGACTCGCCGTCATCGGTTACACCCTTTGTCAGATCCGGTACAGTGAACTCGGTATCTTTGGTGTCATACGGTTCATACTTTGCAGAGAATGTCTTGGTTGCATTTGCAGTACCCAGGATGGTGTTGTCCATGAACCAGCCTACCCAGCGATCCAGAACCTTTTCCAGAGCTTCGCTCAGTTTCAGACCAGTGTCGCCAACCATCGGGTCATTTGCATTTTCAGACTTCACAACATAGTACAGTTCAGCCAGACGCTGTACAGCCCATACCTGGTTACCGATCCAGTGGTTTGAACCAGGGTCAGCGTATACCGGGTGTTCCAGATAAGCCATGTTGTGGAATGTGGACACATCAGACGGATACTTTTCATAACGTCCCTTCCAGGAGTTAGTGCAGCCGCCGGCGATCGGACCATCCTTAGACATCAGCCACAGGTACAGTTCCATCTGTCTGCTCAGAGACTTCTCGAAGTCCTCAGTAGCGCCCTGTGCCCTCATGCCTGCATTCAAGCTAGAGTCATTTACCAGTGCATAAGCAGCCAGCGGATTCTGGTAGAATTCGTGGCAGTGAGATGCACCGATCTGCCATGCCCAGGAGCCGTCCATTGCGCCGCCCCAGGAGGTGTACCAGTTCATCAGATAATGCTTGCCATTATCAGATCCGCCCTGCTTCCACTTATCCTGGCAGCCGATTTCCTTGTAGTACTTATCGTACATATTATTACGGGTTTCATCACCCATCTTACCAGCCAGTGCGGAGATAGACTGATTACCGCCCCACTTGGAGTTAACAGTCTGATCGCCTACGCCCCATCTGTTTGCATCATAAACAGCCTGGATTGCACGGTCTTCTGCGTCCGGTGCGTTGGTATAAGACCACTGTTCAGCCGGAGTAGCTTCGGTGTTGAAGAAGCCCTTCATACCGCCGTTGCCTCTGATACCATAGGACTTGTGCAGGTCGGTACAAGCGTGCGGGATAGTTTCCCAGCAGGATTCCTGCTCGCCGCGCTGGAAGGTGTTGATCAGTGTGAACTGACCGCCGCCGCTTGTAGATACAGCGCTCTGTGCGCCCTGAGAGCCGTTTACAGCACCAAAGCCATACCAGTCATCTACGTCTGCCAGCCAGTGCATCAGGTACAGTCCCTTATCACTGCCGTACTGAGAGCAGAAGCTCTGGTGGATCGGGTTCTGTGCGGTATTGCCCTGCAGCATATCGCTCGGGTACATTTCAATCTGTTCCCACTCATCGCTGTAAGTAGCGCTCAGCTGACTGCCCTTCTGCATGAAGTTGCCGCCCTGCTGATCCGGGATCATGGTTGCTTCCATGGTCTTCCAAGCCTTAGCCAGGTCGCCGACAGTTTCAGTAGAAGCGTCCTTTACGTTCTTTACTTCAACTTCACCGTTCTTTGCAGCGTTTACGATGTTATCGCGCATTGCTGCGGTCCATACCAGGTAGGACAGTGCTTCAGAAGTTGTTTCGTGACCATAGTCCGGAGCCTCGATACACAGATCTTCTACCGAGTGATACGGGATGCCCAGACCGTCGGAAACGGTGTTCGTGCTGGACATATAGCCGTTCTGTACACCGTTGGTAACAACGTCATCGTACAGGGACATAAAGCGCTGTGCATAGGACTTGTCGCCGTATGCCTCGTCTTTGGTTCTGGTACCAGCGGCAGCAGATGCAGCGGTCGGCAGAACTGCCGAGCAAGTCATTGCAGCAGCCAGAACAGCAGCCAGAAATGTTTTGCTTTTCTTGAATTGCATAGTTTAGGAATTCCCCTCTCTGAAAGATAAATGTAGGAAATGATGATTTCCGCTGTGTTCGCATCCTTTCTTCACGGCAGGATCCGGCGGGCACAGCAGCTTATGTTTTTGAACGCATCCTTTGTCCATTTTCACAGGACGCACACAAGGATGCCTTCTTTCATATCAAAAATTATACACCCCTTTCGAAAGTATGTCAACCCTTTGCACAAATTCCAGCTGTGAAATTTTGTATTTTTGTAGCTTTGCCCAGTTTCACACTCGTTGTTTTGTGCAATATGACCCACATTTTTCTGTCATTGCGCACTTTTTCCGTCTCATTTTGCATTTTCGCCGATTCACCGCCGAATTTTCACAGCACTTTCACACAAATATGCCATACTGCTTTTGCGATACTTACAAGCTTTTCTGACGGTTGCAGAATCCGTTTTATCCATTATTCCCATATTTCATGATACTGTTACACTTTATATATGACAAGAACATATTATTTTGCGATAATAAAATGAGTTGTAAAAAGCCGACAAAACGGCTTTTGCAGAAAGGAGCAATCATATGGTTGAAATTCAAAACCTAACCAAATATTACGGCAGCAAGGCTGCGCTCAAGGGGATCAGCTTTACCATAAAGGAAAATGAGGTGCTGGGCTTTCTCGGACCGAACGGTGCCGGAAAGTCTACTACATTAAATATTATGGCTGGTGTCATCCCTTCCACCGGCGGAACGGTAAAGATCCAGGGCTATGACATTGCACAGCAGCCCGTCAAGGCAAAAAAGTGCATCGGCTTTCTGCCGGAGATCCCGCCGGTATATCCGGATATGAAGGTCCGGGAGTATCTGCACTTCGCCGCTGGACTGAAAGGCATCCCTGCCGCCAAGCGGAAGGGCGAAGTCGAGCGTGTTATGGAACGGCTGAAAATTACAGACGTGCAGAAGCGTCTGATCCGCAACCTGTCCAAAGGCTACAAGCAGCGTGTGGGATTCGCCATGGCGATCCTGGGCGATCCGCCGGTGCTGATCCTGGACGAGCCGACGGTCGGACTCGACCCCACACAGCTGATGGAGGTCCGCAATCTGATCCTGGACCTGCGCCGGAATCATGCCATCATCCTGAGTTCACACATTCTGGGCGAGATCAGTGCCGTCTGTGACCGCATCGTCATCATCAACCACGGTGAGATCAAGGCAGACGATACCATTGAACGCCTGGAAGAGGCAGACAACTCCGGTCTGGTGCTGAAACTGAAGATTCAGGGCAGCTCCAGAGAAGTGCCGAAGATTGCCAGGGCCGTGGAAGGCGTTGTCCGTGTGGACAACATCCAGTTCGTACAGACCGGCATCTACACCTATGATATAGAGCTGGAAAACGACGGTGTCCGGAATGCTTTGCTCTCCGCTCTGCTCCAGCACGGTCTGGAAGTCCTGGAAGTCTCTGCCGAGAAGAAGAATCTGGAACAGGTATTCGTCAAGCTGGTCAACCAAAAGACAAAGCACTCCAGTCTGGAAGATCTGCTCAGCGAAATGGACGAAGAGGCTGCCCAGAAGAGCGGCGATGCTCCGGCAGACGGCGCAGACACACCGGCAGCCGATGCAGACACAGCAGACAGTACGCAGAAAGAGGAGGAATAACCATCCATGTTTGCACTATATAAAAAGGAATTGCAGAGTTACTTTCTGTCTCCTATCGCCTATTTTGTCATTGCCTTTTTCATGGCAACATTTTCGCTGACCTTTATCCAGGACATCGGCAATGTTTCATCATCTACTTATACGTTCTCGTTCCCGTCCATCTTTTACGTGAACATTTTCTATTTCATCTTCCTGCTGCCGCTGCTGACCATGCGGACGTTTTCGGAAGAGCGGAAAAACGGCACGGAGACCCTGCTGCTCTCCAGTCCGCTGAATGTTACCCAGATCGTCATGGCGAAGTTTCTTGCCACTGCCACCATCCTGCTGATGATGCTGGTCGTCTCTCTGTTCTACCCCATCCTCACCTCCATCTACGGCCGTGTGATCTGGTCCAGCCTCATCTGTACCTACATCGGATTCTTCCTGTTCGGTCTGGTCTGCATCGCACTGGGCATCTTCATCTCCTCTCTGACGGAAATGCCGCTGCTGGCAATCCTTATGAGCGAGCTTGCCATGCTCCTGCTGATGCTGATGGACAATCTGAGTGTAAACTCGTTCCTCTCCAGCATTCCGGTGCTGTCCGATGTGCTGAGCTGGTTCTCCAATCAGACGAAGTTTTATGTATTCTCCCAGGGACTGATGCGATTCTCCGATCTGCTGGGTTATTTCACTGAAATCGTCGTATTCCTGATCTGGACTATTATTTCCATTGAAAAAAGACGCTGGAGCCGGAGGTAACTTGCCATGAGTCAAAACAACAAAGAAAAACATTTCCACAACTGGAAAAACACCAAATTTGCCGGCATGGCATGGATTCTGGCAATCCTGGTCCTGGTCATTGCCATTGTATTGAATATGATTATCTCCCGGCTGGATTTCAGCTGGGATATTTCCCCGAACAAGCAGTACAGTCTGAGTTCCACCACAGAAAAGTATCTGGATCAGCTGGACAGCGAGGGAAAGACCGTAGACTTCTACGTTCTGACCACGGAAGAGAGTCTGAAAAACGATATGGAATCTCTGACGCTGTACCGTGCGCTGGAAGAATATGATGCGCACAAGTCCATCAACCTCATCTGGGTCGATCCGGACACAGACAACGACACCATGGAAAAGATCAATTCCGACAACGCTTTCTCCCTCTCCACCGGTGACATGATCTTTATTTGTGACAACGTGAAAAAGCGTGTTCCGGGTTCTTCCATGTACACCACTTATACCGATGACAATGGCAACACCACCGGTGAGGACTTCAAGGGTGAAAATCTCATCACCGGCTCGATCAAGGGCGTAGCAGAAAACCGTACACCTACCGTTTACTTCCTGTCCGGTCACGGCGAAAAATCCCTGGACAGCTACACTCGTTTTACGACTAACCTGACCAACTACAACTATGCTGCAAAAGAACTGAACCTCTCTGAGGCAGATGCTGTGCCGGAAGATGCAGCCCTGGTGCTGGTCGCAGCACCCACCAAGGATATTACCGACGCAGAATCCGAAAAACTGAACGCCTATCTGGACAACGGCGGCAACATCAGCCTGCTCATGTCCCCCAACGGCGGCAGCTTTGCTTACACCAACCTGGAAAAGATCATGAAGGACTACGGGTTCTACATGGACTATGACCGGGTCTATGAGACCAACAACAACTATCACATTTCCGGTGACGCCTATACCATTCAGTGCGAACTGAACGAACTGGATGATGACAGCGAGGCAACCGACCTGACCTCCGCACTGGTGGATCAGGGACTGTACACCTTTATGCCGGAGTCCCGGAGTTTCCGCTACAATGACGAAGGCGGCAAATACACCATCGCTCCCCTCATCACCTCTTATGACAGCGCAGTCGGCGAACCCTACGGCGGCACAAGCGATGACCCGGAGGAAGAAAGCGGTCAGCTCCTGCTGGCGGCACACTCCACCAGCGTGGGCAGAAACGACTCCAAGATGGTGGTATTCGGAAACGCTGAGTTTATCGACGATGAACACGTCAGCGACGATACCGTTATCGTGCCGGTATATCTGTTCCTCAGCACCATCAGCTGGATGTACGACAGCGATATCAACATGGACATCGCAACCAAATCCACGACAAACGACTACATTTCCCTGCAGGATTCCGGATTTGCACAGCGTCTGATGGTAGTTCTCACGGTAGTACCGATCGCAATTATGGCAGTGGGCGTCGGCGTGTGGATCAAGCGCCGGAACTCATAAGCACTGTCTGAGGAGGCAAAACAATCATGAAAAGACAACTCATCATCGGACTGGTGCTGGTACTGCTCATCGGTGTGTGTTTCGGCACATATTTCGGCATCGACCACTATCAGACCCAAAAGGAAAAGAAGGCGGCAGAAGAGGCTGCGGCACTTCAGCTGAGTTCTTTCACGTCCGACGATGTGACCAAGCTGGTGCTGCATACGCCGGAACTGGACTACACCATCGACAAGGATGACGACAGCAAGTGGCAGGTTGCCGAGGGCAGCACCCTGCACATCAACACCTATTATATTGATGCACTCTGCACCTATGGCTGCGGAGTGACTGCCACAAAGGATCTGGGCGCTGCGGATGAAAAGCAGCTGGAGACCTATGGTCTGTCTGATCCGGTTTCCATCGCCTACTACACAGACGATGCGGACAAACCGGTCAAGACACTCTACGTGGGAAAACAGAACCCCACAAACACCAGTTTCTATATGATGCAGGATGATGATGACCACGTATATCTGGTGGATTCTGACACTGCCGGCTATCTCTATGTGACCAAAACGCAGCTGCGGTACCGTTATCTGCTGGACGATCTGAGTTCGTCTTTCACTGCGCTGACGCTGAAACGTGGAGATGAAACGGTCTACACATTCCAGGACATGGACGGCAACTCCGACTGGCAGCTCACAGAACCGCTCAGCACGCCTATCGGGGCAGACAACTCCAAGCTGTCCAACCTCTTCAACAACATCACAGAGCTGGAGGCAGACGACTTCGGCGACAGCGATGTGACGGCAGACAAGTATGCCTCCTATGGCTTTGACAAGCCGGCATACACATTCCAGCTCACCCAGGCAAACGGTGACACTACCACCCTGCTGGTAAAGGAATTTGACCCGTCTGTTTCTTCCTATGTGGATTGTCTCCGGGTGGAAAGCAACGAGATCCTCAAGATGGACTCCAACTACCTCAGCTTTTTGGAGGACAATGCCTCGGATTATATGCTCAGCACCGTATATAAGGTGAATCTGACAGATATCTCTGCTTTCACCGTGCAATATCACGGTTCGTTCAACGATACCACCCTGGACATCGACCGTAGCTTTACGGCGGACAGCGACAGCGAGACCTACAGCTGTGACGGAAAGCAGATCACAAGTGCAGACACGGAACTGCTGGAATCGTTCCAGACATTCTACACTGCGCTGTCCAATCTTTCCTATGAGTCACTGGACACTGCCGCAGATGTTCCGACTGACACCGACCCGGCGCTGCATCTGACTTATACCATGAAAGACGGCAGCACCCATACCATGGATCTGGTGAAGAAAGACGACACCACCTACTGGGCGTTCATCGACGGAACATTCACCCACGCCGTTGTGCGCCAGCGTGCACTGAGCGGCGAGGACAAGGTATTGGTTGCCTATACCGCAATGGAAAAGCTGCTGGACGCTGCCGCAGCATAAACGACCGCACAAATCCAGAAAGAGGACACCGGCTGTGACCGATGCCCTCTTTTTTCTGCGCTGTAACAGGCTTTTTTCATGAAGAATTCTTAAAATCCATTGACAAAACGGTAAAAATGGATTATAATTGTAGAGTGCATATTGTTTTCATGATGCAAGGTCTTTCGAAAAGACAATGATATTTTAAGCGGCTTTGTGCAAGTGCCGCTTTTCCAACAGAGGTGCAGCAATGAGAGTTCACAAGAAAAAGTCCCGCAGCAATTCAAAAATCTGGATCAATGTCTCCATCGGCGTTTTATGCGGATTCATTGTTCTGGTTTTTCTGATCGTTTTACTGACACAGACCGGAAAGCCGAAAATACAGCAGCAGATCCCTGCGGCAGTCAATGCCCAGAACACTGCCGCTCAGGCAGAAACAGAACCGGCAACAGAGGCTCCCACAGAACCGGAGACTCTGCTGACATATCCCACTGCTGCGGAGAATGTGACCGAACTGACGGCAAACAACATCTCCAGCGAACACGCTGTTCTGCTGGACGTGGACAACAACACCATTCTGGCACAGCGTGACCCGGATGCACGCATCTATCCGGCATCCATGACCAAGATCATGACACTTCTGGTGGCAGCAGAACACATCGAAAACATGGACGACACCTTCACCATGACTTATGATATCATTGCACCGCTGATTGATGCAGAGGCATCCCGTGCCGGATTCGAAGAGGGCGAGACCGTTCCGCTAAAAGATCTGATGTATGGCATTGCGCTGCCTTCCGGTGCAGATGCGACCACGGCGATCTCTATCTATCTGTGCGGCTCGGAGGACGAGTTTGTCAAGCTGATGAACGAGAAGGCAGAGGAACTGGGACTGGAAAACACCCACTTCACCAACGCCAGCGGTCTGTATGACCCGAATCATTACAGCACCGCCACCGACATTGCCATGCTGATGAGCGCTGTGATGGAAAATGACACCTGCCGTGAGATTCTGGGTACCTATCAGTACACCACCTCGGCAACAGAGCAGCATCCGGAGGGCATTCCGCTGGAAAGCACCATGTTCAGCCGGATGTACGGCAACGAAGTGACCGGCATCACCATTGAGGCAGGCAAGACAGGCTATACCGATGAGGCAGGGCATTGTCTGGTCAGCTATGCCACCGATGCAGACGGCAAACAGTTTATTGCCGTGACGGCAAAGGGTCCCACCTATTGGAGAGCGGTTTTCGATACGTTCGCCATCTACGGTCTGGTACATGACGGCTATCCCATGCCCGACAACCTGGCTGCACAGGAAACCGATGAAAATGGTTCTGCCATTGATCCGACAGAAACTTCCACAGCTCCGGCGGCATAAACCGGAACGGTAATTTTTACAGGAAAGGAGGCTGGTTCCACGCCATGAGCAACCGGAAACAGAGACACCTCAGCCCCGCCGGCTTTCTCCTTGCGCTGGCGCTCCTCATCGTAGGAATATTTGCAGCAGACTATGTCTACCGCCTGTTTTTCCGGAGCAGTACGGAAAATATCATCGGAACCGGCGGCTTTTCAACCACATCTTCCTCCTCCGGAACTGCGTCAGAGGACGGAGAAAATGCAACAGATTCCACAGAAGAGACCCAGCCCAGCGGCATTGTGCTGCAGCTGACAGCAGCCGACCAGGCAAGCGGTCCGCTGGTTCTGGCAGATGCGTCCCATCCCTATACCGGCACTTCTGTATGGAGCGATTTTTCTGCGGTAACAGACGCCAACGTCAAAACACGCAGCACCTCGCTGCAGGTTCAGCCGGAGATCATCCAGCCCATCTGTGAGCTGTTTGATGCCTATGCGGCGGCAAACGGCTATGCCAATCTCCAGATCTACAGCACACTAGACGGCACGCTGGACAGCACCTCCATCTATACCAACATTCTCCCCGACCGCAGTACCGGTTACGGATTCGACATCGGACTCATCACCAGTACGGGAGAAGTTGTCCCCTATATCACCAAGTGCAACGAGTGGATGGTGGCAAACTCCTGGCAGTACGGCTTTGTGCTGCGCTATCCCAGCGACAAGACAGATACCACCGGAACTGCCTATGCACCGCACCATTTCCGGTATGTGGGAAAAATCCACGCTGCGATCATGCACGAGAACAACTTCACGCTGGAGGAATATCTCAATTATCTTCAGAACTATCCGGTAGAGTCGGGCGGTCTGTCCTATTCGGACGGCACGCAGTCCTACAGCATCTACTACGTTCCCGCTGATGCCAGCGGCACGGCCAAAGTTACGCTGCCAGAAAACACAGTCTATACTATATCCGGTGACAACCGAGGCGGCTTTGTTCTCACCATTACCAACGGCGCAGCATCCGGTGACACCGGGGCAGCGGAGACGACAGCGGCAGAAACGACAGCCGCATATTAAACTGCATCCAAAGAAAATACAAATCCCCCAAAGACGGCGTTTCACCATCTTCGGGGGATTTTTGTAGTTTGTGTATTTGCTTATCAGTTTTTCAGTACATCGCTCCAGGAGACATCCATGCCAACGCCGTGCATCGCAATGTACAGCATTAGATAGAACAGATCCTGGGTGTCCAGCACGCTGTCGTTGTTGATATCCATAAGCAGGATCAGCCAGCGGTTTACGTTAGGATTGTCATTAAAGACTACGTCCTTTTCGCCGACTGCTCTTCTTGCAATGTACAGCATCAGCTCGAACATATCCTGCGAATCCACACGCCCGTCCATATTGGCGTCGCCACGCACTCTGGGCAGCTGCTGTTGGTGCTTTGTTGTAGTCGTCACAGAAGTTGTGGTGACTGTTGTTGTCGTCTGTGCGGTTGTGGTTGTCGTGGAACTGGAAGTTGTCACAGAAGTGGTAGTTGTGGTACTGGTCTCCGTCCACGGAATTGTCACAGTTGTACTTTCTGTTGTTCCGGCAGTACTGCTGGATGTACTTGCTGTAGTCTCTGTGGCGGTCGTTGTGGTTTCTGTAAATGTCATCGTCCAGCGTGTTGTCATTGTAGTAGTGGTCGACATCGTCCAGTAGGTTTGCGATGTTGTGGTCGTTGTTGTGGTAGTGGTAGTTGTTGTTGTCGTTGTGGAGGTCGTTGTAGTCGTTGATTCTGAAGAAGTCGTTGTTGTTGTAGTTGTTGTCGAAACCGTTGGCCTTGAACCCTTTGTATAATTGGATGCTGTTGTCGTCTGCTTTGTCTGCTTGGTATAGGTTCCCCTGGAAGTGGTCGTAAAGGGTTCTGTGGTTGTGGTGGTAGTCGATGTGGTCGTTTCCGCAGAAGTGGATGTTGTGGTAGTGGTTTCTGTCGTTGTAGTACTGGTCGTTGTAGGCGCAGTCGTGGTTGTTGTGGTCTCTGCGGTGGTGGTAGTCGTTGTGGTCGTCGTCGTTGTCACAGTCGTTGTTGTAGTAGTGACCGGCTTTTCCTTTGCGGTAATGGTAACTGTACCAAGAACCGTTTCGTAATTTTCGCTGTCCGCCGGAACAAACCGCCACTGCAGGCGATTTTCTCCGGCTTTCAAGGTGTCGGAGGTATCCGCCGCCCAGGTCAGCACACCCGGCGTATTGGCGGAATCCAGACGGATCGGCGGCACAGCATCACCCTCTGTGTAAGAAACGCTGTCATCCCACACAACGGAGACCTTGGGTACGCCCTTTTCGATCACAAATTCCAGCGAATTGCTGCCGCTCCAATTGGTATCCGGCACAGGTGCAATGCGAATCGTTCCCCTGCCGGCGTTTACGTTGTTCTCATAGGAAAGGAGATAGTCCGTTCCCTCTCTCAGGAGATGGTCTCCCACCTTCACCAGAACCTTTGGCGTCAGTTCCTCGCCGGTGTAATAAATTCTCTCCGTATCAGCCAGGGTGACTTCTGCCGCATTCAGCGGAATCGCCTGCAATCCCACAGAGAGAACTGCCTTGACATTCGGGTTGCCGGTGTCATAAACATAGGTGATATCGCTCAGCGGATCGTCTGCCACAACCTTTACACCGTCCACCTGCGCATTGCTCCAGTCTGAGGCACGCTCCATGAGGAAACGGCTCCACAGTGTAGGCTCCAGGTACAGCTGCCTGCCGGAATACTGCGGCGTTTTCAGCGTACGGCAGCCGGTCAGATCACAGCTGGTCATGGGTGCCTCTTCTGAGAGATACAGAGACAAAAGCGGATTGTGTCCGGCGTTCAGCACATTCAGTTTCTTCAAAGTGGAAAGTATCAGCGCACTGATCTGGTTTCCGGAACAGTCCAGCTCTTCCATGCTGGTCTGGTCTGCAAGTTCCAGAGATTCCAGCTGGTTATCCGCACAGGAAAGCACTGTCAAGTTTGTACTGCCCAGCGAAATACTTGTCAGTTCATTTTTCTGGCAGTACAGCTTTTGCAGCACTGTGCAGCGCCGTGTGTCCAGTTTTGTCAGCTGGTTGCTGTCACAGTAGAGTTCTTCCAGCGTTTCATTCCGCAGCGCCAGTCCCGACAGCGCATTGTCGCCGCAGTCCAGCAGTTTCAGTGCGGACAACGCTGTCACATCCAGCTGTTCCAGATGGAGTCCCCGGCAGCGCAGTTCCGTCAAGCTGGTAAACCGGGAAACATCCAGTTCCGTCATGGCGTTCTTGCTGCAGTCCAGGGATGTCAGCGTGTCCGGCAGCGGAGACAGATCTGTGATCCGATTCTCGGCACAGTTCAGCTTTTTCAAGTTGGAGAAGTTTTCGATGCCAGTCAGATCTGCGATACCGCAGCCGGAAATATCCAGCTCTGTGACGATCTCCTGCTCCGACTTCTGGAGCATCCCATCCTGATTGCGGTCCAGTTTTTCCATGACATATACCCGGAACGCATCATCCGGAAAATGCTCGGCGTCAATCGCAATGGAATCCTCTTTCATTGCCTGCGGCACAAGTGTAAAACGTACCGTTCGTTCCAGATCATTGGCGTCGATGCAGTAGTCATACTGCACCTCTGCGGAAATGTCTGTCACAGTCAGCAGCGTGCCGTCACACACGGCATTCTGCCAGCTGTCCTCCGCTGCAAACTCCGGCGCAAAGCCATCTGCAAGCGTTGTCAAATCCAGCTGACAAACAGCATTCACTGGCACATTGCGCCGGTTTCCATCTGCCGACAGTGTTTGCAGCTGAGACAGTCCCGTCACATCCAGGGCGATCAGCTGGTTCTCACCGCAGGAAAGCTCTTCCAACGACAGCTGCTTGGAAACGTCCAGTGATGTCAGTTGGTTCCGGCTGCAGTCCAGACGGGTCAGCTGCCGTCCGGAAAGATCCAGCGAAGTCAGCTGGTTTCCGTGGCAGTCCAGTTCCTGCAATGCCGACAGTCCCGAAAGCGACAGTTCCGGCAGCTGGTTCTCGGCGCAGTTCAGACTGTTCAACATTTCGCAGCCGTTAAGGTTCAGCGCCGTCAGCTGATTCTTGGAACAGTCCAGGGTTTCCAGGCTGCTGCTGCGTGGCAGGTACAATGCCGTCAGTGCCGCATTGGCACAACGCAGTGTTTTCAGCTGGAACAGCGAAATCACGGACAGACGTTTCAGCGCTGGGTTATCGCCGCAGGACAATGTTTCCAAAGCGGTGAAGTACTCCACGCCGGTCATATCTGCGATGCCCTTTCCAGAGGCGTCCATTGCTGTGACCGCCGCAATCTCCTCAGCGGAAAGCAGTTCATCCTGGTTCTGGTCGTACTGACGGACAAACGCCCGGAACACTTCGTCCGGGAAATGCGCCGCATCAATGGGGATACCTGTCTCCGTCTCCTCAGACGTTTTCAGCAGCAGGGTGAATGTTACCTTCTGGTCCTTGTTCGATGTGGGATAATAGGTGTACGTGATGTTCTGGGACGGGTCAGCGGCGTAGACTGCATCGCCGTCTGTAACAGCATTTGTCCAGCTGTCTGCATCCACACGGGAGATCTGGAAATCGCCGGGTAGATCAGAAAGGTAAAACCGATTCAGCGAATCCAGCTGGACGGTATAGCGATTCCAGGTGGCAGACAGCTTTTTCAGCGTCACCTGGTCGGAAACTTGAAGTGAAGTCAGCTGGTTGCCGATGCAGAGCAGAGTTTCCAGTTTTTCCAATCCGGAGACCGGCAGCACCGTCAGCTGGTTGCTGGAACAGTTCAGAGACACCAGTTCTGCACACTTGGAAACATCCAGCTGCGTCAGCTTATTGCTGGCACAATTCAGCGTATTGATTGCAGAAAAACCTGTGAGATCCAGCGCTGTCAGCTGGTTCATAGAACAGTTCAGAGATACCAGCTTGGTACAGCCGGTGATATTCAGCACGGTCAGCTGATTCATGGTACAGTTCAGCGTTTCCAGTTCCGGCGAACCGGTGAGATCCAGTTCCTTGATCCGGCACTGTGCGCAGTTCAGTATCCGCAGCGCCGGGAAGTCAGAGACCTGGAGTTCCTGGAGCGTGCTGTTGTAGGAACAGTACAGTTCTTCCAGCCCTTTCGCCGCCGGCAGTGTCAGCTTGGACAGATTATTCTGAGAACAGTCCAGACTTTTCAGCTGTGTCAGACCGGTGAGATCCAGTTCCCGCAGGCTGTTCTGGGAGCAGTCCAGGCTTTCCAGTTTGGTGAAATAGCGGATGCCGTCCAGTTTCCAGATGGAACGCTGTGAAATGTCCATCTGAGTCACATCGTCCAGTTCCGCATGGGAAAAATAGCCGTCCCCGTCTGCATCCAGCGTCTGTACGTAACTGCGGAAGTCGCTGTCCGGAAAATGGGCTGCGTCAATGGGCAGCAATGTTTCTTCGGTCAGCAGCGTAAATGTCACGGCAATGGTCTTTGCCGGGTCGGTGTAGTACTGATACGTCACGTTTTCGCCCGGTTCTGTCACCGTGAGCGTTGTCCCGGAAAGTGTGCCGTTGGTCAGACTGTCCGGCACGATCTGTTCCGGAGCAAATCCGCCGGGCAGGGTCGACAGGTCAAACTGTCCCAGCACATCTGCATCAATGGAGACACGGTTTCCGTCCGCCAGCAGCTGGTCTGCGGTCAGTTTCGTTTCCCCGGTGTCCAGAGACGAAAGCTGGTTGTTCCGGCAGTCCAGGCTTTCCAGGCTGTTCTGTCCGCTCAGTGACAGCGCCGTCAGTTTGTTCTCCCGACAGCTGAGTTTTGCCAGCACGGATGCTTTCGGCAGCACCAGTTCCGTCAGACCGCAGCCGTTACAGCTGAGTCCCCGCAGAGCAGACAGCCCGGAGGCATCCAGCGTTTCCAGCGGCAGCCCGTCACAGTTCAGCGTCTCCAGCCAGTCCAGCTTTTCCAGTCCGGTCAAGTCTGCAACGCCGCTGTCCGCCGGGATCGTCAGCACTGTAATTTGTTCCAGTTCTTCCAGAGAGAACCAGCCGTTTCCGTCGGTATCCATGCCGCTCAGCAGACTGCGCAGTGCCGCATCCGGGAAGTTCTCTTCGCTCAGTTCCAGATAGCGGTCTGTCTCCGGCTGCAAGGTCAAAGTAAAGGTCGCTACCGGGACAGCCTGCGCAGCATCCAGCTGGTAGCCATACTGCACCTGGGATTTTCCGGCTGCAATATGCAGGGTGTCCGGGTCGGTATCCTTGACTTCGGCGTTTTCCCAGCCGGTAACACGGCTGGTGTCCAGCTCCGGCAGTTGGGTCAGATCATAGGTATACGCCCCGGCACGCTCCGGCTGCGGCACAATGGTGCGGCTGTTTCCGGAAGCGTCCAGCGAGGTCAGAGAAAGCCCGGTGATGTCCAGGGCTGTAAGCTGGTTCTCTGCGCAGTTCAGCGCCGTCAGTGCCGGATTCTCGGTCACACTCAGCGTGGTCAGCTGGTTGCCGGAGCAGTCCAGCGATGCAAGCGAGTTGTTTTTAGAAAGATCCAGCTGTGTGATCTGGTTCTTGGCACAGTTCAGTCCAGTCAGCGCAGTGTTGCTGCTCACGGAAAGTGCCGTCAGCTGGTTACCTGAACAGTTCAGTGTCTCCAAGGCAGGATTTCCGGTGAGCCGCAGGGATTTCAGCAGGTTTCCGGAACAATCCAGGATGACCAGAGACTTTTCCCAGATCAGCGAAAGGGTGTCCAGCCGGTTATCAGCACAGTTCAGTTCTTTCAGTCCCTGGCAATACCGGGTGTCCAGTTCTGTCAGCTGGTTGCCGGAACAGTTTACTTTTTCCAGAAGAGAAAGGTCGATCATGGCAAGCGCTGTCAGTTCGTTTTGGGAGCAGTCCAGTTCGACAAGCGATGTATCTCCGCTGAGTGACAGGGTGGTCAGCTGGTTATTTGCACAGTTCAGCGTTTCCAGTACGCTGTTTCCCGTTACCGACAGCGTCGTCAGCTGGTTGCCGGAGCAGTCCAGATCGGTCAGATTCTGATAGTTAAAACAGCTGAGGTCAGTCAGCTGATTATCGGCGCAGTTCAGTTCCACGAGATTGCCGTTTGCAGTAACGTCCAATGCTGTCAGCGCATTCCCGGAACAATCCAGCCGGATGAGCGTGGTGTTTCCGGAAAGATCCAGCGTTTCCAGCTGGTTGCCGGAACAGTTCAGTTCGCCCAGAACAATACAGTTGTCCAGTGAAAGAGAGGACAAGACGCAGTCGCTGCAGTCCAGAACGGTAAGCATAGAGCCGGGCATGGAGATTCCGCCAAGCTGCATGGGTTCCGGCAGCGTCAGAGATTCCAGCGTGCCGTTGCCGGAGCAGTCCAGTTTTGCCAGCATCGCAGCATCGGACAAGTCCAGTGTTGTCAGCTGGTTATTGGAGCAGTCCAGAGCAGTCAGCTTGGTGAAATTCCCGATGCCTGTCAGATCGGCAATTTCCATGCCGGACAGCGGCAGGTCTGTCACGTCTCCGCACTCTGTCTCGGACAAGGCGCCGTCTCCGTCTGTGTCTGCATTCTCCTGGAGATAGGTTCGAAACGCCTCGTCCGGAAAATTCTCCTCGGTCAGAGCAATCTCCCCGGATGCGGCGGCCGTCCCATCGGCTGCAAACACAGTCAGCGGCATACAGCCGACCGCCATCAACCCTGCCAGCAGAACACTGAGACAGCGGCGCAGTCCTTTATTTCGGCTTCCCATAGCAAAAATCTTCCTCTCTATTTGTGCAAGCTTGTTCCGGGCGGAACAAGCTCTGGTTTTTTCTGCCTGACACAGAACGTTTTGTGCAGTTTCTGTCCAGTTTTATACATTTATAGTATAACACAAGCGCCACAAAAAGTCAAACAATTTTTTCCAATTTTGGACTTGACGCAGCAGAATGCGTGCTGCGCCGTTTCCGAGCAAAAGCCATGCGCCACAACATGAATCAAAACTGTTTTTTCTTGGAAGGAATCGTGAATTCTACTGAAAAACCGTCATTTCACACAAAACGGCACTGTCATTTTTTACAAAAACGCTATTGACAAGTTGGAGAAAATCGATTATAATGTAAGAAATATGATGTGTATTCTTGCACTGAAAGGGGCTTGTATTCTTATGAGATCAAACTGGAAAAAGACCATTGCAGGCATCACTGCAATCGCTACACTGATTCCCTGCTGTCTGGGTACTGTTGCATACGCAGCACCGCAGTCCGCCGGAAGTGCTGTAGCTGTAGCAGAAGTTCCCACTCTGGAGGAACCTTTGCCGGCAAGTGACGTTGCGGCACAGATCGCAGCAGACGTGGAATCCGAACTGACCGGCAGTATCGCCGCAGAAAGCACGCCGGAGCAGATCCCGATGCCCAACTATGCAGAAGATGATGAAGTGGTACTGCCGGACGGCAAACCGACACAGGACGGCAAGCTGTACTATAAGATCGTTTCGAAAAAAGCACAGATCACCGGATGCGCTCCGGGAACCACCGATCTGGTCATTCCGGAGACCATTTATGACGAAGAGGACGAGGAAGAGTATCCGGTAACTTTCATTGCCGCATCTGCTTTCTACGGCAACAAGGAGATCCAGACGATTTCCTTCCCGGAGACCATGGTCGGCATCGGTGCAAACGCATTCCTGGGCTGCACTTCGCTGACTTCCGTAGAATTCCCGGACAGCGTGGCATCTATCAATGCCAGCGCATTCTGCTCCTGCAGCAATCTGAAATCCGTTAAGCTCCCGGCAAGCCTGTACTTCGTGGGCAATGACGTATTCGCATACTGCGCATCCCTGGAATCAGTTACTATCCCCGGCAACCTGACTTCCATCGGCTCTACCATGTTCGCAAACTGCGCAGCGCTGAAATCGGTCACCATGGAAGAGGGCGTACAGAGCATCGGCGCAAACGCATTCTATGGATGCAGCGCTCTGGAAACCGTTAACTTCCCGGAGGATTCCCTCACCCGAATCAACGCCAATGCGTTTACTTACTCCGGTCTGACCAGTCTGGAACTGCCGAACAGCGTGACCAACGTTGCAACGGCTGCATTCAGCCACTGCCAGAATCTGAAAACTGCAAAGCTTTCTTCCAGCATGACTTCCATCCGGAAGGACACTTTCGCATACAGCGGTCTGGAAAGCATTGTGATCCCGGACAGCATCACTTCCATTAAGTCCGGCGTATTTGCATATTGCAGCAACTTGAAGTCTGTGACTCTGCCGGAAACGCTGACAGAGATGGACGAGATCGTATTCTACAGCTGTAACGCACTGGAAAACATCACACTGCCGGACAGCCTGACCTCTATCAGTGAGAATCTGTTCTACCGCTGCACCGGTCTGGCAAATGTTCAGTTTGGCGCAAACACCAAAAACATCGGCAACTCCGCATTTTATGGCTGCACCGGTTTACAGGAGATCATCATTCCGGATACTGTAACGACCATCGGAGAAAGCGCTTTCTCGGAATGCACCAACGCAACCAAGGTTGTGATCCCGGATTCTGTAACACAGCTGGGCAAGTGGGCATTCTACGATGACAGCAGTCTGACAGACGTTACCATCGGCAGCGGTCTGACCAAACTGGACAACTATCAGTTCTATCGCTGCAGTTCGCTGGAAGACATCACCATTCCGGACAATGTCACCAGCCTGGGCAACTACACCTTTGCCGGCTGTAAGAACCTTTCCCATGTAGACCTGCCGGAAACACTGGAGACCATCGGCAATGCAACATTCGCAGACTGCGATTCTCTGGCAGAAGTCACAATTCCGAAGAGCGTTACTTCCATCGGCAGCAACGCATTCGGCTATAAGATCGAAAAGGATTCCCTGGTAAAGGGCAATGATATCACCATCAAGGGCAATAACAATACGGCAGCAAAGGATTATGCAGATTCCAACCAACTGACATTCGATGCTCTGGATCCGGTTACTACAACAGAGACTTCTGTGGCAACCGGAACGACTACGACAGAGACCAGCACGGAAACCGGCACAGAAAGCGGCACACTCGCTCCGACACAGATCCTGTACGGCGACGCAAATCTGGATGGACGTGTGGACATCACAGACTCGGTTGTTCTGAACAAGGCAGCAGCCGGCGCAATCCAGCTGAGCGACAGTGCAAGAGCGAATGCGGACTGCAATGATGACGGTGTTCTGGGTTCTGACGATGCAACGATTCTGATGCAGTTCCTGGTTAAGCTCATCGACCAGCTCCCGTATAACGGATAAATGACATTTTCCATTTTTCATTTATATTCTTTCATAATGTAGAAAAGCGGTACAGCTCAAACTGTACCGCTTTTCTCATTTGCTTTTCCATTTACGGCTCAACTGGGATCGTATCGATCATATACACCAGGAACTGTTCCAGGATCAGGCTGTCTCTCATGTCGATTTTCCCGTCAGCACAGCAATCCATTGCCGCAATCTGTGATGCGTCCGCATGGAGAATTCCCAGCAGATACTGATTCAGCATCACCAGGTCATCAATGGTGCAATTGCCATCGCCGTTCACGTCCCCGATCAGACGATTTTCGAACGATTCGGGCGTTGTCGATGTTACAGCAGATGTTTTGGAAGATGCAGTGGTTGTTGTGGTGGTAGTCTGGGTCAGCGAAGTCGTTGTCAGTGCCGTTGTCATCACAGAGGATGTGGATGCAGTTCCCAGTTCCACAAATTCTCTGTTGAACTTCGCCGCATATGTCTGCGCCGTTGAGCCGGCATAGCCGGAGATCACTGTCTCCGTGGGAACGGATGTGGACGAGACAAAGGTACATCTTTTTGCATAAATTTCCAACAGCTGAAGCGCCTCGCAGTTTTCAAATGCTGCTGCACCGATACGGGAAACGGTAACCGGCAGCGTGATCTGTGTCAAGACGGTACAGTCCCGAAATGCGTGATACGCCACACGAGTCAGAGAAACCGGCATGGTCTCTCCACGCAGGGTCACGCTTTGCAGAGAACTGCACTCCTCAAAAGCACCCACGCCGTCTGCGCCATAGGAAATTTCCAGCAGCGTCTCCGGCAGATTTACGGTTTGCAGGGTTGTATTCCCGGCAAATGCCCCTTGAATCACCTGTACCGGCAGCCCGTTCACCTTTTCCGGAACAGTAACGCTTTCAGAATCTCCGGTGTAAGCGGTCAATACTGCGTACTTGTCGAACAGCTGGTAGGTGTAATCGCCGTCGAGATAGACCGTTCCGGGCTGCAAGTCATAATCTGCGTCCGGAACATCCGGCAGGTCGTAGAGGAATTCCCAGCTGCTTTTATCGTAGACATACGGAGAATGGTTCTGGGATAAGCTGGTCTCTCCGGCAGCAAAATACTTGCTGGTCTGCGCCGTATCGTCCCAGGTGGCATCGAAATAGTAGTAATAGCCGTCATCCATCTGTGCCATATTCCAGGCGTGACCGCCGCCGTTCCCCAACCCCACAATATAGAAGTTGGAGACCCCGGCTGCGTTCATCAGCAGCTGGAACGACTTGGCGTATCCCTCGCAGACTGCCGTGTGATACTGTGCATCAAACACGCCGGTTATGCTGTGGGAAGTCATGGAGTTATCCGGATCGCCGTTGGCATCATAGGCATATGTAATGGTGTCCACCAGCCAATCGTGGGCGATTCTCGCCTTTTCCAGGGCTGTTTCTCCGGCTTTGACTTTCGTTTCCACTGTCACGATCTGGTTTTCCAAAACCTTTCGCCCCGCCTGCCGCTCTGTGCCGTCGGTGCAGGTCTCTGCACAGGAAAGATAAACCATATCAATATAGCTTTTCCCTGTCCAGAAATCATAATCCGTGCTGTACAGGAACGAACTGCCCAGAAAGAAATAAACAGGGTTGTCGTTCCGGAACATGGAGATCACTCTGACCACGTCCTCTTTATTCAGAGACTGGCTGCCGGTGTCCACTGCCACACAGCAATCCATGGTGCCTGTGGAATAGGAAACGCTTTCCGCATCTGCGCTTCCCACGTAGAAGGTATGCGCCGCCTGTTTCATCGCATTGTACAGCTGTTTCTGTTCATCGCTCAGCGTATCGTACCCGGCGTGCGACGCATAGCGGTCCTCTGCATAAGCTGTCGCCGTGCTGTTGTCTGCCCCGTAAACGGGAATCCTTTCCGTCTGCGCCGCAGTTGCGTCGGCATCCAGCGGGATCCCCTGCATTTCCAACAGGTCTCCCGTTACATTTTCCCCGGACGCTGCCGCCCAGACAGAGGGCACTGCTGTTCCCGACAGGGCTGCAACGGCAAAAACTGCGGCACACAACAGTCCGGTACATCTTTGTATTTTGTTTGTCTGCATCTTGGAATCTACACCTCCGTTTCAAGATTTTCCATCTTTTTTATTATACCATATTCACGAATTCCCTGTCAATCTTTTTGTGGATTTCTGTGAAATTTACCAATGCCTTTCAGCTTTTCTTTTCCACAAGTAATACCACATCGGTGGAAAAAGCGGCAGAGAAAACTGTTCCTCTGCCGCTTTTCGATTATTATTTCAACGTTTTCCGAAACTCATCCTGCCATGAGCCTGCTCCGCAGCAAGCAAAGGTCGAAACCGTTCAGCGTTCCGTCTGCATACAGATCTCCTGCCTGCCAATCGGCAAGTCTGGTCTCGGGAACGCCCAGCAGCCACTTTTGCAGCAGCACCAGATCTGCCAGGTTTACCTTTCCGTCTGCGTTGATGTCACCGGAAATCGCAGGCGGTTCTGTGGCCGTTGCCGTTGTGGATACTGTTGTTGTATCCGTTGTTGCTGCAGTGGTCGATGTTGTCGTTGCCGCAGTCGTTGTTGTGGTCGTAGTGGTAGTGGTAGTTGTGGTTACTGTAGTGGTCTCTGTCTTTGCCTGCCATTTCTGACAGCTGCTGCCAGTCGGTTCCCACTGCTGTACATTAGCGCCGTTTGCCGTGGATGCGTCAGCCACTTCCACATAGCAGGCATCACCGGAGGCGTGGGTCAGAATGCGGTAGCTGCCGTCCAGATTCTTGGTGAAGCGGAACAGCTGGGAACTGTCCTTATTGGACCACGCCGCAATCGACAGGTTTCCGCCGTTTTTGCTGCCCTCTGCCTTCAGCGCATAGCCGCTGTCCTGCCGGGAGCGAATCCAGTAATAGTTTTCGGAGCCGAAAGCACGGAGTGTCCATTTCTGGCAGTCCAGCCCGTTGGATGCCCACTGCTGCACATTTGTGTTGTCTGCCATTTTTCCGCCGGCAATATCCATCACCAGACCGGAACCGGCATTTTCAAAAGTATAGATCACATCTGTGTCCATCGCACAGCCGGGATCTGCTGCCGGCTCTAAAATCCAGTTCTGACAGTCTGCACCGTTGGTTTCCCACTGCTGCACATTGGCGCCGGAGGTCTTGGAGGCACCTTCCACCTCTACCACGGAATTTCCGCCGGAAACGGCAGTTCGGATCTGGTAGCTGCCGTCTCCGTTTTTCGTCAGCATAAACTGCTGATTGCTGCCGCCGTTATACGTGTATATGTCGATATTCGTCCCGTTTGCCGTCTTTTTCCCGGCAACATCCAGCACATATGTGCCGCCGTCTCCTACTGCCGAAACCAGGTAGTAATACCCGTCTCCGGCACTGCACAGTTTCCAGATGTCATGAACCGAAGTTCCGTCTGAACCCCACTGCTGCACGTTAGCGCTGTTCTTTGCCGCTGCACCTGCCACCTGCAAGTACAAGCCGGAGTTGACATTCCGGATGCGATAAGTGAAACCCTCTGCGAATGTTTCCGCCAGAGGTGCGCTGGGAGATTCGCTGTAGCCTGCGCTCGGCACACCGGAAACCGCATACCGGAGATACATCATATGGTTCCGGTCGTTCTGGCAGCCGCTGTAGGTTTCGCAATAGGCTTTTGCCGCATCTGCGGTACGGGAAATAGTGCTGTAGTTGGAAGTCGGCCGCCATGTGCAGTTCTGCGCATAGCCCTCAATGGTCGTCCGTTTGCAGTTCACTGACTTCGAACCAGTTTCTGCATATGAGCCGGGATAAGTCACCGTGTTCCAGTCGCAGATGACATTTCCTCCGTCCTCATAGTAGCAGTTTTCCGCAAAGATTTTCGATGCCGTGTGTACGGTATATGCCATGCTGAACGTTTTCACATAGTTGTTCAGCGAGTGGAAATAGCCGTAGCGCATCAGCCCCGGTCCACGGGTCAGCGTCTTTTCAAAGCGGTTGCTGATAATGGACATCCGGGGATAGTTGTTATAGGTTTTATAGGAGTTCTCATCATCTGCCGGATACCCCAGGATCACGCCGTATTCGTGAAGTCCAAAAGAGCAGTCCGAAACGGTGGTGTAGTCCGCATCATAGCAACACGCCAGGAATTTATCCCAGTCGGGCAAGCCGGTAGAGGCTGTGTTATAGTCGCTGTGTCCCACAAAGGTACAGTGGTCTACCCAGAGATTCTGACCCGAACCGAGGTATACCACAATGGAGTCATTGCCGTTGGACTCGGCATCGTGCTGTAACTCAAAGTTTTTCAGAATCAGATTGTTTCCCGTTCCGCTGTTGGAAGAGGTGCAGAACTGCACATTATACATGGTATGCGCCGCATAGCTGCCGATAATGGTCTTATTGCTGTGAACATAGATTCGTCCGTCCGGACAGTAGTTGCGTCCGGAGGAGTCCTTTTGCAGTGTGGTAACACTGAGGTTTGCCGTAACCACAATCGTATAAGGCGTATCAGAAGTGGCGTATTTCTTGAGGTCAGCAAAAGTGGAAACCTCCACGATCTCGCCGAACAGACCGCCGATATCCCCTGCCTTGATGTTGCCGGTATTGTCGTCAAAACAGTATCCGGCAAAGCCCTGCAAGCCATCGGCATTGAGCAGCCAGAGCTGGTTGTCTGCCCCGGTATATTTGGCAAGTGTCATGCCGGAAGTTCCCTGTGTCAAAGCAAGGGAAGTGTCGGAATAGTTCACGATCTTATAGTACAGATCGTTGCCCAGATGATCCTGTGCCACAGGGACAACGTACCAATGCTGGGACTGGGCGGATTCACTGCCGTACACGATCACATCGGTTCCGGCAGATACGTTGTAATTGCGTGGGGTCAAAAGCCGGCCGGACTGTGCATTCACCAGCTTGAAAAAGGTGCCGTTTGCGTCCTTTCCCACACGGTCAAACCGCCACGATGCAGACAGGTCACTGCCAAGCGTTTGCAGGGAAAGTGCTGCACCGTCAGACGTTCCGTTTTCCGTCAGAACCTTGGCATTGTCCTTGGCGGCAAGGTGCATCAGCTGCGCCGGATAATCCGTAGATACCGCCGCTGCCGACAAAACTGCCCCGTCCCACCGAAACAACGGCAGTATCCAGGCTGTCAGCAGAACCAGCAACAGGAGCAGCGCCTGCCGCACACGAACCCAATGTTTCATTTTTTCATACCTCCTTAAAATTCGGCATAGACTTCAAAAGAATATGCCAGCAACACGGATAAAACTATCAACCGCATTATACTACATTTTATTGAAATTGTCAAGATTTAGAGATGAAAAAACCACTTTCGAAAACGAAGTGGCTTTTCCTGTTATCTCTTAAAAATTGTTCCAATATCTGCATCCATGCAAATTGCCTGCGGTCTGATCTGCTCCGGACAAAACGCCTCACCGAAATTCAAGCAGGCGTACACTGCTTTCGGGTTCTTCGCCGTCATCTGCCAGAATGGATACTTGATAATCGCCGGTGTGTTGTACCCTACGCCGAGTTCCAGAAACAAAATATGCAGATTTTCGTGTCTGCGGAGAAATTCCTCATACCGCTCTGCCGCACGATACCATCCCTCGTCCTGCACAAAGGTTTCATCTGCACGAAGATTCATGGTCATGGGTCTGCCGCATTTGGGACAGCGTGGAACTAATTCTGTTGGAATAAGCATATTTTCCTGCTCAGCGTACATTTTGCGGATAATATCCTCATTGTCATAGGTCTTCTGACAGCAAGGCTCTGAACATTGAAACAGTCCGTAATCACCCTGCGTGTAGAAAAGCCTGTGCTTGTCAAATTCGGCTTTCTGAAACTGGTGGTCTACATTGGTGGTCAGCACAAAGTAATCTTTGTCTTTCACAAGTTCAAACAATCTCTTGTAAACACCGTTGTCAACGTCCATGTAACGATTGATGTAAATGTATCTCGACCAGTACGCCCAATGTTCTTCCAGAGATTCAAATGGATAGAAACCGCCGGAATACATATCCCGAAAGTTGTATTTTTCAATGAAGTCCGAGAAATATTTTTCAAAGCGTTCGCCGCTGTATGTAAACCCTGCCGCAGTGGAAAGCCCTGCTCCTGCACCAATGACAATGGCATCGGCGGTTTCTATCTCATTTTTCAGACGGTCGGTCTCAGCCGAGCAGTCTCTGGTAGATGCGGAAGTCTTTTTCGGAAAAAACATTGCATATCACCTCAATTTCATGGGTTTTCAGAAATGTCCGGATGGTATCCACTGCAATTTCAGCGGCTTTCTCCTGTGGAAAACCGAACACACCTGTGGAAATACAGCAGAAAGCGATGCTCTTCACGCCGCTCTGCACCGCAAGTTCCAGACAGCTCTGATAGCAGCTTTTCAGCAGTTCGCAGTGCTTTTCGGTCAGCCTGCCCTGCACGATTGGTCCGACGGTGTGTATCACATAGTCGCATGGCAGATTGTAGGCAGGCGTGATTTTCGCTGTACCTGTCGGTTCTTCATGTCCTTGCAATTCCATCATCTCTGCGCATTTCAACCGCAGGCGAACCCCTGCAAAGGTATGGATACAGTTATCAATACAATTATGACAAGGATGATAGCATCCCGTCATTCCCGAATTCGCAGCATTGACAATTGCACCGCATTGCAGTGTGGTGATATCGCCTTTCCAGAGATAGATATGCTCCTCAACGGGCTGCAAATCGGCAACACTTGTGATGCCTTTCTGTGCCGTCAATCCTCGCAGAAATTCGTCCTCGGCTTTGAGATACTCTGCACTGGCTTTCCCTGCCGGACGAATGTTGACAAGACTGCGGTAAAGATGGAACTGCTCCGATTCATTTGTTGGAAAGACCAAATCATTCCATTCCGAATGTTCTGAAAGCAAATATGCAGTCAAGTATTTTAATTTCTCATTTTCCATGATCTTTTCCCTCTTTACAATCGCTCTATCGCTCCCACAGGACATTTTTCAAGGCAATTGCCGCAGTGCAGGCAGTTGTTCTGCCAAATCACTGCACTGCCCTTTGCCAGGTCGATGCAGTTTTGGGGACAGACTGTCAGACACACTCCGCATCCACAGCATTCTGCGCCGACAAAATAGCCGTTTTGTACTGCTTTCGTTTCTCCAAAGGTAAAGCTGTCACGCTCGATCGGCTTTTTTGACAGATCAAACCATTCCCCTTTTCCAGCATAGATCTGAAAAACGGTCAGAGCCGCAGCACTTTCCGCAGTGGGGTAAATTTCGTGCATATACGGATTCTTCCGGAACAGCTGCGGCAGCCATTCCGCACCGACCTCAGTTACCTTTCCGCCAATGGAAAGCGCAGTGCTGGACATGGTATCTTCGCCTTTCACGCCTGTCAAAGCAATGTATTTCTGCCGCTTTAGGCGATGATAAAAATTCTTGCCCTTTGCCGTGAGAAAATACAGCCCATTTTCATCCCAATCCATGATATCAATGGCACAGGTGACCGGCAAGCCGTTTTCATCGACAGTCGCTGCGATCACAGAATGGATCTCATCCACCAAAAATGCAAAGTAATCTGTATATTTCATCGAAATTCCTCCACACGAACAGGGGCTGCCCGTTTTTTCGGACAGTCCCTGTGTTAAAAATGTTCTTTGAACGAAATCAAGCAAAGAAAAATCCTGCGGTCATATCCAGATAGTTTCCGCCGCTGTAGTTCGGATACTGTTTCTCTACCTCTGCCTTGAAGTCTGCCGCATCACTGCACTTCTCCGCAATGCCCTTCAGCGTTTCCAGATAGTCGATCTTGGTCTGCGCATCCTTCAGATCTTCCGGCGTGTAGTGGGAAGTCAGAATCAGATCATAGCCCTTTGCGATATAATCACGCAGCTGTGCAATGATAGCGTCAGCGTGACCTGCTCCGGCAACAATAGAGTGGCAGTCGTGACCGAGCATATGGGTGTAAACTGCATTGATCTCCGGTATCTCCACATCAAATGCCTCTGCGGTCTGATGAACGACAAAATCAATGCCGCCGATGTTGATTTTTCCCTCGCCGATCACGTTGGTGATCTGGTGTACGGAGTTATCAAAAATTGCTCCGAATGCGTTTGTGAAATTGGTGATAAGTGCCTTGCCGCCGCCGTTTTCGGAGTATTCCACAGCGTTCTGTGTGGCATACTTCGGCACATCCGGCAGGAACGCTGCACCGGCACCATGGTAGGCAACCAGCATTCCTGCAACCTCCACACCGTTCAGATAGGCTGTCAGTTCCTCGATATTATCGAAAAAGCAGGGCGATTCCAGAATGACTGCCTTGCCGGCTTTCTCCACAATGAAAACCTCATTGTCGATAAAATCGTTGGTTTTGTAAGCGTGCAGCTTAACAGTTCCAAAATCGTAGACGTTCACTTCACCCTTGGCAAGCTTAACTGCGGTAAATGTATTCTTATTCATGATAAATTCCTCCTGAAAGTTTTTTGGATTGTTTTTCAGAAGAACAAGCGCTTGATCTCTTTCTGTGATTCTATGATACCACATATTCCTGCACTTGAAAAGTACGCACTTTTTTGTAAGGTAGTTACCAGGAGGTAACTCTTGCGGAAAATCGGGCTTTTTTCCGTGTAAATTTATTTGTAAATAATTTATGAATTCTAAAAATGTTGCAATTTTCGGTGCAATATGCTATAATAAATACAGTATTTTACAAGAAATCATTGAGGTGATCGTATGCTGAAAAAAGAAGAACTGCCGGATTGCCCTGTGGCAACCACAGTACAGCTCATCGGAAACAAGTGGAAACTGCTGATCCTGCGCAACCTGCGGATGCGTCCGTGGCGTTTTAACGAACTGCAAAAATCCCTGGAGGGCATCAGTCAGAAAGTGCTGACCCAGAGCCTGCGCTCCATGGAGGCAGACGGGATCATTGTCCGCACAGTCTATGCGGAAGTTCCGCCGAGAGTGGAGTATTCCCTCAGCGAACTGGGGGAAACCATGCGTCCGATCCTGGATGCGATGGAACAGTGGGGCAATAACTACAAGGCGACGTTTCATTGAGAAAATGCCTGGGGTGATATCCCCGGCTTTTTAGCGGAAAACAGGTTGGAAGAATCTCTTTTTATAGTGGGAAAATAGGGATTTACGGAGGCGGGCATGAAAAATAAGATCCTATATTGCATCAATTTTATTTGGACAAGTTTCGTTGCATTTTCATTTCCGATATGCTTTGCTTGGATCTACCTGGACATAACCGGTCATTCAAAGGGCTATGGCTATGATTTAGGGTCAGAAAAAGATATTTCTATTATGGTCGGCTGTGTTGAACTTCTCTTTTGGCTTGCGCTTGCATTACCCTCAAACATTTATATCTTTCGGAAAACCTTAAAGAAAGGCAAGGCATACTTGCTGATACCTATTGCATTGTACATTATCCTTGCTGTGATTTGCTTGCGAATCACATTTGGCGGATGGTCCGCATACGCAAAAGAAGTGTTTAACTTATAAGCAACGCTGTGTGTTATGCTAAAAAGATGTGCAGCACTACGATAAAAGAAAACGAGGGAGATACCATATCGGTATCTCCCTCTATATTTTCACAGTGCCTGCCAATCAAAAAACAAGCAAGCCAATATGATATACAACGCAGGCAATCAGCAGTGCCGCAAGTGTATAGAACACGCCGATTTTGAATGTCCATTTTACGGAGTGGGTTTCTCTTGCCGTTGCAGCCAGAGCGCTGACGCAGGGCATATTAAAGCTAATGGCGAATATGAAGGCAAGTCCCTCTGCTTTGGTGAAATTGGCAGACAGAATTTCGGAAATGCCGGCTGCGGCAGTACCGGAAACCTTAGCCCCAAACGTGGAGCTTACCAGACTTCCGCCTGCGCCATAGAGGGTATTCAGAACGCCGAGAAGGGATTCTTTGGAGATCGCCGACGCACAGAATGCCAGAAACGCCTGCCATTTCAGACCGAAGAATATGGTTACCGGTTCGATCCAGACACCGATTTTGCAAAGGATGCTGTTTTCTGCATTGCCGCCGAAGCCATAGGTCAGCACGAAAAAGACGATGGATACCAGCGAAATGACACGCAGCGCACGCAGGAAAATATCAAGGGTACGCTGAAATGTGACATACATCGTATTGCGGAATGCCGGCTTATGATATGGCGGAAGTTCCATAATGAGTCCCACACGTTCCTTTTTGGGTGCGAGAGAATTGCCGAAAATTTTATAGACGATCCACATCATCAGGAACATAAACAGGAAGATCGACACAATGACCAGGAATCCTCCGGTACTGCCGAACAGTGCAATGGCAATCGTTGGCACTACGGAAAGCGTTGCCGCACAGGGTACTGCCCAGCTCATGGCGATCGCCAGCACACGCTGTCCCCAGTTGTCTACCACACGAGTACCGGTCGTACCTGCAATGGTACAGCCCAGCCCCATGAAAAATGGCATAATGGTCTTGCCCTGCAAGCCCACTTTGGACATGGTGTGGTCAAACAAAAAAGAAATCCGGGCAAGATATCCTGTTTCTTCCATCAGATTAAAGCCCAGCGTGATGCCCAGCACAAACGATGCCATCATCAATGCAAAATACAGCACATTGACCAATACATCGCAGATAAGAGAAATGAGCAGCGGATGAACGGAAATGTGTTCCATTCCGGTGCGCAGAACACCACTGAGCGATGTCAGCACCGCCGATGCGATACCTCCAACGATACCAGCAAAGAGCATTGCCAGAAGAAAAATCACCAGGATGATGCCGAACGCCATCAGCTTGCCACGCACCGGCGAAAGTGCCAGACGGTCAAACTTACTGAACGCTTGATCTGCACGTTTCTGTGCGGTCACAACCCCATCCAGCAGCGCATCAATATAAGCCATCTTTTCTTCGGCAGAGGTCATGGTCTCCCCTGCAATGACATTCTTCTGCGCCAGAGCCGCTTGTATGGTTTCGTAAAGAGAACGGTAGTCCTTCTTACGAATGGCAGACATAGGAACTACCGGGATCCCCAGTTTTCGGGACAATTCATCCGTGTTGACGGTAACGCCCTGTCCCTTTGCCACGTCCATCATGTTGAGTACCAGAACCGCAGGAACTTTCGTTCCGACAAAATCTGCCAGCATATAGAGACTGCGCCTAAGCTGCGAGGCATCCGCCATCACAAGCACCAGATCGGCATTTCCGGCGGTGATATAATCCCGGGTGATAACTTCTTCATCTGAACCGGCAGAGAGCGAATAGCTGCCCGGCAGGTCTGCCAGGATCATTCGCTGACCATTCCACCGGCATTCCCCTTCCTTGCGGTCTACCGTCTTTCCGGGCCAGTTTCCCACGTGCTGGTGCGAACCAGTCATCATATTAAAAATGGTAGACTTTCCGGAGTTGGGCTGCCCCAGCAGGGCAATTACCGGCGTTTTGTCGTCCTTTCGATAGAATCGGCTGCTGTCCTTCGGGTGACACGTTTTCTCAGACGCACAGGCTTCACAACGACTCATTGCGCAGCACCTCCCACCATGATTTTTTTGCTTTCTTCCCGTCCGATCGCAATCAATGTATCCCGTGCAAAGAGCAGCACGGGCTGTTTCTTATGATTTTGACATATTTCAATCATGCTGCCGCAGAGCAACCCCATCGATGACAGACGATTGACCAGACGGCTTTCTTCTTTGATCTCCAAAATGCAATACCGGCTGCCGGGGGTTGCATCGGAAAGTGTGACTGCATTCATAACATTGTCTCCTAATCCAAATAATATGCAGTTAGTAAAATCTAACCAGCTGCAATTATAGCAGAAATTCCGGGAATTGTAAAATCCATTTGTGTATTTTAAGCCCGTTTAGCAGGAAAATTTGTTTTATCTCTTGCGATTCGGCACTGTTTGCTGGTATAATAAAACTATGGATACAAAAAATCAGCACTTCACGATTCAAAAAGAAAATGAAGGTCTACTGCACTTCTATACACTGGCACCCGGTATCCGCATTTCGTTCAACGAGATCCACACAAGCAGCTGGGAAAAAGGAGACAGCTCTCTCTACGGCGAACGAATGCTGATTCTGAATTTCTGCGTTCACGGTCGGTGCGACGCCTCTCTTGCGCAGAACCGCTACGCCATTGTGAAAGAAAATCAAGTCTGCCTCAGCACCATTCTGCCAACAAAGGATTTCTATTATCCCGGAAGGCTGTATGAGGGCATCCAGTTCTATCTGGATCTGGACATCCTGCATCAGGAAAACGGACAGGACTTTCTCTCACAAATGGGCGTTCCGCCGGAGCAGACCGCAGCAATGTTCTGCGAAAAGAACGGGATCTATCTGCATCGGATGAACGATGCACTGCTCGCACTAGTCAGAGAGGCATGGGCAGGGAAAGATGAACCGGAGCTGGGGATGCTGCGGTATTTCACGGTACGTCTCCTGCACGAACTGCTGTCTATGCCCACCGAAAGCGAACCGGATATCTATTTCACACGGTCACAAATTGCAATTGTCAAAGATGCTGAGGCTTTGATTTTAAGCGACTTGAGCAAGCGGATCACCGCAAAGGAACTGGCAGACCGATTCGGCGTCAGTGAAAGCAGTTTCAAGTTCTACGTAAAAGGAATCCTCGGTGAAAGCTATCTCAGCTATTTCAGAAAGAAACGCATGGAAAAAGCAGCGGAACTTCTGGAATCTACAACAATGAAGGTCATTGAGGTTGCCAATGCAGTGGGCTATGAGAACCAAGGTAAATTCGCCAAGGTATTTGCAGAAACATACGGTGTGCCGCCGCTGGAGTTCCGACGGCTGTCGAAGTGAATGCCGTTTTCCTTAGAGCTTTATCGGAAGTTTTCGTAGCAGATGCCCCGGTTTGTCTGAGATACTGCGCTGCACAAGGAATGCACCAAAAATAATTTCTCTCTGATTTGCATTTTCCGCAATTTTGTGTTATACTATTTTTCATCATATCCTTGAAAGGAGCCTGCAAATGTGTACAGCTGCAACTTATCAGACCAGTGACTTCTATTTTGGCAGAACCTTAGATTATGAAAGTTCTTACGGCGAGGAGATCGTCATTCTTCCACGAAAGTACAAGCTGCCGTTTCTGCATATGGGCGTATCAGAACAGCACTATGCAATCATCGGAACAGCACACATCGCCAATGGATATCCGCTTTTTTACGATGCCGTCAACGAAAAAGGACTTTGTATGGCAGGGCTGAACTTTGTGGGAAACGCCTGCTATGCTGCCCGGACTGCGGATGATTCGGACAATGTGGCGCAGTACGAATTTATCCCATGGATTCTCAGCCAGTGCGCCGACACAGCCGAGGCAAGAGCGTTTATCCAACGGCTCAATCTCCTGGACACGCCGTTCCATGCGCAGATGCCGGCGGCGCAGCTGCACTGGATCATCGCAGACAAAAACCAGACCATTACAGTGGAATCCATGGCAGACGGAATCCATGTTTATGAAAACCCTGTCGGTGTACTGACGAACAATCCGCCTTTTCCGGAGCAGATGTTCCGGCTCAACGACTATATGCACCTTTCCCCGAAACAGCCCCAAAACCATTTTTCAACGGAACTGCCGCTGAAATCCTACAGCAGAGGAATGGGCGCACTGGGACTCCCCGGCGACCTTTCTTCCCAGTCCCGCTTTGTGCGTGCCGCTTTTGTCCGGGCAAATTCTGTTTCCGGCAATTCTGAAACGGAAAGCGTCAGCCAGTTTTTCCACATTCTCGGCGCAGTGGATCAGCAGCGTGGCTGCTGCGAAGTCAAAGACGGACAGTATGAGATCACCATTTACACCTCATGCTGCAATGCAGACAAGGGCATCTATTACTACACCACCTATAACAATCACCAGATCTCTGCGGTCCATATGCACCACGAAAACCTGGACAGCAGTCAGCTTGTCTGCTGTCCCATGCAGATAAAGGAACAGATCTGCCACCAGAACTGAAAGGAGGCGGCACACCGCATATGTCAAAGGTAACCAAACGTGCGCTGGAGCAGTCACTGAAAAACCTGCTGCTGAAAAAGCCGCTGACCAAAATCACCATCGGGGACATCACCGAGGACTGCGGCATCAACCGCATGACTTTTTACTATCACTTCAAAGATATTTACGACCTTGTGGAATGGGCGTGCCTGGAGGATGCACGGCGTGCGCTGGATGAGAAAAAGACTTATGACACCTGGCAGCAGGGACTTTTGCAGATCTTTGCGGCAGTCCAGGAAAACAAACCGTTTATCTTGAATGTCTACCGCTGTGTCCATCGGGAACAGGTGGAGAAATATCTTCAGCCGCTGGTGGATCAGCTGCTGCTGGACGTTATCGAGGAAGAATCTTCCGGCATGATGATCCGGGAAGAGGACAAGCAGTTCATCGCCAAGGTCTACGCCTATATTTTTATTGGCATCATGCTGGACTGGATCAAGGATGATATGCGGGAATCGCCGCAGGAAATTGTAGTGCGGCTGGGGAAATTGCTGCAAGGTTCGATCTCTGCGGCAATTGCAAGATTCCGGCTTTGAGCATTGCCGCTTTAGCGCTGTTTTTATCATTGCTGCATTTTTGATGGATTTTTTTACACTTTCCGGCTCTGTGATAAGTTTTTTATCACAGAGCCTTTTTTGCTGATTGTGGATTCTGAAAATTCGGGTATAATAGAATCATAAGAACACAACCAGCATAAAACGGATATCGTTTTATGAAAATCCAATTTCAAGCTCTGACGTAAGGAGGCATCGTTATGTATTATTCCGCAGGAACTTATGAATCATTTGCACACCCCGAAAAGCCGAAGGACGTGGACAAAAAGTCGGCTTATATCATCGGTACCGGTCTCGCCGGTCTTACCGCAGCCTTTTATCTGGTTCGTGACGGTCAGATGAAAGGCGAACACATTCACTTGCTGGAAAAGCTGGAACTTGCCGGCGGCAGCTGTGACGGACGCAAGGACATCACAAAAGGATTCTTCATGCGTGGCGGCAGAGAAATGGACAACCATTTTGAAGTCATGTGGGATACATTCCGGGATGTTCCTTCCATCGAAACGCCCAACGTCTCTGTGCTGGACGAATATTACTGGCTGAACAAGCACGACCCCAACTATTCCCTCTGCCGTGCCTCCATGGACCGTGGCAAAGATGCGCACACCGACAAGAAGTTTGCGCTGGACAAGGAATCGGCGCTGGCGCTTTCCAAACTGTTTCTGACACCGGAAAAAGATCTGGAGGACAAGAAGATCTCCGATGTTCTGCCGAATTCGTTCTGGGAGACCAACTTCTGGCTGTACTGGCAGACCATGTTTGCATTTCAGCGCTGGTCCAGTGCGTTGGAAATGAAACGCTATCTGTGCCGCTATGTCCACCACATCGACGGACTGCCAGACTTCAGCGCACTGCGTTTCACCAAATACAACCAGTATGAGAGCATGATCCTGCCGCTGGTAAAATATCTGGAGTCCCACGGAGTCCGGATCGAATACGGCATGGATGTCAGAAATGTGATCATTGAAACGGTCGGCAGCAAGAAGGTTGCCAAGCAGATCGTATACCGCAAGGACGGCAGAGAACAGACCATTGATCTGATCGAGGACGATCTGGTCTTTATCACCAACGGCTGCTGTACAGACACTTCCTGCTACGGCGACCAAACCCATGCGCCGGATCTGTCCCATCTGAAAAACGGATACGGGGAATCATGGGATTTGTGGAAAGCCATTGCATCACAGGCAGAACACGGCGAATACGGCAAACCGGAAGTCTTTTGCAGCGATATTGACGCCACAAACTGGATGAGTGCAACTGTCGCCACCTCGGACGAGGAGATCATCCAGCACATTATCGACGTCTGCAAGCGTGACCCACGCACCGGAAAAGTTACGACCGGCGGTATCGTCACCGTCAAGGACAGCACAGAGAACTGGTATCTCTCCTGGACCATCAACCGCCAGCCGCAGTTCAAATCCCAGGACAAAAACATGGTTCTGGTATGGCTGTATTCTCTGAACACCAACAAGCCCGGAAACTATGTGAAAAAAGCCATGCGGAACTGCACCGGCGAAGAGGTCTGCCGGGAATGGCTCTATCACATCGGTGTACCGGAAGAGAAAATTGACGATCTGGCAAAGAACGCCTGCAATACGACCACCTGCTTTATGCCGTATATCAATGCGTTTTTCCAGCCGAGAAAAGAATCCGATCGTCCCCGTGTCGTTCCGGACGGCGCCGTTAACTTTGCCTTTATCGGACAGTTTGCCGAAACACCTCGTGACACGATCTTCACCACGGAATATTCCATGCGTACCGGTATGGAATCCGTTTACACCCTGCTGGACATTGACCGTGGCGTACCGGAAGTCTGGGGCAGCAAGTACGATGTACGGGAACTGCTGCGTGCCTGCTATTACGCCATCGACAAAAAACCGCTCACAGACGAAAATCTTTCCTTTGTGGAAAAGAAACTGCTCAAAATCGTACTGAAAAAAGTCAAGGGAACGGATATTGAAATACTGCTGAAAAACAGCGGCTTGATCGAATAAGCCTGTTCGCTGCAATCAAAAATGAACCAGCCCGGAATTCCAGTTACAGAATTCCGGGCTGGTTTTGTTTGTATGCAGTGAAACCGGATATTGCAGATTGACAGCTGTTCCCGATTCCATTATAATAAAGATAATCAGAATCGTAAAACAGGAGATTTTCATAATGGAAAAAACGCCATTTCCAAACAGCTTTGATCTTATCGCACTATACGGCAGAAATACAGGTTATTCCGACGAGAGCGATGATTGCAGAATATACCATCTGAACAATGAAACCGGCGCAGGAACGATCACGATCTATCACGTTTTTCAGGGCATCCAGGCTGCGTTCAACGATATTCACATGGCGTACTGCAATTTACAGCAGAACACTGCATCAAACATGATCGAGATCAACCACTGCACAGAAGGTAGATTTGAGTGCGATGCCGGCGAACAGCTGTGCTGCTACATGGCACCCGGAGATATGGCTGTCAAAAGTTCCTGTACCTGTTCCGAAAATGCCTGCTTTCCTACAAGGCATTATCACGGAATCAGCATCTTTATAGAACCCGACCGCTTTTCTGAGGAACTTCTCGCCATTCTGAAAATGCTGTCTGTGGATTTTGATAAGATCCACGCAATGGTATCCAACCAAAACCAGATCCTAATCCTGCGAAAAAATGAAACCGCTTCCCATATTTTTTCGGAACTATACACCGTCAGAGAGACGCACCGGGCAGGTTATCTCAAGCTAAAAGTGCTGGAATTGCTCTTGTTTCTGACGGATACGAAATGCACAGTGTCCAATCAGACGGAACACTACTTCGACCGCCAAAGCGTCTCTCTGATCAAATCCATTCATGACTTTATGATCTCCGATATTCAAAAGCACTATACCATTCCGGAACTTGCAGAAAGATTCCGCATTGCGCCGACAACGCTGAAGAAAAACTTTTCGGACATCTACGGCTCTTCCGTATATGCGTACCTCAAAACCTACCGCATCCAGGAATCGCAGAAGATGCTGCTCCGCACGGAGCTTTCCATTGCGGAAATCGCCAATGCGGTAGGCTATGAGAATCCGGCAAAGTTTTCCGCAGCCTTCCAGAAAGAATGCGGCATGACACCCTCTGCATTCCGGAAATATGTCAGAAACCGTGTGGAGCATGACTGACTTGTCCGTTTGGATGGAAATTGTCCAAACAGGTATTGCAGCTGCCAGTTCTCCATGGTATAATTTCATGTGTTAGTTTTCACTAACTAAGTGAGAGAAAAAGGAGAAGATCACATGGATTTCAAAAAGTTATTATGTGCGGCTGCATCCCTGGCGATGGCAGCATCTATTTTTACCGGCTGCGGAAAAAGCGAAGAGAGTTCGGTCTCCAAGGCTGAAAACTCTGCCGCATCTGAGAGCGCATCGGATGAAAACGCAGAGGCTGCGGAGAAACTGCTCACCGATCTGAACGGCACTTATCGTGAACTGTGGCCGGTTATTCTGGCAGACGACTACCGCCAGACTTGGCTGGATGACAGCGCAAAGCTGGTCGGCGAGGAAAACGCCGAAGGTGCATTTGAAAAGATGTCCTCTATGGTGACCGGTACTGTGATCGGCGAGGATGCCGTAAAGAAATATGCGGACGGAAACATGGCGTACTGCTGCGACTTCACACAGGATGTAGACACATTCACGTTTGATGGTTCCACCATTTCCGGCAAGGATGCAGACGGCAGCGAACTGTTCGAACACACCTATCACTATATCGGCGTGGAAGATATCAGAGGGCTGTACATCTATGAAAGCGATGATGCAGATTCCGGCGAGTTCACCTACTTCTGCATGGCTCCCGACACCATGGCGACCACATGGCACATCGAATTCCGCTACGGCAGCGATCTGGATGCACTGAAACAGTATGACGCCGGTGAATATGCGTACTGGCTGGCATCGGGCATTTCTGTGGATTACACTGCGGATGATGTCAGCAACTGCATTGAACTTTTCTGTACGGAGAATCTTTCGGAGTGATAATGTCCTAGCATTCCGAACAAAAAATACCATACCGGGAAAACGATTGTTTCCGGTATGGTATTTTTTTGGTTTGTATTTGAAGTGCCGAGTCATATCTGTTCCAGATCCCTGTATGCTTCTAGCGCAGGACTTTTATCACCCACGTACCAGTAGTCACAGCAATCGCCGCCAAGCGCCTCTGTCCGGGTACGGATCAGACGGGCGTGCATGACCTCAGCGAGATAGTGGTCTGTCCTGCAAAGGTACGGCAAGAGTTCTTCGTAGCCGTGTTCCTTTGCGTGTTTGGCAATCGGACAACCGATAAGGTAAAAGCAAAAGCCCTCGGTGCGGTGGTCGGGGTTGATTACAACACGCCAGCTGTCCATCCATTCGCCCCGTGCCTGGTGTGCCTTCTGCATTTTGTTATATTTCACATATGTCTTTTCAAACAGCTTATACGGCCACTTCTGCCGGTTGCCGTCAACAAATTTTCCGAGGAATTTCATTTTGTCTACGGCACGGCGTTTGATCTCAAGCAGCGCCTCGCCGTCAAGTTTGTGTTCGCTCGCCTCATAAAATGCAAGGATCGTAAACCAATCCAGCATATTGGCTGCCATCATATTTTTCCCCAGATCGGGCATATCTTTCATAAATGCAAGGTAGCATTCTTCGGCTTTCGCAAAAATCTGCTCAGCATCATTCGGGTATTTTTCCCGGCAATATTGCTCATATGGCTTTGCATATGACGACTTCGCATAGACTCTTTTCATGGCAGTATCCCCTGCTTTCTTTCAAAAAATCAACGTAATGATCCCGCCCACAACTGCTGCTCCGGCAAACCAGATGAGCGCCATGATGCTCCTTTTTATCAACACCTGCCGCCAGGTCTGCACAAACGGCATATCTTCCAGCCCCGGCAGAACCCAGAACCGGCTGTGTCCCACCCATAGCTTGTCGATCACAACGCCGTCATAAATATTCATCACTTCGAGAAACAGCAGTGCCTGCCAGTACGCTGTGCCAAAAGCAGAAACACCATTCCACACACCAATAATCAATACAAGTGCAATAAACATCACCAGGCAGAACACCGTCATGAACCATTTTCGTTTTCGGCTCACAGTCTCCCGGTCGGTCATTCCCAATGCAATGGCACGATCCTGTACCTCTTTGGGATAGAAATACAGCCCATTGATCGCTCCGCCGATTACGAAAAGCTTTACCATTACGGTGAACAGCAAACAATAGAGCAGCAATTGCAGGATAATCATGGTCTTTTCCTCCTCTGTTTGTGTCCCGAAATGTGCTTATTCGCTCATTTCGCTTAGAAAATTGCGAATCGTTCTTACATAATCGTCTGCTTTCAGCACGGTGGAAAGATGCCCGCCGGAAACATAGACGATTTTCGGATCGTGCATCAGCTTGATAAGATCTTCCTGCATTTTTCCGGAAAAAAAGTCCTGATTCGGCAGGATCAGAAGAATTTTACCCTGGACCGCCGCAAAATCTGACGCTGTCACAGGAATCTGATTCATCAGGTCGGCGAGAAGTCCTGAGATATGTACATCCTTTTCCTGCTGATAATCCCGGAAGATCGTATCGAACATATCCTGCGCATAGGCGACCTCTTCTGCGCTTTCGTTGCGGATGTGGCTCATTCCCAGCTTAATAAGTTTCGGTTTCATCTTCTCATAATTGCAGCGTTTCAGATACCACAGCATCAGCGGCGCAAAACGGTATTTTCTTTTCAGACTTTTGAGCGTATTGGCATCCATGCCGCCTGTTGAAATCAAGATCAGACCGCCGACCTCATCGGGATACTTTTGCGTGTAGATCTGTGCGACCATGCCGCCGTCGCTTGCACCAATAAAAATGGGATCTTTGATGCCGAACTTCTGAAAGAATGCGTGCATTCCAACAACCAGTTCCTGATTGGTGCGCAGCTCCTGGGGATAGTCAAACAGAAGAACACGGCAGACGTCGGACAGCCCGTCCACGTAATCCATCCACATTCCCAGCGTATTCATTCCGCCGTTTAAGAATACGAGCGTTTTCCCATCCGTTTTTCCGTTCAGAATATAGCGAAACTGTGCGCCGTCAACGGTGACGTTCTCGCAGGGATGCGCTGTTGTAAACGATTGAATTTTTTCGGAATATAATAGCATTGCTTTTCTCCTTTTATTTTGTATTTCTGCATTTTTCTTCCGGTTCCTAGGGGTTGTTTGAAAAATAGCGATGTTTGGAAAAATGCATAGAAATTACTGTATGTTAGGAGAGAATCCGCAGGCAGGCTATCGCCTGGCAAGGATTTTCGACGACACAGACAGTGATTTATGGGCGTTTTGACAAATGTACGGATTTTTCAAACAAGCCCTAGAATACATGAGAATTTTTTGTATGCGCTGTTCGTCAGAATACTTCATGCAACAAGCAACCTTTCCCGCATAATGGTGTCAAAAAATGTGCTTTCCCGGTTCACCTCATGGATTTCAAAAACGTCTACTTCTTTTTGAAAAGCCTCACGAAGTTCCTCTGCCAGAGAGAAAATCATCGTCAATTTGAAGTCTTTGCCGCCAAAGACAAGAAAATCAAGGTCACTTTCTGTGGTCGCTTCATTTCGGGCATAAGAGCCAAACAAATAGATTTCTTCTGCATGATATTTCAAAGCGATTGGTTTTACGATTTCTTTGATTCTGTCTATGGTGAAAACTTCGTTTGACATAGAACCAGCTCCTTTCTGCACCACCCGATCTATCGGACACTCATTCCCGATACCCGGCACCGAAAACTTCCTTTTCCTGGTTTACATAGAGAATGATCGGACCGAGCATACTATCTTCCGTTGTGGAAAAGGTGACCGCATAATAGGGACCGGTTCCCGGTTCTTCCGCCAATGCGGCGTAGATGTTTTCTGACGGCGGATTTTTCATCTCCTGCACATCCGGTGTGTCCATGTCGAGGATGCTCGCCAGGGTCTCGTCAGTCTCGTTGTTCTGCAAAAAATCCTGGCAGATGCGGATGATGTCGGAATGCGCATTTTCAGAAACAGATGTTTCCACGGCACTGGTGGTTTCGTTTGCGGTTTTGGACGAATTTGTTCCGTTGCTGCACGCTGCCAGTGAGGCCAGCAGGAATGCTGCAAGTGTCAGTGTAAATGCTTTTCTTTTCATAATAATACCTCCGGGGATATTTTGGGGAATAGAAACTAGTCCCTTGTATACTGTTTTAATTATTCTCATTAAATTGCTGAATAACATTTATAATTTTATCAAAGCATTCTTCTTTTATTTTCTTATTACCCTCTCTTCTATTCTTCATTTTTCCTTCATTAAGACAATTATCGAATATCCAGTTTTTCAAACGATTTAATTCATCATAATCCACTGCGTTTGAAACTTCTGCCATCCAAAAAATAAGTTCTCCACACTGAATTCTCTTATTAAATTGAGCATCATCTTTCCGCCGTTTCGACCATGACTCTATTAAATGCCAGTATTGCGTAGGATTATCTACCTTGCATTCCTTAGCATATTTAATATATCCACCTGATTTTTGCCTGTATCCATGTGAAATTAAATCGTCCGTCAAGGGGCATGGAACATTTTCCTTTCCTGCATAAAAATTGCGTATTTTCCAATTTTCCATAACTGAATCTCTCCAAATTTTCGGTTCACATCTTTCACTTGTTTTCCCAGCACATTCTCACCCCAACAACGACCGATACAACTCCACATACTTTTCCGCCGAAACGTTCCAGCTGTAGTCGCACTTCATGGCGTGGCGCACCAGAGCGTTCCACTTCCGCTTGTCGGCGAATAGCTCGCAGGCACGCTTCACAGCATCCAGCATATCGTATGCGTCATAGGTCTTGAACGTAAAACCGTTGCCGTTCTTGCCGCCGGCATCGAAAACGGAGTCCTTCAGACCGCCGGTTTCCCGTACCACCGGAATGGTGCCATACCGCATGGCAACCATCTGCGCCAGACCGCAGGGTTCGTTCTGGGACGGCATGAGGAAAATATCTGCGCCGCCGTAGATGCGCCGTGCCATTGCCGGGACAAAGCCCACGGTCACATGCACCTGATCCGGATACTCTGCCTGCATCTCCCGGAAGAAGTCCTCGTACAGCCGCTCGCCGCTGCCCAGCACCACGAACCGGCAGCCCAGCTGCAGCATTTCCTGGAAGGTCTGCTGTACCAGCTGGATGCCCTTGTGCGCCACGAAACGGGTCACAATGCCCACTACCGGCGCATCGGAATCGGTCAGACCGCATTCATGCAGCAGGGCAGCCCGGCACTCTTTTTTGCCGGCGCTCTTGGTCACGGAATAATGCTTTTTCAAGTTGGAGTCCGTCTCCGGGTCATAGCCCACGACGTCAATGCCGTTGAGGATACCCACAATGCCGTCCTGCCGCCGCACCAAAGCACGATCCATGCCGTAGGAATACCACGGGTCGAGGATCTCTTTCGCATAGGTGGGGCTGACAGTGGTGACACGGTCTGCCGTCTCAATAGCGCCTTTCATCAGATTCACCATGCCGTCAAATTCCAGCAGGCTGGTGTGATAGGTGGGAATGCCCATCAGCTCCGTCACGACTTCCTTGCCGTAAACGCCCTGGTACTGGATGTTGTGGATGGTGTAGATAATGCGGATGTTCTCGAATTCCTGGTGGTATTGATAGAGGACACGGTAGAACACCGGCACCATAGCCGTCTGCCAGTCGTTGCAGTGGATGATGTCCGGTTTCCAGTCCAGCGCCGGCAGAATTTCCAGCACGGCACGGCTGAAAAAGACAAAGCGTTCGCAGTCGTCGTAAAAGCCGTACATTCCGTCCCGCATGAAATAATACGGGTTGTCCAGCAGGTAATAGGTCACCTTGCCCACCTGGATGGTGTAGATGCCGCAGTACTGTTTCCGCCAGCCCACTTCTACGGTGATATCCTTGAGATAGGTCATCTTGTTGCGGACAGCCGGGGTGACGCTCCGGTACAGGGGCATAACAACACGGCAGTCGATTTCGCTGTTCTTGCTCAGCGCAGCCGGCAGGGAGCCAGCCACATCTGCCAGACCGCCGGATGCGGCAAAGGGCAGTGCCTCGCTGGCAGCAAATAATATTTTCATTTCCAACACTCCTTTTATGACGGCAACGCCGCACACACAATTTTGCGGCATTGCAAAAACTGCCGTATGAACCGTTTCACAGGCGCTTGCCCGTGTATGCCGGTCGCATACGGCAGAAATTTCTATTTCAAATGAGATCCCAAACGCAGAAACCAGCGCTTAGATGGTTGCCTTCTTGCCCAGATACAGCGGATATTCCGGAGAACCGGTCAGAACACGGTTTGCAGAAATGGTAACATTCTTGTCGGCAACGATGGCGTCAATGTTGCAGCCCTCGCCGATCTCAGTACCCTGCATCAGTACGCAGTTGCGGACAACAGCACCCTTGGCAATCTTCACGCCACGGAACAGAACGCAGTTTTCTACGGTGCCTTCGATCATGCAGCCGTCGGCTACCAGGGAATTCTTCACGCTGGATTCCAGACCGTATTTTACCGGTGCATTGTCGCCGACCTTGGTGTAGATCGGAGCTTCGCTGTTGAATACGTTGTTGCGTGTCTTGGTGTCCAGCAGCGCCAGGTTTGCCTTGTAATAAGCCTCCAGGCTGTCGATCTTGAAGAAACAGCCCTTATGCTCGTATGCCTTAAAGACAAACTCGTCCTTGCGTGCCTGGAGCAGGTCACGGATGAGGCTCTTCTGGTTCTTGCTGATTGCCTCCAGAACGACCTGTTTCAGGAAGTCGGTGGTCATGATGAACATATCCAGAGAGATGTTGCACTCGCCGGCAAGCATGGGATTGGTCAGAACTTCCTTGATGGTGTTCTCCTCGTCGATCTGCAGAATGCAGCCGTTTGTGCTTTTGTCCCGATTGTACAGACCTTTGGCATAGATCACGGTGATATCAGCGCCGCTGTTCTGATGCTGTGTCAGAGCGTCGGTAAAGTCGATGGTCGTAACCAGATCGCTGTTCGCCAGAACTACATATTCTGCCTTGGTGTGTTCCACAAAGCTCCAGATGTTGCTCAGTGCCTCCAGACGTCCCTGGTATGTACCGCCGCCGACCTGGCTGAACGGCGGCAGCAGGTGCAGACCACCTTTTTTCCGTGCCAGATCCCATTCACGGCCGGAACCCAAGTGATCCAGCAGAGAGCCGTAGTTGGACTTGGTGATGACGCCGACCTCAGAGATGCCGGAGTTTACCATATTGGAAAGCGGAAAGTCTACCATGCGGTAACGTCCGCCGTAAGGGATCGAACCCATAGTCCGCAGCTTGGTCAGATCAATAACTGCGGAGTCGTTGATGCTTGCAAAAATTAAACCTAAAACATTTTGATTGATACTCATTGTACGCCACCGCCTTTACAGATTTTCGGAAATAATTTCTTTCGGAAGAACTCGCTTGCCGGAAGAGATCGTGATATTATGACCGAGAACGGCGATGCCCCAATCTTCACGGTTGGGAACAGATTCCGGATTCATACCGATCATGGCATCGGATTCTACCACGCAGTTTTCACCGATGATCGCATATTCCACCACTGCATTCTTCTTGATGGTCGTGCCGGGCATTACGATGCTGTACTTGACCGATGCGCCCTCTTCGATGGTGACACCGGAGGAGATGATGGAGAAGTCCACCGTACCGTCTACCACGCTGCCCTCTGTAATCATGGAGTTTTCTACGTGTGCATTTGCGCCGATGTACTGCGGCGGCATATTGTTGTGACGGGAATATACCTTCCAGTCCGGATCGTACAGGTTCAGCGGCACATTCGGGCTGAGCAGGTCCATGTTTGCCTCCCACAGGCTGTCCAGTGTGCCGACATCCTTCCAGTAGCCCTCGAATTCATAGGCGAACAGGCGCTCATCATTTTCCAGCATTGCCGGGATGATGTCCTTGCCGAAGTCCTTCGAACCGGTATTGGCGTTTTCATTTTCGATCAGATATTTGCGCAGCTTTTCCCATGTGAATACGTAGATGCCCATGGATGCCAGTGTGGATTTCGGCTCCTTCGGCTTTTCGGTGAAGTCTACGATTCTGCCGCTTTCGTCACAGGTCATGATACCGAAACGGGATGCCTCCGAACGGGGAACATCAATTACGGCGATGGTGCTGTCAGCCTGGTTGGCAATGTGATAATCCAGCATCTTGGAATAGTCCATCTTGTAGATGTGGTCACCGCCCAGGACGATGACATATTCCGGGTCATAGCGCTCAATGAACGCCATGTTCTGATAGATCGCATTGGCAGTACCCTCATACCAGGATGCGCCTGCTGCGGTCTGATACGGCGGCAGAACGTGTACACCGCCGTGCATCTTATCCAGATCCCACGGCTGACCGTTGCCGATGTATTCGTTCAGCACCATCGGCTGATACTGGGTCAGAACGCCCACGGTATCAATACCGGAGTTGATGCAGTTGGAGAGCGGAAAGTCGATGAAACGATTCTTACCGCCATAGGGGATCGCTGGTTTTGCCACTTTTTGTGTCAGGGCATACAGTCGGCTGCCCTGTCCGCCAGCCAACAGCATGGCGACGCACTTTTTCTTGATCTTCATGATATTCCTCCTAATATAAATTCAAAAATTTCTTTTGAATGGGTGACATAATGGAAAAGCTGTCCGGCTCACCTGGTGCTGCCGGGAGCCGCTTTGCGCTTTCTCGCAGTGCCTGCCGTTTTTTTGACTGTCGTCTTTTTCGGCTTGACGGCTGCGCTCTTTGCAGGGGATGCCTTTGCTGCTGCGGACTTTCTCGGCGCACGCTTTTTCACCGGACTGTACTTCAGATAGAGTACAGAAAGCGGTGCAAGGGTGAGGGAGATGCACTGTTCAAAACCGTGCATGGCAATGGGGAGCGTCTGGAATTTCTTTTCCGTGACGCCGCTGCCGCCGTAGACTGCTGCATCTGTATTGAATACCACCTGGTATCTGCCTTCCTTCGGCACACCGATCTTATAGTCGTTGCGCTGCACCGGGCAGAAGTTGCAGATGGCGATGATCTCGTTTCCGTCGTCGTCAATACGCCGGAAGGCGATGACGCTCTGCTGATAGTCGTCGTGGGAGATCCAGCTGAATCCCTGCCAGGAATCGTCATCCTGCCAGAGTGCGGCGTTGTCCAGATAGAATTTGTTCAGATCCTGTGAAAACTGTTCCATCTGCTTGTGTGCCGGCTGTTCCAGGAGTTCCCAGTCCAGCTGCGTCTCATAGTTCCACTCTTTTTTCTGTGCGAATTCCTGTCCCATAAAGAGCAGTTTCTTTCCGGGATGCGCCATCATATAGCCCAGGAACGCCCGATAAGAGGCGAACTTTTCTTCTTCGGTCTGACCGCTCATCTTCTCCAGCATGGAGCATTTTCCGTAGACGATCTCGTCATGCGAAATGGGGAGAATGTAGTTCTCCGAGAAACAGTAGAAGAACGAGAACGTCAGCTTGTCGTGGTTGAACGCCCGGTAGATGGGGTCGAGGGAGATGTAGCTGAGCATATCGTTCATCCAGCCCATGTTCCACTTGAAGTTGAATCCCAGACCGCCGATGTCGGTGGGTTTGGTGACCATGGGCCATGCTGTGGATTCCTCTGCGATCATGAGGATGTCCGGATTCCGGGAGAATGCCGCCTCATTCAGATGCCGCAGGAAGTCTACCGCCTCCAGGTTCTCGTGACCGCCGTAAACGTTGGGACGCCATTCGCCGTCCTGCCGGTCGTAGTCCAGATAGAGCATGGATGCCACTGCGTCCACCCGGAGTCCGTCCAGATGGAAGTCCTCCAGCCAGCAGCAGGCGCTGGAGATCAGGAACGAGCATACCTCGCCTTTGCTGTAGTCAAATACTCTGGTTCCCCAGCCCTTGTGTTCCATTTTCAGCGGATCGGCATATTCATAGCAGTATGTGCCATCGAATTCGCACAGCCCCATGGGGTCTTTCGGGAAGTGTGCCGGAACCCAGTCCAGGATGACGCCGATGCCTGCCTGGTGGAACAGGTCGATCATTTTCCGGAAGTCGTCCGGCGTGCCGTGCCGTGAGGTGGGCGCAAAGTAACCGGTGACCTGGTATCCCCATGAGCCGTCAAAGGGATACTCCGTCAGCGGCATGAATTCCACGTGGGTATAGGACATCTTTTTCAGATAGGGGATGATCTCTTCTGCAAAGCCGATATAACTGGGGAACTTCTCCGCCGGGTTGTGCTTCCAGGAGGAGATGTTCACCTCATAGATGTTCATGGGGCTTTTGTAGGGGACGTGCTTTTTCTTTTCCAGCATCCATTCCCGGTCTCCCCATACATATTCACTTTCAAACAGCTTGGAGGCGGTGCCGGGCCGGCGCTCATAGTGTGCGGCATAAGGGTCTGCCTTGTCCAGAATGCGGCCGTCCTGTGTCTCGATGCTGTATTTATAGCTGTCAAATTGTTTCAAGCGGGGCAGTTCTGCTTCCCAGACTGTGTCTGAGATCTTGTGCATGGGATTGGCGGTGCGGTTCCAGCCGTTGAACTCTCCGATCACGGAGACGCTCTTTGCGTGGGGCGCCCAGACACGAAAGCGGTAGAACTGTCCTCTTCCACGCCGGAACGGGTGCGCACCGAAGAATTTATGTGCCTCAAAGTTTTTGCCTTGGTGGAACAAATACAATGGAAAATCATTTGCGGTGGATTTCTGTGATGATTGCATAGCATACCCTCCTTTTGTTTTCTATTCATATTTTAACATATAAAGGATAGTATTGCAAGTTATTTTTTTGGTATCCAGTAAATTTCATAGAACCGCCCATATTTGAACCGCATATTTAGTCATGTTGCATAAAAACAAAGACGTATCATAACGGCTTTGTATTCTTTTTGTGGCGATATCGCACAAAGCACACGGCACATCTCCTGCAATTGTCTTTTTGACAGAAAAAGCCGGAATCTGAATGAAATCAAGAAAAAGCAGCTTTCCTTTGGCAAAAAATAGATGCTGTGAAACTGCGGAATACCGTCTCAGAATGTGGGGAGCAGACGTGCGGCGCAGACGGTCACATCATCCCGGCACTTTCCGCCGGCGAAGATCTCTGCCTTTTCACAGATCTCCATCACGATCTGTTCTAGGTCGCTGGTGGTTTCCAGCAGCTGCCGGATCAGCGGATAGGCGTCCTCGCTGACGCCGTCCGACAGCATCAGAATGATGTCATCGGGGCAGAGCTTTACCTGCCGTATCGCTGTTTCGCCCTCCGGTTCCAGTCCGAGGGGAAACGTCATGGCGCTGATGCGTGAGACCTTTCCGCCGTGGCGGATCAGTGTGGCGGCTGCTCCGGATTTCATCATGGTGAGACACCCGGCGTCCAGATCGAACCGGGCAACATCCAGTGTGGCAAAGGTCTCCTGGGGCGATTTGGTCAGCAGCAGCCCGTTCATCATGCGGACAGCCGCTGTGCCGGAGATGCCGCCGCTGATAAACTTGCGGAACAGCTCTGTGGTCATCCGGGACTCGATGGCGGCATTTTTTCCGGTTCCCATGCCGTCGGACAGCACCAGATAGGGGTTGCCGGCGCTGTCAGTGAAGAGGATGGCAGTGTCACCGGAGATGGTCTCCTGGCTGGCGTGCCGGGCAGAGGTGAAGTGTTCCAGCCGGTATCTGGGACGCTGGCAGAGCCGATAGCGCACAGTCTCGCCGGAGTAGATGGGGTCCAGTTCTTCCAGCGTCAGATTCAGAGATTCGGACAGGATGTGCCGGATGGTAGGCAGACAGCCGTCCAGTTCCCGGCTCTGACAGCACATCTCGATCATAAGCCGGTCGGAAAGGGTGTGGTACACTGCGGCGGAGTCGCAGGGATAACCGTAGTGGAGCAGCTTGCGGCGCACGGTCTCACTGAGTTCGCTGCTGTAGCGGATGTGCAGCTGGTCGCTGGTAGCGGTGAGCAGGTCCTCTGCGGCTGCCAGCTGTTCCAGGAGAACCGTGCGGCTCTCGGCAGTGCGTGCCGCCAGAAAACGTGCCTTGCGCCGGTCGGCGGCGTGACGGGAAAAGAGGGTGCGCAGACGCTCTGTCCGAATGCAGTGTTCCAGCTCCTGTGGAATCGCAGGCGGTGCGGCGCTCAGATGGGTCTCCATTTTCCGAAAGCCGGCAAGGGTGTCCTCGTAGTTGGTCTCCCAGCAGCGCAGCTTGTTCCGGCAGCTGCCGCAGACCGTCTCGCAGACTTCCCGTGTGGCGTCGCCTGTGGATTCTTCCTGGGGCAGGATCGCCGAGATGGCATCCGTATCCTCCCGGACGCTGCGGATGGCGTCTGCCATATATTGCAGCCGGGAAGAAAGGGGCAGCGTGTTGTCAGAGCGGTCGGGCAGGTCTGTGATAAGCCACTTGTCCAGCCAGCTGCTGTCCAGGAACAGAAAGGCTGCGCTGCCCAGAAACAGGTTGATGACAGCGGAGACCTGGAGCAGACTTGTCCCGAAGGTGATGAGCGCCATCAGAGAGAACAGGAAAAATACACCGGCAATGAGAAACCGGTTTTTCCCGGAGAGATAGCCCACCAGCAGACCGCCCACCGGCAGGATCAGCATGGGAAGTCCGGCATCCGGTGCGCCCAGGATTGCGCCGCAGGCTGTCAGTGCGCCGCAGATTACGCCGCCGGCACACCGGAACTTCTTTGCCCCGATTAGTGTGACTGCGGTGCTGATGACGCAGCCGGCGTTCATGGACGGGATGCCGTAACAGCTGAATGCTGCCACCGCCAGAATGAGAACGACTGCGGCGGCGCATCCGTCGGTGGAGCGCAGGGGAATCTTGCCTGTGCTGCGGACGCTGGAAAAGACGGCGTGCATAAAATAGGAGGCACAGCCGGTGAGTGCCGCAGTCATGGTGTAGCCGATCACTTCTGCGCCGCTGGCGTGGAATACCAGGGAGACGGCAATGCCGGAGAGAAACACACAGATGCCGGTGCTGCACGCCATGCCGGCGGCTGTTTTTGCAGGCCGTTTCAACAGGCGCAGGCACACCACGACTACCAGGGCAAACAGCAGGGGCAGGTTGTCCAGCATGGTATTGGAGAGCGTATAGGAGATCAGACTGCCGATGAGAACGGCAATGGCACCGGGTACGCTGAGGTTGGCGGCGATGGCGATAGGCAGCGGCGAGGTCATGGTTCCCACGTATGTACCGGCAAGGAGCAGTCCGGAGAGAAAACCGCCGCCGGTCTCCCGGAGAATGCGTGGAACGGGGATGCGATGGAGGAGCTGAGGTTGGCTGGGGTTGTGCATGATGGAAACGTCCTTTCTTTGCGGAGCGTCTGCCGGCGTACCTTTCTGCACGTGTTCTGTCTGCGGATTTTTCGGGATAGTTCGAGAAAATCCGTGGTTGCAGTCTGCGTACATTCGGATACGCCGGCAGGCTCTGAGGCGAGATGCCTGAAATATCATTGGTGTATCCATTATACCGTTTGGAGAGAAAAATATCTGTCAGAATCTCTTGCATCATTTTAGAACAATGTGCATGAATCTGCGGCGGCAGGACGGGCAATCGGGAGAAGATGCGTTTCCGGTCAGTTTGGTGGGAAAAACAAAAAGCAGCACCGTACAAAGCTTGTACGATGCTGCCAAAAACCGGAATCCAAGAACCTGTCACACGTGTCCTGTCAAGACAGGCTCTGAAATATCGGTTGTCGTGTCCTATTTCCTCACCGGCTGCTGATACTCCATCAGCACCTGCTGCAATTCCTGGATATACAGCTGGGCACCGTGGCTCTCCTGAATTCTCGGATTGGAGATCCAGCCGATCTCCATCCGCTCCGGCGTATCCAGAGGAACAGAGACAATGTCGCCGCCGTTCAGATCGGCGCTTACCATGCCGCTGCAAATGGTGTAGCCGTTGACGCCTCGGAGCAGATTGAACAAGGTGGCACGGTCGCTGACACGGATGCACTTTTTGTGGGGCATGGTGCTGAGCAGTTCCTCTGCGAAGTAGAACGAGTTGTGAACACCCTGTTCAAAGCAGAGAAACGGGTATGGTTCCAGGTCGGCGGTCGTGACAGATGCCCGTCCGGCGAGGGGATGCTCTGCCCGGAGAAAGACGTGCGGTTCTGCGTTCACCAGGGAGTGGAATTCCAGGTGGTATTCCTCCAGCATGGCACGGATCACCTTTTCGTTAAAGCTGCTGAGGTACAGAATGCCGATCTCGCTGTCGAAGTTGCGCACATCCTCCATGATCTCGTGGGTGCGTGTCTCCCGGAGGGTGAACTCATAGGACTCCGGGGACAGCCGCTGGATGAGCCGGACAAAAGCGTCCACCGCAAAGGCATAGTGCTGGGTGGAAATGGAACACCGCTGGCGTGTCTGCTTGGCTGCGCCGTAGTGCTGGTGGAGCAGGTCTGCCTGTTCCACCACCTGTCTGGCGTAGGACAGGAACTCCCGTCCGTCCTCGGTGAGGGCAATTCCTCTGGCGGAGCGGTGGAAAATGACGATGCCGAATTCCTCTTCCAGGGTGCGGACAGCACTGGAAAGCGTGGGCTGCGCCACATAGAGCTGTTTTGCCGTTTCGCTGATCGAGCCGTGTTCCACAATGGCGATCACATATTGCAGCTGCTGTAATGTCATAGCGTTTTCCCTCAGAGCGATTCGATCATGCGCAGCACGATGTCTGCCACACGTTTTGCGGCGATCTTTTCGAACTGATCGAAGGACATAGCGCCCTCGTCATCCGCATTGTCGGAGATGCAGCGGACGCTGACAAAGGGAACGCTGTTCCGGTAGGCGCACTGTCCCACAGCGGCGCTTTCCATGTCGATGGCATAGGGTGTGAGCCGCTGCTGGATCTCCGCCTTGACGGCGCTGTCTGTGACGAACGCCTCGCCGGAGACGATGCGTCCCACAAAGGATCTCACTTCGAAAGAACCGCAGGTCTTGACTGCCAGGTCAATGAGTGCCTGGTCTGCGGTGTAGATGCCGCAGTAAGGCGGATAGTCCTTCAGAAAGTGCAGATCCAGGTCGTGGGGCAGCACTTCGCTGGAAACTACAACATCACAAACGTGAATGTCGTTGTTCATGCCGCCTGCAATGCCGGCATTGATGACAGCGTCCGGTGCGAAATTGTCGATGAGCGCCTGGGTGCAGACTGCTGCGTTGACCTTTGCGATGCCGCTGCAGACGTGGACGATACGGGTGTCACCCACCTGGTTGATATAGTAGTCGAAACCAGCCTTTTTCTGGATCTCCGAATCGGGGAGACCCAGGCGGATGTCTACGAGTTCTGACGGCATTGCGCCGATGATTCCGATGGTTTTCATGTCAAAAATACTCCTTTAGTTGGTGTGAAATTGTGCCTGCATCTGAATGGGTTCTGCCCGGTAGAATGCCGAGCTGACCAGACCGTCTACGCCGGTCGCCGCATATTCTGCCACGTTTTCTTCCGTGAGATTTCCGGCAGCGATGATGGTGCAGTGGGGATATGCCGCCTTGACCTGTTCCACAGCCTTTGCCAGCGCATCCGGCTGCATCTGGAAAAACTGGATGGCATCCACGCCCACAGAGAGACAGCGGAGCGCCGTCTCTGCGGACTGTGTTTCCACAAAGACTTTCTTTTCGCAGAAGTGGCTTTTCTGCTGGGGATAGCGCTCCAGGAACACTTCCAGACCGCCCATGCAGGCGATGTGGGTCTCATAGATGAGAACAGTTTCCGAGAGTCCCATGCGGTGCGGAATGACGCCGCCGGCAACGACTGCCTTTGTGACCAGCGCTTTTGTTCCCGGAAAATGCGCCCGTGCCGCTGTCAGAGAGATGGCAGGCGAGATCGCCTGCACCTGGCTCAGCATATTTCTTGCCTTTGTGGCAACGCCGGAACAGTGGGACAGCAGGGACTGGCAGATCTTCCACGCCCGGTGCAGGTCGCAGACGCTGCCCTCTGCGGTGAAGAACAGCTCGCCGGCGCCGATCTGTGTGCCGGTGGGGAGAGAATATGCGGTGGAAAGTCCCAGCTTCGTCAGAATACGGGATACCTCTTCGGTGCAGCAGAGGACACACGCCTCACGGGTATAGAACGACAGTGAACCCGGCTCATCGCCGATGTCCAGCCCCAGAGTCGTCAGATCCAGGTAAGGGGTGTCCTGCTGAATGAGGGCATCCAGTTCGCTGTCCGGAATATAGATCAGATCGCTACGCATTTGTGATCGCTCCTTTTTCATTGTGATGCTACCATTATACCACAAAACTGCTGTGTTGTCCACTGATTTTCTTTTCCGTTTCCGGGGATTTGCTTTCTTTTCGAAATGCGGTGTGAGGAATTCTCCGGAATCCTGCACTACAGAATTCGGAAAAGTGTACAACATCATACTATTTCAATTGACAAAAACTGTGAAAATATGCTATAATACCAATAGCGCATCTGCATTTGTATGCGTGCAGTGCGATTTGGTATTGCAGAAAGGTGAAACGACCATGAAATACAGAAAACTGACAGACATCAACCAAGCTATGACTGCCTCCGAGGATGCCATGGCGCAGGCAGACCAGGCGTTTCTGGAAGAGTTGGAAAAGGTGGCAGATGCCATCCGCAAAACGGCGGTGGAGCGTCCGGTGATTCTGCTTGCAGGGCCGTCCGGTTCGGGAAAGACCACCACGGCTTTTCTGCTGGAGCGCTTTCTGGATGGCTGGGGCGCAGAGACCCACACCATTTCCATGGACAATTTCTTTTCCACCATGACACCGCAGCAGCGGGAAATGGCGGCAACGGGAAAGCTGGATCTGGAGTCTCCGGCACGGGTAGACATTCCCTATCTGAACCAGCAGCTGCAAAGCATCATTGCTTGCAAGCCGACCTGGATGCCCCGGTATCATTTTCCCACCACGACCCGTATCGACCAGGACTGGCAGCTGACCCGGAAACCCGGCGAACTGCTTTTGCTGGAGGGCATCCATGCGCTGAATCCGGATGTCATCACCATCCCCGAGGAGATGACCGTGCGGCTCTATGTCAGCGTCCGCACTCGTGTGACAAACGGAGAAACTGTGCTGCATCCGTCCAGACTGCGGCTCATGCGCCGGATGCTCCGGGATAAGAACTTCCGCCAGCGCAGTGTGGCAGAGACGCTCTCCATGTTTGAACACGTGCAGGCAGGGGAACACAAATATATTGCACCCTATAAAAAGCGTGCTGATTTTTCCATAGACACGTTCCTGCCCTATGAGCTTGGCATTTACAAGACGCTGCTGGACGGGGAACTGGAGGCGGAAATGCAGCACCCCATGCTGCTGGAACTGCGGCAGATGTGGGATGATGTGGCACCGCTGACGCTGGAACACGTACCGGCAGATTCGCTGGTACGGGAGTTTGCAGGGGATAGTGTGTTCCAGTACTGAGACTGCTTTTTAAGCTGCCCGATCTGGAATCTGTGGACTATCTTACACAGGAATAAAAAGGAATCTGAAATGGATAAAACTGTATAATTTAATATTTATCTATAATTTATAAAATGATTGCACATCAATATCATGTACAATAAAAGGGATTTCACGCCGTAAAGCGGTGTGTCACACCGGGGTTTTATCCGAACGGAGGAGGTTGCTTGTATGTTTTGTAAGAGTTGCGGTGCGAAGATTCCGGATGACTCGAAGTTTTGCAAAGAGTGTGGGGCGAGATGTGCGGAAGAGTCTGCGCAGATGCCTTTTTCGGGAACAACGCAAAAGAAACCGAAAAAGACGATGTGGATTCTCTTGACCTGCATCGTTCTGGCAGCAGCGGTCTGTGTAATTCTGCTGGCTGTTTTCCGTGGTCAATCCAAAACCGATGTTTCTGAGCGCAGCGGAAAGCGGATCACAGAAAATGCTGTGACAACTTCGGGAGAAGAATCTTCCGAAACAGATGCCGAGAAAAAGGCGTTGGAACAGGATGATGCCAAAGCAGTGTATGAGGCGGCGAATGCCGTTTTTACGTCCATGGGGCTTTCTGACACCGGAATGTATCACTATGGGAATGACACAAAAATTGACAAGGAACTGGACGATAAATGCGATTTTCTGAAAAATTATGAGGATATTGCAATTTACACTGCGGATGGAACGGCGCTGTCTGTTGTATGCTATGGAAAAGAAACAGACGGAACGCTGACCTATTCCACATATCCCACGTATTGTACTGATGCGATGTTGAATTCCGGTGTTAGCGTGTTGTACCTTGCACTGGATGATGCCGGAAAGATCACGGCAAATAACATTGAGGCGGAAAAGTGCGGCACGGCAATTGAGAAGGCATTGACGAAGATGGAAGATGCAGGAACGCCGATGCAGGACGGGACATATACACTCCAGGATTGTGGAGACCTGGCAGATTATATGGATGTGTCACGGTTTGATCTTTACCAGACTGTTGATTTCGAAGTGTATACAGCGTCATCCGGACAGCAGAAATGCACTGTGATCCTCAGCGTGGATGGGACATACTGCGGCGCATATCCGGTGAAAACGACGCTGGATAACTGGTCTGACCATACCTTGAAAGACGGCATTGAAAAATAATGCGTGCAGGAACACCGCTTCTCCTGTACAGCAATAAAAAGTATCGCACCATGCAGGCTGTTCTGTATGGTGCGATACTTTTTTATCCCAACTTCTGAACCCCGGAAACCGCCAGCCCCACATTCCCTATGAGAAACACCAGCATTGCCGCTGCCGTAAAAGCGGCGGCATAGGTTTTTCCGGCGCATCCGTTTTTCTGGAGGTAGTGTTTCAGCTGTTCCCGGTGGCGGAGCAGCCAGAATGCGGCGAAAGCGAAAAAGAAAATGTTGATGCCACGATAGAGATAATCCTGTGCCGCAGGGGAAAGATGCCCCATCGCCCTGCCCAGCAGTTCACTGAACACCAGGTTGTTGAGCAGGTGCAGCAGAATGGACCAGCGGAGCGAAAATTCCGCCGCTGTGTAGCCCAGCATCAGCCCGGTGAGAAAGGCGAACGGCATCTGAAACAGATTGGCGTGCATGACGCCGAACAGCAGGGCAGAGGTCACAATGGCAAACACCTTTCCGTATCGCTGAAACTGCGGCATCACCAGTCCACGGTAGATGAGTTCTTCGCCGACCGGCGCAAAAACGGCAGTGTACAGGAACATGGAAAGGGTAGTGCTTTGCGCCGATGCAGCATCCAACTGTCCCATGGCGGTATATCCGCACAGCCGGAGCAGCAGTTCCAGACTGTTCCCGAACAGGGAATAGATCAGCTGCGCTCCCATGAAAATGCAGCTCAGCAGCAGAAATCCTTTCAGCGGCAGGGGCTGTCTTTGGGAAAAGAGCTTTCCGGGCGGTGTGCTTTTTCGGAAGTACCAGCCGAGAAACAGCACACCCACACATACAGCGGCAATGCTGGAAACACCGCTGCCGGATGCGCTGCTGTTCAGCTGTGTCAGCACTTCCTGCCGCCGGCTGCTGTCCGGTATCGTCAGCCAGACCCAGCACTTTCGTGCCAGCGGTTCTGCGGCAAAGACGGCGTACCGCAGCAGCGTGTATAAGATCAGTCCGAATACGGTGCGGTCAATGGTTTTGCGGATCTCCTGCATAAAGACACCTCCGGCAGCATGAGAAAAACAAAAAAGCTGACCATGCTTTCACATAGTCAGCTTTCCAGAATCCTTGGTGCGGATAAGAGGACTTGAACCTCCACCCCCTTGCGAGGACTAGCACCTGAAGCTAGCGCGTCTGCCAATTCCGCCATATCCGCAGCAGTTGTTTCCAATTTGTACCCGATGGAAACACCCGAAAGGGAAAGAGTCGGGGATGCAATTCAAAATTTCAGAGAAAGCTGTTGGTGCGGATAAGAGGACTTGAACCTCCACCCCCTTGCGAGGACTAGCACCTGAAGCTAGCGCGTCTGCCAATTCCGCCATATCCGCATAGATACGCTTTCTCAGACAAATATGAACTTGTTGCATCGAATGAAAACATGGTGCGGATAAGAGGACTTGAACCTCCACCCCCTTGCGAGGACTAGCACCTGAAGCTAGCGCGTCTGCCAATTCCGCCATATCCGCATTTTTGTATGCCGTGTTTTCAGCGACAAGAATTATTATAGCACAACATTTTTGATTTGTCAAGCCTTTTTTTCAATTTTTTTTGGTTTTTTTCTGATTTTTTCGCAGGAGTTGAAAAATGCCGCAATTTCGGCGCTTTTTCTTTACTTGCACAATGCGTGAAACTGTGCTATAATAGTAGACGCATCAAAATAATCTCGAATCATGATAAAAAGTGTGCTTTCGGAGCAGGCAGAATGTGCGGCACACTTTGCTGATAGGGGGAAAATATGGAACATTATCTGGACAATGCTGCGACGACCAAACCCTGCGCAGAGGCGGCTGCTGCTGTGATGAGCTGTATCTCATCACACTACGGCAACCCGTCCTCTCTGCACCGCAAGGGGCTGGAGGCACAGCATGAAGTAGAATATGCACGCAACCAGGTTGCCGGAGCGCTGGGATGTAAGGCGCAGGAGATCGTGTTTACATCCGGCGCAACGGAGAGTACCAACCTGGCGCTCTGCGGCGCAGCTGCCGCATACGGCAGAAAGCGGAAGAAGATCATCACCAGCGCCGTGGAACACGCATCGGTCAGGGAGACTATGGCGCATCTGGAAACGCTGGGCTTCACGGTAGTATCCGTGCCGCCGGCAGAGGATGGACTGTACCATGCAGAGGACTTTCTGAAAGAAGTGGACAAGGACACCTGCATGGTGAGCATCATGCTGGTGAACAATGAAAACGGCTACCGGATGCCGGTGGAAGAGGTGTTCCGCACCGTGAAACGGCGTGACCCGGACATCATCACCCACTGCGATGCAGTACAGGGTTTCTTAAAGGTATCATTTAAGCCGAGAACCCTCTGCGCAGACCTGGTATCCCTTAGCGGTCATAAGGTACACGCATTGAAAGGTGCCGGAGCGCTGTATATTCGCCAGGGCGTGCGGCTGAAACCGGTGCTGTACGGCAGCCGGCAGGAAAAGGGACTGCGTCCGGGTACGGAGGGCGTTCCGGTGATTGCAGCATTTGGCGCAGCAGCGGAAAAGCTGGTGCTGACCATGGATGAGCGGTACGATGCCGTTTCCGGACTGCGCAGCAGCCTGATCGAACAGCTGAAGGAGATGGACGGCGTTATCATTCGTGACCTGCCGTCGGCATCTCCGTATGTGCTGAATATTTCCCTGCTGGGATATCGTTCGGAGATCGTGCTGCACTATCTGGAACAGCGTGAGGTCTATATTTCCAGCGGCTCTGCCTGTTCCAAGGGCGCCAGCAGCGGCGTGCTGGAACTGTTCGGCGCAAAGCCGGCGGAAGTAGACAGCGCCCTGCGCATCAGCTTTTGTTCCGACAATACAGAAGAGGATATTGCGGCGCTGGTACAGGGATTGAAGGATGCACAGAAAGATCTGATGCACTGATACGGCAGAACTGCCGGGAATAGAAGGAGAAAATACATGGCAAAAGAATTGATTTTGGCAAAATATGGCGAGATGGCACTGAAAGGGCTGAACCGTGGCACATTCGAAGATATTCTGATGAAGAACCTGCGCCGCCGTCTGAAAAAGTTCGGCGCATTCAAACTGAATCGTGCGCAGTCCACCATTTATATGGAACCGCTGTCAGATACCATCGACCTGGACGAAGTTCTGGAACAGCTCCAGTGCGTCTTTGGCATTGCGGCGCTGTGCCGTGCTTGCGTCTGCGAAAAGACCATGGAGGACATTTCTGCCAAGGCGGTCTCTTATCTGGAAGAGGTTTTGCAGGGTGCAAATACCTTTAAGGTAGAGGCAAAGCGTGCGGACAAGGCGTTTCCGCTGAAGTCGCCGGAGATATGCGCAGAGTTGGGCGGTATCCTGCTGGACGCATATCCGCACCTTTCCGTTGATGTACACCATCCGGACGTGACTGTAATGGTAGAGATCCGTGATACCCACGCATTTGTTCACGGGGCAAACCTCAAGGGTGCAGGCGGTCTGCCGGTCGGCAGCAGCGGCAAGGCACTTCTGCTCCTGTCCGGCGGCATTGACAGCCCGGTGGCAGGCTATCGCATGGCACGCCGTGGCGTACATATTTCCGCCATTCACTATGTCAGCCCGCCTTATACCTCCGACCGTGCGCAGGAAAAGGTGGAACAGCTCTGCCAGGAACTGACGCCGTACTGCGGCAACATTGCATTTTTCTGCGTACCGTTTACAGAAATCCAGGAGGCGATCAAGAAGTATTGTCCGGAAGAGTATTTCACCGTTATTATGCGGCGGCTGATGATGGAAATTGCACAGAAGATCGCTGCAAAGGACAACTGCCTGGCGCTGATTACCGGCGAGAGCGTGGGACAGGTGGCAAGCCAGACCATGCAGGCGATTGCCTGCACCGATGCCGTCAGCAAGATCCCGGTATTCCGTCCGCTGATCGGTTCGGATAAGACAGAGATCGTGGAAACTGCCCGTGCTATCGGCACCTTTGAAACTTCCACACTGCCGTATGAGGACTGCTGCACAGTGTTTACGCCGAAACACCCGAAGGTGCGCCCGTCTCTGGAAGAAGTGGAAAAGGCGCAGGCAAAGTTCCACTTCACGGAAATGGTGGACAAGGCAGTCGCCGGCACAACCATGAAGGTTTTCGAACTGAACTGAGCAGACAGGAAGGTGCTGTGAAATATGGCATATACCTTAATAGATGAAAAAAAAGTGTGTCGTATTTATCAAGACACAGAAAAAGCACTTGACAAAACCCTTGCACATATTGTACAATTATTAGATGGAGAACATCAGACCATCGCCACGGCAGAGAGCTGTACGGGCGGTATGCTGTCGCAGATGATTACCTCCGTGCCGGGCGCATCCCATGTGTTTGAACTGGGACTGTGTACCTATGCGGAGCGGATGAAGACCAGACTGCTGGGCGTTCCGGCAGAGCTGATCGCAGCGCATGGTGTGGTGAGTGCAGAGGTGGCTGCGGCGATGGTGCAGGGACTGCGCCGTCAGTCGGACGCTGATCTCTGTCTCTCTGTGACTGGACTGGCAGGGCCGGGCGGCGGTACGCCCGAACAGCCTGTGGGGACGGTCTATGCTGGGATTCTGTATGGGGAGCAAGAGGCAGTCATGCACTTGCAGCTTTGGCGGTACGGACTGCACACACGGGAAGAAATCCGTCTGGGTACGGCTGTGTGTGCATTCGGCATCGCAGAACGAATCCTGATGGAGGAAGCAGAATGCAGGAAGAAGAAAAAAATGCTGTAACACCGACTGAGGCGGCGGAAACGCCGGAACAGCCGGAGCGCAGCATTGCGGAAGAACCGGCAGAAGGATCTGAGACTGCGGATGCGGCGGAAACAGCGGCAGAAGATACCGCAGAGATCTCAGAGACAGCGCCGGAGGAGGTTCCTGCTGAGCCGGAGGACAAGATCCGGGCGATCCGCACCAGCCTGTTCCACATTGCACAGGAAGAGGAAGAGGAGGCGGTCACACAGCGTGTGGCGCAGCAGATCCGACAGGTCAAGGATCAGAAGGAACACCCGGAAAAGTATCCGCCGCCGCCCATGCCGCCGAAACCGAGAAAACAGACGTTTGGTCAGAAAATGCTGGGGCTGTTTCCACAGCGTGGCGATTCTGGAGGCGAAGTGGTGCGGAAAAGTATCTTTCTTTTTTCAGCGACGGTGTTTCTGGTCTGCATGGTGCTGATTGTCCTGTACTTTGTGGACATTTTCCGTGCGGATAAGCTGTATGAGGACATCGGCTCCAATTACCACGCCAACCAGTCGGTACAGACGACCACCGCAGTGCAGGAGACACAGCCTGCGGCAGAAGAGCCTACTGAAAAGATCTATACGCTCCTGCCGGGTGCGGCGGATCTGCTGGCAATGAATTCAGAGATCAACGGCTGGATTTCGATTCCGGATACCAAAGTGGATTATCCGGTGCTGCACCATCTGGACGATGAGCCGGGCAATGAGTATTATCTCTACCGGAATGTGCAGAAAGAGGATTCCAAGCCGGGTTCGATCTTCCTGGATTACCGCTGTACCTTTGACGATGTGGGCGAGGACGGCACGCTGAAGAGTCCCAGCTCGGACAACCTGATTATTTACGGTCACAATATGCGTGACCTGTCTATGTTCGGTACGCTGAAATATTACCGTACCGATGAAAATTATTACGATGAACACCCTATCATCCAGCTGAATTCCAATTATGAGACCTATCAGTACAAGATCTTCGGCTACTTTATTGCAGACGCCGAGGATACCACAGATACCCGGTTCGAATATTGGAACGCCATTGACTTTTCGGGTGAGAAGGAATTCTATGACTATGTCAATGAGGTAAAGCGCCGGACGCTGCGCATCACCAATGTGGATGTGACCTACGGCGACCAGCTGCTGACTCTTTCTACCTGCAATAATGCCTTTGATACGGCACGCCTGGTGATCGTGGCACGGCGTGTGCGGGACGGGGAAGATCCCAATGAGCGGATCGCCGGAAGCATTCCGAACCCGAACATCAAGTGGCCCAATGTGTATTATCTGCGGCATGAAAAGACATACGACCCCAATGCGCCCTTTGCACCTTACGGGCAGGGGACTGATGGAAATGAGGAATCATAAATGAAGAAATGGCAAAGCAGCGCAGTTGCTGCGGCACTGGTATTTTCCATGTTTACGGTCGGATGCGGCGAGCAGATCGACCAGAATGCCGGCATAGCGACTTCTGCACCTGCCACAGAGGCGGCGACAGAGGCGACAACTGCGGCGCCGGAACTGACAGAACGTGCAAAAAAACTTCTGGCACAGAATCCGGATACGGTAGGCTATATCACCATCGAGGGTTCACAGGTGGACAATCCTGTGGTACAGACCTCGAACAACGAGTATTATCTCGACCACGGCTTTGACGGACAGGAATTCCGTGCCGGCACCGTGTTCATGGACTGCACCGATGACTTCGGCGCTGATCCGGAGACATGGTCAGAAAATATTGTCCTCTACGGACACAACATGGCAGACAACACCATGTTCGGTTCGCTGCGGCAGTACCGGCAGAATCCGTCCTACTATAAAGAAGCGCCTTTTATCACTTTCAGTTCCAATTATGCAGACTACACCTATGTGATGGTCGGATTGCTCATCACAGGCGGCGATGCAGATTCGGACTTTAAGTACTGGCAGATGGAGGATCTGGACGACAAGGCTGCCTTCGACAGCTATATGGGATCGGTCAATTCCAAGAACATGATCGACAACCCCATTGACGTGCAGTACGGCGACAGCCTTCTGACACTTTCCACCTGTTATTCCGATGAGGACAACTCCCGTTTCCTGATCGTGGCACGCCGTCTGCGTGACGGTGAGGATACTGCATCCATGCTCAGCACGATCCAGAATAACGGCGGAACTGACGCTGCACAGGAGTGACACGACCGGGAGGGAGACCTCGTCCGGTACTTCTGTGCGGCAGGGGACGGTTTGCAGCGATGCAGACGGTCTCCTATCACTACCCGGCTTTTGCCGGTCAAAATGGAGTTTTGATATGAAAATACGTTACCCACAAATGGGTATTGCACTTGCAGTTGCAGCACTTCTGGCAGGGACCTGCGCAGTCAGTGCTTATGCAGTGCCGGAAACAGATGCAGCGGGTACTAGTACTGCGGCATCTGATACGACAGCAGCAAATGAAAGCGACGATACTTTGTGGAAAGCTGAAATTTCAGATTACGATTCCAGCTTATCATTGGTACAGTATGAAGAAGTTAAGCCCTCGGAAGAACAGGCGGCTGCGATTCAGGATGCGACAACACGCAGAGAATCCACAGCTGTGGCATCTTCCGATGCGGCAGGCAGCGCAAACATCGGCGCAGCAGCCTCTATGGCTGCATCCGTAGAAGCCGGTCAGTTTGCATTTACCACTTATGGATATGGACACTGTGTGGGCATGAGCCAGAACGGCGCTAACTACTATGCGACCTACGGCGGCTATGACTACCAGTCAATTTTGTTTCATTATTTTCCCGGTACCACACTGGTGCAGGAGAGTGCGTCCAGCACGATCACTGCGAACGGTGTGACCGGCAGCTATGTGGATATCATTTCACAGATCGTATACAACGAGATGAGTTCCACCATGCACCCGGAGGCAATGAAAGCCCAGGCAATTGCCGCTTATTCTTACATCATGTTTAACGGCGGCAGCGTGAACAATGTGATCTTAAAACCGAATCCGCCGCAGAATGTCATTGATGCGGTTTCCGCAGTAGCCGGACAGGCGCTGTATTATGACGGAGACTACGCTCTGACAGCCTACGGCGCATCCAGCGGCGGCGCAACTGCCAGCTCCGGTGATATCTGGGGCAGACAGTATGACTATCTGGTCAGCGTCCCCAGCGAATACGATGCGGAATACGATCCTTATTATGGTGTGGTCACCTATATGTCTGTGGATGAAGTACGCTCCCGGATCCAGAACGCCTATGGCATCGCACTTTCCTCGAATCCGTCCAACTGGATTCAGCTGGAAGTGGGTGACAGCGGCTTTGTCCGTTCGGTGACGATCGACGGTCAGAAAACAGTAAACGGTAACGCATTCAGCAATGTTCTGGGACTGCGCAGCCCCAGATTTGCATACGTCTGCGGATAAAATCAGAAAATTGCCAGAAAGCACAGACGCTTTTGTCTCTCTGACTGTACTGCGAAAACTGCTTGATTCGGGAATCATTTGACAGGGGACTGTCATACAATAGCAGTACCGGAGAACGGCAATGTGTTTTTATGGAGGAGAAAGAACAAATGGATTTTCGTGATCAGTTTCGGAAAATGAGCGACGATGTAGGGAAGATGGCAAGAGAAGTTGCCGACACTTCCAAAAAGGCGACTGCCCGTGCAAGAGTACGCCGCATGATCAACAGCTGCAACGATTCGCTCCAGACGATTTATCAGGAGATCGGTTCCCGCTATTATGTGGAGAACCAGTGCCAGCCGGAAGAACAGTACGAGGGACTGTTCCAGCAGGCATCGGATCTGATCGCACAGATCGATGTGCTGAAATCGGAACTGGCAGGGCTGGATAATGCCAGCATTTGCCCGGAATGCGGTTCTAAGGTGAACGACGGACAGAAGTTCTGTCCGGAGTGCGGTCATAAGAACGCATCCTATGGAAAGTGGAAAGCTGAGGCAGAGGCAGCAGAGGCTGCTCGCCGTGCGGCGAAGGAAGCAGAGCAGGCAGAACGGGAAGCCCGCAAGGCGGCGCAGTCTGCGTCTGTTGCCTATGAGACCACAGCGGAACCGGTTTCCGATGAGGCAGAAGAAAATGTTTTTCCGGCAGATGCGACAGCGTGTGACGGAGAAGATGCACAGTAATTTGGTGCGGTTGCATTCCGGGAGGCGGATGCCTTTCCGTGCGGAATGTGTTTTAAGAAAAGCTGGTGTACACGGACAGTGTGTGCCAGCTTTTTTGATGAAAAGCCGGCATACCTGCATATGTCAGCCGGCGTTAAGGAGTACATATCATGAGATGGAATCGTTTCTTGACACCGGGGCGTGTGATCGCCGCCGGATTTGCGTTTTTGATCCTGGCAGGGACAGGCCTGCTCCTGCTGCCGATCTCTCACCAGCCGGGGCAGTCCCTTTCCTTTATGGACGCCCTGTTCACGGCGACCAGCGGCGTCTGCATCACCGGGCTTTCTTCGATCCAGTGCAACGCCGTGCTTTCCGGTTTCGGACAGGCGGTGCTGCTGCTGCTGATCCAGGTGGGCGGCATGGGTATCACGACGCTGGGCGTAGGCATTATCCTGGTGACCGGCAAGAAAATTGGCATCCGGGAGCGGACACTGATTAAGGAGTCCCTCAACCAGCCCAGTTTTCAGGGAATCCTGCGGCTGCTGAAGGTAATGCTGATGGTGACATTCAGCATTGAAGGCATCGGCGCAGTGCTGTCCTTTCCCATTTTTCTGAAAGATTATCCGGTGGGAAAGTCGGTCTGGCTCAGCGTGTTCCATTCCATTTCGGCGTTTAACAATGCCGGGTTCGATCTGCTCGGCGGCAGCAGTCTTTCGGACTACCGGAACAATGTCCCTATGCTGCTGCTGACTTCCGGGCTGACCATCTGCGGCGGTCTGGGATTTGTGGTAATGCTGAATATTGCGCAGAAACGGCGGTTCCGGCGCTTTTCCCTGCACACAAAGGTGGTTCTGACCATGACTGTGTTTCTGCTGCTTGCCGGAACGCTGCTGCTGCACGTGACACAGGACGGTCTGACCTGGATGCAGTCGTTCTTTTACAGCGCAGTCACCCGAACCTCCGGTTTCAGCATCTATAATCTGGGGGACTTTTCCAACGCATCACTGCTCTGCATGGCACTGCTGATGTTTGTGGGTGCAGCGCCGGGTTCGACTGGCGGCGGCATTAAGGTGACGACGCTGTTTGTGTGCATCTGGTCTGCCATCGCCTATACCCGGAATCAGCATCCCACGGTGTTCCGCCGGCGTTTTTCTCAGGAAGTCCGGGACAAGGCACTGATGATCTTTTTAATGGGCTTGTCGGTGGTGCTGGTTTCCACATTCCTGCTGTGTATGCTGGAGCCGGATGCGTCGTTTATCCAGGTGCTGATGGAAACCACATCGGCGTTTGCTACCGTGGGGCTTTCCTGCGGACTGACAGCAGGGCTGTCGGCTGCGAGCAAGCTGGTTCTGGTGCTGACCATGTATATCGGGCGGCTCGGACCGCTGACGGTTGCTACCCTCTGGATGGTACAGGGCAGAAAGAACAGTGAGATTTTGAGACCGGAAGAAACCATTTCCGTGGGATAAGGAGCGAACAATGAGAAACAATGCGAAAAAAGAAAAGCTGTATGCGGTGATCGGTCTGGGACGCTTTGGATTTTCCCTGGCGAAACGCCTGGCTGAGGCAGGAAAAGATCTGATCGTCATTGACCGGAAGGAAACGGTCATCAACGATGCCGTGACATTCACGGACAACGCCTATATGATGACAGACCTTTCCAAGGAGAATCTGCGGAATGTGGGAATCCAGAACTGTGATACTGTAATCGTGGGCATCGGCAGCGACTTTGCCGTCAGCGTGCTGACGACCATGATCGTTTTGCAGCTGGGCGTGCCGCACGTGATCGCCAAGGCGCTGACAGAGGAGCAGGGCTGCGTGCTGGATAAGCTGGGCGCTGAGGTGGTCTATCCGGAACGGGAAATGGGCGTGCGCCTGGCGAACCGTCTGCTTGCACCTCGTGTCATGGAATACATTGCGCTGAACGATGATATCAGCATCACAGAAATTTTGATTCCGGATACCGTGCCGGAAATGACGGTGCAGGAAATGAACCTGCGCCAGCGGTATGGTCTGAACATCATTGCCGTAAAGCGTGGGGAAGAAGTCACGGTGGATATCCGTCCGCAGATGCAGCTCCATGCGCCGGACATTCTGGCAGTCGTGGGACGGCACGATCAGGTGAACCGGTTCGAAAACGACTTGCAGAATCGGAAAAAGTTCTGACTGCGGCACTGAGAAAGGGAAAAGCACTATGCGAAAACCGGACAAATTTGACCCGAAGGAACTGCACCGGAAAACGGAGGCAGAACTGCGGAAAATAAAGAAAAGCGGCAATCTTTCCGACCGTGACCGGGAACGGATCGAAAACCGCCTGCGGGAAAAAGACCGTGGAGACGATTGACAAAAAGGCTGCTGCCGGAGTGAGAAAACTCTCATCTTCGGCAGCAGCCTTTTCTGTCGGAAACCCTCTGGTTCCGGAAACGTTTCTATGGAGAAACCGATTCTCGGAACATCTATCTCAAAGCAGGCCCTGCTGGTATTCTTATTGTATGCAGCAGAGCCGAAAAGGGAACAAGGAAACTTCTGGAATCATTCAAAGTGCTTTGCGTTCCGGAAATTCAGCGCACCGGAAAACGGGTCATAGCCGATGTCCTTGTTGTTGCTTTTGGTGATGCAGTACTGATTCTTGTAGAAAATGGGCAGGAACACGCACTCATCCAGAAGGGATTGTTCCAGCTGGGCGCATTTCTGCTGGAGTTCCTCTTTCGAACCGCACTGGTGCAGTGCCTGGATGGCGGCGTCGGTGGTACCATTGGCGTAATAGAACGGGTTGGTACGGGATGAAAACTGTTCCAGTACGCCGGCAGGGCTGTCATAGGAGGCGGTAATGCCGCAGACAGCGACAGTGTAATTTTTGCTTTGCAGGCGCTCCCAGTAGTCAGATTCGGACACCTCTTCGATGCCGATGTAGAAACCGAATACCTCCTGCCAGGTCTGGATCACATCGTGGAGATTGTCGCAGTCCATCAGCGAGGCGCAGACCAGGATCTTTGCGGAGTCCAGGGATTCTCTGCCCAGCTCCTGCATTCCCTGCTGGAACAGCGTCAGTGCTGCGTCCGGGTCGTAGGCAGTCTGCGCATCCGGATATGTGTCCCGATAGCTTGCGCCGTTCCAGTGGATCGCCGGCGGAATCAGTCCGTATGCCGGCAGCAGGTCACCGCTGGAATTGCCGCCGATGTTGGCACGGTCTATGCCCATGGACAGCGCCTTTCGGATCTTGGCGTTTGCAAATGCCGTGTCATCCGGGTTGAAGATCAGCCCAAGGGTGACGGAACGGGTCGCTGTAACTGAGTAGTTGTCGCTTTCCATATACTGCGGCTGGTAGACAGAGCTGGTCATCAGATCGGATGTGCCGTCCGTGAAATCCGCAGCTGCCTCGTCGCTGCTTTTGCGGATCTGGAAGGTCAGATTGGTGGGATAGACGCTCCGGGCTTTTGCATTGACTGCATTGCGCCGCATGAAGATCTGGTTCTGGTTGCCGTACTGGTCGTAAAACCAGAGCCGCAGGTAGAATGCGCCGCAGGATGCCACTGATTCCTTGTCCAGTCCATAGCGCCCCTTGGTCTGCTGGAAAAAGTTTTCGTTGCAGGGCATTGCTGCGGTGGATGCCAGATTGCTGAGAAATTCTGCATCAGGGCGTGACAGGGTGAACTGTAATTCCGTATCGCTCACTGCCCGGACGCCGATCTCTGACGGGTCGAGCTGACCGCTCTGAACGGCATCTGCATTTTGCAGACAGGAAAACATGGCGGTATAGGGCGACTGGGTCTGCGGATCAAAGATGCGCTGGAACGCATAGGCATAGTCCGACGCTGTGACTTTCCAGGTCTCGTCGTCGTCCACTACATCGTCCTGGTTGGCGTCGTAGAACCAATAGCGGTCGTTTTTCAAGAGAAAGGTATAGACCAGTCCGTCCGCAGATGTTGTATAGCTTTCCGCTGCGGCAAGCTGCGGACTGCCGTTTTCGTCCAGCTCGACCAGTCCCTCGTACAGGTTTTCGATGATCGTCTTGGAGGCGGCGTCTGTGGCAGACTGCGGATCCAGGCTCTTGGGATTTGCCGGGAGACTGGCGGTGAACAGATAACCGGAGCCGTCGCTTTCCTGTTTTTCCAGGAACGGCACGGAACAGCCGGCACAGAACTGCATGGCACAGGCGGCGGTGAGAAATACGGCGAAATAGCGTGATTTTTTCCAAAATGACATAGCAGGTTCCTTTCGCTTATCTTATGTTTCTTATTATTGAAAATTTGGCGCATCTGCATCACAGGAATGCAGGCGGAAAACTTCAGCCGGACACTGCCGGCGAATGGAGTATATGACAGCGGCTGTATTTCTATGCGTTTCGATGCAGCACTGCCCATTTTTCTATTATAGCATGACCGGAAAGGTTGTGCAAGATACAAATACGGATTTTGTCGAATTTTTTGAAAGGAAAGGCGATTGCGCTGATTCCTGTAAAATTTGTTTGCCGGCTTTGTTCGCCGCCGTCTTGACAAATCCCCGAAAATCTGTTACACTAAACATATCGCAAATTGAAAACCTGTGTGCTGCAATAGAGAAAGGACGGTGCCGAGTGTGCTTCATGCAACTGGCTCGAAGAAAGAACTGACACGTCTGGCGTATTATGCGCTGGTTTCCGACATCCTGGAACACGCTGATGTGCAGGCGCTGAAACAGTTCCGACACCATCGGTATACGACACGATTCCAGCACAGCCTGAATGTATCCTATTACAATTATCTGCTGTGTCGCTTTTTCCATTGGGATGCAGTTTCTGCTGCAAGAGCAGGACTGCTGCACGACCTGTATTTTTATGAGACAAATGCGTATGACCGCACAGAATCTCCCGGTCAGAAATCTCACAGCGCCTACCATCCGGAGGTCGCCGTGCAGAATGCGGTGGATCGGTTTGCACTGAATCCGCTGGAACGGGACATGATCGAAAAGCATATGTGGCCGGTGACGCACCGGATGCCCCAGTATAAGGAAAGTTATGCTATCACTTTTGTGGACAAATATGCGGCGATCGTGGAATTTTTCGGTCTGGGTGCGCAGAGGATGCTGTCTCATATCCGCAGAAAACAGACTGTTTGAAAATAAGGACATAAGGCAATGCAGGATTGCCATAAGAAAGTCCTGAGTGGGAGCTTGCTGTGCGCAGGCTGAGAGGAGATGCAGACATCTCGACCAGACCTGATTTGGATAATGCCAACGGAGGGAACGAAAACACAGTGTATCTTGTGAGAGAACGTACCCTATGGGTGCGTTCTTTTTTACTTACGGCAGTACCGCAAAACGGACTTGCGTCATGATGCGGCAATGCCCTATGCTATGAAAGGAGCAGAAAATGCAGAATACTTCTATCAATTATTCGCTGTATGCCATCACAGCCCCTGCTGCAAATCTGACGACCCAGGTGCAGCAGGCGATCGACGGCGGCATCACCATGCTGCAGATCCGGGAAAAGAACTGTACCACAAAGCGGCTGATCGAGCTGGCGTATCCGATTTTGAATCTGTGCCGCAATGCCGGGATTCCCTGCATCATTGATGACGATGTAGAGGCGGCAAGGGTGCTGGGTGCAGACGGTGTCCATGTGGGACAGCGTGACATGAAGGTGCAGCAGGCACGGGAGATCCTGGGCGACAAGGCGATCATCGGCACCAGCGCACACAACGTGGCAGAGGCAGTGGCGGCGGAAAAAGCCGGCGCAACGTATCTGGGCTGCGGCGCCGTTTTTCACACCAGCACCAAGCATGACGCCACCCTGCTGCCCTATGCCGTGCTGTGCGACATCCGGAAGGCAGTCTGCATTCCGGTGGTTGCCATCGGCGGCATTACAGCGCACAACATTCCGCAGCTGTACAGCTCCGGCATTGACGGCGTGGCTGTGGTCTCCGCTGTGTTCGGACAGCCGGATGTGACACGGGCAGCCCGGGAACTGCATGAACTGACAAATCCGTTTCAGAAAAAGGAGCAGCGCCTATGACCATTGCTCCGGTTCTGACCATTGCCGGGAGTGACAGCAGCGGCGGCGCCGGCATCCAGGCAGACTTGAAAACCATGACCATGCTGGGCTGTTTTGGCATGAGCGCCATTACAGCGCTGACGGCGCAGAACACCACAGGGGTTCGGGAGATCTGTCCCGTTCCGGCGGCGTTTCTGGAACAGCAGATCGCCGCAGTCTGTGAGGATATTCCGCCGCTTGCCGTAAAGATCGGCATGGTGTACGACATTCCCCAGATACACGCCATTGCAGCCGCTGTGCGGAAGTACAGGCTGCCCCATGTGGTGGTAGACCCGGTCATGGTCGCCACCAGCGGCGATGCCCTGCTGAGATCCCAGGCGCAGACCGCCTTGACGCAGGAGCTGTTTCCGCTGGCAGAGGTGATTACGCCGAATCTTCCGGAGGCTCGGCAGCTGACGGGCATGGAAATCACCTCACCGGCAGAAATGGAGCAGGCGGCAGGAACGCTTGCAGAAAGATACCGCACCGCTGTGCTGCTGAAAGGCGGCCACAGCGTGGGCAGCTGCAATGACCTGTTCTGCGCAGACGGCGAAATGATCTGGATCAGCGGCGAACGCATCGTTACCAACAACACCCACGGCACGGGCTGTACGCTTTCCTCAGCAATTGCCTCGTTTTTGGCGCAGGGAATGCCGCTGGAGAAGAGCGTCCGTTCCGCAAAGACGTATATTACCCAGGCGATCGCCGCCGGGCTGTCTCTGGGACACGGAAACGGACCGATCGCACACAATTATCGTATTTTACCGACAGAAAGGAATTAAAAATATATGGCAAAGTATGCAACACAGATGGATGCTGCAAAGCAGGGAATTCTGACACCGGAAATGGAGACGGTCGCCAAGGAAGAACACCTGGCGCCGGAACTGATCCGGGAGCGTGTGGCAAAGGGTACGATCTGTATTCCGGCGAACATCAACCACAAGAGCCTGCATCCCTACGGCATCGGCGAGGGACTCCGCACGAAGATGAACGTAAACCTGGGCATTTCCGGGGACTGCCACGACTATACCGCTGAGTTTGAAAAGGTAAAGCTGGCGATTCAGTTCCAGTGCGAGGCAATCATGGATCTGTCCAACTACGGCAAGACCCACACCTTCCGGAAACAGCTGATCGAGATGTCTCCGGCAATGATCGGCACGGTTCCCATGTATGATGCCATCGGCTATCTGGAAAAAGATCTGGCAGACATCAAGGCAACAGATTTTCTGAAAGTGCTGGAGGCACACGCCAAAGAGGGCGTTGACTTCCAGACCATCCATGCCGGCATCAACCGCCGTGCAGTAGAGGCGCTGAAACGTCAGAAACGCACCACCAATATTGTTTCCCGTGGCGGCTCGCTGTTGTTTGCCTGGATGGAAATGACCGGGAACGAAAACCCGTTCTACGAGTACTACGATGATGTGCTGGACATTCTCAGAAAGTATGACGTGACCATCAGCCTGGGTGACGCACTGCGTCCGGGCTGTAATGCGGACAGTACCGATGCCGGACAGATCAGTGAGCTGGTAGAACTGGGCGCACTGACCAAGCGTGCCTGGGAACGGGATGTACAGGTCATGGTAGAAGGTCCGGGGCATATGACCATGGACGAGATCGCAGCCAACATGAAACTGCAAAAGCGGCTGTGCTACGGCGCACCGTTTTATGTTCTGGGACCGCTGGTCACAGATGTGGCACCGGGCTATGACCACATCACAGCTGCCATCGGCGGTGCGATCGCCGCAATGAGCGGTGCGGACTTCCTGTGCTATGTTACTCCGGCGGAACATCTGCGTCTGCCGGATCTCCAGGATGTCCGGGATGGTATTGTGGCATCCAAGATCGCCGCTCATGCCGCAGACCTGGCACGTGGTATCCCCGGCGCAAGAGACTGGGACAATGCCATGAGCAAGGCTCGCTGCGCAATCGACTGGGAGGGAATGTTTGCCCAGGCGATCGACCCGGAAAAGGCACGGAATTATTTCGAGAGCCGTCCGCCGCAGGATCGCCACACCTGCTCCATGTGCGGCAAAATGTGCGCAATGCGTACTTCCAATAAGATTCTGAACGGCGAGTCGGTTTCCCTCGCTCCGGACGAAAAATAAAGGCAGTCCAGAAAAAGCATACATAGCAGAAAAGGCAGCACCGGTTTTTCCAAGAAAGGCAGGTGCTGCCTTTGCGGTTAAGAGAGAAACTCTGTCCGGGTATATTTCTGGCAGATGCGGAGAAAATAACAGCAGTGTCCTGCGGAATCTTTTCTGAAAAATACTTGACAAGTCAAATCAGATAGTATATAATGTTAATTAAGAACTAATATCATTAGCTGTATGGCGGAGCGACGCAGATGCAGCGCTGGTTATGACTTCAAAGGATGATTTTTTATGAAAAATCGCAACACATTACAGCGGCGGCTGGTGCTGGAGACGGTTCGCCGGATGCACAATCACCCCACTGCGGATGAGATCTTTCGGGAGATCTCGGCGGAGAATTCCCTCATCAGCAAGGCGACGGTGTACCGGAATCTGAAGATCCTGTCGGAGCAGGGCGAGATTTTGCATATCCCGATTCCGGACGGAGCGGACTGTTTCGATTTCAACACTACGCCCCATTACCACCTGGAATGCCGTGGCTGCGGCAGAGTATTCGATGTGAATATGCCGTATCAGACGGACTTGTGCAGCAAGATCGTGGGCGGCGAGGCGTTTCTGGTGGAGTCCCATCACATTGTTTTTACGGGGCTGTGTCCTGCCTGCCGAAAGGCAGAGGAACAGCGTTCGCAGTTCACCAGCCAATAAAAGGAGGAAACAGATATGGCAGAATTAAAGGGAACACAGACGGAAAAGAACCTGCTGGCTGCTTTTGCCGGCGAGTCGCAGGCGTTCACCAAGTACAACTACTATGCTTCGAAGGCGAAGAAAGATGGCTATGTACAGATCGGCAAGCTGTTTGAGGAAACGGCAAACAACGAAAAGGAACACGCAAAGATCTGGTTCAAGCTGCTGCACGGTGGTCAGATGCCGGAGACAACGGAGAATCTGAAAGATGCCGCTGCCGGTGAGAATTACGAGTGGACGGATATGTATGCGGAGTTCGCCGAGCAGGCAAAGGCTGAGGGCTTTACACAGATCGCCGCACTGTTTGAGGCAGTGGGTGCGATCGAAAAGGAACATGAGGCACGCTACCGCAAGCTGCTTGCCAACATCGAGGACGAGTGTGTCTTTTCCAAGGACGGCGACGTGATCTGGGAATGTGCAAACTGCGGTCATATCGTGATCGGCAAGAAAGCGCCGGAGGTCTGTCCGGTATGCCAGCATCCGCAGTCCTATTTCCAGGTAAAAGCGGAAAATTATTGATTGACAGGAAACGAAACAAAATGATCCTCTGGAAGGCACTGCTTTTCAGGGGATTGTGTTTTGCACAAAGGAGGAATGTTCGGGTATGCGTTCCGGGGATTATTTTTTCTCCCGCTGGAAGGGACGATTGATACATAGCAGTATTCACATTTTGTCGCATCTGCGGCTGTTGGTGCGCTGGGTGTTTTATTCGGTGCTGATGGGGATTCTGGTGGGCTTTATCGGGATCGCTTTTGTGTATGCCATCCAGTGGGCAACGGGGTTTCGCCTGGGGCATTGGTGGGTGATCGGTTTGCTGCCGCTGGGCGGTCTGCTGATCGTCTGGCTCTATCGCATCAGCCATGACCAGAATGACAAGGGAACCAACATGGTGCTGGCGTCTCTGCGTGCGGAGACGGAATTGCCTGTACAGATGGCACCGCTGATTTTCGTTTCCACCGTGGTGACGCACTTTTGCGGCGGCAGCGCCGGCAGAGAGGGCGCTGCATTGCAGCTGGGCGGCAGCGTGGGCAGCGTGATTGGCAGACTGTTCCGGCTGGCAGAACGGGATAAACAGGTGCTGATGCTCTGCGGTATGTCGGCGGCATTTTCTGCCATTTTCCGCACGCCCATTGCTGCGCCGGTATTCGCCATGGAGGTGGTTTGCGTTGGCGCCATGCGCTATGCGGCGCTGGTGCCGTGTACCATTGCCTCGCTGACGGCGTCCTGGCTGGCGGACCGCTGCGGCATTCCGCTGGCGAAATATGCCCTGGGTGATCTTCCGGCATTCCGGGTCGTTCCGGCGCTGAAAATTTTGCTGCTGGGCGTATGCTGTGCGGCGGTGAGCATTTTATTCTGCATCCTGCTCCACCAGACGGAACACCTGCTGAAAAAGCGCTGCAAAAATCCCTATGTGCGGATTCTGATTGCAAGCGGTGTGATCTGGGTGCTGGCGCTTTTGGTGCGGAACCAGGACTATCTGGGCATCGGCGGTGAAGTGATGCGCCGGGCAGTTGCCGGAGAGGTGGTCTGGTATGCGTTCCTGGCGAAGATGATCTTCACCGCAGTGACCCTGGGCGGCGGTTTCAAAGGCGGCGAAATCGTGCCGTCGTTCTTTATCGGCGCAACCTTCGGCTGTCTCTTCGGGCATCTGCTGGGCATTTCGCCGTCACTCTGTGCGGCGGTAGGTATGGCGGCGCTGTTCTGCGGCGTGACAAACTGTCCGCTTGCCTCTATGATGATCGCAGCGGAGCTGTTCGGTATGGCAGGCGCACCGTATTATCTGCTGGCGATCGCCGTCAGCTATCTGCTGTCCGGCTATTATGGCTTATACGGAGAGCAGACCTTCCTGGCGTCCAAATTTACCGGCGGCTATGTGAACCATAAAACTCGTCAATGAAAGAAGTCGTGATATCTCATGTCAAAAATTTCCCTATCCGATCGGCAGAAGGGCATGATCAGCATTATTTTGTCTGCGTTCTGCTTTGCGTGGATGAATGCCTTTGTGCGGCTGTCGGGTGACCTGCCGTTTATTGAGAAAAGCTTTTTCCGGAACTTTGTGGCGCTTTTGCTGGCGCTGGTGATGCTGCTGCGGGAACACGGCAGTTTTCGTCCGAAAAAGGGTGCTGTGCCGTATCTGCTGATCCGGGCATCTGCCGGAACGCTGGGCATCCTGTGCAATTTTTACGCCATCGACCATCTGGCGCTTTCGGATGCGTCCATTCTCAATAAGATGTCGCCCTTTTTTGCCATCCTCTGCTCATGGCTCTTCCTCCGGGAAAAGCTGAACTGGAAACAGGGACTGATCGTCCTGGGCGCATTTGTCGGGGCGCTCTGCATCATCAAGCCCAGCTTTGCCAATGCGCATCTGTTCCCGTCTCTGATCGGGCTGCTGGGCGGATTCGGTGCCGGATTGGCATACACCATGGTGCGCCGTCTGGGACAGATCGGGGAGAATAAGGCGTTCATCGTCTTTTTCTTCTCGGCGTTTTCCTGCGTGGTGACGCTGCCGTATCTGCTGTTTGCCTTTGAGCCTATGACGTGGAAACAGCTGCTGTGTCTGGTCATGGCAGGCGTTTCCGCAGCCGGCGGACAGTTCGGCGTGACCTCGGCGTACTGCTATGCTCCGGCAAAGGAAATTTCTGTTTACGACTACACCCAGATCATTTTCGCCGCCGGACTGGGATTTTTGCTGTTTGCGCAGATTCCCGACTGGCTGAGCATTCTGGGGTATTGCATCATCATTGCCATGGCAGTGGTCATGTTTTTCTATAATAAGGAATCGGATAAATAAGCTCATATATCACATATTACAAAAAGCGGAGATTCCGGTGTATGGAATCTCCGCTTTTCTAATTTTCTCTAGTATATTGTAATTTTTATAATTTTATAGATTAGGCTCCCTTGAAAAGGGAGCTGGCAGCCGCAGGCTGACTGAGGGATTTTGCTGTGAAATCTGCAATTCAAGAAAAAATTTCATCAGAATCCCTCCACCAGCTTCGCTGGTTCCCCTCCCTTTTCAAGGGAGGCTTTTAGTCGTTACATCATATTAGATTGTCAGTGTACGCTTATTCAGCGCTGGGCAGTGTTTTCACAAGAGATACCAGAAACTTCATCAGTATCACAGAATCGTTGCTGCTGAGGTCGCCGCTGGCGTCACAGTCTGCGTTCTTCTGCTGCTGGGATTCCAGTTCCACTGCACCGGCTACTGCCTTGTTCAGCAGAACGGCATCGGTGATGTCTACACGGCTGTCCAGGTTCACATCGCCGTAGAGGGTCAGTCCGCTCTCGCCGCTTTCTGAAGTGCCTGTGCTGCTGCCGGAGGTGGTGGCAGAGGTGACAGTTTCCGTTGTGGTGGAAGTTGTTCCGGTGGTGGTGGTCGTCACAGTGGTGTCTGTGGTAACTGTGCCGTCACCCACCAGTTTCAGTACACCGAAACCGCTGGTGTTGATGTAGCCCTGACCGGTGAGGTCGTTCCAGTTGGCCATGCTGGTACGCTTGCCGTCGCCGGTGCCGTCATCGTTGACCTGTACGTCAAAGCCTACGATCTGGTTGGCGTGGAACGAACCAATGGTGTACGGAATTGCCACCTCGACGATATAGCCCTTGTCGGTCTTTTTCGTGCCGGAGAGGAATGCGTCAGTGGAACGTCCGTCGGTAACGGTCTTGTCGTTCTCGTAGTTGATGCGGCACTGGATGTCGTCGCTCTCGTAAGAGGAAGTCTTGTGGTTGTTCTCGTCGAAGAATACTTCCACGGTGTCCTGCTCGTAGGCGTTGGCACTTGCCACGCTCAGTACCGGGTCGGTGACTTCTGTCAGCACATAGAGGTAGTTCTCGTCCCAGAGCATCTTGGAAACAGCAGTCGCACCGTTGCCCATAGAGTAGGTGCTGACATCAATGGTGTTGGCATCTGCCCATGCGGCATCGATGTCCCCGTCAATGGTAATGGGTGTTTCAGTCCTGGTTGCCTCGGCATACTTGGGCTGTTCTGCCAGGGTGACAATACCGCACTTGGGCAATGCACCAGATGGTACGTCACTATTGTTAAAAACGTAATCTGCTACATCAATGCAATTCCATGCAGCATTATTGTTGAATACATCTAAGTGAACAGTGCTGCCGCTTTTCGGGTTCCAATCATTACTGTTGGATTCCCATTTCAGGTCTACGTATTCCATAGCGGAAGTAATAGTTTGGTCGTCAATCGGGAAGCCTCCCATAGAATCCAGTTGGTTTCCGAAAATTTCAACATAGGAGTTTTTGCCATCTGCTGAAACTGCCGGATTGTAAACACGAACGACCATGTTTTCGTCAGACCAAGCTGCCTTGAAATAAGTGCCGGTACTGCCGGTTTTGGTGCTGAGGTACTGTGCCGTACCGATTTCCAATGCCCGTTCCAGATCGGCATCTGTGCCGTCATAGCGGTATGCCGTCATGGTCTGGAGCTTTTCTACTTCGGAGTCGGTGTCGATCACGGCGTAATAGGACGGCTTTGCCTGATAGTCCTTGTCAAAGAGCAGGGGATAGCCGCCGATCCAGCTGGTGGAGTCGGTGATGCCCCAGATAACAACAGCGGACAGGTTCACGCCGGAATCCTTCATTTCCTTGTACATCTTGAATACGTCCTGGTACCGCTGTGCCAGTGCCAGCTGGTCGGCGTATTCGTTGGACTTCTCGGAGATGTCCAGTTCAGTCACCTGAATTTCCAGTCCCAGGTCTGCATACTGCTGCATTGCGGACTTGTACAGATCAATGGTGGGATAACTCATGGAGATGTGAGACTGCATACCCACGCCGTCGATCAGATTCTTTTCCACCAGCGGTTTCAGAATGTCACTGATGATGTACGCCTGCTTGTTGGGGGAGTATTCGTTGTAGTCGTTGTAGAACAGCTTGCAGCCTGCCGGTGCGTACTTCTTGGCAAATTCGAACGCCAGCGGGATATAGGACTGGTCGCCGTAGACCTTGACCCATGCAGACTGTCCGTTGACCTCGTTGTTGGAGCCGGCATCACGAATGGTTCCGGCATCGGAGGCAGCCTCGTTCACCACGTCCCATGCGTAGAATTCCACATCCGGATAATCCTTTGCCAGCGTCTCCATGACGGTCTTGATGTAGTTTTCCAGACGCTTGGTCATCTTGTCCTTGGAGACCCATGCACCGTTGGGGTCGAAGTTTTCCTTGAAGAACCAGTCCGGTGTCTGGCTGTGCCATACCAGCACATGGCCACGTACCGGAATCTTGTTTTCGCCGGCAAATTTCAGCATCTCGTCTGCCTCGTTGAGGGAAATCTGGGGCATGGTGTCGTCGCCGGTCTCTGCCACGTACTTCTGAGACAGCGCCAGATCCAGCACGCTGTCCGGTTTCAGCTCATTGCCCAGGGTCAGACTGTTGTAGTGTTTTTTGATGAGGTCCTTGGTTGCGCCCTGTGCGAACTCTGAGCCGGCGCAGGCACAGCCGATCTTGAAATAGTCGGAATAGGCATCCTTCAGAGATGCGATATCGTCCTGGATTGCCGGGTCGGGCAGGTGTTCGCCCACTGCATCGTCCATGTAGAAGTTCATGAGATCCTGTTCTTTGGGAGCGCTGGTGTAGCCGGTCTGCACATAGACATAGAAGTTGGTCGCACCCTCCGGTACGGTGAATTCGCTGCCCACGTATTTCCATTCGCCCTTGTTTGCAGTCTCGGTGGCAATGGTGTAGTAGTTTTCCTTGCCGTTGAGGTCGTACTGCAAGTTGATGGAAAATTTCTGGGTGTCGGTGTACTGGTCGCCGTCATAGAGAACGTAGGTGCCGACTTTATAGTAGCCGCCTGCCTCCATGATGTCGGACGCACTGCGTGTTGCGCCGTTCCACAGCTGGGTTCTGCCGGAGACATACAGGCTGGTCATGCCGCTGTGGGCGTACTTGGTGGAGAGTTCCACCTTGGCACTGCCACGGCCGTTCCACTTCTGGGTGGAGTTGTTGTCGAAGTCGGATTCAAACTTGTCGTCCAGCTGGATCTCTGTCTTTTCGCCCTTGATGACCACATCATCAATATAATAGGTCTGGTCGGTGCCTGCATTGGGCATCTCCACATAGAGGATCATACCGGTAGCACCGTTGGGAACGGTGTAGTTGCCCTTCATCTCCACCCACTGTCCGGCAGTTGCCTGTGCAGCGGCAACCTGGTCGTAGTGGTCTGTGCCGTTGGCATCGGTGTAGATCATCTTGATCGCCATGTTCTGCTGACCGCTGCCCTCGTACATGGCGCTGGCAGAGATCTCATAGCTTTGTCCGGCAGCCACGATTCCGGTCAGTGAGCAGCGAGGTGCGCCCCAGCTTGCCGTCCGGTCATAGCAGTACAGAGATGTGCCGCCGCTGTGGGACTGCTCTGTGGACAGGGACAGGGAAGAGCCTACGCCTTTCCATGCGCCGTAGCCGCTTTCGAACGTGTCGTTCATCAGTTCCTGCACCTCTGCGGAGCTGACCAGTCCCGAAAGGGACAGACTGGTGACAGCAAGCACACCGGTGGTGACTGCCGCCAGGAGTTTTTTGAGTTTCATCTGATTTCATTCCTTCTTTCCAAATTTGCATTGTGAATGCGAACAAATATATTATAACATCACGTTGCTTTTTTGTCAATATTTTTGTGCAAAAGAAAAAGCACAGCAGACTGCGCTTTCAACAGTCCGCTGTGCTTTTCAAGAAACCGAATTCTTATTTTTTCCCTGTTTGTTTGGCTGCCTGGACGTGATACAGGATACGGGAGAGCAGCTTTTCCGGCACCAGCTTGGATGCGGCAACGCCCACACGCATCATCATGCCCGGAATGATGAGCAGTTTTCCCGTCAGCAGTCCGAACACTGCCTCTTTGGCAACTGCCTCCGGTGTCAGCGCCTTTACCCGGAACTGTACGCCGGCACGGTCGTTGAACCCGGTGTCCACTGGCCCGGGGCAGAGGATGCTGATGGTGACACGGCTCTTTTCCCGGCGGAGTTCCTCGGCAATCGCCAGAGAAAGACGCACCACGTAGTTTTTTGAGGCATAGTAGGAGGAGAACAGCGGCCCGGTGAGGAATCCGGCGCTGGACGCCACGTTCAGAATGCGTCCGAAGTTGCGCTTTTTGAAGTCACGCAGAAACAGCTTGGTGAGAATGTGGAGCGCACGGACGTTGACCTGCAGCAGTTCCAGTTCCTCCTGGAGCGCAGTCTCGGTGAATTCGCCGAAAACGCCGAACCCGGCATTGTTGACCAGGATGTCCACGTGCTTGTTTTTGCAGAATTCGTACAGGGTGAACGGCGCCTGGTTCTCTGCCAGATCCAGGGCGATGATCTCTGTGTGAACGGGCAGGGTCTCCTGCATCTGGAGCAGGGCGTTTTCATTGCGCCCCGTAAGGATCAGCGAGACGCCACGGCGGCTCAGTTCCTGTGCAATGGCTTTTCCGATACCGGAAGTCGCACCGGTAATCAATGCTTTCATATCAAAGTTCCTTTCTCTCAGTTTCTGATTTTACTATACCACAAATGCACGCCGAAATCAATCGAAAATCAAAGTTTTCTGAGAATCTGAAAAAAATTTCGTGAAAGTATGGACTTATGCAAAAAAATATAGTATAATAAAAAGTATTGGATTGCGGAGCGACTTGTCCCGGGAGCATTCGGGCGGTCCGGTTTCTCTGCAAGACCGTTTATTTTATTCGGAGGTATCAAATAACTATGTTCAGATGGAAAAAAGCTGCGGCTGTTCTGGCTGCTGCTGCAATGACTGCCGCAGGCGTGGGATGCACTGCCGGAAGCGGTACGGCTTATGCCATGACAATTGACGGCGTACAGGTGAATGCCGGCATTTACATTTACTATTCTTACGCATCCTATATGGAACTGACACAGACGCTCCAGTCTGAGAATTCGGAACTGGATGTATCGGACAAGGATGTTGTCAAGGAACAGAAGATGGACGGCGTCAGCTCGGAAGAGTGGATCAAGAACAAGGCACTGGAATACTGCCAGCGCTATGTGGCAATCGAAAAGAAGTTCGAGGAGCTGGATCTGTCACTGACAGAAGAAGAGAACAAGGAGATCTCCAGCACCATTGATTCGTTCTGGGATACAAACGGAGAACTGTACGAAAAGAACGGTATTGCGAAAAGCTCAGTACAGAGCGTTCTGGAAAATACCTATATGACAAATGATGTGTTCCTGTATTACTACGGTCTGGACGGCGAAGAGGGAACCACCGAGGATGATCTGAAACAGTATTATGAGGAAAACAATGCCCGTGTACGGTACATCAAGTTCAATCTGACAGACGGCAACGGCGAGGCGCTGGATGATGCCGGCAAGAAGGATATGAAGGCAAAGGTCGAGGACTATCTGGGCGAGATCAACGCACTCAAGGGCGATGAAGATGCCATGGAAGACGAGATGGACACTGTTCAGAGCGACTACAATGCTTACGTGACTTCGATTTCCGAAGAGGCTGCTGCTGCAACTGCAACATCGGCAACCGATGCAGACGGCAACGAGATTCCTGCAACAACAGAAGAGACAACTACGACCACAGAAGAAACCACAACTACAACTACCGCTGCCGCAGAGGACAGCGCAGCAGCGACGGAAACTGCCGGCGACAGCGATTCTGAGGAGACCACAGCAACCGAAGAGACTGCTGCGGAAGAGACAACCACAGAGGCAGCAGTGGAGACTGACGAGAATGGTTCTGAAGTAACTACCACAACAACTGCACCTTATGCCAACGAGCAGATCATTGCAAAGGTGACCACAAAGGAAGATACCAAGGAAGAGGATATCACCTATACACCGTGCAAGAATGTATACGACTATGCTTTCGGCGATGGACAGAAGAACTATGGCGATGCAACGATCATTGAAGATGATGACGCGTACTATATCGTAATGAGCCGTGATATCAAGGACCGTATGACGGAAGACGATCTGTGGACAGAGTCACAGCAGAATACTGTCATTTCGCAGGAATACAGCGATGCGTTTGAGGATATGCTGGACGGCTGGACAGCTGACCAGAAGGTCGAGAAGAACGACAGCGCGATCAAGCGTTATGATGCGTTCAAGATCGATATGGACAGCAGCAGTCAGAGTGCATAACAGAAGATTAGATAGAATTATGCGAAAGCCCGATTGGAAACAGTCGGGCTTTTTGCGTTGTTTGGGGTAATTAAAGTAGTGCTATGTATAAAATGTACAATAAATAGATTTTAATGTTCACAAACTTATGCTTGACAAAGTCGAGTGAGCGTGGTATAATAATAAAGCTGTCGCACGGGAGCGGTAGTCGAGAGGACAAATGAATGAAAGAAAGTGGAAGAGCGGATCGGGAGATCGACAGCGGC